>JACCDG011532852.1_pt1 | contig 10129 bp, 10 predicted proteins | sample 7442471 | NCBI WGS metagenome assembly JACCDG01 (sample SAMN15323444, study PRJNA562643) | freshwater metagenome | isolation source: river surface water | place: USA:Blue River Watershed | collected 2017-08-17 | reverse complement strand
GGGCCGCCGAGGCCTGGGGCGGTTACTGGAGCTGGGACCCCAAGGAAACCTGGGCCCTGATCGTCTGGCTCAACTACGCGGCCTGGCTGCACATGCGCCTCATGAAGGGCCTGCGCGGCACCGTGGCGGCCTGGTGGGCACTGGCCGGTCTGGCGGTCACCACCTTCGCCTTCCTGGGCGTCAACATGTTCCTCAGCGGCCTGCACAGCTACGGCACGCTCTGAGCCCCGCGGCCCGGGGGCCTGTGTGGTCTGTCGCCTGCAGGGCCGCGGTGAAAGGCTGACAATCGGACCTTCTGCCTTGCCGTGCCTGGAGGTCCGCCATGTTGATCCGCATCCCCGATGCCCCGCCTGCCCCGAGTGAGATCACACCGCAGGGCTTGTACCTGCGCCGCCGTGAATGGCTGCAGGCCTTGGCCGTCACGGGGCTGGGCGGCTGGGCGCTGAACGGCGGCGCGCAGACCGCACGCCCCGGCGTGCTGGCCGCGCTGCCCGCCACCGCCTCCAAACTGCCCGGCGCCCAGCTCATGGAGCCGCCGACCGCCTACACGCACGCCACGCAGTACAACAACTTCTACGAGTTCGGCACCGACAAGTCCGACCCCGCGCGGCATGCGGGCGCGATGAAGACTTCGCCCTGGACCGTCGAGATCGAGGGCTTGGTGAAAAAGCCGGGCAAGGTGGCGCTGGAAGACCTCATGAAATGGGGCGCGATGGAAGAGCGCATTTACCGCCTGCGCTGCGTCGAGGGCTGGTCGATGGTGATCCCCTGGATCGGCTATTCGCTGGCCGAGCTGATCCGCCGTGTCGAGCCGCAGGGCAGCGCCAAATACGTGGAGTTCGTCACGCTGGCCGACGAGCAGAGCATGCCGGGCGTGCGCTCCTCGGTGCTGGCCTGGCCCTATGTCGAGGCGCTGCGTCTGGACGAGGCCCTGCACCCGCTCACGCTGCTGACGTTTGGCATGTACGGCGAGGTGCTGCCCAAGCCCAACGGCGCGCCCGTGCGCGTGGTGGTGCCCTGGAAATACGGCTTCAAGAGTGGCAAGAGTCTGGTCAAGATCCGCTTCGTGGAGAAGCAGCCGGTGACGGCCTGGATGATGGCCGCGCCCCGCGAGTACGGCTTTTATTCCAACGTGAACCCCAACGTGGACCATCCGCGCTGGAGCCAGGCCAGCGAGCGGCGCATCGGCGAAGACGGCCTGTTCGCCAAGAAGCGCAAGACCCTGATGTTCAACGGCTACGAGGCGCAGGTGGGCCAGCTCTACGCGGGCATGGACCTCAAGAAGTTCTTCTGATGCGCGCGCTTTTGCGCCATCGCGCGGCTTGGTGGGTGCTGCTGGCCCTGGTCTTGCTGCCCGCCCTGAATCTGTTGTGGCGCGCAGTGAGCGATCAGCTGGGCGCCAACCCCGCGGAGGCCTTGATCCGCGCCAACGGCGACTGGGCGCTGCGCTTTTTGTGCCTGACCCTGGCCATCACCCCCGTGCGCACGGTCCTGGGCTGGCCCGAGCTGCTGCGTTACCGTCGCCTGCTGGGCGTGAGTTGTTTTGGCTACGCGGTGCTGCACCTGCTGGCCTATGCCGTGTTCGACATGGGCCTCGATGGGGCCGACATCGCGCGCGACATCGTCAAGCGGCCCTTCATCCTCGTGGGCTTTGCCACTTGGCTGATCCTGCTGCCGCTGGCCGCGACCTCCTTCAACCGCGCGATCCGCACATTGGGCGCGAAGCGCTGGCAGGCGTTGCACCGGGCGGTGTATGCGGCGGCGCCGCTCGCGATCCTGCATTTTTGGTGGATGCGCGCGGGCAAGAACGATTTCGCCGAGCCCATCGTCTACGGCACGATCCTGGCGTTGCTGCTGGGCTGGCGCTTGTACCGGCGTTGGCAGTCTCGGGGGCTGGGCGGGGACCGGGCCCAGGGCTCCTCATAAGCCGCTGCGCGTCACAAATCGTCACCCTGGGCCCGGTCCCCACCCAGCGGCGAACGTCGCCGGATGGATGTCAACCGACCAGTTGCTCCAGCGCAAAGGTGTCGAAGGCCGATTCGCGCTGGCGAATCAAATGGGCTTGTGTGCCATCGACCAGCACCTCGGCCGCGCGCCCGCGCGTGTTGTAGTTGCTGGCCATGCTCATGCAGTAGGCGCCGGCCGACAACACCGCCAGCACATCGCCGGTCTGCACCACCAGCGGGCGGTCGCGCCCCAGCCAGTCGCCGCTTTCGCACACCGGGCCCACCACGTCATACGTCACGGCCTGGCCCGCGCGCGGCGACAGCGGCACGATCTGGTGGAAGGCCTCGTACATGGCCGGACGCGGCAGGTCGTTCATGGCGGCGTCGACGATGCAGAAATTCTTTTGCTCGCCCGGCTTGAGCACCACCACCTCGGTCAGGCACACACCCGCATTGCCCACCAGCGAGCGACCGGGCTCGATCATGAGCTGGCGCTGGCCGTAGCCGCGCGCGTCCAGCTTGGCCAGCAGTTGCGCCCACAGCGCATCGGCCGCGGGTGGCGTGTCGCCGTTGTAGTCGATGCCCAGGCCGCCACCAAAGTCGATGTGGTGGATGGCGATGCCGGCCGCCTCGATCTCGGCCACCAGGTCGAGCACACGGTCCATGGCGTCCAGGTAGGGCGTGACTTCGGTGATCTGCGAGCCGATGTGGCAGTCGATGCCCACCACCTTGAGGCCCGGCAGGCTGGCCGCGTGGCGGTAGGCCTGCAGAGCGCGCTCGTGCGCGATGCCGAACTTGTTGCCCTTGAGGCCCGTGGAAATGTAGGGGTGCGTCTTGGCGTCGACGTTGGGGTTCACGCGCAGGCTCACGGGGGCCTGCACACCCAGTTCGCTGGCCACGGCGCTCAGCACCTCGAGCTCGGCCTCGCTTTCGACGTTGAAGCAGCCGATGCCCACCTGCAAGGCTTGCTGCATCTCGGCGCGGGTCTTGCCAACGCCTGAGAAGATGACCTTGGCCGGATCGCCACCGGCGGCCAGCACGCGGGTGAGTTCACCGCCCGAGACGATGTCGAAGCCGCAGCCCGCGTTGGCGAACACCTGCAGCACCGCCAGGCTGGAGTTGGCCTTCATGGCGTAGCAAATCTGCGCCTGGCGGCCGGCAAAACCGCGCTGGTAGGCGGCCAGGGCCGACAGCATGGCGGCCTTGGAGTAGACGAACAGCGGCGTGCCGTACGCGCGCGCCAGGTCCACAAGGCGCACGCCTTCGACATGCAGATGCTCGCCCTGGTAGGCGATGAAGGGGTGGCCGGGCAGGACGGGCAGGGTGCTCATGGGGTCAACGTGCGGGTTCGGAGGCGGCGCCGGCGGGCGCGGCCGAAGGGGTGTTGGGGACAGGCTTGCGCCAGGGGTTGAGCGTTTGCGGCAGCGTGGCGCGGCCTTGCGATTCAGGCGTGGTCGGCAGCGTCAAGGCGCCCTTGTGGCCGCAGCCCACGAGCATCGCCGCACCCCCGACAAGGGCATGGGCGATGACTAGAATCTTCCGAACTTTCAACATCCGGCAATTGTAATGACCGACCTCGAATACATGGACCAGGCCGAGCGCCTGCTGGCACGCGTGGAGGCCTGCTGCGACCGCATCAACGACGAGACGAACGCCGACATCGACAACCAGCGCGTGGGCGGCATGGTCACGCTGACCTTCCGCAACCGCAGCCAGATCGTGATCAATCTGCAAAAGCCGCTGCAGGAGGTCTGGCTGGCTGCGCGCTGCGGCGGCTTCCATTACCGTTTCGACGGCCAGCATTGGCAAGACACCAAGGGCCAAGGCGAGTTTTGGCAGAGCCTGACGCGCTACGCGAGCGAGCAGGCCGGCCAGGCCCTGCGTTTTGGCTGAAGCGCGCCGCTGAGGCGCGGCCTCAGTTGCGGAACAGGTCGAGGATGCGGCGCTTCTCGTCGCTGGGCGGCAGGCTGGCCGGCTTGTCCTCGGCCCTGTCGCCGAGGCCCACCGAAGAGACGCCGCCGCGCGCGTATTCTTCGAACAGCCATTCGCCGTTGACGTTGACCAGCCCCTCGGGCACGCTGTACTCGGCCACCGGCACGCCGCGCAACGCGGTTTCCATGTAGCCGATCCACACCGGCAGGCTCAGGCCGCCACCGGTTTCGCGGTCGCCGAGCTTGCGCGGCGTGTCGTAACCGATCCAGACCACGCCGGTCAGCTGCGGGTGGTAGCCCGCGAACCACGCGTCCATGGCGTCGTTGGTGGTACCGGTTTTGCCGAACAGGTCGTTGCGCTTGAGCAGCTGCTGCGCGCGCGCGGCCGTGCCCGAGCGCGTGACTTCCTGCAGCAGGCTGCTCATGACAAAGGCGTTGCGCGCGGGGATGGCGCGCTGGGCCTCGTCGGGCTGTGCCGGTGGCGGGCTGTCCACCAGCACCTTGCCTTTGTGATCGGTCATGCGTGTGATCAGGTGCGGAGGAACCAGGTAGCCGCCGTTGGCAAACACCGAATAAGCACCGGCCATCTGCATGGGCGTGACCGAGCCGGCGCCCAGCGCCATGGTCAGGTAGGCCGGGTGCTTGTCCTCGTCAAAACCAAAACGCGTGACCCATTCCTGCGCGTTGCGCGGGCCCACGCCCTGCAGCACGCGGATCGAGACCATGTTTTTGGACTTGGCCAGGCCGGTGCGCAGGCTCATCGGGCCGTCGAACTTGCCGTCGTAGTTCTTGGGCTCCCAGGGCTGGCCGCCGGTCACGACGCCATCGAAGAACAGCGGCGCGTCGTTGACCACCGTGACCGGGGTGAAGCCCTTTTCGAGCGCGGCCGAGTAGATGAAGGGCTTGAAGCTCGAGCCCGGCTGGCGCCAGGCCTGGGTGACGTGGTTGAACTTGTTCTTGTTGAAATCGAAGCCGCCCACCAGCGCGCGGATCGCACCGGTTTGCGGCGAAATCGCAACGAAGGCGCCTTCCACTTCGGGTTGCTGCGTGATCTCGTAGCCGCCCTTGGGCATTTGCACGATGCGCACCACCGCGCCGCGGCGCAGCCGCACGGCCGGTGCGGCCTTGTCCGACAGGCCCGATTGCACGGGCTTGAGGCCCTCGCCCGTGACCTCGATCGTCTCGCCATTGCCGCGCGTGAGCAGCACCTTGCGCGGCCCGGCCTCGAGCACCACCGCGGCCAGCAGGTCGCCGTTGTCGGGGTGTTCGTCGAGCACATCGTCGATCGCCTCCTCGAGCTTCTTGGGCTCGCTGGGCAGGTTCACGAACTTCTCGGGGCCGCGGTAGATCTGGCGGCGCTCGTAGTCGAGGATGCCCTGGCGCAGCGCACGGTAGGCGGCGCGTTGCTCATCGGACTGCAGCGTGGTGTAGACGTTGAGGCCGCGCGTGTAGGTCTCGGGGCCGTACTGCGCATAGACCAGCTGGCGCACGGTCTCGGCCACGTACTCGGCGTGCAGGATGTTTTTGTCGGCCGAGCTGCGCAGGCGCAGCGGCTCGGCCTTGGCGGCCTTGGCCTGCTCGGCGCTGATGAAGCCGTTGTCCTCCATGCGCTCGATGATGTAGAGCTGGCGCGCGCGCGCGCGCTTGGGGTTGTTGAAGGGGTTGTAGGCCGAGGGCGCCTTGGGCAGGCCCGCGAGCATGGCCGCTTCGGCGATGGTGATGTCCTTGAGCGCCTTGCCGAAATAGGTCTCGGCCGCCGAGGCAAAACCGTAGGACCGGTTGCCCAGGAAGATCTGGTTCATGTAGATCTCGAGGATCTGGTCCTTGCTGAGCATGTGCTCGAGCTTGTAAGTCAACAGGATCTCGTAGATCTTGCGCGTGTAGGTTTTCTCTGATGAGAGGTAGACGTTGCGCGCGACCTGCATGGTGATGGTCGAGGCGCCCTGGCTCTTGGTGCGGCCGATGTTGGCCAAGCCCGCGCGCAGGATGCCCAGGTAGTCGACGCCGCCGTGCTGGTAAAAGCGCGCGTCCTCGATCGACAGCACCGCGTCCTTCATGACCTTGGGGATCTCGCCGATCGGCGTGAGGTTGCGCCGCTCTTCGCCGAACTCGCCCATCAGCACGCCGTCGGCCGTGTAGACGCGCAGCGGCAGCTTGGGCCGGTAGTCGGCCAGGTCCGAGATGTCGGGCAGGTTGGGGTAGGCCACCACCATTGCCACGCCCGCCACGAACACCACGCTCGCCAGGCCGGCGGCCAGCAGGCCCAGCAGCCACAGGGCCAGGCGCAGCAGCCAGTCCAACGCGCCGCGGCCGGTCGAGGGCGGGGCGGCAGGGGTGTTCGGGGGGGAGGATTTGGAGGGCATAAAACCTTTGTCGGCCACGCAGCAAGGGCCGGCGCGGTGCTGCGCATTATAAAAATTCGCCTTAATGCAGGTTAAATGCGTCGCCGACAAGGGTTTGCACGGTGCCCGGTCCGGTTTGCAAGCGTGCGCGAAAGGACCACACTCGGTGCCATAAAGCACACACAAGCACCCGCCGACAGAGCGGATCAGGGAGGGAACCAGGTATGCCATACCCGGACAAGGGCGCATGGTGGGCGCCTTGGCGGCGACGCCGCAGCGCCTGGGGCGCGGCGCTGCTCGAGCAGCAACAGATCGTGGTGGCCGCGCTCACGCTGCAGGCGAGTGGTTCGCTGCGTGTGGCCTGGCTCGGGCGGCCCTTGCCCGCGCCCGCCAGCGCCTCTGAAGTGGGCGGCTTCAACGCCTTCACCGACCAGTTGCGCGATGCCGGGGCGCCCTTGCCCCGGCGTGCGCGCACGCTCGCGCTGGCTTTGCACGGAGGCTGCTGTCGCCAGGGTGTGTTCGAACCTGTGGCCGGCCTGAGCCCGCGCCAGCTGGCCGCCGATGTCCAGCTCGAGGCCGCGAGCGCGCTGGGGGTGGACCCGCAGGATGTGGGTTTCGACTTCGAGATCGCCGACCGCGCGGCGGCCGCGCCGCGCGTGCACTGGGCCGCCTGCTCGCGCCGGGAGCTGCAGCAATGGATGCAGCAGACGCGCCATGCCGGCTGGCGCTTGCGCGGTGTCGAGCCCGAAGCGCAAGCGGCGCAGCGCGCCGCCGCTTGCCTGTGCGGCGAGGCGATGGCCCTGTGGGCGCAGCCGCCGCAGGATTGGCAGTTCGAGCGCCTGCCCGTGCGTGGCCTGTCCGAACCCGAATGGCGGGGCCTGCGCGAGCGCCTGCAGGCCTCGCCGCAGTGGGGGCCGCTGGTGGCCTGCGGCGTCGCGCTGGGGCAACTCGCATGAAGCTGCGCCCGCTCAACCTGTTGCGCCACCCGCACCGGCCCTGGGCGGTGCCCGGGCACGTCGGCCAGGGTCGGGCTCGGTGGGCGGGCCTGTTGCTGGGCTGGCTGGTCGCCCTGGGCCTGGGCTGGTCCCTGCAGGCGCAGCGTGGCGAGCTGCTGCACACACAGCATGCGGCGGCGCAGCAGCAGGCGATGCAGGCCGCACGCGCGGCCGAACAGCGCGCCGCGCTGGCGCAGCGGCAAAGGCAGGAACAGCAGCAAGCCTGGTGGCGCGCCCTGCAAGCGCAGCAGCACCGCCTGTTGCGGCTGCAGGCCACTTTGCAACAAGAAGCCGAGCAAGGCCTGCGGCTGCAGCGCTGGCAGGCCGATGGGCAGCGCCTGCAGCTGCAGGGGGCCTTGCCGCAGGCCAACGCCCTGCCGGGTCTGCAGGCTCGGCTGGGCGAGGCGCTGGGCCAGCGTTGGACCTTGCACAGCCTGGGCCCCGCGCCCGCAGCGCCGGGGCTGGTCTGGACCCTCGAAGCGCCCTGGCCCTCGGCCTCGGCGCCCAGGGTGCTGCCATGAGCGGGCGTGCAGCCGGTCCCGGCGCCCTGGCATGGCGCGACGCTTTGCAAGGCCTGGTCCTGGGCGGCGGCCTGGGCACGCTGCTCGCGCTGGCGCTGTGGCACGAGGCCCTGAGCGAGGTGTGGGACTTGCGGCAAAGCCTGGTCGGGCCGCACGCCCCAAGCCCCGCCATCGCCGAGGCCCCGCCGCCCGCCAGGGGCGTGGCCGGACCCGACGGACCGGGGCTGGCCGAAGGCGATGCCGCCTGGCTGTGGCTGCGCGAGCGCCTGCAGGACCAGGGTCTGCAGGTCCTGGCCCTGCAGACCGAGCCCGTGCAAAGCGGACCGCTGCTGGCCAGTCAGCTGGCCCAGCTGCGGGTGCTCGGCGCCTGGGGCGATTGGCTGGCCTTCTGCGCGCAATGGGCGGACCAGGCCCCCTGGTGGGCCTGGGAACAGTGGCGCTTGCAGCCGGCCGGCGCGGTGGCGAACCAGGTGCAGCTCGAGGCCAGGCTGCGTCTGTGGCTGCGGCCCGACCACGCGCCGGGGGCCGATTGGGCGCCGCAGCCTGTGCCGGTCGCCGCGGCGGTGCCCGTGCATGCGGGGCTGTGGGTCCGCCCCGAGGACCCGGCCCCCGCGCAGGGCGCGGCCCCGACCTTGGCCACGCCCCTGGCGGTCGCCTCCAGCCCCGAGGCCCGCTGGTGGGGCGTATGGACGCAGGCCGGCCAGAGCCAGCGGGTGCAGGGGCGTGGCCTCGAATGGACGCTGCGCACACCCGCGCGCGCCGGGGCAACACCGTGAGCGCCCGCATGCGGCCTGGCCTCTTGGTGCGCGTGGGTCGCCTGGCGCTGCTGGCGCTCGGTCTGGGCACCGGCCTGGCCCAGGCGCAACTGCCGCCGCCCTTGCTCGATGTGCCCGGGGCCGCGCCGATCAGCCTGCAGTTTCACAACGCCGAGGTGCGCGCGCTGATGCAGGTGTTCGCCGAATTCACGGGGCTCAATTTCGTCACCACCGACAGCGTCACCGGCCAGGTCTCGCTGCGTCTGCAAGACGTGCCCTGGCCCCAGGCCCTGCAGATCGTGCTGCAGGCCAAAGGCCTGGTCGCGCGCCAGGACGGGCGTGTGGTCTGGGTGGCACCGCAGGACGAGTGGCTGGCCCGCGAGAAAAAACGGCTGGAGGCGCAAAGCGCGCTCGACCAGGCCAGTCCGCAGCAAATGCTCGCGCTGCGCCTGCGCTACGCCCGCGCCGGCGACATCGCGCAGCGTCTGCTCGGCGGCGGCACCGGCCACGCCGGCGAAGCGGCTGGCGGGCGCTGGTTGACTGCGCGTGGCAGCGTGATGGCCGAGCCCCGCACCAACCAGCTCTTTGTGAGCGACGTGCCGGCGCGTCTGGCCGAGCTGCAAAAAATTGTGGAGCGCCTGGACGTGCCGGTGCGCCAGGTGCTGATCGAGGCGCGCATCGTCGAGGCCGACGACCAGTTTGGCCAGGCCCTGGGGGTGCGCCTGGGCTTGGGCGCGGGCCGCCATGTGAGCGTGGGCGGCGTGCCCACCAGCCTGGGTCAGCTGGGGGCAGGCAACGTGCCCAATGGCCCGGGCGCGTTGGCCGGCAACGCCGTCAATTTTCCGGCCGGTGATGCGGGGCAAAAGCTGGTGAGCCCCGCGAGCCTGGCGGTTTCGGTGTTCAACGCCGCGGCCGACCGCTTCATCAACCTCGAGCTCTCGGCGCTCGAAGCCGATGGGCGTGGCAAGGTGGTTTCGCGCCCGCGCGTGATCACGGCCGACCAGACCAAGGCCCTGATCGAGCAGGGCACCGAGCTGCCCTACCAGACGGTGCTCAGCGCCGGTGGCAGCAACCTCACCAACATCCAGTTCCGCAAGGCCAACCTCAAGCTCGAGGTGACGCCGCAGATCACGCCCGAAGGCGCGGTGGTGCTCGAAGTCGACGTCAACCGCGACAGCGTGGGCCAGCTCACGGCGGCAGGTTTTGCCATCAACACCAAGCATGTGAAAACCCAGGTGCGCGTGGCCGACGGTGGCACCGTGGTGCTGGGCGGCATCTTCGAGGACAGCGACAAAAACGACGACGCCAAGGTGCCGCTGTTGGGCGATGTGCCCGTGTTCGGCTGGCTGTTTCGCAACCGCCAGCAGCTGCGCAAGCGCAGCGAGCTGCTGATTTTTCTCACGCCGCGCGTGCTCGCCGACGAGGCGGACGGCTCCGAGCCCGTGGGCCCGCCAACGCCCCGCGCAGAGGCCAGGCCCTGAGCCGGCGGCCGGGGCCGCTGACATACACTCGGTGGTTTTGGGCGCGCCGCCCGCAGGCGGGCGCCGCCACCGTGTGAGTCACCCTTGAACATCGTCTTCGTCGGCCTGCCGGGCTCGGGCAAAACCACCATCGGGCGCCACCTCGCACGGCGCCTGGG
>JACCDG011065678.1_pt1 | contig 10130 bp, 26 predicted proteins | sample 7442471 | NCBI WGS metagenome assembly JACCDG01 (sample SAMN15323444, study PRJNA562643) | freshwater metagenome | isolation source: river surface water | place: USA:Blue River Watershed | collected 2017-08-17 | reverse complement strand
TGCAGAGTCGAAGTGGTGCGCGAACCTGCAAAAGACCTGATCAAACGAGACTTGAAGTGTGGTGCTGACATCTCCGGAGTTGTATTGGAGACGCGGCAAAACATTAAGGTCGCCTGAGCACGCGATAGTTCTGCTCTCCTTGAAGTGACGCGGCGCTCGCAGCGCGTAATCTGCGAGCTATCACTTAGGAGGATAGTATGAGAACAGAGAGTTACCGAGGAGAGATCCTGTCAATCGATGCCGAAAAGACTTTGCCTCGTGGCGTCGTCACCGAGTTCACCTTTCAAGCCAAAGACAAGGTTATCCCCTGCGTAGTCTGGGGTGAAGTGGTAGCGAAGTGTGGTCCTCACCTAAAGCCCAAACTCCCCTTGGTCATCCGAGGTCAACGCGACCTATCCAACGCTCTCAAAGTCTCCTCTTACCAAACAATCCAGATTCGCCTCTCCGCAAAGACTGGCTTTGACGCTGACGGCTGGGCTGCTGAGATAAAGGCTCGGCACGCTCACGGCCAAAGACTTGTCTATCCTGCCGCTGCCAATCACCCCTGCTTTGAAAGAGCGGACGGCCTTATCTCTCACGCTGGAAAGATTAAGCGAAAGATTGAGTTTGCGATGGACGTGCTTGGGCCTGAGTACGTGAATCAAATGGTGCGCACTGTAACTGTTGACGCCACCAAACCATTCGATACCGAGCTATACAAACGAGTTCTCTCTCGCCTTGTGGAGGAAGCCAAGGTGCGAGTGGGGGAACAAAAAGGAGTCTCATGGTTCTAGCATTTTGGAAAAAGTTGTTTATGAAACCTGTAACAAAAGAGGAAATAAGAATGGAAATGGTACAAGAAGTGGAAAAGAAGATTGATGCGGCTGGTGCTACTCCACCGCCCGGCATTGATCCAAAACAGTATCACAGTGTGCGCTTAAATTTCTGTCTCCGTGCGATGGAAGTTTATCTTGCCGCTCACCTCTCCCGTAACTCCACTGTTGAGTTCACTCACTGGCTCCGCCACACAACGCCTGAAGTTGTGTTGCTGGCTGATGCTATGACTGATGCTCTTTTAAAGATTGATCACATAAAGAAATGAGCGCGAGTGGACTAACCCCGAGAACGATGAAGATGCTCCGCGACCTTGGTTACGAGGTGCAGAAGGTGGAGCACTATCACTTCTACTCGAAGATGACGACCGACCTTTTTGGCGTGATTGATTTGATTGCCATGAAGCCGGGCATCTTAATCGGGGTGCAGTCCACCTCTTACAACCAGAGGACTCCGCACATTCAAAAGATCTTAGCTGAGCCCCGAGCTCTAACTTGGGTACAGACTGGATGCTGGCTTTGGATGGTTAGTTGGAAGAAGGAGAAGATGAAGCGAGGAGGCGTAGCGTTTCGTTACGTTCCGGTGCTCGACGTTTTTACAGAGAAGGACTTTCAGAATGATAATTGTTGAAGAGATAACGTACCGAATCACAAGCGACGACGACAAGGACGAGGCGCTTAAGAAGATTTACCTTAAGGGGATTGAGCAGGGGCTTACTGCCATAAAGGTCCGGTTCTCCGATCAGGACTTCGAGATGCATCCGATTGTTGAAAGTTGGAGCACTGTGCTTGTCCGCCTAACTGAGCAGGAAAGATCGGCTGCCGCTGAGAATGGGACGATGCGATGACTGACTTCTTTATTGGCATGTCGCTAGGCTTCCCGATTGGGGTGCTCCTTACTATGTGCCTCTTCTACTTTACGGATGAGCCATGAAATACGTGTGGAGTTTTCTTGTCGGGATGATGATTGCTCACCTCTGCATCTCCATTGCGGAAGCCGAGCGGCCTACGCTTAACGTGTATTACGTGCAATCTCCCAACTCGCTGCCACTAATCAAAGTGACGCAGCTTAACGCAATGATCCGCAGCGAGATGCGCGTAAGTTTCAAGCGCAAGATCCGCATCCGTATCAGAGGCATCGAGGAGCAAAAGACCTTCCCTTACGGCCCTACGCTTTCGCTTTTCGCGCACTACTATTCTCGCATCCAGCGAGGCAACCGCCGCAAGTGGGCCGCGGTGTACGCGCCGCCAGTCATCGATGCGAATCAAACCCGCTGGATGGTTGGCATGGGCAACGGGCGATGCTGGCGCAAATTCCACGGCTTAAGCCTAGCGCTCGCCGTAGTTCAGTCCCACAACTCGTTAGGTGCCGAGAGATTCAATCATTCATTTTTCGCAATCATGCACGAGTTAGGGCACACCTTGGGCCTGAACCACACAAGCGAGCCGACAATCATGAACAGCGCGGTTTTAAGCTTGGTTAATAACGGCGTGAGCTTTTCGGAAGCTGAACAGTTTAAGGGTAAGCATTGTTTGAGGGCTAAATGAAAAAAGCAATTGAGTGTAGTTTCTGCGGGAATCTCCCGACACTGTGCGAGGAAAATAGTTTCATCGATGGTCAAAGCCAATGGTGGGCGAGCTGTCATGATAAGTCGCATCCTCCAATAGACGTTGGCCCATGTTCTAACGTAGAAGCCGTAAAGGACTCTTGGAATCGAAGGATGGAGAATCTTAATAAGGAATGTAAATCATGACCATCAAAATCGAACTAGAATTTATACCAGTTGCCGAGCGGTTGCCGGAGAAGGAAGGAACCTATCTTTGTTTATATGCTGAAGGAGGTCCGGCATTTGTATGGTTTCCTAGCGCAAGTTTTAGCTCGATGAACCTGAACCAAGTCACCCACTGGGCAAAAATACCAGACTTGAGCAAGGCGAAGGAGGAGAAGCCAAAGCCGCCGCCGAATCACTTGCAAGAGGATTTGAAGAATTACGCGATCAGAATATTTGGCGAGTTGTCGCTGGAATACGATGGGCATCCAGTCCGCAAGGACATTATCAAACAAGACTGCATTAAAGCGCTTGTGTCCATGTTCGAAGCTTTGCGCGCCGATTTACTTAGACAGATTGAGGAGGCAACAAAATGACACGCTACGACCCGAACGCACCAATAACTGACACGCTGCAAGAGTTTTTTAGCCGCACTGAGGGCATGACCGCTGAGCAGCGCTACTACTACGCTCAAGGCTGTACTGAGATGCTGGACTTTGCCTTGAAGATGATTCAATCAGGTAGGCTGATTCAGCTGTACGATGCAATCGACGCAATCAGAATGAAGAATGTAGAGGAGAGTGTGCGGTTGGACTTGTCTAATCTGACAACGCCAAAGACGGAAGAGGGCAAGAAAGAAAAGTTGCTTGATGGATGGGAGGAGTGATGGGCAAGCCAATAACGATAGATGAGGATCTGCTGTGGAATACGCTAAATACGCATGGATTGGCGCGATACATTGAGATGCTGCGCGAGTTTTTAATGAACGACTGCGAATATAAAAGCATGTTTGAAGCAGGGCAGACCGAAGCTAATTTATGGACTGCAAAAACAGCGCTTCAGTGTGTTGATATTCCTGAAGCCCATTGGCGTAGCTTTACAAAGGTTAAACAACCATTCCCATACGAACCAAGCAAACTACTTTTAACGCTCCAAGCCATAAACGAGGATCTAGGAGCTGGGCAGCGATACGACGCACAGGCAAAAGTTGAGAGGTTGATTGAGTCATTAACCAAACAGGGGGAGCGATGAAATATCAATCAGACGAATATCTTAGATCTAAGATGGTAGATGAGGTTAGAAACCTAGAACCAGATTACCCTATTGCGCGTAACAGGAAGCAACGTAGGCAGCTAATGGCTGAAACCTTAAAAACACTTAAGCATAAGGGCTGGGGCGAATGGGAGCACCGTTTTGATGCAGAAAGAAGGCCGCCAGCAGACATTAACTTTCCAGCAGGATTTGTGGATGGATGGTGCAATAATATTTTTGCCGTTCAAAGATACGAAACGAATGGCTGGGACCGCATAATGATTCGTCGCCACGATAACGGGAGGGTTGTTTGGGCTGAAATGCAGCGCATAAAGAACGAGCTTTTTGGTGAGGATAGAATCGCGATAGAGATATTGCCGCGCCAAAGCGATGTTGTTGATTCGGCAAATATGTACTGGTTTTTCCTTTGCCCTAAATCGCACGAAGCAATTATTGATAAGATAACCTGCAATCAAGGGGCTGGATTATAACGCTAACAGCCATGCGCCCCACGCCGTTTGGCTTGGGCCGGATCGCTGCGATGTGGACAGTGACACATTAATGCTGATGAAGAGACGATAGCGCTAATTGAAGAGTGCCTTGTTAATACCAAGGTCTAAAGTCGGGATAGACGAACACTCAAGCCGTTGAATTCGGCTTCAGGGAAACCTGTCAGCTTAGGGCGTATCAGCTAACAGTCTCAAAGCAGGTGCAATTCCAGCCAGCGATCCACTTTTGAGGAGATGAAATGAGCGTTGAAACGATTCGTGTTCACACCTGCAATATATGCGGAAAACGTGGCAAATGGCGCGAAGGTTGGGAGTACTACGGATCTATATTTGACGAAGAAGAAGGGCTAGGGACAACAATTTGCAGTGCTAAATGCAAGGCTACTTGCATGGCTAATATGGAAGATTATGTATATCGAGTGCGGCATTCGCGCAGTAACGGAGCGCCAGTGATTCTTAATAAGCCGAAGAAGCGAATAGAGAGGAAGCAACAACAATGAGCCCCCGACGCAAGCGCATAAAGTTCTGGAGATGGGCAAGGCGTAATAAACGGATGGATATTTTGCTAAACCGTTACGAGCACAAGCAGTCTAAATATTGCTGGGTTCAAGTCCCTACAGGGGTACAATATGTTTATGCATGGGATTTAAAATGAGCACACCAAAGCTGAGAGAGGGGGCGATGGGTATTATTGATAATGCATCTGAGTCTCATGCGGGGCATGTATGGGATAAGACCGGCGATAGTCACTCACAATTTTCTGAACAAGACGGATTTATTACTGGCGCACGTTGGGCACTGGCTAACTTAGACAAACTGCTAGAGCCAAGACAAGCGCCGCTAGTTAATGGGAAGCGAGTTGCGTTTGTGGAGGTGGAAGGTGAGTAACGAAATAGCAGTAAATGCCGGACGACTCGGAGGCCGCACAAAGGCTATGATTAACCAGCTTGAGGCGCTACTAAGTAAAAAAGCTGTCGCTTGTGTGCCATGCTACAACATTCCACACGCTCGTAGGTTAAAAGAGATTCTTGAAGGGACGGGAAAGTTTGCAATTCAGTTTAATGCCAAACGTCCAGTAGGAAGGAATAGATCCCCATTGCCTGAGTTTGTGCCTAGAGAACTATATTTTTTAGTGAAGAAGCTATGACCACCGACATCGACCTAAACAAACTGGTTGCCGACCTAGCCGCCGAGCATGGCGTAGACGACTCGGTTGCTGTGGTGAATCTCAAACAGGCTATCGCCGCAATAATTAGAGCGGTTGTTGGGTATATAATCAACAAGGGGAGATGATGAGCGAGTACCTACCAGCATCGAGCGACGAGTTCGGCACACCAGATTACCTCTTCGCTAAGCTAAATGAAGAATACCTCTTTACCCTCGACGCCGCCGCCAGTGAGTCGAACGCGAAGTGTAAGACATATTACACAAAAGAAACTAACGGGCTATTACAGAGCTGGTTCTCTCATCGCGTTTGGTGTAATCCGCCGTATTCGCGAGGAATGAAAGAGGCATTTGCTCGGAAGGCTTACGAAGAGACTGAGAGAGCATGCCCCTTGGCCGTACTCCTTCTCCCAACCTGCACAGATCAATCGTGGTTCCACGAGCTAGTGACCTTTCCCAGAGTCCTAGTCTATCCGATTCAAGGGCGAGTCCGCTTCGTAGGTGGGGAAACCTCCGCTCGCGACTCCCACATGATTTTAGTATTCCGTAACCGAGCTTTTGTTGGATGGCGCAAATGATGCCGATGCTTCGCCCCATTGCCCACACGCTAATCGTTAGAGCCTCTGAAAGTTCGAGCATAGTGCTTAGACTCTTCGGCTTTATCAAGCCCAAGGAGTCCGTCCCCATAGCCTTCCGGCAGGGGGTTTATTGGGCGCTAGAGAATGCCCATGACCTTCTCGCCCCTACCCATAGAGGGGGAGCTCTCGGGTCAGTGGATGGAAAGACGACCCAGTATCTTCAAGGAGACCTTGCTGTAATTCGCCTAAATAACGGAGACAAAAAATGAAGCCCGTCCGAAAGAACAAACGAGACCTGACCCACCGAGACATCGTTCCGCTTAAGCGGCAGATTAGGGAACTAGCCAAGGTGGTAAGTAGCCACAACAAGCTACTCTTCGCCCTGCACGCCAAGCTCTCCCGCCTCGAAGTTGAAATGAATAAGGACATCCAATGAGAAAAGCATACGCATTCCACAAGCCAGCCCCAGCGCTTAACGGCAAACTCGCCATTATTCGCTCCGAGTTCTCCCGCCTGCATGACATGCTAGAGGCCAACATCCCCGCATCCCGCGAGCTCTCTGTCGCCCTAACCAACCTTGAGCAAGCTGCAATGTGGGCCATTAAAGCCACGGTAATTAACGATCCTGATTCGGAGGCACTCAATGCTGACGTGGGTGAGTAGGCTAATCTCTCGCATCTTCCCCGAGGATCCGAATCCCGGCTGTGGTTACTTGGGGCTTAGACTCCCCGATGGCCACCCGTTCCATAAGGGGGGATGCTTCAAGCATGACGATGCGTTCGCTGACGCGAATGCTAATGGGCTTAACTCAAAAAAGACTTTGAATCAGGTCGATTGGGAGTTATTCTGTGACTGGTATAAGACGGCTTCCGAAGCACCTACGGACGCCGAGCGTTGCCAACTAGCCTCAGAGATCTGTCGCTATTGGCCACTTGCTCGACTAGGAGGGAAGGTGCTGTGGGACGGTCGGAAGTAACTGAAGCGCAAATCTGCTGCGGTCGTCGGATGGTTCTAGTCACTCACGACTATGATCGTTCTTCCTATCTCCTCTGCCAAACCTGCGCTAGAAAAGTGCATCCATCACAGCCGGATCTTCCTTTTCCAAAAATAGAAACTGCTAAGCCAAAGAAATTTCGTTGGGGGGATTCGGACGACTAATGCCAAGAGCGCGACGTATTAAAAGAGGATTGACGGACGAGGAGATCCAACTCTTCGAGCGGTATGCTGAAGAGCGTGCTTCGGGATCTATCAGTATCCGTGATCAGAAGAAGCATGCTGAAGTCATGCTCGAAGTTCTTCGCCCCCACGAGTGGCAAGTGTATCAGCTAAGAAAGTCCGGTTGGGACTTTGACGCTATCATTAGCCACCTTGGCATATCAGCCTACGCTGCATTCAAGCTGAGAGACAATGCGGTTTACTGGCTGAGGAGGGCACTCTGTGGCAAGCAGGTGGATTAAAGGCTTTGAATGCCTCGGGTGTGGATCTCACTTGGGGAGATTCTCCTTTAATCCAGAAAGTCGAAGGCGCGAGCCGATGTGTTTTGTTTGCTGTCTCGGACAGTATGAGCTCCACGATATTGAGGTGGAGGGTGAAGACTATGAAGAGGTGCTCAAGTTGATAGGGAGAGAGATTGGGAGAGTGGAGAGAATCTTGCCCCGGTTAAATACTCCCGGCTCTATCTCATCGAGTCACGAAGGAAACAAACTTTATTCCCTTGAGTACGTGAAGAAAGCTATCAGCATTCACCACATCACCCCTGAGTTTCGAGAGTTTAGCCCCGGCCTCACTTCACAGCTTGAGGCGTTAGCATTGTCCCCAATTTTAAGATCGCAGAAGAATAAAAAAAAAAGGAGCTAGTATGATTCCGCAAAGTAAATTTATTGACCTCACTCTAATTCCACCGCAGGAGCGCGAAGCTACGCTGAACGAGATCGTGCATAATCTCTTAACGGGACGCGGTAAGAATGTCCCCAAGGGATACGATCATATCCCGCTAGTTGACTCCTCCGTTCCTCCCTCCCTCAATAGACTCGACGCTACTATGTATGAGCTTCGATATTTCGTGGCAGCACGTGGCCGATGATCCCGCTAATTATCCATGAAAAGAAAGGAGGGGTCTTTATCGGGCGAATCCCGGTGAAGGGTCTCTCAATGGAGAAGAATCCGGTTGAGCTTATCGCGACTCTAGGCATGCATAGAATTACAGTCGGTAAGTCAATGGGACTCATGCTTGGCTACGGCATCGCCTCGGGGATAGGTAGGGTTGAGGTAGTGTCAAGGACTCACATCGACATGGAGCATACGTGGACCATGCACGCGATGCTGCGTAGAGTTCGCTATTATCTCGCACGCTATGAGCTCGAATGGTTCAGGCAAAATGCCGGACAAATCCTGTTCGAGATGAAGCCTGCGGGAGCTCCGCTGATGCGGATAGTCGTCAACGGAATCGACGGGAGACTTAGCATCTCAATTCAGGTGAGACCGGGGCCTCAAGCAGCAACCGTTCCGAGTGAGAGATCCTTGAGCTGCACGGCACTCGATCTCCTTCTGTGGGCACCCAACTGTGACTATGAACAATTGCGCGAGCAGAACTGGGCACAACTAAAACTTGCCTACCTGTCAGTCCTGCAAATGAGTCGGTTCAGGCGAAGGTGGCTAAGGAATTTGCAGCTTGGTGGACTAAGCTGCGTAACTGGAATTTGTGAAGTAGCGAGGAAGATGCATGAAGACATTAACAAAAGAGCAGCAGGACTTATTTATGTCCCTGTTGAGGACAAGTGGAGCGCTCGATATGGCTGGAGTGGCTGCCCGATGCCACTTGAGTTACTTGGACGACATTATCCCAGCTATGCAAAACGACTCCAAATTCTTTCACGAGTTTCAGGAGTATGTCCAGACCATCCGAGCCGAGCTCTTTTCAGCGATAATGATTGCGGCGACTGGGAAACCCGGCAAGGGAAAAAGAGCGCCGAACGTCGCGGCTGCACGATACATGCTATCCGCGATAGACTCAGGTCTGATCTACGGTCCAATTCGCGAACCGATGAAGAAAGAGAACTCCTTGAGGAACTCTCAAAGATCTGATGATGAGAGACTGACCGAACTAAAATCAGGATTAGCTCTAGGCGGTACTAAGGTAGTCGACGATGAAACATTCTAGTGATGATATGGCTAACGAGTTTTTAGTGGGATGTCGAGGAAGTGGAGCGCTGCCCGAGCGAGTCATGTGGGTACACGTCATTCTGACAGCGGCGAGAGATTGGATCATCTGTGAAAGAATGGACGCCAAAGAGTGGTTCCATTCCGACAATTCGGAAGTGTGTAGCTTCAAGTGGATACTCGCGATGCTTGGCCTTGATGGCCTTGAGGAGAAAGTGATTCGGCGAATTAGTAGCCCAGACTTTAAGCTGATGCTCTACCAATCTCGCCTCAAACACTAAAGATATCCGCCGTACTCCTGAATCCCCGCAGCAGTTTCATTCCTGATATTCGCCGCGCATCGAGTTGGGAGAACGAGAACATCCGTCACTCGTTTGTCGGTATGAATGAATGGCGCGATTCGAGGGGGCACGGAGATTCCGTGCTCTGAGAGTTTGTAGCGCAGCACCATCTCAGAATCTTCTGGGCATAGCACGTAATACTGAAGCCACTTCTTCCCCTCTTTAAGAGTCTCCGGTTGCTGAAAGACCGTGAAGATTGCGCCGTAAAACTGTGGCCACCAGTCCTTTTTTGTTGATTCGAGGTACTCGTCCCGCACCACGCGCACACGCTGCCACCTCATTTGTTTCGGCCTAAGTCCGTGCGCAGAGATCCATTTTGCATAGGCTTTATTTCTCGCGTATCTAGCAGCGAGCTCAGCGGGAGTCAGTATTAAGCGCTCCTCCCCTTCTCCATGTGTGCCAGTAACGAACTGGTCGAACCAGCGGCGAGAGTCTCTGATGTCGTAAAAGTATCCGGGTAGTTTGGCATTGAAGCCTATTCCATGCGTGACCATTCTGTCTCCTAAAGACCACTACGTTCATTCTCAAGTTGCTGGAATGCTCCAGCAGCTTCGAGTCCTCTACGGAGATTGTCTACAACCTCCGCGACTCTGGTGCGTTGTGCGTCTGTCGGATCGACCCTGATACCTGTAAGGAAGTGAATTAGCGCATGCTTCGTTTCGAGGTCCTGATTCCCGAATCGATTGAATGTCGATACAGCCCTACTAATACCAGGGATCAGGTTTACAAAATAGAAGAATTTGCCCGGATCTACTAGATATCCACC
>JACCDG011023495.1_pt1 | contig 10131 bp, 6 predicted proteins | sample 7442471 | NCBI WGS metagenome assembly JACCDG01 (sample SAMN15323444, study PRJNA562643) | freshwater metagenome | isolation source: river surface water | place: USA:Blue River Watershed | collected 2017-08-17 | reverse complement strand
TGGCCATGCGGGTGGCCTATTTCAACGAGCTGGACACCTACGCCATGGCGCACGGCCTGGACACGCGCCAGATCATCGACGGCGTGTGCCTGGACCCGCGCATTGGCAGCCACTACAACAACCCGAGCTTTGGCTACGGCGGCTATTGCCTGCCCAAAGACACGCAGCAGCTGCTGGCCAACTACTTTGCGGTGCCGCAAAACATGATCCGCGCGGTGGTGGACGCCAACACCACGCGCAAGGACTTTTTGGCGATGGACATCGTCAAGAAGCGCCCCAAGGTGGTGGGCATTTACCGCCTGGTGATGAAGGCCGGCAGCGACAACTTTCGCGCCAGCAGCGTGCAGGGCATCATGAAGCGCATCAAGGCCAAGGGCATTGAGGTGGTGGTGTACGAGCCCATGCTGAGCGAAGAGCGTTTCTTCAACAGCGAGGTGGTGCGCGACCTGGCCGCCTTCAAAGCGCGCTGCGATTTGATTGTGGCCAACCGCCGCACGGCAGATTTGGCCGACGTGGCGGACAAGGTGTACACGCGGGATGTGTTTGGGGGGGATGTGTGAGGGGGTGGATGCCCCGCAGTTTGGGTCTTTCAAATTTTTAAGTCAACAATTGGCTTTTAGGGAATGTTTTGATGGTTTTTTGGCTGTTTGTACTGGGGGCGCTTTATCTTCTTGTCATCCCAGCAATCGCTTGGATCGCTTATCGCCGCAGCGCCACGCTTGAGGTCCGTGTGCGGCAGCTGGAAGAGCTGCACGAGACGGTACAGATCTTGGAGCGCAAGATGTCGGCCAGTCGGGGGGCTGAGGTCTCGACTGAGCCAATGTGGCGTGAACAAGAGACATACGTGCCCCCGCCTGAAGAAGCGGTGCCCGACCTACCTGAGGTGCAGCCGCAGCCGCCGGTCACAAGCGCGCCAGAGAGTCACAGCACCACAAGCAAACCGATACCCCACGTTGCGGTGGACAAGAGCAAGAGTCCGCTCAGCGGTGTCATTGCATGGTTCATGCAGGGCAACCCTTTGGCCAAGCTGGGGGTTTTCTTGTTGTTTTTCGGCGTGGCTTATTTGCTCAAGTACGCGGCTGATCGGGACATGCTTCCGATAGAGATTCGGCTGGCGGGTACTGGTGCGCTTGGCGCTGGGTTGCTGGCGATCGGTTGGCGACTGCGCCACAAAGCTGCACTGTATGGGCTGATTCTGCAAGGCGGGGCGGTTGGCATCATGTATCTGACCAGCTTTGCGGCTTCGAGCTACTTGGCAGACATGCCTTATGGCTTGGTTTTTGGGCTCATGATCGTGGTGTGCGCAGCAAGCGTGGCTTTGGCTGTGCTCCAAAGCGCACAGAGTCTGGCGGTGTTGGCGGCTTTGGGTGGCTATTTGGCGCCGGTGCTCTTGTCGACGGGGAGCGGCAATTTTGTGGGCCTGTTCTCTTATTACGCGATGCTGTCCATGGGCATCTTGGCAGTGAGTGTGTGGCAATCGTGGCGACCGCTCAATTTGGTGGGGTTTACTTTCAGCTTTGGTGTGGCGCTGCTGTGGGGATACAAAAGCTACACGCCCGATAACTACCTGATTTGTCAGCTGTTCCTGGTTTTTAATCTGGTGCTGTACGGCGTTCTGGCGGTGGTGTTTGCGCTGAAGCACCAACATGCCGGTAAAGGTTTTGTCGATGGCACGCTGGTGTTTGGAACGCCATTGATCGGCTTTGGGTTGCAAGCCAGCATGACACGCCATTGGGAGTTTGGTGCCGCCTTTTCGGCCTTGGCGTTTGCGGCGTTTTATATCCCTGTTGCGCGGTATTTGATGAAGCGTTGGCCAGCGGAGGCTCAACGGCTGTATGTGTCTTTCTTGGCGCTCGGCGTTGCTTTTGTGACGCTGGCGATTCCGTTGGCGCTGTCGGCGCAATGGACAGCCATGGCTTGGGCGCTGGAGGGCTTGGGGCTTTTGTGGGCTGGACGCTTGCAGCGACAGCCACGAATGGCCTGGAGTGGCACAGCACTGCTGGTAGCGTCTGCTGTGGCGGCGAAGCTCGCCAATGACGATGGGTTGGGAATCGTGAGCTTTCTGACCATTGGCTCCGTGCTGTCGTTGTCTTGGATAGCTGGGGCACGGTTGTGGACAGGAGAAGGCGCTGCAGTCACTGGCCGCATCAGGGGGTGGGATCTCTCTGCCATTGCAAGGGGTTTTCTGCTGCTGGGGGGTATAGCCGGATGGCTGTGGCTTGTCATGCGCGGTGCTGACCGTCTGGTGGAGCAGACCAGTCCGTCGGTGATGGTGTGGCTGGCGGTGATCGGCGCTACGGCTTTGGCGTGGCGCCATGTGGGTTTGCGGTTGAAGTGGGCCGCTCTGCAGCACTGTGCTTGGCTGCTGTGGCCTGTGGCTGCTGTGGCGCTGGCCACACTTGTTTTGGTGGATGGACGTGCATTGGGCAGTGGCCTGTGGAGCTTGCTGTGGTTGCCAGCCCTGGCGGTGATGGTTTACCTGCTGCGAGCGGACGCCCCCGCGTTGTCGAGCCCTGTGTTGCCGTTGCCGCATATTGGCTTGGTGTGGTTGCTGCTGGCTTTGGTGGGCAGCGAGGTGTGGCACCACACCGAACACATGGCGTGGGGCATGGGCGAGTGGCGCAGCGCTTCGCGCTTGGCTTTCTGTGGTGTTGCCGTACTTGTGGTGTCGTGGCTGAATCGCCAGCAGAGATGGCCTGTGGCCACGTACCCGCAGGTGTACGGGTCGCTTGGCTTGCTGCCCGTGATCCCTGTTGCGCTGCTCTTGCTGATGTTGGGCAACGCGCTGGATGGTCAGTTGCCCAACATGCCTTACATCCCGTTGATCAATCCACTGGAGCAATCGGCGGTTTTTGTCCTGCTGATGCTGTTGGCTTGGCTGCGCCGCATGAACAGTCTGGTGCCTATCCCCCCGAGCGCGTACCGCGCGGCTTCAGTTGTGTGGGGTGTGCTGGTGGTGTGGTGGTTCAACGGTATGTTGCTTCGCAGCTTGGCTGCGACGAACGACGTGCATTGGTCTGCGGCAGCCCTCTGGGATTCACGCGTGGTGCAGGCGGGTATGGCGCTGGCCTGGACGTTGGGGGCCCTGGCTTGTATGCATTGGGCAACAAGACAAAAACACCGCAAGGTGTGGGTGGGTGGAGCGCTGTTGCTGGGCGCTGTCATTCTCAAGCTCTTTTTGGTTGACAGCGCCAAAGGTGGCGGACTGGAAAGAGCCATTGCCTTTATTGGCGTTGCACTGCTTGTGCTGCTCATTGGGTATATCGCTCCTATGCCCCCCAAACCAAAGAAAGAATCTGAACTGTGAACGCCCTGTCTTTTCATTTCGTCCGTGTGCTCGGCCTAGCGCTGAGTGCGTCGCTGTGCTTCGCTGCCGTCGCCAGCGAAGCGCTCGGTCCCCAAGATTTCGCCGAGGGTGCGCAGTTGCGATCTCGGGGGCAAGACGCTTTTTATCGTGTCGATTTACCCCATCGGGTGTATGTGGGCACCGCTTGGCCGGATTTGCGGGATATCCGGGTATTCAATTCACGCCATGAATCGCTGCCGTTCAGCCTGATTCGCACCACCGAGCAAGGTAACCATGGGGATGCGCCTACTCGACGCTCTATGCGCAGCTTTCGCCTGTCAGGCGACCCGGCCCAACTTGGTGGTTCGGCTGTTGTGATCAACAAGACACTTAAGGGTGTGAGTGTGCAACTCCCCGAGGACAAACCCGAACTAGCGGAAACAGAGTACCTGCTGAGGATGCCGGAACAGGGCCTTGAACGCGGCATCCAACAACTGCATCTTCGGTGGCCGGTGACAGACAAAAACTGGGAAGGCCGCGTCACGGTGGAAGCGAGCGAAAACTTGCTTGAATGGGTGACGCTGACCGAGGACCACCCCATCATGGACCTGCGCAATGGTGTAGACAGGCTCGTGCAAGGCGATGTGCCCGTCAGTGATGCTGCGGGAAGCGTTTCGCGCCAGTACTTTCGCTTGCGCATCAGTGGCGCGGGTGTCCCCACGCTGACGGACATTGAGGCTTCGGCGCCAGCCTACACGGTCACCCCAGCGGTCGTCGACATCGACTTGACGGGAAGCATTGACCGTGAGGGTCATGCTGTTTATTCGCTGCTGCGTCCATTGAACGTCAGCACCCTTCGGATTCTGCCAACCCAACGCAATACGGTGATGTTGGTCGGCGTCGACTACCGCTCTGACCCCAATGGACCTTGGACGAGCTTAGACAAAGTGGTGGCGTACCGAACCAATAGCGCTTCGGGTGAACGTGTATCCGACGCGCTCAAGTTGAATACTGAACTGATGGTTCAGGGGATTCGACTGCGTGCGCTTGGTTCAAGTTGGGGGGACAGCATTCCTTCCGTGACCGCCGTGCAGCCTGCCTATACGCTGGTGTTCAACGCACGCGATGGCGGGCCCTACCTGATGGCGTGGGGAAGCATGGCCGCTTCTGAACAAACGGCGCTGCCAATTCACCAGCTGCTGCCGGCCACACAGGATGTTGATGTCGATTTGGTCGCTGTGGCTGCCACAGATGCGGTTGAGCCCTTGGGCGGCGAATCGCGTTTGCAAGTTGTCGAGCCACGCAAGAAGCGACAAGCTTGGCACACCGCTGCGATGTGGATCGCTTTGATAGGCTCAGCGCTGTTACTGGCGACGCTGGCTTGGAGAATGTGGCGAGAGGTTTCTGGCGCCTCAAAAACATCAGACAAGATGTGATGCATTGACGCTTGATGGAGGGGTGGCACGATATTGGCGCCATCGACAAACAGACCAGGCCAACTACTTTGCGGTGCCACAAAACATGATCCGCGCCGTGGTGGACGCGAACACCACGCGCAAGGACTTTTTGGCGATGGACATCGTCAAAAAGCGCCCCAAGGTGGTGGGCATTTACCGCCTGGTGATGAAGGCGGGCAGCGACAACTTTAGCGCCAGCAGCGTGCAGGGCATCATGAAGCGCATCAAGGCCAAAGGCATTGAGGTGGTGGTGTACGAGCCCATGCTGAGCGAAGAGCGCTTTTCACCGCCAGCGATGCTTTATGGGCGGGGCTGCCCGTGCCGACTTGGCGAGGCCGATCGTTTGCCTCTCGGGTGGCGGCCAGCTTGTTGAACGCCATAGGTACGCCTGAACTGATCGTGGAATCGATGGATGACTGCGAGCTCTTGCGATTGAATTGGCTGCAACCGATCCGCCAGGCTTGAACCATTGGCGACTGCGCAGGCAGATGAACAGGGAGTTGTTCAGTTCAGCCGCCGCCAGTCGACTTGGACGAGTTTGGCTTGCGGGTCGATGCGCCAGCCGCCGGTGGATGAGCCGTTGGCGGGGTCGATGGTGATGACAACGCGCTCACCAACGCCTTTGCTGGTGACGCGCATGCCAGAGGCCTGAAAGCGGTTGGCCATGTAGCTGCTGTCCGTGGGAACTTTGGTGAGCAGGGACACCGTGGGTGCGCTGCCGTTGATGATGTCGAGGTAGCTGACGTAGGTGGTGCCGCTGCCGTACGAGATTTCACACGAGGCGCTGGGTTTGGCAGTGGGGACGTTGGTGGCAAATTCGAGCAGCTTGCCTTGCACGCCCACGGGGTTGTCGAGCAGGCGTTCGCCCTGCCCTGGCAAAGGCATGTACCAGCCGCTGGAGTTGGTGTAGTTGACGGTGTTGCGTGTGGTGGTGCTGAACTGCGCGGTGGCAGAGGCGTCTTGTTTGACGAGTTGGCTCAAGCTTGTGACACGGGTGGTGCCGCTGAGGCTGACGGTGTTGTTGCTGCGGTTGATGGTGAAGTTGTCGCGCACGCCATAGAGGTTGTGCACGGTCGTGGAGGTGCGGTCATCGGCGGTGAGTTGGCGGCCGGTGCCAAAGCCTATTTGCACCCCGCCTTTGGGGTGTGGCACCCAGTAGGGTGCGGCCATGATGGGCTGGGTGGTGACGCCGCTGAACAGGGGTTGCGCACCGATGCCCACGGCCCATTGGGTGTCGCTGCTGGCGAGCAGGTCAAAACGCCAGATGTTGCCTTTTTGGTCGCCAGCGTAGACGAGGTCGGTGGTGCCGTTGCCGTCGTAGTCAACGGTGCGGGGCGAGCCCAGCCCGTTGCCCTGCCCTGTGGTGGCGCTGGCCACGAGGGTTTTGAGTTCGCGCTGACCGTCCAGGTACTGGATGAGCAGGACCGGGCGTTGGTTGGGGCTGTTGACGCCGTTGCCAAGCACCACGGCCCAGCGCTGGTTGTTGAGGCGCACGATTTGCTCGGACCGGTTGTCGCGCAGTTCGTCCATCACGGGAGGGCTGGCGATGAAGCCGATGTCGGCGTCGGTGCCTGTGGTGCCTGGAGCACTGCGGTCAAACAGAACGAGTTGATCAGGAGCGGCGCTGGAGATGCCTGTGGATTCGGTGACGTCGAGGGCAAAGTAGCCGCGGCCGCCTAAGCCCATGGTGCCAACGAGCACGGTGCGCCAGTTGGCGCTGCCATTGCCTGGGTTGGCGCGCAAGTCGGCGTCGGCGCTGAAGGGGCTGCCGTCAACCATGAACTGATGCTGGTAGCTGGGGGCGGTGAAGTCGCGCAGTTTGGGGTAGACGCCCATGGGGACGTAGGCCATGGCTTCTTGTCCGGTAGCGGCATTGAAGGCATGGAGCATGCCGCCGCTGGAGCCGGCGTAGACCATGGCGGGGCGTTTGCGATGGTTTTTCACAAACTCCAAGTAGGCCGGGGATCGGCTGTTGGCGCTGCCGGGCTCGCCCACAAAATGGGGCACCGAGTTGATGAAGCTGCCCATGCGGCTGGTGCGCGAACGAAAACCAGCGTTGGCGTTGAGGCTGCCCGCGACGAAGCTGACGCGGCTGGAGCCCAGGTTGTCGGTGCCGTTGAGCAGCGCTTTTTGGGTGTCGCCCAGGTTGGCCCAATCAAAGACAACCGGGGTGTTGCCACTGTATGTGGCTGCGGACGTGAGCAGGCGGCGTGCGCTGCTGCGCGCATCGAGCAGTTTGGCGGAATCCCACGATTCGGTGGCGCTCTGCACGCCTTGCTTGGACACGGGGTAAGCGACCAGCGAACCAGACCAGTCTTCGGAGTTGAAGCTGGTGACAAAGGCAAAGCCGGGGGCGCCTAGGCGCAGGTTGCTGGCCGAGGCGGCAGCGGGTGGGCGGGTGCCCCGGTCGGTGATCTCTTTGAAGATTTCTTCAAAAGCTTTGGACAGATCGCTGGGGTTTCGCACCGGAACAAAACGGCCACGGCTGTTGATGGCGGCGTGCCAGTGATCGGGGTACGGGTGGTTTGGCCAGCTGGCTTCGCCCCGAATCAAAGGGCCTAGGCCGGTGTTGGATTCGCCACGCCAAATGGGGTTGCCGCGCCAGGTGGCCGCCGACATGAAGCCAATGGTGTAGTTGACCATGTGCTGCCAGTTGGCGGGGTTGTTGCGGGGGTTCCAGTAGGGCTCAAGCACCGCAGGGGCACCGGGGGCGCCGAAGTCTTCGTTGTTGTTTTGGTAGTAGCCCTTTTGCCCATTGCGGTCGGCCCAGTACGGTGGCACGTTGTCGGGCAGATCGGTGCGCAAGTCGGTGGCCCAGTAGTTGAAGGCAACGTCGGCCAGGCGGTACGCAAAGCCGTCGGTGTAGAGCCTGGTTTGTGAGGTGCCGGGGACGTATTTTTTATCTCCCGTCGCGCTGCCAATGCGTGAGGTGCCGTCGGCGTTGCCAAATAGGGTCGTGCTGTCGCCATAGGCGCCGTCAGACAAAAACACATGGAAGTTTTTGCGGCACGACAGCTCGGTGCCATCCACACCCGGCACGTTGGCCCAAGGGCTGTTGATGCCTTTGGTTTTGAGGTATTCGCCTGCGTTGATGAACATGCTGAACGATGGGGTGCCATAGGTGGCCCAGAGGCTGTTGACCCAGTTCAAAAAGTTCGTGCGGTGAGCGCCCTCAAGCGAGCGCATACCGTTGTTGCCGCAGCCTCGGCCCATGCTGGGAAAGCCCGGGCAAAGGTTCATGGACTGCCAAGCGAGCCGGATTTTTCCGTCGGGCAGCAGGTTTTTGTCGTTGAACGTGCGGCTGAGCGCGTTTTTGAGGGTATCAATGCCGGTGACGCCGTTTTCAGGCCAGCCCATGCTGCCGGAGTCGTCGACCGAGATGATGATGTTCGGTGCGGCGCCGTTGACGCGCGCCCCCTGCGGCTCGGTGAGCAGGCTGAGCTGGGCGTGGCTGGTGCTGGCGCACGCGAGCCAGCTGGCCAACACCAGAATGCGCGGAACAAACACGGATTTGAGCTGAACCATGGCAATAAAAATGTCAGGAGACTGGCGTGAGCATGATCACCGAGCGCAACACCACTTGGGTGCCGGCCTTGAGCCCACGGGCCACCACGGTGATTTGGTACACAAAGGGATGGGTGTCGGACGGTGACAGGGCCTGTGTGTCGACGGTGCGGCTAAAGGGGTAGATCTCGACCCAAAAGCGCGCATTGTTCAGTGCGGCGTTGCCGGCAGGCGCCGTGGCTCCGGTGTAGGTGCCGTAGCTGGCGCCCAAGGGCCACAAGGCGTCAAGCGTGGTCGGATCGGTCCACCAGTTGCCCAGTGGCGCGCTCGGGTCTGGGGTGAGCACGCAGTAGCCCAACACACACGGGGTGTCGGTGCCACTGGTTTTCTCCAGCGCCAGGGCGAGTTGGCTGTAGTCGGCTTGGCTGATGGGCAGGAAAGCTTCGCCCCGGGTGTTGGGCAGTTCGTCGGCGGCTTGGTCGTTGCTGGTTTGGTTCAAGTGCAGTTGCACCGACGCCTGGGCGTCGGCCAACAGGGCCTCGGCGGCTTGCACGGCACGCTGCTCGTCGCTCAAGTTGCCGGTGAGCGCTTCGTTGAGCAGTGCGGTGCGGGCGGAGCCCAAGGCCAGCAAGACGCTGAGCATGAGCACCACCAGCACAATCACCAGCGAGATGCCTCGCTGCCGCAGGCGCTTGGCGCGGCATCGGAAGTTCATGACAGGCTTCCGTTGCGGATGGCAAACACGTGGGTGTAGTTGCGGCGCAGCAAGCGATCTGTACGAATGGTGGCTGCGATGTTGTTGCCGCGGCAGTCGTCGTAGCGCAGACCAGGGGCATCGACAAATAACTGGGCAAAGTCCGGCATGGGCACCGCACTGGTGAGCACCAAACACACCCGCATGGCCACCACTTGGCTCCAGACGATGCCGGTGGAGAACTCGCGATATTGCGTGCGGTTGGTGGCGGGGTTGCGCTCGGCGTAGTGCACCACCATTTGTTCGACCCGCTCCAGAATGGGACGCATGGGGGCGCCTGCGGTGCCGCAGCGCAGCACGCGGTTGTCCCACTCAAAAACGGTGATCAGGTTGCCCGCCAATGTTTGGGGCACGCCCAGGCAGTCCACTTCAATGCCGTTGGGCCCGCCGGTTTGTGAGGTGCGAAAGGCGGTGGCGCTGTCGCCCTGCACCGCCAGACCATCGGCGCCAATGCCCGAAAACGTGGTCCGGGGTGTGAAGGTCACGGTGTCGCCGCTGGCCGGGGTCAAGGCAATAGAGCCCGATCCGCGAATGAAGCGGCCCATGAGGTTGAACGCCAAGGTGGCGTCTTGCTGCATGCGTGTCGCTTCGGCTGCATTGCGGCTGATGGCTTGAAAGTACACCACGCTGCCAGCGGCGGCCACCGCCACGATCAGGCCAATGGTGAGCCCGACCATCAACTCCAATAGGGTGAACCCGGTTTGGACAAAAGCCCCCCGGAAAGTGGTGTTGCGATTCCGAAAACGACAGCGATACACAGACGGGTCCACGACAAGGAACACAAAATATAGTAACTCAATACTACATTTCCGCCTGACAAAAATCTTAATACTACTTTATGACTCAATAAATGACAAGATATGATGATGTCTGGGAGATTAATCACAAAAAAAAGCGAACCCGAAGGTTCGCTTTTGTAAGGTGCGCTGACCAGAGGGTCAGATCACGGAGGCGTTTTTCAAGCGTTCCGCTTGGGCCTGCAGATCGGCGCCGTGCTGGTAGTCCAGCGAAGCGTCCACCACCAACACCGTGCCGCCGTTGGCCAGCGTGGCTTGGCTGTGGCCGTGCTCGGTCACGCCCGCCACCGGGCTGCGCTCCACCCCGTCGCTCTTCAAAGCGATTGAGCTGAT
>JACCDG010140176.1_pt1 | contig 10131 bp, 9 predicted proteins | sample 7442471 | NCBI WGS metagenome assembly JACCDG01 (sample SAMN15323444, study PRJNA562643) | freshwater metagenome | isolation source: river surface water | place: USA:Blue River Watershed | collected 2017-08-17 | reverse complement strand
GTTACGTTCCCGACGACGCTTTTCTCGTGCAGGGTTCTGCGGCGAACGCGATGAGCGCGGAGAACCTTCCCTTTGTGCGTTCGGTAAATCCTTTCTCGGCTCCCTTAAAGATCGAGCCCGAGCTCACGCAAGCGGGGATTTTTAGTTTCGCCGAGCGCGTGGGCGTTTCCATTCAGCTTGCTCCGGGCGCGAAGGAAGCCGAAGTGCTTTCCTTACTCCGTAACGGCACTAGCCTCGGCTCCGGTATTCTCGTGGGCTCGGGGGAGGTGAGCGTGCTCTGGAAACTAGCGGAGCGTGCGGATGTGCTCTGGGTGGAGCGTTATATTCCCTTGCGTTCGATGGATCTCACCGCTGCGGAACTCGGCGTGCGCCCCGGCCCGGCTACCGCCACCCGCACGGGCTACGAGAGCGGTACTAGGGTAATTAACGTGGATTCTTTCTACGATCGCGGCCTCCTCGGCCAAGGGCAGGTAGTGGCCGTGGCCGATACCGGGCTCGATAGCGGCGATATCAATACGCTCGTGGACGATTTCCAGGGCCAAGTGAAGAGCGGCCTGGCCATGGGGCTCGGCGGAAAATCTTGGGGCGATCCCATGATGCACGGAACGCACGTTTCGGGATCCGTGCTCGGCAATGGACGTCGCTCGGATAATCTCATCCGCGGCGGTGCCTACGGGGCCAAGCTTGTGATGCTCGGGATGTGGAGCGACATCATGAACAATATCATGCCACCCGCGGTTACTAAGCTCTTCGAAGCCGGTGAAAGCCAGGGCGCGCGTATTCAGACCAATTCCTGGGGCGCTCCCGGTTCGAACGGCCGTTACGACAATATGGCCGTGCTCGCCGACACGTACCTCTTTTCTCACCCCGACTACCTCGTATTGTTCGCCGCCGGTAATGACGGCGCCGACATGAACCGCAACGGCGTGATCGACGAAGGCACGGTGAGCTCGCCCGGCACGGCTAAGAACGTGCTCACGGTAGGAGCTTCGAAAAACCTCCTGCGCGAAGGCGGAATCCAAAAGCCCATGCGTGAGTTGCGTAACGGCGACCAAAAGTGGGGCATTGAGCCGCTTTCGAGCTCGGTTCTCTCCGATGATGCCCGCGGGATGGCGGCTTTCTCGAGCCGCGGTCCCACGGCCGACGGACGCATCAAACCCGAGATCGTAGCCCCCGGCACGAATATTGTGGCCGTGCGGGACAAGCACCCCAAGGCCGACCCGAACACCATGAGCTGGGGTATCTACGACGACCACTACGTGTTCATGGGGGGCACTTCCATGGCTACGCCGGTGGCCGCCGGGGCGATGGCGCTTACCCGCCAATTCCTTGTGCAGAAGCTCGGCACGGAGAGTGTGTCCTCGGCTTTGCTGAAAGCTACCGTGGCGAACGTGGCGGACGACCTTTTCCCCGGTCAATTCGGGGAGCGTTCCTCCGGCCAGGAACAGCCTACCCGCCGTCCTAATAACCACCAAGGCTGGGGACGCGTGAACTTGGCGAATCTCGTGACCGAAGACCGACGATTGGAACTCTTCGACGAGAAGCAGGGCCTGCCGACCGGTGGAGCGAAGACTTTTCCCGTGACGGTAAGCGGAGGCCAGCCCCTCAAAGTTACCTTGGCTTATACCGACGCCCCGGGCGTAGCCTCGGCCCAGCGTACGCTCGTGAACGACCTCGACCTCACGGTGACCGACGCTAGCGGGAGAACCTTCTACCCGAACGGACTGAGCGGCAAAGACGCGGTAAACAATATGGAGCAGATCGATGTATTGGCTCCCGTAGCCGGAACCTATACGGTTACCGTTCGTGCCGCCGCCGTTCCGCAGGGTAAAAACGGCGCCCAGCCTTACGCCCTCGTGATCACTTCGGGCCGTTGATCCGCTGGAGAGGGGCGTTTTGCTACTGACCAAAGCGCCCCTTTGCTTTGCCCCGAATTGACGAGGGGGGGAAAGCTTGTTATTTTCGCTCCGGATACGGGGGTATGCCGTGTCCCTTGTAATGAAACCTGTTTCCTAGGAGGCTTCGCCTGAAAAGTCCTTTTGGTCCTCGTCCGCCCTTCGGTGGTGGTCGTCCCGGTGGTGATAGAGATCCCCGCGATTCCCGTGATTCCCGCTTCAATAACGACGAAAATAGAGTGAACGAGCGCATTCGCGTGCCGGAGGTTTTCGTAATCGACGAAAACGGTGTGCAGGTGGGCGCTATGCCCACTCGGGAAGCATTGGCCTTGGCCCGCGAACGTGGCTTAGACCTCGTGGAAGTGGCCGCTACGGCCCGCCCCCCGGTTTGTAAGTTCTTGGATTACGGCAAGCTTAAATACAGCAAAAAGAAGAAAACCCAGGAAGCCAAAAAGAAGCAGAGCGTTGTTTCCGTTAAGGAAATCCAGCTTCGCCCGCGTACGGAAGAGCATGATTTGGAAACCAAATTCCGCCATATCGCGGAATTCCTTCTCCGGGGCGATAAGGTGAAAATCACCGTGATGTTCCGTGGCCGCGAAGTGGCTTACGCCAACCAAGGCCAGGCGATGCTCCGCCGCTTGATTGCCTCCGTGCAGGATTACGCCGTGCCGGAATCCTACCCGAAATTGGAAGGCCGGCGGATGATCATGGTTCTTGGGCCCACCAAGAACCACGAAAATTACAAGAAAGAGCCCGTTTTGGCTCCGGCCCCCGAGTTAGGCGCACCCACCGCGCCTTCTCTGCCTGCCGCGGCCGCAGTAGCTCCGACGGCTCCCTCCGCGGAAGCCGCTCCGGCTCCCGCCGCTGGTTCGGCGGGCCCCCTCAAAAAATAAGCCTAGGCAATTACACTAGTCTTTTACTTTCAGTTATTTGCAAAAGCCCCCTGCTTTGAGTATAACCGGGGGCTTCCAAGGAGTTTTCTATGCCGAAGCAAAAGACGAAGTCTGCCGCCAAGAAGCGTTTCAAGATCACGGGATCGGGCGGACTCAAGTTCCAACACGCCGGCCGCCGCCATAATCTCGGCGGAAAGAGCCGTAAAGGTAAGCGCCAATCGCGCGCCATGACGATGATTCACGATACCGACCACGAGCGCGTGATCCGCGCTTTGCCTAATGGCGGCGGAATTTAGCGAGGGCCGTTTTGGCCCAACTTGATTAGAGCTAATTAATTTTTATTTTAGGAGATACGTATGCCGAGAGCAAAACGGGGCACTAAAGCCCGCGCCCGCAGAAAAAAAGTTTTTAAAGAAACCGAAGGTTTCTTCATTGGCCGTAACAACCAATACGCCCGTGCCGTGGAAACCCTCCACCGCGGTTGGAAATATGCCTTCCGCGATCGTCGCGCGAATAAGCGTAACTTCCGCGGCCTGTGGATTACCCGCATCGGCGCGGCCGCCGCGAGCAACGGCACCTCCTATAGCCGTTTGATCGCCGATTTGATCAAAGCGAATATCAAGCTCGATCGCAAGATCCTCTCCGATATCGCCATTTCGGATCCCAGCACGTTTACGGCGGTGGTGAAGAAAGCCTCCGCCGCCGCAACGAAGTAAAATCACTCTCAACAAGAAGAGAGTTCGTTGATACCCTAAGGAGGTTCTAGCAATAGAACCTCCTTTGTTTTTGTCGCGACGCAAGTTGCGACTTTTGAACCGCAGGTAACCACATGAGCATCCAAGATAAGCTCCACGCGCTTAAAGCGGACTTTGAAAAGGGCCTCGCCGCGCCCAATACCGCCGACGAATTGATCCAATTCAAGAATAAGTTTCTGGGAAAGAGCGGCGCGCTCTCGGAAGTGCTCAAGGGCCTGAAAGATGTTTCCCCGGCGGAGCGTCCCGTGATCGGCGGCCTCGCTAATCAACTACGTGATTTATTCGAGAGCTCGGTGGCCGGGCGCCTGCGGGACCTAGAGAACAAAGAGATCACCAAGAAGCTGGAGCAAGAGCGGATCGACGTGACGCTCCCTGGGCGGCGCAAACATATCGGCGGCGTGCACCCGATTGTGCAAACGCAGGATCGGATCGTAGACATCTTCTCCCGCCTGGGTTTCGCGCTGATTACGGGCCCGGAGGTGGAAACCGATTTCTGCAATTTTGAAGCGCTCAATGTGCCGGCCGATCACCCGGCCCGTGATATGCAAGATACCCTCTACCTCCAGGGCGGCCATCTCCTGCGCACCCAAACTTCCGCCATGCAAGTGCGGGCCATGCTCGCGCAAAAGCCGCCGCTGCGCCTCGTGATGACGGGTACTTGCTACCGCTCGGAAAGCGTGGACGCCACGCACGCCGCGAGTTTCCACCAGCTAGAGTGCCTTTGCGTAGACAAGAACGTGACGATGGAAGAGCTCAAGGGAACGCTCGAATTCTTTGCCAAGGAAATGTTCGGCGCGAAGACGAAGATCCGCTTGCGCGGTTCTTTCTTCCCATTCACCGAACCGAGCGTGGAAGTAGATTGCTCCTGCGTATTTTGCAAAGGTGCGGGCTGCAAAGTTTGCAAGCAGAGCGGCTGGATTGAAATCCTCGGCGCGGGCATGGTGAATCCGGCCGTGTTTGAAAAAGTGGGCTACCCGGCCGGGGAATATACCGGTTTTGCCCTCGGCATGGGCGTGGAGCGCATCGCGATGCTCCTCCACGATATCCATGATCTGCGCCTCTTCTACGAGAACGATCTGCGCTTTCTAAATCAATTTCTCTGATCGTTTTTTGGGGTTTGACCGATGAAAATTTCTTTACAGTGGCTGAAAGACTACGTGAATCTTCCCGCGGACATTTCCCCGGAAGAAGTGGCGCGCAAATTGACCTTCGCGGGCTTGGAGGTGGAAGGCGTTACGAACCTGGCCGCCGGACTCGACAAGGTAGTGGTGGGCCAAATCCTCGAGCGCAATAAGCACCCGAATGCCGATCGTCTCTCGCTCACCAAAATCGACGTGGGCACCGGCACGCCGCTTTCCATCGTGTGTGGCGCCCAGAATATCGCTGCCGGCCAGAAGATCCCGGTGGCGCTCATTGGCGCGAAAATCCCGAACGGACTGGAGATCAAGGCCGCCGAGATCCGCAAAGTTCCCTCCCAGGGCATGCTCTGTAGCTTGGACGAGCTGCAATTCCCCAAGGAGTGGCAAGCCGCGGACGGCATTTACATCCTCGACGAAAAAGCCGTGGTGGGCACACCACTCGCCGACTACCTAGACCGCAATGATTGGATCTTCGAAATCAACGTGACTCCCAATCGCGGCGACGCCCTCTCGCATTTTGGGATTGCGCGCGAGGTGGCGGCGCTCTTCGGCTTGGCCGCAAAACTACCCGAGCCCATGGTGAGCGAGCAGTCTGTTTCCACTCCGGCTAGTGTTTCCGTGAAGGCGGGAAAGGATATGTGCCCGCACTATTTTGGCCGGGTGATCGAAGGCGTGAAGATCGGCCCTTCTCCTTATTGGCTGCGCAAGCGCCTCGAAAGCGTGGGATTGCGCTCCATCAATAACGTGGTGGACGCGACCGCCTTCGTGATGTTTGAGATGGGGCAACCGCTCCACGCCTTCGACGCAAAAAAGCTGAAGGGCGCCAGCGATAAGATCGAGGTGAGCGTGCGCGCGGCCCGGGCCGGCGAGAAGTTCCGCACTTTGGCGGCGAAAGACGTGGAGCTCGAGGCGGGCGATCTCCTGATCGCGGCGGGCCCCAAGGAAGAAGGCGTGGCCCTGGCCGGCGTGATCGGGGGGGCGAATTCCGAAGTGGACGAGCATACCACGAGCGTGTTTCTCGAAAGCGCGGAGTTTCATCCCGTGCGCGTGCGGAAAACCGGACGCCGATTGGCCACGCTCACGGATGCCGGCTACCGCTTCGAGCGGGGGGTGGATTCGGGGCGCATTGATTGGGCGCTAAACCGTTGCACCGACCTCATCGTGCAGCTCGCGGGTGGCCAGACGGGCAAAATGGTTTTCAGCGAAGGTTCGCAGATCCAAGAGCCGCTCGCGTCGATCCGGCTGGGGCTCGGTGATCTGCAAAAAACACTGGGGCGGGCCCCGGAACTCCTGCGCGTGATCCAGATCCTGCGGGGTCTGCAGTTTCCTTGCGAAGCGGCGGCCGGCGTGCAGGGCGTGGTGGCCGTGCAGGTTCCGCGCTGGCGCAAAGACATCAAGCGCACCATCGACGTGGTGGAGGAAGTGGCGCGGATTTGGGGCTTTGAGAATCTGGAGAGTAAATTGCCCGCGGGCAGCGTGGGCGAATCCGAAACCGTGGAGCTGCGCCGCCGTTCTTATTTTCAAGTGCGCCGGATCCGCCGTCACTTGGCTTCGCTCGGTTTTTTCGAGGCCCTGAATTACGGCTTCACGTCTCCCGAGCAGCTCGCTAAGGTGCACTCGGCGGAGGAGCTCAAAGACGCCGTGGAGCTGGCCAATCCCGTTTCGGCCGACTATTCCGTGCTAAAGCCCTCGCTCGCCGTAGGATTGCTGCAAAACGTAGCGCATAATTTCGCGCATAAGCACCGCGACCTGCGCTTATTCGAAGCGCGCCGGGTTTTTCGGAAAGCGGGCGTTGCGCAGTACAGCGAGCCTCGTTTGGAAACCGGCGTGGACGAGCAAGTGCACATGGCGCTGCTCATGACGGGCGCGGAAGTGGACGAATTCTGGCAAGGCAAAGCTACCTCGGTGGACTTTTATTCTATCAAGGGCGCGCTCGAATCGATTTTCGAGCTTTTCGGCCTCGGCGCCCTCCAATTCCAGGCCGGTACCGACCGCTCCTTCCTGCATCCGGGACAGGCCGCTACGTTATTGGCCGGAAACAAGCCCTTCGGTCACGTGGGCCGCTTGCATCCCCGCGTGGAGAAAAATTTCGATTTTGAGCAGGACGTTTACTACGCGGAATTCCGTCTCGACGCATTGCTCTCCAACGACCGGAAGATCTATACCTTCCGTGAATTTAGTTTATTCCCCGAAGTGGAGAGGGATTTTTCTGTGCTGGTGAAAGACAGCGTGAACGCCAAGATGATTCGCGCGCTCGTGGCGAAAACCTTGAAGCCGTTGCTGCAGGACTTCCACTTTTTCGATGTGTACAAAGGCTCTCGTGTTCCCGATGGGCATATTTCCTACGCGTTCCGGGTGGTGCTAGGCGCCATGGACCACACGCTAACGGATACGGAAATCTCCGCGGCGCAGGAAAAAGTGATGAAGGAGCTCGAAAAAGAGTTCCAAGCGAAGTTCGCTGGCCTTTCTTAGCTAGGGATTAAGGCTCTTCCAGGGGCGGCGGCGCCCGCAACCAAAAGACTAGAAAAAGCCAAGTTCTGTATTGCCTTTGGATTCAAATAGTTTAGCCTATTTCTAAGCTGCACAATCGTGATCGCATCCGTGATGTGGGGGAAGAATGACAAAGGCTGAGCTGATCGAGGCGGTATACAGCAAAGTGGGGATCTCCAAAAAGGAATCCGCTGATCTTGTCGAGCTAATCTTCGACACCATGAAAGATACGCTTTCGAAAGGGGAGAAAATCAAAATCTCCGGCTTCGGAAATTTTGTGGTGAGAGAGAAGCGCTCCCGGATGGGACGTAACCCGCAGACGGGTGAATCCATGGAAATTTCGGCGCGACGCGTACTCACCTTCCGTCCCTCCCAGGTGCTTAAGAACGACCTGAACGGCGGCGAGGGCGGCGTAGACGAAGACATGGAGGATGACGATGAATGAGAATCTGCCGTCGGTAGAGAAGCTCACCGAGGCCTCCTTAGCCGGTCTTCTGCCCGCCGATGAAAAAATCCCCGTGATTCCCGATCGCATGTATTTCCGCATCGGCGATGTGGCCGAGATCGCCGGGGTGCAGCCTTATGTTTTGAGGTTTTGGGAAAAAGAATTCGATTTCTTGGCCCCCATCAAGAACGCCGCTGGCCAGCGCTTGTACCGTAAGGGCGACGTAGAATCCGTTTTGCTCATCAAGCGTTTGCTTTACCTAGAGCGCTATTCCATCGAGGGGGCCAAGAAACGCATCAAGGAATTGCGCAAGCAAGGTGGGCTCGGTGAAGCTAAGCGCGAACGCGGCTCGCTCGATGATCATAAGATCGAGGCGATCCGCCTCGCGAAAGATGAGCTGCGGTCTTTGATCGAGTTCGTATCTTAGTTAGCGCTTTTTGACAAAAAAGCGACCACCTTTGCGGCTGGTCGCTTTTTGTTTTCGCCCGCGGGCGAAGTTGGAATAGATTGCTCCGGAATCATCCCCGGGGATGATTCCGTGATCCGGCGAAAAATTTACGGCGGCAGGATCATTTTGGCTGAGCGCTCACTTCTTTTCCGCGGCGGGCGGCGCTACGCTCATGGGCGTGATCGCCATACGCGACTGCCGGGTTTTTTCGTGCGCGCGCATTTGCTCTTTCGCGGCGGCGGTGAGTGGCTGGTCGGCGGCCTTGATCATCTTGTACATGTGCCGCACGGTGGGCGCCGGGGCCGTTACAAATAGATTGCCGCTATTGTTATCCGCTTGCATGCGGCTTTCGCGGGGAAGATTTAGGCGATACATTTGTTCGATGTAGCCCGCCGTTTCGGCGGACTTTAGTTTGTAGTGCATGGTGACGATATCCCAGGTTTCGGGCAGCTTGGGCTCGTGGTCGAAGGATGCGGGAAAGATCGGCGTTTCCATTTCCCGGCGGCTGACGCTCTTCACGATCCGGAAGGTTTTGCCGTCGCCCACGGGCGCCCGCGCGAGGCCATTTTGGTCGAGGAGGGCGGTGAATACCAGCTCGCCATTTTGCTTGGTGAGTTCGATTTCGGGGCTAGAGGGAAATTTTAGGCCGTCGACGTTGCCGTCCCAAACATAGCTCTGGCTAAAGAGATCATTCATCACCTTGGCGCAAGATTTGAGATCGGCGCAATTGGCGGCGAGAGCGCTCGCGGGGGCGAGGCTGAGTAAGGCGAAGGGGATAGAGTATTTCAAAATTTTCTCCTGGTGATTCAGCTCGACACAAAACTAGTTTACCCGAGCACGATGAAAGGGAAATGAAAACTAAATGAAATGATTTTCATCGCCCATGCATCCTAATCCTTTACCGGGAGGCCGGGCATTCCCATCGTGCCCTGGAGCTTGAGCGCGTAGAAGCCGTCGGGCTTTTTCGCGGCGAAACCGTCGAGCATCGTCGTGAGGCTGGGCATGGCCGCTTGGATGCCGGCGGACGGCCTGATCTGTACGCGGAGTTCGTAGCGGGTGTTCTGCATAATGTCGGAAAAGGTTACCGTGCCGCTCACGATCTGCACTTCGAGGTCTTTGCCGGGCGAGCCGAGCTTGAATTTCTCGATTTTCATCTGGCCGCGATTCACGGTGGCTTTCACGTCCACATCGCCGAAATTGAGGATGGGAAGGGGCATGGGAATCCGGAGGGCGGCCGGATCGAAGACGATGTTTTTCCCCTGGAGGGTGAGCTCGCCATTGGCCATCGAGAGGCGCTGGCCGGGCAGGGCGAACTGGAGGAAGAGGTTGGTCACGTTGCCCTTGAGGTCGAGTCCGCCGCGCGAGAGCGGGGTTACGCGCGTGAGATCCAGGCTGGTGGTTTCCACGCGGAGGGAAGCGTCTTTGCCGGTGGCCATCGAGCCGTGGATCGTGGACTGGTAGAGATTCGCGCGGAAGGATCCGCCTACGGCCGGGGTGCCGCCGGTGGGAATCATCGAGAAGGGATTCGGGTAGATTTTCAGCTCGTCGAGGAAGAGGGGAACGCCCGCGTCGGCGAATTTTGGCTCGAGGGCGAGCTTCTCGATGCGTAGGTGGGGTAAAGGAAATATCTTTACCTGAATGGTTTCGGCCTGCCACTGGTAGGGAGTGTTCTGGTTGAGCGATTTTAGGAGAAAGTTCGCCACCACCGAATCGGGTATTTTGAGGAAAGTAAAAAATACCAGCGACCAGAGAAAAAATGCCGTGTAGGCGAGGATTTTCAGCGCGCGCTTACGCAGCAAAGCGAGGCGGGCGGCCGGGGTGTTCGCGGGGGCTGGCGCGGAATCGCCCTTATTTTGCTTAGCGCTCTGGAGCAAGTTGGTATCGAGAGTGTGTACGGTCATCAGAAATCGTCCTTATCGCCGGCTTTGGTGAGGGTGAGCTGGGCCCAGAGGTAGCCTTCCGGATCGTCCTTGGTGTCGACGCTGAGCTTATCCACGGTGGCGCCGCTGCCCGATTTTTCGATCAGGTAGAGAGCGCGCGCGAGCTGGCGGAGCGAGATCTTGCTT
>JACCDG010488441.1_pt1 | contig 10133 bp, 14 predicted proteins | sample 7442471 | NCBI WGS metagenome assembly JACCDG01 (sample SAMN15323444, study PRJNA562643) | freshwater metagenome | isolation source: river surface water | place: USA:Blue River Watershed | collected 2017-08-17 | reverse complement strand
TTTCCCTCTTTATTTTTTCCACAAAAAGAAGGAGTTCTCCAAAAAATTTCCTATCTTCTTCCGAACTGGAGTTATTATGAAGAAATCGTAACCTTGTTTCGCAAGCAAGAAATTTTCGGCTACTTGTGTGGGCAAGAGCAGTAAGTGCATGTTCCGCAACTGCTTTAGGTGCGTCGAAAACGAGGTTGTAAAGCTCGCTTCGCATCGAACCTATTTGCTTTTTAGCTCCTTCACGCTCTGCTTCGCTTTCTTCTGGCAAATCTTTCTTTGCCCGAAGGGCGCGCGCAAGCTCACTCCTTACATTTTTAACATGCACCTTTCCATACGCTTCTATATCCCCCTTCATCGCCCTATCCACACCGCCCCCTGCTTGTTGTGTACGGTGTAGTTCCATGACTGCGTACAGTTTTTCCGCTACAGTCATGGTTGTTGCCAATTTTAGAGCGGTCAAAATCTTGAGTTGTTTTTCGTTCGAATAGGCAAAAAAAACTTCAGGGGTAAGATCGTCATTACCATACACTGGCTCCCGTTCAACATCTTCCCTCTCTAACCGAGGTGAGGTGCTACCTACCTCTGGCACGTCACCACCATTGGCTGTATTCGAAGGTTCAAGTGTTGGTACAGTGCCACCAGCCGGCGACTCAGGTGTTTTTTTCTCTCTTTTTTTAGGCTCTTGTACTGGAGTTTCAGAAGCAAGTCCAGTCTCAACAAACTTTGGATACAGACTACGTAACGCTTGTCTAATCTGAATCACACGCTCCTTCAGGGAACTAGGACCAAAGCCTAGATCTTGAATATCGATTGCTTTTTTACCCCTAAAATCCACCGCTTGTTCAATAGCACCATCCCTTACTATTTTTTGGCCTTCCATAATCTGCAAGGTAGTGCCCACCACCTTTAGGGTCCAATTTTTTTCTTTAAGTTACCATTGAAGGCACGTTTCGGCTTGATCAAGCAATTGAGCCATTTGATCTTTTCTTGACTCTCCATCCACTTCGGCCTTTGCACGAAGATCTTCAGAATCACCGTGCACCTCAAGCACGTTGACATCTGCCGCGATTCTTTGCGCATCTATTGTGAGCGTATCAATATCTTCCTTTATGCCTCGCAAAATTTGTACCATGCTCAGTAATGTTTCGTAACGCGCCTCCTTCGATACCGAACGATTGTTTATCAGATCTCCCATCTGCTTCAATAACGCAACCCTACCTTTCTCCACCTGATCAACCAAATCTCCTGCCAACTTAATTTTTTCAGTTAAATCACCGTACTCTCGTTTCAATTGCAACCTTTCATCCTTACGGTATTCAAATTCGCCAGTGCCTATATCAGCATGACCAGGTAAGGTATCGCCCAAATGTTTTTTATCTACCATACATCAAAGATCATGAACAAGTTTTTTTGCTTTTTTACGTTCAACCTCTTCGGTCGTGTTAATCATTTCTTTTCGTATCATTAACAGTTCTTCTTCGACGCCTCGCAACCGTGCCAAAATATCTTCGTATCGTTTACGAAGTGCGGTAATATCTTGTTTTAACGCTTCTTCCGACAAAAGAGGCGGCATACAAACGACATCAAGACCCTGTTGACCCAAATCCACCCCGACTCGCGCTTGCCATTTCACTCACCTCACTCCACTCGGCTTTGGCAATCGGCACAAGCACACCCTGCCCTAGGCGCTCGCCGCGAGTAATAGACACAGGATTATCGCTTATATTATACACCTGAAACAAAATTTCGTCATTAGGACCGCAAAAATCTTCGTCAATGAGGCCAAATCCATGCGGAATGATAAGATTTTTTTTAGCTGGTAACCCCGAGCGCGCGGCTACCATAAGCATATAGCCCTCAGGGGTAGCGATGATGAGATTTGTTGGAATACGCGCCAAGGTTTTTGGTTCAATCACCATATCGACACGGCTATAGATGTCAAACGCGGCCGCGCCTTTTGTTTGGTACGCCGGCAATGGAAGTGCCGTGTCAACGCGTTTAATTTGTACTTGCATAACGGCTTACAAGGTCATCAAGTTGTTTTTTGAATGCATCAAAATCACCGTTGTTATCAATAACTACCGTGGCGTGTGGCACAACTTCGTCAATCGATGCTTCGGTGTCCATCGCACGCTCTTTTGCCAGCTGCTCGGCTGTTTTGTTTGCATCATCAACGTTCTCCCCTCGTGCGTTCATTCTTTTCAGTCGTGTCTCTTCGCTCGCATCAATATATACGAGCACAAAACGAGGGTTTCCTTCAAATAGCTTAATATCGTCAAGCCGACGTACACCGTCCAACATTACTATGGAGCCCTCTGTGGTAGCCATATCCTGTTTTATAACCCGACCAAGCAAATCATTACCGAACGTTTGGCGCAAAGCGACGGACAAATCAACAATATGTTTCCTCTCGTCAGAAATATATAAACGCTTCAAAATATCGCGCAAAATACTTGAATAGCGAAACGTAGGAATGGCATATGTTTCGTGCAAATACGCCGCAGCCGCCCCCTTCCCTGAACCCATATGCCCAAAAAACGCAAAAATGATTTTTTCCATACTTATGCCGTCGGAAAATTTTTATACATCTGACTCGCGCGTGGCTTCATGTCCCCTACGTACTTGCTATTTAAGGCCCCCGCATGGTCTTTCGTGTACGGTCGGTCAGATGGGGTCGACAAGCGCTCAAACGCCATCTGAGCGATAGGCATTTTGTAATAGAGTAAAATAGGCATGTTGGCCGTGTTATGGAGCTCCAAGGTCATTTTCAGGTCATTCCCAGGGTCTAAAAAGCCAGCGGTCACATGAATGAGGAGTCCCATGCGCCCTACCGAGCTTTTTCCCTCAAGTCTACCCACCATATGCGCGGCCACGCCGGTTTTTTCATAAATCATACCCAAGGCAAACTCACCTGGGTGAAGTACGAATGGTTCATCGTCGGTGATCACCACTTCTTTCATAATGTCATCCATGGGTTTTTTGGGGTCAATCACATAGTGGCGCGTCGTGTCGAACACCAAAAAATGGCGATCCAGATGCAGGTCAATCGAAGCAGGTTGAAGGAACTTTTCGTCATATGGGGAAACCGTAATCTCCCCCTTTTCCATAGCGATACGGATATCGTGGTCAGACAAAATCATACTGCGTCATTAAAAAACAATGCTTCGCAAAATATACCAAACTTTTCCATAAAACAAAAGTCCTTCCCGCAAGGGAAGGACTTTGACTTAGTCAACTTTGATTTTTAGACTTGGTCCCATGGTTGTGGTGACAAACACACTCTGGACAAACGTACCTTTTGAGGTTGATGGCTTGGTTTTCTTCAAGGCATCAAGGAAGGCCACAATGTTTTCTTTAATTTTCTCCTTTTCAAAGGAAATTTTACCTACAGAAATGTGGACGTTGCCACCAACATCATTTTTGAAGGCAGCCTTTCCTTTTTTAAGTTCAGTCACCATTTTTGCCACATCCGTTCCTACCGTATCAGTCTTTGGGTTCGGCATGAGCCCCTTTGGGCCGAGCACTTTCGCAGCCACAGCCATTTTCGGCATCATGTCGGGGGTAGCCACCGCAATATCAAATTCGATCTTTCCACTGTCTTTAATGGCTTTAATGTCTTCTTCACCGTAAATAAAGTCGGCACCAGCCTCTTTCGCCGCTTTTTCGTGCGCAGCTGACACAAACGCAGCTACTTTTTTTGTTTTTCCAGTACCATGAGGCAAAGCCACTGTGGTACGAATTTGCTGGTCGCTTTTGGCCGGGTCAATACCCAAACGCGCGTGCACCTCAACCGCTGCATCAAATTTCACGGTGCTGGTTTCCTTTAAAAGTGCCACTGCTTCATCGAGCGTATAGGTCTTTTTTGCATCAACCTTCGCTTTTGCGGCAGCGTATCGTTTTGACGACATACATACGTATGGTTACGTGGTACAAACCCCCTTGGTATAAGTGCCTTAGGGTCCCACATGAATATGGCGACAAGTATAGCCCAAACGACGCCTTTTGTCAACCCCGTTTTTTTCCGCCCACTACGTTTAAAGGCGCTCCGGCCATCGCTCCCTGCACATTATCAATCGTCGTCCGAATAATACGAGTCATGGCTTCATTACTATTAAAGGCGTTATGGGGCGTGACGATCACATTTGGGTGATCAATCAGCATTTGATTCATCAAGTTTGTGCGCATATTCTGATGCACCTCTTTCCCCTCACCATACACCAAGCGGGCAGGGCTTTTTACCGATGCTTCATCTTCAAGCACATCAAGGCCAACCCCGGCAACAATTCCTTCATGCAAAGCCCACACAAGTGCTTCTGAATCAATGAGTGCGCCACGAGCGGTATTAATCACGTACACCCCGCGCTTCATTTTTTGGAAGGCCTTTTTTGAGAGGATGTGATGTGTCTGCTCTGCCAGTGGCAGGTGCAAGGAAATAATATCTGCTTCGGACAAAAGCTTGGAAAGAGACACATACGTAAGCTGGACGGCTTTGGCCTCTTTTTGGTTAGGGTACGCATCATACCCAAGAAGACGTACATCGAAACCAGCCATCATGCGTGCCACATGCATACCAATATGGCCTGTACCAATAATCCCTATGGTTTTCCCCGCAATGTCCATACCTCGAAGCCCAGCATAGTCAAATAAACCCTCTTTTACTCGTTTCACCGAAGGAAATAGTTTACGCGTAAGCCCCAAAAGCAACGCGACGGCGTGTTCAGCTACTGTTTGTTCGCCATAGGTTGGCACATTCATCACAGTAATACCACGTTTTTTTGTCTCCCTCAGATCAATATGATCAAAACCGGTTGACATGGTAGCAATTGTTTTCAGGGCAGGAAGATTATCAAGTATATCTTTCGTAACTGGAGAATCAATAAAAATAATCAGATCGGTTGTTTCAGGCAGACACGAATCTATAGTGAGTGGCTCGCCAAACATACGCACTCCATATCCACGAAATCCTTTCCGTACCTGTGGCCGAAACTGTTTCTCTAGTCCATACACCGCAATCACATGTGTGCTCATAGTAAATATAGAAAACATGTGTAGTATAGCTCATTGGATAAAAAAAGAAATCACCGATCACGGTGACTTCTGTTTTTACTATGAACATTACTCAATTGTCACGCCCATTTGTCTGGCCGTACCGGCAATCGTTCTCATGGCGGCTTCGACATCGGTCGTATTCATGTCAACCATCTTTTTTTCCGCAATTTCACGGAGTTGTTTTTGGGTGATTTTACCCACTTTGTCTTTGAGCGGATTTCCTGAACCTTTACCAGCTTTGGCTGCTTTTTTAATAAGCTCAGACGCTGGGGCCACCTTCATGATAAATGAGAACGATTTGTCTTCGTACACATTGATCACCACTGGTACCACTTCCCCTTTTTTATCTTGGGTTGCGTCGTTGAACTTTTTACAAAAATCTTGAATGTTCAGACCATGCTGACCAAGAGCTGGACCAATAGGTGGTGCTGGGTTAGCCGCGCCACCAACGATTTGAAGCTTGAGTTGGGTTACAATTTTTTTAGCCATAATAAGCGAAAATACTTCTAAAAATCAGTCTTGTAACGCGTTCTGTTAGAAGCGACAGAGGAGCGTTATGAAGATTGCGGCCACTATACCCTACTTTACCTCTTTTGGCAAGAGGGCACGGGGTAAGACATTAGATCTTCTTTACTTGAAGTGCATCCAGTTCAACTGGAGTTTCACGGCCGAACATGTTCACAAGCACCTTCACTTTGCCGCGTGATTCATCAACCGCGCTCACCTTGCCTTCAAAATTCTTAAATGGGCCATCGATAATGCGCACCGGATCATCCACAGAGGCATCAATTTTGTGAGTCACCTCTTCTACGCCCATGCGTTTCTCAAGTGCATCAATTTCCTTTTGATCAACCGGGGTTGGCGTGGTTCCTGACCCAACAAACCCTGTTACATTTGGGGTGTTGCGTACCACGTACCATGAATCGTCGTCAACGACCATTTCAACCATCACATACCCTGGAAAAATCTTTTCTTCCACGGTCGTGCGCTTCCCATTTTTAATTTTGATTTTTTTCTCTTTTGGCACGAGGACCGCAAAAATCTTGTCTTGCATGTCAAATGACTCAACACGTTGTAACAAGTTGCGTTTTACATTTTCTTCATACCCACTATAGGTATGAAGTACGTACCAGCGACGACCCAAATTAAGCGTTTGTTTAGCCATATATTAGGCAATAAGAAACTCTAAAAGACGAGATAATCCAAGGTCAAGAGCGCCCAAAAAAATAGCCATAGCAAGGGTCAGTCCGATGACAATAAGGGTGTAATTTTTGGTCTGATTTTTGGTTGGCCATGACACTTTTTTGATTTCATGGAACGAATCCACAAAATACCGTTGAATTGCCGCGAGCATATGTGCTTTTCAAGTATTTAAAAACGGCCTTGGGCCGATGTGATGATGGGTATACTATAGCATGAAATGAGATGGTTGTCAATAGACGGGATACTGGTCACAACAGACGACTTACCCTGCGGTACACGGGGAATGTCCATATGACTTCTGGAAAGACGGCCGCCCCATCGTCGTCCTCGCCGTCCGTGATCCGATAAGACCGCGCTAGAAATCGCGAGCCCTGGCCAACCGTTCATCGGTGTCAGGGTCTCGCACACATAATCCCAATCGGGATTTTTATTTTTGCATGTTATACACCGTCTATCCACGGACAGATTATTTTTAACCTTGCGTTTCTTTGGATATGACTGATACGATACCCTTTGCTTTTACCATAAACACAAAAACATATGCTCGCGTATCATGAACTAGTTCAAAAAATTTTAGACACAGGTACGCGTAAACAAACCCGCACAGGGGAAGATGCGTTTACCATTGCTGGAGCAATGTTTGAACATGACATGAGCACAGGATTTCCCCTCATGACGACAAAAAAAATGTCCCTTCGACTCATCAGCACAGAACTTGAATTTTTTATCAAAGGAATCACCGACAAGCAGTGGCTTATTGAGCATAACAACCATATATGGGACGAATGGGCCAACCCCAAAAAGGCGCCCTACGGACACGACGATGCGGCTAAAAAACGTATGCTTGAAGAACGTGACCTTGGACCAATATACGGTTTCCAATGGCGCCACTTTAATGCACCATACTACTCATACACCACAGACTATCGCAACCAGGGCATTGACCAGTTAGCAAAAGTGATTGAAACACTCAAAAAAAACCCAAATGATCGTCGCATGATTGTAATGGCCTGGAATCCAGCTATGCTTGACCAAATGGGTCTACCGCCATGTCACTATGGTTACCAACTTACGGTGCTTGATGGTAAATTAAATCTTCTTTGGAATCAACGCTCTGTTGATACCATGCTTGGGCTACCCTTTAACATTGCAAGTTATGCCCTACTCCTACATCTTTTGGCAAAAGAAGCTGGACTACAAGAAGGAAAATTAGTTGGATTTCTCGCTGATGTGCATATTTACGCAAATCATGTTGAGGGCGCAAAAGAACAATTATCGCGCGACATCAACAAATACCCTCTTCCAACACTAAGCACTGAAAAATTCACCTCCATATTTGATTGGACCGCCGAAGATACACAATTGGTTGGATATGAAAGTTATCCAAAAATTTCTTTTGAAATCGCTATATGATAGCACTGGTGGCTGCGGTTGCAGACAATGGTGTAATTGGAAAAAATAACAGTCTCCCCTGGCATATCCCAGAGGATTTTCGGCATTTCAAAGCGCTTACCACGGGCAAACACATTCTCATGGGAAGAAAAACATTTGAGTCACTCGGTAAACCATTACCCAATCGTGTACACCTTGTGATTACACGACAAACAAATTACCGTGTACCAGAAAGTGTTCGTCTTTTTTCCTCAATTGATGATGCTTTTGACGCACACCCAAACACCGACATAATGGTCATTGGTGGGGGCGAAATTTACGCACAAACTATTGATCGAGCTGACCGATTGTACATTACCGAAATTCACGAAACATACGAGGGAGATGTGGCATTCCCCACTATCAACCCCCACATGTGGCAAGAAACAGAGCGAGAGGATCATGGAGGATATTCATTTGTCGTATACAGACGTCTTATATAATTTCTATGTCACAAGGCATCTTCATTGCCATCGAAGGAACTGATGGCTCAGGTAAAGGCACACAAACCGAACTCATCATTGATCGCCTCACTAAGGAAGGACACAAGGTAAAGCAGGTGCACTTTCCGAGGTACGGTGAACGAAGCGCGGCACTTGTTGAAGACTACCTCAACGGAGCATTTGGTACTGCCGAAGAAGTTGGCCCATACCGCGGTTCCATTTTGTATGCCTGCGATCGTTATGCTGCGAGTTTTGACATAAAACAATGGCTTGCGGAAGGAAATATTGTTATCGCAAACCGTTACATTGCCTCAAACATGGGACACCAGGGCGGAAAAATTACGGACCCAGAAGAACGAAAAAAATATTTTACCTGGAACTACGAGCTGGAATACACCATTTTCGGTATTCCCAGACCCGATATCAATATTATTTTGCACGTATCTGCGGAAACCGCGCAAATGCTCGTTGATAAAAAACCAGCTCGTGAATACCTGCACGGAAAAAAACGGGACATTCACGAAGACGACCTCAACCATCTTAAAAATGCTGAAAATGCCTACCTTGGACTTGCTTCCAGTTTTTCTGATTTCACTCTCCTTGAATGTGAGTATGAGGGTCGCCTTTTATCGATTGAAGAAATTCACGAAAAATTGTGGGAAAAAGTGCAGACACTTTTGCTTGCGAAACAGCAAAAAAAATGATATTCTACCTTCAATAATCCTTTTTCTTTTTATATGCTTCTTTCTGTTACCGACTTACTTAAACGTGGTTTTGAACTGTATAAAGCCAACACTACACTCTTTTTGACCTACGCCACCCTTGTGAGTGGCCCATTTATTGTCCTTGCTGTCCTCTATGCATATGTTTTTCCAGCAAGAACCGCCGTACCGTCTATGAGTCCGACGGAAATTATCTCGTTCGTCCTCGCCATAATCGCCACCATATGGAGTCTTTGGGTATCACTTGCGTTCATCCGTGTCACATGGGCCAAAATAAAAGGAGGCGCGGTTAGCTCTGTAAAAGAAGAATTGCTCGCATCACTTCCTCTTTTGCCGCGAGCAATTGGAGCTGCTATTCTCGGTGGAATACTGGCATTTTTAGGCTTTCTCTTTCTCGTTATTCCTGGAGTGATCGTCGGAGTTTGGTTCACCTTTGTTAGTCAGGAAGTAGCCGTTGGAAATCGCACCGCTACCGAGGCCCTTCGCGAAAGTAAACGGTTAGTGAGTGGACGTTGGTCGGCTATTTTCTGGCGCGTCTTTGCCACAGCGATTGTTTTTCTCTTTCTCACCTCAGCTCCGCATGGACTCATCCAACTTATTATTGAATCCATTTCCCGCCTCATGAACATAACATCAGGGAGCGTTAGTCAAAATACTCTTATCCTCCTCTCAGATCTTATTGGTATCGCGATTACCATTGTGGTTACCCCTTTTGGTACGGCTACCCAAATTATATTTTACGACGACGCAAAACGCACCGCGACCCAAGCCCCAACGACAGTAGCCTAACCACCCCACTCTTTTCCGTTACGATCCATTCGCCTGAACCTGCTATGTCCTACACCCCTATTATCGGCATGGAAGTCCATGTTGAAGTAAAAACAAAAAGCAAAATGTTTTGCGCGTGTCCGAACGCACGCGATAACGCTTCACCGAATACGGCCATCTGCCCTATTTGCTTAGCACACCCTGGCACACTTCCTGTTCCAAATAAAGAAGCTATTCGCATGACGGTGCTTATCGGCAAAGCTCTTGGGTGCACCATTCGTGACCTTTCAAAATTCGACCGCAAACACTATTTCTACCCCGACCTACCAAAAGGCTACCAGATCTCACAATACGACGAACCTATTGCCGAACACGGACGCATTACCCTTTCTCTCCCCCTTGAAGACAACGTTCGTGACAGTGTCACGATTGGCATCACTCGCGCGCATCTCGAAGAAGATACCGCCAAACTCACCCACGGCAAAAACGGCGAGACATTTGTTGACTTTAATCGCGCTGGCGCGCC
>JACCDG010740272.1_pt1 | contig 10136 bp, 9 predicted proteins | sample 7442471 | NCBI WGS metagenome assembly JACCDG01 (sample SAMN15323444, study PRJNA562643) | freshwater metagenome | isolation source: river surface water | place: USA:Blue River Watershed | collected 2017-08-17 | reverse complement strand
GCGCAGTTCTCATGATGGAGTTTGCTACAAAGGCTGCGAAGTACTTTGAATCTGCGGAAATTATTGAATTACATCACCCAAATAAGGTCGATGCTCCTTCAGGAACCGCAGCTCGCACTGCGGAGCTCATGTCAGCCGCTCGCAAAGAGGCAAAACTTTCCTCAATGCCTGATGCGACGACATCATCTTTGCCAGGCGCACGTGGTGCAACCGTGGGAGATATTCCAGTGCACTCAGTTCGACTTCGTGGGCTTGTAGCTCATCAAGAAGTATTGCTCGGTGGAATCGGAGAAACTCTCTCCATTAGGCACGATTCAATCGATCGAGTTGGTTTTATGCCAGGTGTATTACTTGGTGTTCGTCAGGTTGTTAATCATCCAGGGCTGACCTTCGGCCTTGAGAACTTTTTGTCCGGAAGCTGAAAATTCATACAACATAGCTGGAGGTAAGAAATATGGCACAAGCAGATATCACAATGTATGGCGCTGATTGGTGCGGAGATTGCCGTCGTTCAAAGCGTCTCTTTGAAGAGTTAGATATTCAGGTTAATCACATCGATGTTGAAGTTGATGAGTCTGCCGCTGCCAAAGTTCAAGAGATCAACGGGGGAGCGAAGTCGATTCCGGTGATTGTCTTCTCTGATGGAACCCACCTTACTGAGCCGTCAGATAATGATTTGAAGGCGAAACTCACCGCTTTGGGCATTATTTAAAGTCTGTATAGCACTGCTGAAGTAATTGCAGCGGAGATAACCACAACAAAGTAAGGCGCCTTAAGCGCTAAAGCGATAACTGCAACACTCACGCCGGCAAGGCGTTGATCAATAGCCCACTTACCATCTTGAGTAATTGTCTGCACGCCCACCAGCGCACTTAACAGCGCAATCGGAATGAGTGTATTGATTCTCAACATTCGGGGATTAGATAAGTACTTCTCGGGGACGCTATGCCCTAAATATTTAAGCAGGAATGCAAAAGCGCTCGTGCCAATTACGCCAATCCATAGCGCGTTCATCTAACGCACCTTCCATCCGAAGGCAGCTGCAAGAAGCGCCGTTGCGATGATGGGCAGACCTGCAGAGATAAATGGAGATAAGAGCACGGCAAGAAGAATTGAGGAGACAGCAAGGGTTCTTTCGAGTTTTCCAGTTAGTCGCGGCCAGACAAGACCTAGGAAAGCGGCAGGTACTGCAGCATCGAGCCCCCAAGAAGATGGATCGCCCATCGCTTGTGCACCTAGTGCACCAAGCAATGTGAAGAAATTCCAGAAGATATAGACACCAAAACCTGTCAGCCAGAATCCAGCCTTCATTGCATCTTCGCCAAGGCCTTCTTGGCCGACAGCAACACCCGTTGATTCATCAATCGTAACTTGAGCTGCAATGGCTCTCTTTAGTCCTCGCACTTTAAGAATTGGTGCCATTCGTAACCCGTATAAACCATTTCGAATACCAAGTAGCGATGCTGTTGCAATACCAGAGATTGCACTCCCACCGGCGCCCATAACGCCAACAATTGCGAATTGAGATGCTCCCGAGAAAGTCAACAAAGAGAGAAGGCAGGTTTGAAGGAGTGAGAATCCAGCGGCGATACTTGCGGCGCCAAAAGCAGTTCCGTAAAGGCCAACCGTAAAGGAGACGCTCAGACTCTGCGTTGCGGTGGCGCGGTTCACTCTGGACACGCACGTATTCTGCCCTAGATATCCATCAGGGGTAGGGGGGTTGAAAGATAAGGTGCGCTCATGTCTGAAACCGTGATCTTTAGAGACGATGTATCTGTAGAACTCATTAAAGCAAGCGCAAGCGATGCCGATGTTATTTGGGCAGCTCGCGTATCTACTGCAGGCGAGCAGTCCATGGATGAAATCGGCGAAGATCCAGCACGTTCTGCAGGACTCATCAATTACCTTGCACGCGAACGTCACGGTTCACCTTTTGAGCACACATCAATGACCTTCTTCGTATCGGCTCCAATCTTTGTATTCCGTGAATTTATGCGCCATCGCATCGCTTCATATAACGAGGAATCAGGCCGCTATCGCGAACTCAAGCCTGTCTTCTACATTCCATCTAAGGAACGTAAATTAGTTCAAGTTGGAAAGACTGGTGCATATACATTTGAAGATGGCACCCCAGAGCAATTTGATATCTCGGTCAAGGCGATGAAGGATGCTTACCTTGTTGCATACGATTCTTACCAGAAAATGCTTGAAGCTGGTGTTGCCCGCGAAGTAGCTCGAGTAGTTCTTCCAGTTGCAACTTACTCTTCCATGTATGTAACGATGAATGCTCGCGCATTGATGAATTTCTTATCACTTCGCACAGCCCGCGAAGGATCGCATTTCCCAAGCTACCCTCAACGAGAAATCGAGATGGTCGCTGAAAAAATGGAAGCCGAATTCGCAAAATTAATGCCTTTGACCTATGCGGCATTTGAAAAATCTGGTCGTATCGCGCCATAAGCGATAAGATTCCCGGATGAGTATTAAGCCACCCTTCGGCCGTTTAATTACGGCGATGGTCACCCCATTTGATAAAGATGGAGCAATTGACTGGGATGGCGTTGCAAAGCTTGCTCAACATCTCGTTGATACCGGCCACGATGGAATCGCAGTCAATGGCACAACCGGTGAGGCACCAACAACTAAATCTTCCGAGAAACTTGAGATCATCAAAGTCGTAAAGAGTGTAGTCGGCGAGAAGATCACCGTTCTCTCAGGTGCGGGCGATAATGAAACTTCTTACACCGTCGAACAAGCCAAGAGATCTCAAGATGCTGGCGCAGATGGTTTGCTCGTTGTTACTCCTTATTACAACAAGCCGCCACAGGCTGGAATTGAAGCTCACTTCCGCGCAGTAGCTGCTGCAACAGATCTTCCCATCATGATGTACGACATTCCTGGACGTACTGGGGTAGAGATCGAATCTGACACGATCGTCAAACTCTTCGATACAGTTGAAAATATTGTCGCTCTCAAGGATGCAAAGGGAAATATCGCTGCAACGGCTTGGGTTATTAAGCGATGTGATGTGCCTGTCTATTCAGGAGATGACATTCTCAACCTTCCATTCCTATCCGTAGGCGCCGTTGGTTTTGTCTCTGTCTGCGGACATACTGTTGGAAATCAACTCAAGGCGATGCTCGATGCTTGGTTTGCAGGTAACTCTGCTCGTGCACTTGAAATTCATCAAGAGTTACTGCCGGTCTTCACCGGAACATTCCGCACGCAAGGTGCAATTTTGACCAAGGCAGCGATGTCACTCATGGGTCTTCCTGGAGGCACAACCCGTCTGCCACTTGTTGATGCAACCGATGCACAGATCGCGCAACTGCGCATTGATCTCGCTGCAGGTGGCGTCAGTTTGAAAAATTAGAATTTAACAATTAACGAATGACTCAACATCCACACCCAAATCTAGGCACTCCCGGCAAGTTACCTGCCGATGGCTTGCGTATCGTGGCCTTAGGTGGAATCTCTGAAATCGGTCGCAATATGACCGTCTATGAGATGAATGGCAAACTTCTTATTGTCGATTGCGGAGTCTTATTCCCGGAAGATAATCAGCCAGGTATCGATCTCATCTTGCCTGATTTTAGCTATATCCGAGATCGCCTCGATGATGTTGTTGGACTCTTTCTTACACATGGCCACGAAGACCATATCGGCGCTGTTCCTTATCTATTGCGCGAACGCGGCGACATTCCAATCTACGGATCACCACTAACAATTGCTTTGATTTCAGCTAAGTGTAAAGAGCACAGAATTTCTCCTCTTACTCGCGAAGTTCGGGAAGAGATGCGCGAAGATGTCGGACCATTCGAACTGGAATTTGTTGCAGTGAACCACTCGATTCCAGATGCACTTGCAGTTGCAATCCATACAAAGGCCGGAACAGTTCTGCATACCGGTGACTTTAAGATGGATCAACTGCCGCTCGATGGGCGAATAACGGATCTTCGTACCTTCGCTCGATTAGGTGAGGAAGGTGTCGATCTTTTCTTAGTTGATTCCACCAATGCCGATATCCCAGGCTTCACACCATCTGAGCGCGAGATCATGCCTGCGCTCAATCGAGTTATTGCTTCAACGAAGCGCCGCGTAATCGTTGCATCATTTAGCTCTCACGTTCATAGAGTTCAGCAAGTAATCGATACCGCTGCAATGCATAATCGCAGAGTCGCCTTTATTGGTCGTTCTATGATTCGCAATATGAAGATTGCCCAAGATATGGGCTATCTCAACGTTCCCTCGGGAATTCTCTTCGATGCTCGCGAACTTGATAACTACGATGATCGCGTCGTTCTGATTTGTACCGGCTCACAAGGTGAACCGATGGCAGCTCTTTCTCGTATGGCAAATGGTGACCACCAGATTCGCGTTGGCGATGGGGATACTGTCATTCTCGCCTCATCGCTGATTCCTGGAAATGAAAATTCAGTCTTTAGAGTGATTAATGAACTCACTCGATTTGGCGCAAAGGTGGTCCATAAGGCCAACGCAATGGTCCACGTCTCTGGCCACGCGGCAGCAGGTGAACTTCTTTATTGCTACAACATCGTCAAGCCAAAGTATGTAATGCCGGTTCACGGCGAATGGCGCCATCTCAAAGCCAACGCCGAGATTGCAATTGAATCGGGAGTCCCTCGCGAAAATGCGTTTATCATCGAAAATGGAATCGTTGTAGATCTCATAAATCACGAAGCTGAAGTTGTTGGATCCGTTCCATGTGGATTTGTCTATGTCGATGGCGGAAGTATTGGCGATATTACAGAGTCATCACTCAAGGATCGAAGAATCTTGGGTGAAGAAGGGTTTATCTCTGTCATTGTGGTCATCGAATCACAGACCGGAAAGATCGTTGCTGGCCCAGATATTCATGCCCGCGGATTTAATGAAGATGAAGCGCTCTTTGATGAAGTGAAGGGAGAGATTGAGAAAGCTCTTACCGCCGCTGTTGCAGAAGGTGTCAACGGAACTCATCAACTTTCGCAAGTTGTTCGTAGAACAATTGGGGGATGGGTCGGTCAGAAGCACCGCAGACGTCCGATGATTGTTCCTGTAGTCGTAGAGGTATAAACGGCGCGCCTAAGCAGCGATAAAAAACACTCCACCTAAGATTGAAGGTGTGGCTAGGAAAAAAACTCGCAGCAAATCACGCTCGATAGTTGGAACTATCGGCTCAGCTCTTGCCGCGGTGTGGCGCTTTCTTGCTAAGTCACTCGGTTCTTCTATCCGATTTGTAGCCCGGGGCGCACGCGATTTAGATCCAGAACATCACCGCGATGGAGCAGCACTTCTCGTTCTCATACTTTCCCTTGCGGCTATTGCCGGCACTTGGTTCCATGCCGATAACTTCGTAGGCAGAAATCTCTATTCACTTTTCTACGGAGCATTTGGTCGTATTGGAGTACTGACTCCGCTGGTGTTGATTTACTTCGCAGTCCGCCTCTTTAGAAAGCCAGATGACAGTCACGTTACCGGTCGAATCACAGTCGGAATAATTACTCTGATCATTAGTGCAACCGGACTTGCTCACTTACTCAATGGTTCACTCGGATCAACCAATCAAATGGGGGCAACAGCTATTCGTGAGGGCGGGGGGCTGCTTGGATATTGGGTTTCGAAACCACTCGTCGCATTGATGACATCGCTACTGGCATACCCGCTACTCATTGCAGTATTTTTCTTCGGAATCCTTATAGTTACTGCAACACCAATCTCTAAAGTTGGCTCGAAACTCAAAGTTATTTCAGTCTGGCTCTGGTCAAAGAAGCCATCGCGCAATCAAGAAGAGTTCGAGATTACAGATACACCGCCATTTGAATCACCAGTGGTTGCCTGGAATCAGGAGCCAGATGATGAGATTACTGAAGATGAATTTGATGAAGAGTTCACCGTCGAGATTCCGAAAGCCCCTCTAGATTCACAATTACAACCCGCACCCAAGAGTGAGAAGCGCCCAGAACAGCTTCTGCTTACGAGTGATTCAAAATATGAATTGCCTTCACAAGATCTCCTAAAGGTCGGACCAGCTGCTAAGGCAAAGAGCAAGGCAAATGATGCGGTAGTCGCATCTTTAACCGAAGTTTTTAAGCAGTTTGACATCGACGCAGTAGTAACGGGGTTCATGCGCGGCCCAACCGTTACTCGTTATGAAGTCGAACTTGGAAATGCAGTCAAAGTTGAGAGAATTACAGCGCTCTCAAAGAATATTTCTTACGCCGTTGCAAGTAGCGAAGTTCGAATACTTTCTCCAATTCCGGGTAAATCAGCGGTAGGAATTGAGATTCCTAATGCAGATCGCGAAATTGTTGCACTCGGCGATGTCATGCGCTCAAGCGTTGCCGGTCAGGATCATCATCCAATGCTCGTCGCCCTCGGTAAAGATGTAGAAGGAAACTTCGTCTGTGCAAACCTAGCCAAGATGCCACACCTTCTTGTTGCGGGTGCAACAGGTGCTGGTAAATCATCGATGATCAATGCGATGATTACATCTATTTTGATGCGCGCAACACCTGATGACGTTCGCTTGATTCTGATTGATCCAAAGCGTGTAGAGCTCACTGCATATGAAGGAATTCCGCACCTCATCACTCCTATTATTACCAACCCGAAGAAGGCCTCTGATGCGCTGACATGGGTCGTTCGCGAAATGGATCTTCGCTATGAAGATCTTGCAACATTCGGATTCCGTCACATCGATGATTTCAATAAGGCTGTGCGCGCAGGAAAAGTTGTTGCGCCACCGGGATCTGATCGCGTTGTTGAACCGTACCCATACCTTCTTGTCATCATCGATGAGCTCGCTGATTTGATGATGGTTGCTGCTCGTGAAGTTGAAGAGTCGGTAGTGCGAATCACACAGCTGGCACGATCTGCTGGTATCCACCTAGTCCTTGCAACACAACGTCCAAGCGTCGATGTGGTTACCGGTCTTATCAAAGCAAATGTTCCATCACGATTATCTTTCGCTACCTCTTCATTGGCAGATAGCCGAGTAATTCTCGATAGCCCTGGTGCCGAGAAACTTATTGGACAAGGTGATGGCCTCTTTATTCCAATGGGTGCAAGCCGTGCGATTCGTATTCAAGGAGCATATGTATCAGAGCGCGAAATCGAAGCTGTAACAAATCACGTAAAGAAGCAGCTCTCTCCACGATATCGTGATGATGTAACGCAGGTAGCGCAAACGAATAAAAATATTGATAAAGAGATCGGCGATGATCTAGAGATTCTGATTCAAGCAGTTGAACTTGTAGTGAGCACTCAATTTGGATCGACGTCAATGTTGCAACGAAAGTTGCGCGTAGGTTTCGCCAAAGCTGGACGACTGATGGACCTCATGGAATCCCGAGGCATTGTCGGACCCTCTGAAGGTTCGAAGGCGCGCACCGTGATGGTGAAGCCTGATGAGATTGATTCGGTGCTCGCCACGCTTCGCGACTACTAAAACAAAATTTTAGAGTGTTGGATTTAGGGGTGAGATGACCCTTCAGGGGTCAAAACGGTTCCGTTCACGCCGCTTCGGGAATTAGAATTGCCCACATGACCACTGGTAGCGAACTACGCGATCGTCGCGAGAGCGCTGGGCTATCGATTGAACAGCTCGCCTCGTTGACGAGTATTCGCATGGGTCTGATTTCTGAGATGGAATCAAATAATTTTAAACATTGCGGCGGCGATACATATGCTCGCGGGCACCTGAAGAATATTGCTATGCGTCTTGGCCTTGAGCCAAATCACTTTGTGGAGATGTATAACGCAGAACATTCTATGGATCAGCGCGCAATCCACGACTTACTGGTTGAAAATAATGTTTCCACAATTCCGCGCGAAGAGAAGACTCTCTCTTGGAAAATTCCAGCACTTATCTCTCTTGCAGTTCTGGTTATCATCGGATCTGTTCAGATAGTAATGAGCAACCAGAGTTCTGAAGTAGTAGCCCCTGTTGTCAAGGAGAGTGCATCTCCTGAACCTACTGAGACCGAAACACCTGCGCCTATTGAAAGTGCTGCCCCTACACCTACTGCTGCGCCAACTGAAACAGTAGAAGATGCTGCAGGTCCTGTGACTTTGACTCTTTCGGCACTTCGAGGTAATTCATTTGTCAATGTTGTCGTCGATGGCAAGAGTGTTCTCAAGGGATCAATCTTCCAAGGTGATGAGAAGACCTTTAAAGGAGAAAGTTCTATCAGTCTCTACTTGAGCAACCCTGCCGGTGTTGATGTAACTCACAACGGCAAGTTGTTGGCGCCACTCGGTGGGCAGAATCAAGAAGTTCGTCGAACCTTCAGATAGGTCACCCCTTAACTTTCAATAAGGCTGTAGCATCACCTGCATGTCGCGCACGGTAGCTATAGTCACAATGGGGTGCGCCCGCAATGAGGTTGATTCAGAAGAACTTGCGGGAAGATTGTCAGCCGATGGTTGGACTTTGGTTGATGATGTTGAATCCGCAGAAGTTGCTGTCGTAAATACTTGTGGTTTTATTGAATCTGCAAAGAAAGATTCAGTTGATGCGCTTTTGGAAGCGAACTCACTTAAAGGCCATGGAACAACAAAAGCAGTCGTAGCAGTTGGATGTATGGCTGAGCGCTATGGAAAAGAGTTAGCGGAGGCGCTACCCGAAGCTGATGCGATCTTGGGTTTTGATGATTACCAAGATATCTCCGAGAGATTGCAATCCATCATTAGCGGAAATTCTCATACGCCCCACGTTCCACGAGATCGTAGAGCGCTCTTGCCTATTGCACCGTCAGATCGCCCTGCAGCACGCGATGAGAGCTATGCCTCATCACTTGGGGCAGGGGGCTCCCTCTTCCGTAAGCGCTTAGGAAACGCTCCTTGGGCACCACTCAAGATTGCATCCGGTTGCGATCGACGGTGTTCATTCTGTGCAATTCCGTACTTCAGAGGCTCATTTATCTCTCGTCGCCCAACAGAAATTTTGCAGGAGGCTAAGTGGCTTGCTGAGAACGGTGTCAGCGAGCTATTTCTTGTTAGCGAAAATACAACAAGCTACGGAAAAGATTTGGGTGACCTTAAGTTGATGGAGAAAATTCTTCATGAATTTACAGAGATTCCAGGTATTGAAAGAGTTCGACTTTCCTATCTTCAGCCAGCAGAGATGCGTCCAACGTTATTGCAGGCGATGATTGAGACAGAGAAAGTCGCTCCATACTTTGATCTCTCTTTCCAGCACACGAGCCCTACCGTTCTTCGCAGAATGCGACGTTTCGGTGACTCCGAAAAATTCCTCCATCTGATTAACCAGATTAGAGCGCTCTCACCGGAGGCAGGAATCCGTTCTAATTTCATAGTTGGTTTCCCGGGGGAGACTCAAGAAGATTACGACGATTTAGCGAACTTCATCTCTGCTGCAAAGTTAGATGCGGTGGGTATTTTTGGGTACTCCGATGAAGATAACACTGAGGCTTTAGATCTATCAGATAAGGTCGAAGAAGAAGTCATAAAACAACGAGTCGAGGCGCTTTCATCATTAGCCGATGAAATGGTTTCGGCTCGAGCACAAGCGCGCATCGGTGAACATGTTCGCGTTCTCATCGAAGATGAAGAGTTGCAAGAAGGTAGAGCCGCGCACCAAGGACCAGAAGTCGATGGCAGCACAACATTTATCGGTACATCATTTAAAGTCGGCGATTATATTGATGCGGTGATTGTTGATTCCATGGGTGCAGATCTGGTGGCGCAAGCGCTATGAAAGTTCCAGGCTTCATAACTCCAAATACCTTAACTGTTACACGAATCGCACTCATTCCCCTTGGCGTCTATGTGCTCTTCCTTGATGGTGGAGATAACCCAAGATTTCAACTTTTAGCATGGACGATATTTTTCATTCTAGGTCTTACCGATATTCTCGATGGGCGTTGGGCTCGTCAATCGAATCGCATAACGGCACTTGGAACATTTCTAGATCCTGTCGCCGATAAAGCGCTGATTGGTTCGGCGATGATTTCTCTATCCATTCAAGGAAGATTTCCCTGGTGGATCACAATCTTGATTCTCACTCGCGAAATTGGAATCACCTTATTCCGGCTCATGGTCATAAAGGGCGGAGTTATTCCGGCAAGTAAAGGCGGAAAGCTCAAGACATTGATGCAGAACTTTGGAGTCGG
>JACCDG010506222.1_pt1 | contig 10136 bp, 11 predicted proteins | sample 7442471 | NCBI WGS metagenome assembly JACCDG01 (sample SAMN15323444, study PRJNA562643) | freshwater metagenome | isolation source: river surface water | place: USA:Blue River Watershed | collected 2017-08-17 | reverse complement strand
CTCATCTTTGCCAAGGGTATCACAGATAATCACGTCGTTGATGCCATGGGCCTCTAGCCCCGCGACCAGATTGGATCCGATAAAACCGGCGCCGCCGGTGACGATAATCATGATATCCTCAATTCTAAAAAACTGGTTTTGCGTTTGTTGGTAAAATTATATTGTCGCCGTATGCGCTTTGCGCTATCCATCATGGTATCTCAAAGACTAAAAAGAAGGCAAGCACTATGTATAAGTGGCAACAAATAGCCGAGGACTTCGCGCAGATCGCGGCATCGGCTTTCGATTTCGCCGGGGGCGCCAAAGACGAGGCCAAGCAACGCTTCAAGCAGCGCGCCGAAGCTTTGCTGCGCGGCATGGATTTGGTTACGCGCCAGGAATTCCAAGTGGCGCAAGAAATGATCAAGGCTGCGCGCAAGGAGCAGTTCCAAGCGATGCAGAGAATCGAAAGGCTGGAAAAAATGGCGGGGTTTAAACGCACGGCCGCTAAATCTGCGCCTAAGCCCGGCAAGGCAAAAAAAACTGTCGCAAAAAAGGCAAAACGCGCCGCTTAGCAATGCGACTGGCGCATGTCACATCCTTGCCGCGAAAGTCAAAAAATACGGCGGCAAGATTCATTGCGCTTGCCAGCCGCAAAGGCAACTGGCAAGCTTGATCTTAGGTGTCATACACCTCTCAACTGGTTGGGGCTCGGTGATCTAAGAGTCAGGGATAAAAGCCCACAGCCGGCGGATAATTTGCCTTTCGATACATTCCTGCCCGTGCCGGCTTTGCCGCCGGGCCAACTTAAAAAGGAGAGTGCAAAATATGACCGCGTTGACCTTGGAATCCGAAGATTTATCTCCCGCGCTTAATCCTATCGACCTTGTCGAGGAAATGGTGGCCGCCAAAGAATGGGCATTCAGCCGCTGCGATGCCGACGAGCTTTTAGTTGAAATGAAAGGCCGCTGGTGTACCTATCAGCTGCATTTCTTTTGGCGTGAGAATTTGAACGCGCTTTATTTTTCCTGCGCGATCGAAAACAAGGTGCCGGATAACCGCAAGCAAGATATGTACGAACTTTTGGCGACGGTCAATGAGAGGCTGTGGCTTGGCCACTTTGAAATCGTGTCCGAAGAAGCCATCCCGATTTTCCGCCATACGTCTTTGTTGGGCGGGCAATATCATGCAGCGGCGGAACAAGTTGAAGATTTGATCGACATCGCGACGACCGAATGCGATCGGTTTTATCCCGCTTTCCAAATGGTGTGCGGCGGCGGCCGGGCGGCATCGGAGGCGGTTGCCTTGTCTTTGGTCGATGTCGCGGGCGAAGCTTAGCGCAATATTTCCAGCATTCCGGCGTGTTGCAGGACTCTTAGGCGGAAAATCCGCTTTTCGTTTTCGGTCTTGGGATTTTCCACACGAGGGATTTCCGCAATGCCGCGGCTGCCTGTGGTTTCTTCAATCATCTCCCTGATTTCTTTATAAGATTGCCGCAGAGAATCGCTGCTTCCGCTTAACAATCCCATATGCATGGCTATCTCAATCAGCTCGGCCTTAGCCTGACTTGCGCTTATGAATTGTGCAGTTGATACAAGAAAAAGTATTAAAGCCTTTCTGCGGTCGGCTGTATCGGTTTGTTTTGACCTATACTGCAATTGATCCTTTTCTAGCAACCCCAAGGCCATACCAAAGCGGCCTGTCATTTTCCTTGCGGTGATCCCCAAGGTGCTTGGGTTGTTGATGATTCTTGCAAAATACTCTTTATGGCTGATTTCTATTCCGGATTCTTGCAGCCATGCGACGGTATGGTCGATATTATGGAACAGCCCTTGACCGTCTGTTAAGAAAAATTGAGTTTGTTTGCGTCGAAGAAATAAGAGAGCCAATTCCTCCGCCTTAACAACAACTCCCTTGCCGCGAAGCAAGGCGCTAAACATTTCTAAATTTTCTAATATACTGGTAGAAGTGTCATTTTTCGGATTGATGTCCTTTTGGCGAAGTTTGCTGGCCAGTAAAGGTACGTATTTTTCCAAATCCTCTTCCGGGCAGCCCCATTTTTGTAAAACTTGTCTTGCCAGCCTTTGTCTTTCGGGGTTTGCGGCTCTTTTTTTGTGTCGTTCTTTTTCTGCTTGGTATAGCTGTGATGCTCTTGTGTTTGGGGGAGAAATCACTGCGCTGATCGCAGTCGTAGGAATAAGTTTGACCGCAGGGATCACTGGTTGTGGCGTTGGTTTTGGAGGAGGAATCACAACGCTGGTCGCTGCCGCAGGAATAGGTTCGGCCACAGCGGCTGCCGATTCTGGCACGCGTGAGGGAATCAAAGATTTTGCTTTCACCCTAATCATATATATACTTTAAAAATATTTAATATCTTAAGAAGAATTTATAATTGCAGACTCTTTTAAAGTAACTTTACCCGATACGCAAGGCATAATAAGTTCGAGTAATGACTCATTTTGACTATACACAACAGCTCATCCTGAGCCTGTCGAAGGATGAGCGACCAAATCCCATGGTTCGATCCCCCTTCGCCAAGGCTACGGAGGACAAGGGTTTCACCAAACCCTTCGTAGCTTTAGCATAGAAGGACAAGCTCACCATGAGCCTTTTTGTCAAAATGAGTCACTACCTAAGTTCGTGCATAAAGGAGTAATCATGGAATCGCACAGCGTTCTAGTCGGATGCGGCAATATGGGAAGGGCGATTTTGCGCGGGCTTACGGCAATGTCGCTGCGCGGCAGGATCAGCGTTATCGACCCCAAGGCGGATATGCTTGCCAAGGAATATGCCGGGGCCGGGAAAAACGACGGTATCCACTTTCTTTCCGCGCCAGAATCTCCCGGCCCGATATCTTGTTTGATTCTGGCGATCAAGCCTCAAAAATTCGCCGAAATATTGCCGCAATATGCTCGGGCGCTTTGGGCGGATAGTTTGGTCGTTTCTATCGCCGCAGGCGTTGAAGTTAAAACCATCCGGGAATTGCTTATGGGGTTCCGGGGGTCGATCGTGCGCGCTATGCCGAATCTTCCCGGCATTGTCGGCCAGGGCGTAACCGCTCTATACGCCGAAGACGGTATCGCCGCCGATAAAAAAGCAATGGCCGAAGAATTGGTGCGGCCACTTGGCGCTTGCCTCTGGGTCGAGCAAGAAAGCTGGATGCATCCCATCACCGCCTTGTCCGGCAGCGGGCCTGCCTATTTCTATGCGTTGTGCGAGGCGATGATTCAGGCGGGCATCAGTCAGGGCTTGCCGCCCGCCTTGGCACTGGATTTGGCCGCGCATAGCTTTTTTGGTAGTGCCGCCCTGATGAAGCAGGCGAATATGCCGCCCGGTGATTTGCGTGCGCAGGTAACAAGCAAGGGCGGCACCACCGAAGCCGCGCTTCAGGTTTTATCGGCGGATTCCACACTTAGCCGGCTGATCGCAGAGGCGATTGACGCTGCAACACGGCGCGCTACAGAGCTGTCGTTGAAATCATGAAAAGTCCTTCCGGGAAAAAAAGCGAAAAAGCGATTATGGAATCCTGCCTTAGGCTTTTGGGCCAGGGCAAGATCCGCTGGCAAGATTTCGGCACGGCGCGATGGGCAAAAGCAATCGGATGTAAGCGCGAGGATTTGCAGCGCGCTTGTCCTGACAAAAAATCGTTGGCGGATTATGTTTTGAGCGATGCGGCAAGAAAAGCGGCAAAGACGGAATGGCAACCCGAAAATCCTGTCAGGCGCGAGCAGATTTTTGAGTGGGTTTGGGCAGTGCTGCAGCAACTTTCGCCGCATCGCAAAGCGTTAAGGGCGGCATGGGCCGACCCCTCTTTCAAGGCCGGATGGGGATGCGCGCTGCTGCGTCAAACACCACTTTGGGTTGAATATTTAAATTATCCACACCTTTCTATCGAGCGGCATGTTCTGTTTTTGTTTCTTACGGCTTTGATGTTTTGGATCATGCATCCATGGCTTAACGATGACGATAAAAGCCAGGAAAAATCTATGGCTGCGATGGATCGCGTTTTGTTCCGCGTGGATCAATTCTGTCATAACCTTGCCGCGAAGCCACGCTAAGCACTGTCACAAAACCGTAAAACGCTCAGAAAATATAATATATTTTGCGTTGCAAAAAAAATGGTGCGGGCGTATACTGCAGGCATTCCAAAGAAACGTTCTTGTTTCGATCTTCACCCGGTAATCACCACGGAGGCGGTTATGGCATCCAATAAACATCAAAAGACTTTTGATCATTGGGCTTTTGACGGAAAATCTGCAGGCCAGAATCCATTTTCCCAATGGCAGGATTATCTGTCACAATTTTCTACATTTAATAACGGAGCTACCATGAACAAGTTTTTCGATATCTATAAGCGCAATCTGGAAACCCTTTCCGCCCTTAATCAGATGACCATTGATTGCGGCCAATCCATCACCCGCTGTCAGGGCGAGGCTGTTTCCGCCTGGTTCGACGATTGCGTTCGTTCGCTAGAAACCTTGCAAGACAATTCCCCGGCGGAACAAAAAATCAAGAAATCCACAAGCGCCATGCAGGACGCGGCCAAGCGTTCCGCAGCCGCCGCACAGGAAATGACGCAAATCCTGGCGCGTTCCAACCAAGAGATTTTTGAAACCTTACGCGGCCGCATGCAAGAAACCCTTGCCGATTTGCAAGACATTGCGCCGACCGAAATCCGCAAGGCTGGCAAACGCTAATCTTTCGATTCTGGAAATAATTAGGCGGGCTTTTAAGGCCCGCCTTTTTTATTGGATTGCTATAAGCGGTTCTTATCTGGGTAAGGTAAGAATAGCCCGCAAGCCGCCCAAGGGCGATTTATCCAGGATTATGTCCCCGCCATGGCCGCGCGCTATGTTGCGCGCGATGCTAAGGCCAAGGCCTATGCCGCCTGTCATAGCATTGCGCGAATTTTCTAGCCTGCGGAACGGACGGAACACTTCTTCGTAATATTCCGGGGCAATGCCGGGGCCGTCATCGTCGATCAATAATTTGAAATTGGTCCCCGTAACCTCGGCGGAGATTCTAACGTTTTTGCCATAGCGGCAGGCATTGCCTAAAAGATTGGCTACACAGCGCTTAAGACTTGCCGGGCGGGCATAAAACTGTACTTCTTGCGCTTCCCCGATATCGACATTCTTGCCGTCTTGCAAGAATGGTTTCGCACAATCTTGCAAGAATTGTATCAGATCCACTTTTTGGGTTTCTTCGATTTCGCTTTCATCGCGGGCAAAGGCCAAATAGGCCTCTATCATTTGCGTCATTTCCTCGATGTCGCGCTGCATCGCCTGGATATCCGGGGTCTGCGGCAATAAAGCCAACTGCAGTTTCAAACGCGTCAAGGGGGTGCGCAGATCATGGGATATGCCCGCCAGCATTTCCGCGCGCTGTTGCAATGTCCGGCCGATACGGTCGCGCATGATGCGGAAAGCCACCGTCGCCTGGCGGATTTCTAGCGCCCCGCTGGGTTTCAAGTCGTCGACTTCCTGGCCCTTGCCTAATTTTTCTGCGGCCAGCGCCAATTTTCGAATAGGCCTGACTTGATTGCGTAAGAAAACTGCCGCAATCCCTAGCAGCAGAATGGAACTCCCTACCATCCATAAAATCACAAGATCTGTGGTATAGGAAAACAGCCTTTTACGGTTGGCATAAACGCCAAGCAGGCCTGAATCCAATTTTACCATTACTTTAATGCGTTCGTCGTCTTCCCGCAGGCTGAAATAAAACTCATAAGGCAATCTTTGCTGTAAATCCTGCCAGAATATTTGGTCCACCAAATTGCGCCCAAGGCGTGTGGCGCGCAGCGGTTCGGAGACGTCTTCTACAGGCTGCCATTCGAATTCCAAATGCAGCGACTGCGCCGCCTGGCTGAGCAGCTTTCTTCTTTCTTCATCCCCGCGCGCTTGTTGTGCTTGTTGCGCTACTAGGGCGATTTCTCCGGCCAGCGCGCCGGAAAGACGTCTTGCCATCGTGTGCCAGTGACGATCATAAAAAACATAGGTCGTTACCAGCTGCACCAAGACTGTCGGTATAACCAGGATCAAGAGCGTACGGGAAAAAAGGCTGCTGGGTAAATATCGGTTCGGCATTTATTCCGCCTCTGGCAAAGATATAGATTCGGGCTTTATGACGTACCCTTTGCCGCGAACGGTTTGGATATAGCGCGGATTGGCCGGATCTTGCTCTATTTTACGCCGCAAGCGCATCACCTGAACGTCGATGGCGCGTTCGCCGCCTTCGATAAAGCACATTTTCACAAGATCCTCGCGGCTGCAAGGCAGGGGCGCATTTTCGGAAAGCGCAGTCAATAACGCCGATTCAGCGGTGGTAAGAGAGACCATTTCGCCTTTGCGCATCAAAACGCCGTTGGCAAGATCGTAATCGAACCCGGCAAAGCCGATGCGCAAAGGCTTAGACGGCAACGCGACGGATTGCGGTTGGCTGCGGCGTAAAATGGCGTGGATGCGCAATACCAATTCGCGTGGTTCGAAGGGCTTTGTCACATAATCGTCGGCGCCAAGCTCTAGACCCTGGATACGGTCATTCGCCGCGTCACGCGCAGTTAACAATACCGATGGAATTGATTTGTTGCCTTCGCGCAGCTGACGCATGACTTCAAAGCCGCTCAGATTTGGCATCATTTCATCAAGGACCATCAAATCAAAATCCATATTTTGCAAAATATGCATCGCCCCCTTGCCGTCTTCGGCTAAAGTTACGGAAAATCCGTTCTGCGACAAATAGCGCTTTAAAAGATCACGCAGTCTTTGATCGTCGTCAACAAGCAGAATATGGGGGCGGTGTGTCATCGTCGGCTTTGAAACTAGCACAACCGAACCGTTTCATAAAGCGGCTTAAGCGGGCAGGACACGGGCGCGGAACCCGCGCCAATATTCATAGCCGGTATAAAGCGAAACAAAGGCGGCAAGCCATAAAACGGCGTTTGCGACTTCGATATAGCTTTCGAGCGGTTCATAGGCATCGACCAATAAAAGTCCGATCATGGCGATCATTTGCAGGCCGGTTTTCCATTTGGCGAGGTTGGTTACCGGAATTTGTTTGGGGCTTACACCTTGGCCAGCGAATTCACGCAAGCCGGACACAAAAATTTCGCGAAGCAAGATCAGCAATGCCGCCAAGACGTCAATCCCTTGAATGCGGCCTACGGCGATCAACATAATCAATACCGAATTGACCAGCAATTTATCGGCGATAGGATCCAAAAAACGTCCCAGTTCCGAATGGGCATTGAGTTTGCGCGCCAGCCAGCCATCGGCATAGTCGGTTAAGGCACAGATGATGAAAATTCCCAAAGCCGCCCACTTTGTTAACGGATCGCTGATGAAATAGCTGGCGATATAAAGCGGGATCAAATAAATCCGCGCCAGCGTTAAAAGATTGGGCAGGGCTGAAGACATAGTACAAGTCTAATCAACTGTGGAAATAAGCATAGATTTTTTCGGCAATATTGCGATTGATTCCCGGGACGGCTTGCAAATCGGCAATCCCGGCTCGCTTTATCGCCCCGACCGAGCCGAAATGATGCAAAAGCGCGCGTTTGCGCACGGCGCCGATGCCGGGCACCCCCTCTAATTCCGAGCGTCCCAATTCTTTGTTGCTCTTTTTGCGGTGGCTGCCTATGGCAAAGCGGTGCGCTTCGTCCCGCAGACGCTGCAGATAATGCATCAAGGGGTCATTTGGCTTTAATTCCAGCTTTTTGCCGTCCGGCAGGAACAGCTTTTCTTGCCCGGCATTACGCATTGGGCCTTTGGCGATGGCTAAAAGCGGGATATCGCCGAATCCTGCTTCCTGCAGCACTTTCAAGGCGATGCCCATCTGGCCAAGGCCACCATCGATAATAACAAGGTCAGGGCGCGGAAATCTATCCGAGTCCTGGGATTCCGGCGCAAGATGGGCAAACCTTCGCCGCAACACTTGCTCTAACATGGCATAATCGTCCCCGGCCTGGAATTCTGGTACTGCATCATCGCGGCGGATAGAAAATTTGCGGTACATCTTCTTTTGAAAACCTTGGTCGGTCGCAACCACCATAGCGCCGACGGCTTGCTTGCCCGCGTGATGGCTGTTGTCGTATATTTCTATGCGTTGCGGTGGCTGGGGCATGGACAAAGCGTCCGCAAGTCTCTGAAGGATTTCTTTCTGTCCAGCCTGTTGCTGCAAGCTGCGGTTTAAAGCCGACTTTGCGTTATCTGCAGCCTGATCCACGGCGTCTTTGTAGCGGCCGCGAAGCGGTAAAGATACTTTTATTTTCGCGCCCCCTTTCAAGGACAAGGCGCGCTCCAACAATTCTTGCTCCGACGGTTTTTCATTTACTAGTATCAATTTTGGAACCGGTTTGTCGCTATAGAACTGCACCAAAAAGGCGGACAAGATTTCAGGGCATGTTTGTTCTTCGCTGTGTTTCGGGAAGAATGCGTAATTGCCCAGCATCGCATCCGAACGATAGCAAAAAACTTGAATGCAAGTCTTGCCTTGAAGCTGGGATATGGCATGGATGTCGGCGTCGCCCATACCGTCGATGTGCACGCGTTGCCTTGTCTGGATCAAGCTCAGCGCGCGGATGCGGTCGCGCAATTTGGCCGCCCCTTCGTAATCACGCTGCTGGCTGGCCTTTTGCATTTTCTCCGCTAGCTCCGTTTGGATATCTTGGCTGTGGCCTTTTAATACTTTCTTGGCCCCAGACACAAGGCCGGCATAATTTCTTTCGTCGATATAGCCTACGCAGGGCGCGGAGCAGCGCTTGATATGGTATTGCAGGCAGGGGCGTTTGCGTGCCGCAAAAAATCCGTCATTGCAATTGCGCAGCAAAAAAGCCCGCTGCAGCGACACGATGGTTTGATCCACTGCGCCGCCCGCAGTCAGGAATGGGCCAAAATAGTCGCCTTTTACAGTCTTTGCTCCACGGTGTTTATGAACACGAGGAAATGCGTGGTCCAAGGTGATCAATATGTAGGGGAATGATTTATCGTCGCGCAATTGAATATTATAGCGCGGCAGATGTTCTTTGATCAAAACCGCTTCCAACAACAGTGCTTCGGCCTCTGACTGGGTGGTAGTGAACTCCATATGGGCGGTTTCAGCGATCATGCGTTGCAGGCGGATCGGCAGTTGCTGCGGCCTGGTATAGGACGTTACCCTGGCTTTTAGGTTGCGCGCCTTGCCGATGTAAAGAATCTTTTCTTTTGCGCCTATCATGCGATACACGCCTGGGATTGCGGGCAGGGTTTTGGTAAAAGCCTTGATAATCTTGCAGCCTTGATCGAGCCTGGTTTGTGCGTCGCTCATGGGTCTAATCGTCCGCGCTGCGCAATATCTCTACGCCAACGACGCAATCGTTGAATATTTTAAGCTTTTCAATTTTTACTTTGGCGTTTTGGACGCGTTTGTCGGCCAGGCAGAGTCTTGCAATATCTTCTGCGGCGCTTTCCAAGAGCTGATAAGGTCGCGCCTGCAGCATGTCGATAACATTTTGGCGCAAGGCGGCGTAATCTACCGTGTCGGCTATGTCATCTTTGCTTTGACGGGCGCCGTTTTTCAGCTGCAATTCGCATTGAATCAACAAGGGCTGCGCGTTTATTTGCTCATGCGCGTGAATGCCTATACGGGCGTCAATAGCAAAGTCGCGGATGACAATGCGGTCATAACTTTTGGCTATAGTCAAATTGCTGCTCCTGCTGGTTGCAAATGCCTGCCGCCGTCGATAAATAAAATATTACCATTTACATTTTGCGCATGCAGCAAGTACTCGACGCCGGAAACAATATCGGCCACCGCGCTTTCTTGCGGCAAAAGCGGAGAACCAGCCCCATGCGCCCAGTCAGGATTGTTTTCCTGGTTTTTTGGTGGCAGCACGATTCCTGGTGCAACGGCGTTGACGCGCATGCGAGGCGCAAATTTCTTGGCAGCCATTTCCGTCGCTCTTGCCAAGGCAAGCTTGCTTAGCCCATAAGAGCAATAACCGCGCTGTATTTTTACTATCATGTAATCCAACATATTTATTGCTTGCATCCCGTTGGCATCTTGATTGGCCATAGCTTGCATCAACAATATCGGACTAAGGGCGTTGATTTGCATGTGCCGGTTGAAACTTTCGGCGCTAAGGCTAAGGATGTCGTCATGCTCAAAAACAGCGGCGTTGT
>JACCDG011236360.1_pt1 | contig 10137 bp, 5 predicted proteins | sample 7442471 | NCBI WGS metagenome assembly JACCDG01 (sample SAMN15323444, study PRJNA562643) | freshwater metagenome | isolation source: river surface water | place: USA:Blue River Watershed | collected 2017-08-17 | reverse complement strand
CTGCTTCGCGAGCCATGCCGAGCGTTGTGAGCGTCTGTGCCTGCACTCCTTGGGTTGAGTCGACGAGAAGAATCGAACCCTCAACTGCTTTGAGAGCTCGCGAAACTTCGTATGAAAAGTCGATGTGTCCTGGTGTATCGATGAGGTTTAAAATATAGTTTTCTCCCGCGCTTGCGTACTGCATGCGAACTGGCTGCATCTTGATCGTAATACCGCGCTCGCGTTCAAGTTCCATGTTATCCAAAACCTGGTTCATCATTTTTCGTTTTTCGATTGTTCCCGTGATCTCAAGCATACGGTCAGCCAATGTGGACTTGCCGTGGTCGATGTGGGCGATGATTGAGAAATTGCGGATGTGTTTAACGTCCATAGGGTTTACTATAGCAAAAAACGTTGAAAAAGCTAGGTAATTGCTTCTTTGAATAAAAAAATAGCCAGCTCGATATCAAACCAAGCTGGCTTATTACATACATAGAAATTGTAATTATAGGTATTTAAACGCAGAATCGGTAAGGGTAAGCTTAATGAAAGTGTTTTTCTTTTTTTCCTCTAGTTCAGGAAAAATGTCTTTCACTAAAGGCTTAATTCCTTTTATTAAATCCTGTACCAAACTCTCCTCACCTTTACCATCCCGGTAGGCGTTGTGGCCAGCTTCGATGCGTATTGAAAGCGCAGGAGCATTAATATAAATTTCAGGTGTGTACACTTCTACTTTTACTGCTTTACTCTCTTCCTCTCTGGTATCCATAGTATTGTCTTTATGCGGGCAAAGCGCCTCTATAACAATATTCGGTAACAGTTGAGCAAACGATAAAAGCTGAGCATATTTAAATTTCCTCTTTGGGTCGGCAATTATTTGTACGCGTGGCATAAATATTGATTTTATGGTTAGAAAATCAGGGAAATTCGAAGACTCAAATGCCCGTGATTTTCTAACCAAATGTGAAAGAATATCTAGCACGAATACTATTCTCTATGGTTTAACAAATATAGTAACTCTATGCAAGGTATTTTTAGTGTAAAAAAAATAGCCAACCTGGTTTAACAGATTGGCTACTATGTAATACGAATTTAATCTCCCTATTCTAATGGAACCTTTTGTACAAAAACTTCCATTCTTGATATGTAATGCTTTTTGATAAGGTCATCCATATCACAGCGTGCATCCGAAAGCTGGTTATCAGTAGTACCTGGCAAGTATAGTTTTTGGTTATCACTATTCATTCTGTATGAATGGAACCTGCCATACTCTTCGGTAAAATCACCAATAGTAATACTGTACTTTGCCACGTTTGGAGCAAGTAATGCGCAGAAGTTTTTCCAGGCATCGCTATTTACAAACATCTGGATATCGCAGCATTTTTCATCGCTGCGATATACTTTATTGCGTAATGGAAGCATGGTTATATATCCTTTTTTCATATCGAACGGAATATTCTGTTTGGCAAAAGTTTCTTTTATTTCCCGTAATCCTTTTTTACCCAAACCTCTATACTTTTTCGCTTGTTCTTCTTGCAAGAAGAACATTTCGAACCAATACTGAATCCGTACCAACCTGAGTACATTCACCACTGAAGTTAACAATTTTCTGCTTTTAGTTTCACCAAAAAATGTAAACGGCTCATCAATTTTCTGCATCAGGAATTTCAATTTGTGGTCCCTTACCGGATCAACGGTTGAAATACCTGCAATCGCTGAATTGGTGGTAAGCGCATGACGGGAAACCGCCGGAGCTTTGCCATCATTCATGCCATCGGCAGTATTACCATAACCTTCACCTACATACTCTTTATTCAATGCAGCACCATGCTTGGTACGGTATGCTTCCAGAGTTTCAAGGCTGTCAAAGTAATAGTGCACTTCAAAATAGTATTCCTGAGTTGCTGTTCCTACTGATTCCTTGGCAAAAATTTGACCGGAGTTAGAAAGCAGCATACCTGTTTTTTTAACGCTTGGTATGTGCACTTCCAACATCCATTTTATCCATGCTGCAATGTCCTTTGGATTTTTTACCCAAATAGTTACTACGTACGTGATTATCTTATTCATATTTCAATTTTAGGGTTAACAAAAAGCTCAAAAGTCGTTTAAACTACTGAGCTTTTTGTTAACACATTTGGTATGTATTAAATCATATTTTTAGTTAAAAGTCAAGTACTACTCAAACTCCTCCTGCCCCGGAATAACCACATCAGCTTTCCAGAATCGTGAATGAAGTGCTTTTGAGAAAATCGCAAGTTCTTCGCTTTCACAAAGATAGAGCGCACAAACAGCAACACAAATTCCGAAACCACCAGCGAGAAGCACCTGCAACAAGACACCAAAGAATGTTGTTCCTGGAATCAAATCAGAAACCATAATCAGGGCACCATACGAAGTTGCTGCAAGCGTAACTGCACCGATTATTGAGGTCCAGAGAGTTTTAAACAATGTGCGCAAAATATGACCCCCAAAATCGATTCTAAAGAAAAACCAAAACAGTGCGAGTGTAGTAAATTGTCCGACAGTATACGCAATACCAAGTCCAATTATTGAAACATTAGTTACTCCGACCAAGCGAAGTGCAGTACGGGCAACGAGCGCAGTATCACTATATGTTCCAGTTCTAGTAAGCACATACGCAAGAACGCACGTAACTATTCCACCCACCAACGTCAGGAGGAACGGCTTTGCAGTTTTACCCGAAGCATAATAGGCACGCACAAAGACAAGTGATAAGCTTTGGGCAATAATCGCCAGAGCGAGCACAGCAAAGAGCGCAGCGGTAACACGCGTGTCATTCCAAGAAAGAGCTTGCGTGCCGTAGACGATACGGACGATGTGAGCACGGAACACAATAAAGAAGGCAGTGATTGGCAGCGACCAAAATAATATCTGCTGAGCTGCAGAACGAACGAGGGCAAGAAATTCATCTTGCTTCCCTGCTGCATACTTTTCAACCAAGCTTGGGAAAGCAGCAACCGCATACGACACACTGATCATTTGAATCGGAACCGTCTGAAGATTGAGTGCAAAAGTAAGAATTGAAATGCTTCCAGAAGACAGACTTGAAGCAATCGCAGTGAGTGTCAGGATAATGAATGTGCTCATCGCAAGCGTCAGCGTTCGTGGCAAAGCTACTTCGATAATTCGCCACAACTCAATCCAGTAAATCTTTGTAGTAAGTCGCGGCATGAACCCAAGCTGTACAACAACGGGAAACTGTATACCAAGGTGCATAATTGCACCCAAGACTACGCCGTATGCCAATCCATAAATGCCAAATATCGGATACAAAACAAAGACACCAAAGACAATTCCAACATTGTACATAACCGGCGCAAGTGCATATACAAAAAATTTCTTTCGCATCTGCACGACACTTCCCAAAAGATTTTGCAATCCAAGCATAATCGGAGAGAGCAACATGATTCTGCTCATCGTAACCAAGAGATCAATTCCTTCCGGTGGAAATCCTGGTGCAACTAATTTTGCAATCCATGGCATGGCAATTGCTACCGCAATACAAACAATACACATTACTGCCAGGAATGCAGTAAAAATCCGATCCAAAAATTCTCGCGCTTCCTGATGGCTTCCCTTTTGGTCTTTATCTACTAAAAACGGAATGATGGCAGTAACAGCAACGAGCGACGCAACAACAGTATACACAAAGTCAGGCACACGAAATGCCGCATAGTATACGTCAAGCGAAAGCGACGGTCCGAGATGTGATACCAATGCGCGATCGCGAACAAGGCCTAACAATTGAGATGCAAGTGAAAAGACACCGAGCAATAAGGCAGCCTGGTGTATGCTGCCATATTGCTTGCGAATTAATTGGAAAAGCCTACTAACCATAGATTACCGAGTTGTTGTTTTCTTTGGAGTAGTTGCAGATGTCTGAGGAGTTACTTCATCTGCAGGAGCAGTCTCTGGCAAAGGAGCTAGAGCATCTTCCAAGCCAGTCAAAGGAGGCAAACCTGCTTCAAGGTTTGAAACCATTTTAGCGATGCGCTCGTTCTCTGGATATGCTTTCTGGAGCGACTGGAATACTTGCAGTGCCTCACTTACTCTTCCAACCTTCGAGTAAGATAGTCCGAGCATATAATAAGTATTTACAACGCCAGAATTGAGGGTAATTGAACGTTCGAGGGCAGAAACCGCGCCTGCGTAATCGCCTGCATCATATTTAAATATTCCGAGTTGTAAAAATACTGCATAATTTCGAGAATCAGAAAGCGCCGTCTTTTCAAGTTGAGCAATTGCCCCTGCTCGATTTCCATTTGCAACTTCAAGTTCAGCCATAAAGAATATTCCATTTAAGAAATTAGGTTTCTTTACGAGGGCATTTTTTATAACTGTCATCGCGCCTTCATTATTCTTATTCGCCACTTCAAGTTTTGCCTTCAAAAGATAAATATCAGGATTATTTGGAGCTATCTTCCCTGCTTGTTCCAAAGCTGCTTTTGCATTTACGTATGCGCCTTCGATCTCAAGCGGAATCATGTTCTGATATAAAAGTGCCAAATTAATCCAGTTTTCTGGATTGGTGCTGTCGTAAGCCAATGCTCGTCGAGCGCTTGCCTCTCCCGCTGAAAATGAGTTCTGGAATTCAGACTTCAATATATCCTGGGAAAGCGAAGTATTTTTCAAGAGCGCGTTTATCTGAGTTAACGCAAGCGAGGTATTGGATCGCAAATAAAGATCAGCAGGATAGAGTGCGATTGCTTTTGCCGTTGCGTTGGCTGCTCCGGCGACATCATTCTTTGAAGCATATGTCTGCGCTCGAGAATACAGTGCAAGCGAAACAAATCGTTCACCACCAGTAAACACAGTGTAGAGTGAACCCAAGAGGAATATTACAAGGAGCAGGATTCCAAAGAAACTTTGTCGAGGATCTTTCAAGAATCTAATCTGTTTTGTTGGAATACGTCCGCTCATATTGAGAACACCAACGAAAATTCCTGAAGAAACAAACGCAAGAGTGAGGCCGACAGTTCCAGGAGTATAGACGAACGCTATAATCCAAAGAAACAACGATGCGGTAAATGAACTTACGAGGTAGGAATGAGCTCGGCTATCTGTATATTTTCGTACTGTCTGATACACACCGGCGATACAATAGAGAGCCAGAAAAGCGAGGAATATAATTCCTCCCAAAATTCCCGTTGTGACAATGAGTGTAGGGATAAATCCTGAACCAGCATTAAAATCAATATTCCAAAACTGTGTAGTAATGATTGATTTTGGTTGGTATGAATACCATGCGTTTGTGAAGCGGTCAGGGCCAACTCCGACAATTGGTCGGTCTTTTACTGTTTCCCACATCACATGTCCAGTTGAAACGAGCGATGGGCGGATTTCATTTTGAGTTAATCCAGTAGTTCGAGAAACAAGGCTACCCACTAATGGCTGTGCTAAGAAAAAGAATAATGAAACCACAAGAAGAATACATGGTAATACAGGGAATCGAGTATGGTTCTCATCTCCACGAAGAACCATGAGTGAATACACAAAAACAAGGAGAGATATAAAACCAATAACCGCCCAAAGAAGCGAGAAGTTGATTATGATCAAAAACAACAATGAAAAGCCGCCGATACTGTATGCAAAGATTTTTGTGCGGCGGCTCAAATCCATAAACTGAAAAGCGAGCATGAGAACAACAAGCACCAATCCATACCAAATACCCAAATCATTCCACTTACCTACCACGTTTGAAAGATTTGTGTACAGAGTGCCTAAACTTAGATATTTTGGTCCGATAAAGAAATATGCTAGTTGAAACACTGTGATGATTGCAGTTACAATCATCATTCCTTTAAATAACGAATGTATTCGACGTTCAGTATTGAGATATACTACTGAACCAAGAAATGTAAGTGAGAGAATGGTACTACCAACAACCGTTCCGGAATTAACAAAAAGTCCGCCGAGCGACACGCGCCACGCAGGAGAAAAGAACGCGCTTATTAAAAATACCACCGGAAGTAGTGCAGCGGCAGCAACAATAGGAGTCTTTGGGAATGAAACAGCGCCTTCAATCATGCGAGCAACAATCCATGCCATAAAGACCACAAGGATTCCCAGACCAATAAAATAGGTCTTGCTGACCTCAACACCGAATCCCAGAAATGGGACAAGGAAAAGAGGAGTAAGCATCACAACAACGAGTAAAAGATTGGAAGCGATGCGATCAAATAATGCTGCTTTTGGTGATTCTTGCATAAATAAAAAGCTGGTAGTTAGATAATAACCTACTAAGTATAGCGCAAAATAAGTGCTGCGCCTACACTACGATATTCACAAGACGGCCAGGAACATAAATGAATCGCTTGATTTCCTTTCCCTGGATCCAAGGTAGGACAGCAGTGTCTTTAAGGACGAAGGCTTTAACATCTTCTTCGTTCAATTCCTTGGATATGACAAATTCTGCGCGAATTTTTCCATTAATTTGAACGACGATTTTCACTGTATCACTGACCAATTTTTTTGGATCGAATTTTGGCCAGCCTGAAACATGGATGCTCTTTTTCTCTCCGAAAGATCTCCAGAGTTCTTCGGTGACATGTGAAGCAAACGGAGCGAGTATCTGCAGGAACATTTTGAAGTCCTTAAGAGAAATAGTTTCAGATTTTTCCATTTCATTAACACAGATCATCATGGCAGAAATAGCGGTATTGAAATTGAATCCAGCGATATCATCGCCAACCTTTTTAATTGTCTTGTGCAGTACCTTTTCTGCTTCAGAAGATGTCTTCCCTTTTTCTGAAACTTTATATTGCAGTCGCCATACTTTTTCAATAAATCTTCGTGATCCAATGATGCCTTCTGTTGACCAAGGCAAGTGAGAATCAAACGGACCAAGGAACATTTCAAATACACGAAGCGAATCCGCGCCATATGTTTTAACAACGTCGTCAGGGTTCACCACATTCCCCCATCGCTTGGACATTTTGCGGCCATCTGCGCCGCCAATCATTCCTTGATTACGAAGCGACTTGAATGGTTCTTTCGAAGGAACATATCCCATGTCAAAAAGGAATTTATGCCAGAAGCGTGAATACAACAAATGTCCGGTTGCATGTTCAGCACCACCAACATACATATCAACACCTCCGTCTTTTTTGCCAAACCAATAGTCAAGAGATTTCTTTGAAGCAAACGAAGATTTATTATTTGGATCTGTGTAGCGCAAAAAGTACCATGAAGAACCTGCCCATCCAGGCATCGTATTTGTCTCATATCCTCCTTTAACCCAAGCTTTTACTCCAGCAAGAGGACTTTCGCCGTTTCCGGAAGGTTCATATGAAGTAACATTCGGTAAGGTAAGCGGGAGTTCCTTTTCTTTAAGCGGAACAGTAATTCCATTATCGCCACGCTTTAATGGGATTGGCTCACCCCAATATCGCTGGCGAGCAAAAATCGCATCACGCATTTTGAATTTTGTAACCAGTTTTCCTCCGACTGATTCAGTGATCTTCACACGTGCTTCTTCTGAATTCAGACCGTTAAACTTTCCAGAATCAGTCAGCATTCCATCACCGGTAAATATATAGTTGGGATTTTTTATCAATTCAAGCGCACGAGTTCCCTCAATGACGGTGAAATAGTTCTTTTCCAATTCAGGAAGAGTTTTCCAAACTACGTTGTGAATAGCTAATTCCTTTTCATCAATTGGGTCACGAGATTCATCAACGAGGTCAAATACCAAGAAGCAGAATTTCGCATGGCGGTTCTGTTTTTTAACACGATGGTAAAAGAAGCTATTAAGAACAATGTTTGGATTTCTAACAAGCTTAAGATTTTTATATCCTGTTTCTTCCTGAATCTCTCGCTTTGCTGCTTCAACAAGATCTTCCCCGTCTTCAACACCGCCAGTAACTAATCCATGCATGACAAAATCTTTCCAATCTGTGGTGAGATAGGTATTGTCTTTTGGGTTTCGGATAATAGCAGCGACAGCTGTTCTCTTAATAAATGGCTCGTCTTTCTTAATGCCATCCTCACCATCTTTCTGTTCAAGGAAACTTTCTTCAACAACTGCTTTGATCGGCAAATTATATTTCTTTGCAAATTGATAGTCTCGCTCGTCGTGAGCTGGTACCGCCATGACGGCTCCAGTTCCATACCCAGCAAGCACATAATCAGCTACCCATACTGGAACTTTTTCTCCGTTCGCTGGATTGATTGCATACACGCCAAGCAATCGCACGCCGGTTTTTTCTTTTTCTGCATTAGTGCGTTCTTCTGGCGTTTTCTTTGCAACGTCTTCAATATATTTTTCTACTTCTTTCCAATTCAACACGTGCGGCTGAAGTTTTGAGACGAGTTCGCTTTCAGGAGCGATACTGACATACGTTACGCCGAACAATGTGTCAGCACGAGTAGTGAAGACATCAATAGATTCAGCAAGTTTGATCCACGGCAGAACTTCATTCTTGAGACATTCAATAAAGACATTGTATCGCTCTGGAATTGTCTGATTTCCTTTGCAAACCCCCGTTTCAGCATCTACTAAGAGGCATTCTGTTGGATATCCTTGCCAGAAGCTTCCTTTGATTCGTTTCGACTGGAATTTGTATTCCCGTTGAGCAGAAGACGTAGTTCTTGTTCCATTTTCATCTGTATATGCGAGGCCGAAAATAAATCGTGCTTTTGAATCGCCAACTTTCTTGAGCCACTTCTGAAAAAACGCAATGACATCTTCGTCACTCGTCTTGTCATTTCCATTGCCGGCTTCTTTGCGCATATGGATGACGATCTGATTGTCCTTCGGCCACTTTTCAACCCAAAAAACATTGTCGGTTGAAAGCGTTGGAATACCAGTTTTCTTGAAGTAGAATTCCGATTTCATTTTTGCATTTTCCAAAAAGTCTTGGCCTTCAACCAAATGAGAATCATCTACTGGAGGAATATCATTCAAGCTGATCAATTCAATGCCAGAATTTTTCGGGAAGCATTCGCGAAGCATTTTAACTTTAGCTTCGTTGCGAGTACCGACGAGGATTTGCTTCGGTGCATTCTTATCCGCTTTTATTTCAAATGGAATCAACGAGCCTTCACTCTTGCCAATCCAGTTTCGCTGGATTTCCTTGAGGTGCTCGCTCCAATCCAACCCATCGAGATCCTGGAGCAATCGGTCTGCATATGCAGTGATACGCATGAACCATTGGCGCATGCTTTTCTTAACTACCGGGTATCCGCCTCGTTCTGAAACTGGACCATTTGGACCATCAACAATTTCGTCGTTCGCAAGAACTGTACCCATTTCAGGACACCAGTTTACTTCACTGTAGCCTTCATAGCTCAAACGATACTGCATCAAAATATTATTTTTCTGAAGGGCTGAAAAAGATTTCCATTCCTTTGCGGAAAATATTGACGTCATCTTTGTATCGCACGCAGCATCAACACCGGCATTCCCCTTTTTCTCAAATATTGAAATCAATTCGGAAATCGGTCGAGCTTTCTGTTTTGTGTTGTCATACCAAGCATTATAAATCTGGAGGAATATCCATTGAGTCCATTTATAGTATTCAGGATCAGTCGTATTTACTTTTCGTGACCAGTCATACGAAAGGCCGATGATGGACATCTGTTTTTCAAACGTCTTCACATTCAATTCAACTGCCTTCCGTGGATGTACTTTGTTGGCGATTGCATACTGTTCAGCAGGAAGACCGAAAGCATCGTATCCCATAGGGTGGAGCACGTTAAAACCCTGCATGCGCTTCATTCGAGCATACACATCAGAACCGATATAGCCACGAGGATGTCCAACATGAAGACCGGCTCCGGAAGGATACGGAAACATGTCTAAAACATACATCTTCTTCTTTTTAGAATTCGACTCGGTTTTGTAAGTCTTATCAGCCTGCCATTTCTTTTGCCAGTTCTTTTCTATCGACGTATGGTCATATGGCTGTGGGCCTTTAGATTTCTTCATATATAGGTCAAAGTATACCCGCCGGCCTAGTTTTATGCAAAAACCGGACTATCAGACAGAGCAGGCTTCCTACATGTCTTTACCAAGAATTACCTTTGGAAAATATTTTTCAAATTTTTTCATTTCATGAAAATCAATTTTGAATTTTTGTTTTCCATTATCATTTACAAAATAATTCATAAATTCAGGATTATCGAAAGCTTCTT
>JACCDG010767699.1_pt1 | contig 10137 bp, 7 predicted proteins | sample 7442471 | NCBI WGS metagenome assembly JACCDG01 (sample SAMN15323444, study PRJNA562643) | freshwater metagenome | isolation source: river surface water | place: USA:Blue River Watershed | collected 2017-08-17 | reverse complement strand
CCGTGCTTTTTTTCAGATTCCCGCAGGGCCCCCACAATTCCATCCACCACGGTCTTCACGGAAATACCGCGGGCCGTGTGGGTCTGGGGATCGAAAAAGGGCTCCACATGCCAGATCCCGTCCCGCCGGGCCTTGTCCAGATACGATGCCGTCAGCGAACGAAAGTCTTCCTCATCCCGCAACACCCCCGCTCCCTCATAGTACAAGTCGAGGAACGACTGCAGATCCTTGAACTGGTAGGCCTGCCGCAACGCTTCCGCGTCGGCAAACTTCAGCTTGGCCCCGTGCTTCCTCGCCAAGGCAAAGACCATCTCCGGCTCCAGCGTGCCCTCCAGATGAAGATGGAGTTCCGCTTTCGGAATCCCCGCCGCCAACCGTTCGAGCGGATTCAAGCTCCCCCCAAGGGTTGCGCCGCGGCGGTCAACGTCTCCGTCTGCAGCTCCGGCCCGGCCGCTGCCACGCAGATCTTGCCAGGCTGAAAAATCTCTTTGGCCACGGCCTGCACCGCCTTGGCATCGACCGCCTTGAATTTCTCCAAAGTCTCAGCCGGCTCTACCACCCGGCCGCGGGTCATGAGAGCATCCCCCACCCAAAACATCTGCTGGGTCGTCCCTTCCAGCCCAAGAGCAAATTGGCCCATCGCATAATCTTTGGCCCGCTTCAGCTCCGCCGCCCCCGGCCCCTTCGTCGCCAACTCTCTCATCTCCCCCGCGATGATCCCCAAGGCCTTGCCGACATTTCCCGGCTCCAGTCCGGCCGAGATATAGAACGCCCCGTCATCCACTTGCAGATGGGCTCCGCTGGAGACGGAATAGACCAGCCCTTCTTCTTCCCGCAAACGCTGAAACAGCCGGGAGCTCATTGCCTCCCCCAAAATCACACTGTAGATCCGCAAGGCGTGCCGCCGGGGATCCATTCTTCCAAACGCGTACATTCCCAACGCCAGATTCACCTGCTGCACCGGTTTGGCCACCGCCTTCACCCTGAGTTCCCTCGCTTTCACCCGCTTGGCGCGAACCGGCGCCTGCGAGGCGGTTCGCCCTACCCGGCTCAGGGCCTTCCGCGCCGTCTCCCGTGCCTGCTTCTCTGGAATTCCCCCGGCGACCACGAGCACCGGCCGCAACCCCCGCACCCGCCGCTTCCAATAGCCCATCAGCCCCTGTCGGGGAATCGACCCCACCGACTGCATGGTCCCCGCAATCGGCCGCCCGATTCCCTGCCCCGGCCAAAGGATCGAATTCAAGGCTTCGCCCGCCACCGCTGCCGGCTGATCTTCCATCATCCGGATCTCCTCCGTAATCACTCCGCGCTCCCGCTCCACCTCGTCCGCGGGAAAAACCGACTCCAGCGCCATCTCCGCCAGAAGGGAAACCAGCTGGGACCCGTGGCCGGCCGGCACCCGCCCATGCAGACACATGGCCTCTTCACTGGTGTAGGCGTTCAGATCTCCCCCACGGCCCTCCACTTCCCGACTCAGCTCCTTGCAGCTCCTTTTCTTTGTCCCCTTGAACAGCAGGTGCTCCACGAAATGAGCCGCCCCGTGCTCCTGCTCGTTCTCCCAGCGGGAACCCGCCGCATAGAAAAGTCCCGCCGCCACTCCCGGGGCATCCGTCCCCGCCCGGAACGCCACCGGGACCCCGGCGATCGTTTCCACTTGGGCGTAAGGCATGAGATAAGAATGCCTAGATTAAGTTGAAGTTTAAGCGGGAAGTTTTAGCTCAATCCCCCGCCACCGGCGTTTTCCACCTCTTCACCAAATCATTGCGGATCCCCAGGTGATCCAGAATACGCGCCACCACCGTATCCGCCACCTGCTCGGCGGTCTTCGGCTTACCGTAGAAAGAAGGAATTGCCGGCAAGATCGTGGCCCCGGCCTCCAGCAACGTCACCACATTCCGAGCCTGCACCAGATTCCACGGAGTCTCCCGGGGGACGAGGATCAGCTTCCGCCTCTCCTTCAAAAACACATCCGCGGCGCGGGTGATTGTGCTGTCACTGTACCCGTGCGCGATCCGGCCCAGCGTTCCCATCGAACACGGCACCACCACCATGGCCTGGAACGGGGCCGAGCCACTGACAAACGGTACCTCCATCGTCTTGTCCCCGTGCACCCGGATCTTTTTCGCGATCGCCAGCCCCTTGGCCCCCAATTCCGTCGCCGCCACCTGCTTGGCGTAACTGCTCAGGGCCACATGACACTCCTCCACCTCCTTGGCGATCGCCAGTTCCGCCAAAAGTCGTTGGGCGTAGATCGATCCGCTCGCGCCTGTCACTGCCACCACGAGCTTCATCTTTCCCCTCTCGCCCGGGCGATCAGCTCCCGCGCCCGTGCCGCCGCCTCCGGCGTGGTCCGGCACTCCTCCGGCCAGCCCCGCACATAACCCTCTCCGGGCAGTTTCCGCGTGGCGTCGATCCCCACGTGACTACCCACATTCGGCACCGTGGGGGCGTGATCCAGACTGTCGCAAGGACTTTTGATAAAGATCATGTCGCGCTCGGGATCCACGTTCGCTCCAAGATAAAACAGTACCTCACTCGTGTCGTGTACGTTCACGTGCTCGTCCACCGCCACAATGATCTTGGTAAACATCATCTGGCCCGCCCCCCACAGCCCGTGCATCAGCTTGAACGCCTGGTAGGGATACTGCTTTTTCAGACTGATGAAGGCCAGGTTGTGAAAGACACCCTCGGCCGGCAGGGCCAAGTCCACCAGCTCCGGAAAATTCATCTTCAGCACCGGCATCAGGATCCGGACGCTCGCGCTTCCCAGCCAAAAATCCTCCATGGGCGGTTTGCCCACCACCGTGGCCGGATACACCGCGTCCTTCCGGTGCGTGATGGCCGTGATCCGGAACCGCGGATACTTGTCCACCGGCGTGTAGAAGCCGGTGTGGTCGCCAAACGGCCCCTCCTCCACCGGATCCCCCGACGGATCCACCGTTCCCTCGATCACAAAATCCGCATCGGCCGGCACTCGGATCGGTTGACTCACCGCCGGCACAAATGCCACCGACTTCCTCCGCACGAACCCGGCAAACATGTACTCATCAATTCCGTCCGGGAGCGGCGCCGTCGCCGCAAAGGCGTTGGCCGGATCCCCACCCAGCGCCACCGCCACCGGCATGGGTTTCCCCATTTCCCGGTATTTTTTCCCGTGCCGCGCCCCCACCTTGTGCAACTGCCAATGCAGCGCCGCCTCCCACGGTCCCAGCACCTGCATGCGGTACATGCCCACGTTTCTCTCCCGGGTCTCCGGATCCTCCGTGATCACCTGCGGCAGAGTCAGGAAGGGACCCCCGTCTTTCGGCCAGGTCTTGAGCACAGGAATTTCCCCCAACCCTTTCCCGCCCTCTTCGACCCGATGCACCACTTCCTGACAGGCCCCGTGGCCCGTGGAAACCGGCCGCGCATGCCGCAACTCCAATCCCCGTTTCAAAAGATCCCACGCCTGGGCCAGCCCAGCCGGGGGCTTGGCTTTCACCAGCGCCCCCACTTCTTCGCCGATCTCCTCCACACTTTCCCGTCCCAGCGCCATCGCCATTCGCCGGGCCGAACCATACCCATTGATCAAAACCGGGAAGCCAAATTCCTTCCCGTCCGGGCCCACCGGCTTTTCAAACCACAACGCCTTGCCCCCACCCGGACTTTTCGACTCCTGATCCGCCGCCGCCGCTATCTCCAACTCGGTGCGCGCCGGTTCCCGGATCCGGAGAAGCTCCCCCGCCCGGTCCAACTGGTCCGCCCAAGCACGCATCGATTCGTAAGCCATGGAATTTAAAATTCTGCCCCAGTTCAGCCCTCAAACAAGTTCCCGCACCCAGTTTGATCCTTCCTAATTTTTCTTAATCTTAATCCTCATCTAACCGGCCACATCCAGCGCATGTTTTCGGAGATGCTCCAACTTTACATGCTCCAGCGCGGATTCATGCGTCGACTCCAGCACCACCGCGGGCGCCTTCCCCGCCTGCCTCGCCTCCTCCCACCGCGCGGCGCACACGCACCAACGATCGCCCGGCTTCAACCCCGGAAATTCATACTCCGGCCGTGGCGTCGACAGGTCATTGCCCGCCATCCGGCTGAATTCGAGAAACTCTGCCGTCACCTGGGCGCAGACCGCGTGGCAGCCGAAATCCGCCTCATGGCCCTCACAACTTCCCGACCGCGTAAATCCCGTTAACGGATCCACCGAGCACATCTTCAAGGCCGTACCCAAAACATTCTTCTGTCCTCTCCTTTGACTGACCATCCCATAGCATGAACCAGAACCTTCCCATGGGTCAAAAAATACCGCCCCTTAGTTTGTTTTTGGTATTTATCTTATTTGTTTAGAAATACTTATATAATTTACACGGGTTGGATTCCTGGCTCGATTTGCGGGAAAAAATAGGGAAAATAGTCTCCATCATGGTGCGCGATCTTCAGCCCACGCCTGAGCCTGACCCGGCCGTCCCTGTCCTAGACCGCCTGAACCCCAACCGCTCCTCTACCGCCCCATCCCCCGCCCTCGGTCGCCTGGGTCAACCGGGCAACGCCGCCCTCCTTGAAGATCTTTACGAACAGTGGAAAACGGATCCCGCGTCGGCCGAGCCGGTCTGCCGCGGCTTTTTTGAGGGGTTTGAACTCGGCTGCCAACTCCGCCCCCCACCCCGCGATGGTTCCACCGCTTCCGTCCCCACTGGCGACGTTCTTCCCCAAGCCCGCCTTTACAATCTCCTCTTCGCCTACCGTGCCCTCGGCCACACCCTCGCCCACCTCGACCCCCTCGGCATCGCCCCGCACGAGAATCCCGATCTCGCCCTTGCCACCTTCCGCTTCACCGATGCCGACCTCGACCGCACTTTCGACTCCGGCACCCTCGGCGGCGGCGGTCCGCGCACTCTCCGCGATATTCTCGCCTACCTCCGCGAAACCTATTGCGGCACCCTCGGGGTCGAGTTCATGCACATCATGAACTTCGCCATCCGCCGCTGGCTTCGCGACCGGATGGAGCGCAACCGCAACCAGCCCGTCTTCACCCCCGAACAGCAGCGCCGCATCCTCGAAAAAATTATCGCCGCCGAATCCCTCGAGCGCTTCCTCCACACTCGCTACGTCGGTCAGAAACGTTTTTCCTTGGAAGGCGGGGAAACCCTCATCGCCGCCCTCGATTCCCTGCTCGAGGCTTGCCCCGCCCACGGCGTCGAGGAGGTTGTGATCGGCATGGCCCACCGGGGGCGCCTGAACGTCCTCGTCAACACCCTCGGCAAATCCCGTCGCAAACACTTCACCGAGTTTCACGAAAACTACGTCCCCGAAACCGTCCTGGGCGACGGGGACGTGAAGTACCACCTCGGTTACGAAAACACCGTGGTCACCTCGGATCAGAAAAAGATCCGCGTCTCCCTCGCCCCCAACCCCAGCCACCTCGAGGCCGTGGACCCCGTCGTGGAAGGCAAAGCCCGGGCCCGCCAACGCCACCGGGAAGACACCGTGCACCGCGAAAAGGTTCTTCCGATCCTCATCCACGGCGACGGAGCCTTTATCGGCCAGGGCGTGGTGGCAGAAACCCTCAATCTCTCGAAGCTCGAGGGCTACAAGACCGGCGGCACCATTCATATCATCGTCAACAACCAGATCGCCTTCACCACCCTCCCGATCGACTCCCGCTCCACCCGCTACTGCACCGCCCCCGCCAAATCCCTCGGCCTCCCCATCTTTCATATCAACGGCGACGACCCCCTCACCGCCTGTGCCGTCATCCAGATGGCCCTGGAGTTTCGCCAAAAGTTCCACGAGGACATCGTCCTCGACATCGTCTGCTATCGGAAACACGGGCACAACGAGGGCGATGAGCCGAACTTCACCCAGCCCACCCTCTACTCCGAGATCGATCAGCACCCCTCCGTCAGCCGTCTCCTCGCCCGCCGCCTGCTCGATGCCGGCATCATCACCGAGGAACAGATCCAGAAAATCCGCTCGCAGATCGATATCGTCTCGGAGGATGCCCTCCGCGAATCCCGCGAAGCCGCCACCCGCTTCCAACCCAAACTCCGTCCCGACTTTCGTTGCCCCGCTCTGCTGGAGGAAACCCCGACTGGAGTCCCCGGCCCCACCCTCGCCAAACTGGGCCGCGCCATTTCCACCATTCCCGGTGATTTCGAGATCAACACCAAGATCCGCAAGATGCTCGATCACCGCCGGGCCATGGCCGAAGGGAAGGCAGCTCTCGATTGGGCCGGGGCCGAACACCTCGCCTTCGCTTCCTTGCTTGTTCAGGGCCATCCCATCCGCCTCTCCGGCCAGGACAGCCGCCGCGGCACCTTCAGCCAGCGCCACTCCGCCATTTACGACCTCCGCACCCGGGCCCGCTACATCCCGCTGAAAAATCTCTCGAAGGACCAGGCCTCCTTTTGCGTCTACAACAGCCCGCTCTCCGAAGCCGCCGTCCTCGGGTTCGACTATGGCTACTCGCTCGACTGCCCCGAAATGCTCGTCCTCTGGGAGGCCCAGTTCGGCGATTTTGCCAACGGCGCCCAAACCCAGATCGACCAGTACATCGCCGCCGCGGAATCGAAGTGGGGTGTCACCTCCCGCATCACCCTGCTTCTTCCCCACGGCTACCACGGCCAGGGCCCGGAACACTCCAGCGCCCGGCTCGAACGCTTCCTGCAGCTCTGCGCCGAAGACAACTGGGTTGTCACTTATCCCACCACCCCCGCCAACTACTTCCATCTCCTCCGTCGCCAATCCCTTCGGAAAACCATCAAGCCCCTCGTGGTTATGACCCCGAAGGGCATGCTGCGCGACCCCCGTGCCACCAGCCCGGTCAAGGACTGTACCCGCGGCTGTTTTGAGGAAATTCTGCCCGATCCCGCCATGGCCTCGGGCGCCCGACGCATCATCCTCTGCGCCGGCAAGGTTTACTACGACCTTGCGGAGTTCCGCGAAAAACACGGTCTCCGGGACACCGCCATCATCCGTCTGGAACAGATCTATCCGCTGCATGAGAAAAAACTTCAGGCTGCGGTAGCCAAACACGCCGGCCACGCGGAGATCGTCTGGTGCCAGGAGGAGCCCCGCAATATGGGCTCCTGGAACCATCTCGAGTCCCGGCTCCGCGCCCTCTTCGGAAAGGAAATCCGCTACGCCGGCCGCCGCGCCTCCGCCTCCCCCGCCACCGGCGCCCTCGCCATCCATCTGCTGGAGCAAAATCAGCTCCTCGCCTCTGCCTTCAACTTCAAAGCCCCCATCCAAAATCCGAAATCCGAAATCCCACCCACGACCCGCCACCAGCCACCCGCCACTTCCTCTAAAACTTCTGTAGGGCCGCGCTCCGTCGCGGCCAAAAACTCCCGCGCCAGCGGGAGCCCAGCCCTTTCCAAGAAAAGGGCTGCGGCTAAACTTAAACTTAAACGGAAAAAGAAATGAGTACTGCCACATCGAACCTTGTCGCCGTCAAAGTCCCCTCCGTCGGTGAATCCATCACCTCCGGCGTGATCGGCAGCTGGAAGAAAAAGAACGGCGACATCGTTGCTTCCGGGGATGCCTTGTTTGAAATCGAAACCGACAAAGTCACTTCGGAGGTCTTTGCCGAAACCTCCGGCACCCTCGAGATCCTCGTCGCCGAGGGCACGGAGGTAAAAGTCGGTCAGGTCGTGGCCCATATTCTCCCCGGCAAGGCTGGCAACAAAGCCGCCCCCGCTTCTTTAGGGCCGCGCTCCGTCGCGGCCAAGACCGCGGAAGCTCCGGTAGGGACGGCTGTCCCTAGCCGTCCAAGCCCGACCTCCAAAACTGAACCTTCCGTAAACATAAACCTAAACGTAAACGAACGCTCTCCGTCTCCAGTCTCGCCCCTCCCATCATCAGCTCCGGCCGACGCCGCCCGCACCTTCCGCCCCGGAAAAGAGTCCCGTCGCCGGATGTCCCCGCTCCGCCGGAAGATTGCGGACCGCCTGGTCAGTGCCCAGCACACCGCCGCCATTCTCACCACCTTCAACGAGGCCGATCTCTCCAAGCTCATGACCCTCCGCACGGAAGTTCAACCCGTCTTCCAGGCGGAACACGGCGTGAAGCTCGGTTTCATGTCCTTCTTCCTTCAGGCCGCGGTCCACGCCCTCAAGACCGTCCCCGCGGTCAACGCCCGGATCGAGGGAGATGAGATCGTGGAGCAGCACTACTACGACATCGGCGTCGCCGTGGGCACGGAAAAAGGCTTGGTGGTTCCGGTCTTGCGCGACTGTGACCAGCTCGACTTGGCCGGCCTCGAAAAAGCCTTGGCCGAGGTCGCCCGGCGCGCGCGGGAAGGAAAACTCTCCCTGCCCGACCTGGAAGGCGGCGTCTTTACCATCTCCAACGGCGGGATCTACGGCTCGGTTCTCTCGACTCCGATCCTCAATCCCCCGCAAGCCGCCATCCTCGGCATGCACGCCATCCAGCCGCGGCCCGTGGCGGTGGACGGACAGGTGGAAATCCGCCCCATGATGAACCTTGCCCTTTCCTACGACCACCGGTTGATCGACGGCAAAGAGGCCGTCACCTTCCTCATCGAGATCAAGAAGTTCGTCGAAAATCCCACTCTCGCACTTTTCGGCCTATCACCTTCTTAAATTTCAATCTCTGTAGGGACGCAGGCCCCTGCGTCCGAGCGTCGTTCCTTCTTTCTTCTTCGTAAACGTAAACGTAAATGTAAACGAATGGCAAAAGCTCTCATCTTTCTTCTTTTGCCTCTGCTCCTTCTTTCCGCCTGCTCCCGCCCTGGGGACTCCGCTGCCCGGCGTGCCCACGAACTCCTGGAAGCGGGGAGGTTTGAGGAAGCCCGCACCCTGATCGATACCTCCCTCAAAGAAACGCCCGACAGCCCCGCCCTCCGTCAGGAACGGCTGCACCTTGCCCTCCTCCTCGGCCAGCCCGAGATCGCCGCGGCCGAAGGCCGTCAAATCCTCCGGCTCAATCCCAAAGCTCAACCTTACCGGCAACCACTCCAAGACCGCCTTCCGGCCGTCCGTGCCAACGCCCTCAAGGCCCTCGCCCTGGATCCGCCGGAACGTCCCGACCCCGCCAGCCTGATCAAAGCTGGTCTGAAGGATTCGGACCCTACCGTTCGCCGGGAGGCCGCTGAGGCCACCCGGATTCTCGAACCTAAGGAGGCCATCAAGATCCTCCGTGTGGCTGCCAAGGATTCCGACTGGCTCACCCGCGCCACCGCGGCCCGCCTCTTCGGTCAGCGGGGCGATGCCAGCCTGATCCCCGATCTTTTCCGGATGCTTCAGGATGCCGACTCCTACGTCCGCCGCTTTGCTCGCCGCTCCCTTCTCGAACTCGCCGATAAGGCCAAGCCGGATGCCTACCTTCCCTCGCTCCGCTCCAAGGACCGCACCACCCAGATCGTGGCTGCTCTCGCCCTGGTACGATTGAACGATGGTCGGGGTGCGGAAGTCCTCCTGTCCGAAATCTCCAATCCGCTGGGCATTGAGCGGGTGGAGTGCGTCAAAGCCGTTTCCAAGTTGGTCGATCCCCGCGTGGCCCCTGCTTTGCGTGCGGCCACCGGCGACAAAGACCCGGAGGTTCAGGTTGTCTCTCTGATTGCTCTCGGCCTTCTCAAGGACAAGGAGTCGGCTGCGCTCCTGAAAAAAATCTCCACCGACCCCGCCTCTTCCAAGGAAGTAAAACTCGCCGCATCGAAAGCCCTCGACCTTCTTACCAAACCCGCCGACCAGCCTTGACCGCAGTTTTTTTAAGGCGTTTGTTTTTAGTTTTTTGGGGGCTTGTCTCTTACCTCCAAGCCCACGATCTCTCAGGCCTGGGGCACGATCCCCACGGTACGCCCCCCGAGTTACCCACCTCCGCCGGAACCAACACCCCTTCGGGCCTGGCCCGGATCTTTGCCCCATATGCCCCGGCCGTTTCCACCCGCGAGGACGGCCAATATCTCTACATCAACAGCACCGGGTTTCCGGACCACCCGATGATGAAGGGCATCCGCAGTTGGCAGCAGCAGATCCCCATCCCGCAGGACTACTCGGGCCCGAATGCCTGGCGCCTCCCCCTGAAACCGGTCCCGGCCTCCACTCCAGCCATGAGTCGGGGTCGTTTTTTACGCGTGGCCATTGCCCTGGCGGCGAATGGGGTGCCGATCTTCAACCCTCAAGACAACCGGGG
>JACCDG010743629.1_pt1 | contig 10139 bp, 11 predicted proteins | sample 7442471 | NCBI WGS metagenome assembly JACCDG01 (sample SAMN15323444, study PRJNA562643) | freshwater metagenome | isolation source: river surface water | place: USA:Blue River Watershed | collected 2017-08-17 | reverse complement strand
GGATCACCCCTACCCGATCCCCAACAGCTATCCGAAAGGTGGCTTTCTGCTGCTATTTGATCCGCTGGATGGCTCGTCGAATATTGACATCAACATTTCGGTTGGCACCATTTTCTCGGTACTCAAGACACCGAATGGTGATACCCCGACCGAAGCAGACTTCCTCCAACCCGGCACGCAGCAGGTTTGTGCCGGCTACACACTTTATGGCCCGCAAACCATGCTGGTTCTGACACTGGGCGACGGCGTCAACGGTTTCACGCTGGACCGTGAAACCGGCAGCTTCGTATTGACCCACCCGAACATGAGCATCCCGACCGAAACCAAAGAGTTCGCGATCAATATGTCGAACATGCGCCACTGGCAAGCGCCGGTGAAGCGTTATGTCGACGAATTGCTGGCCGGCAAGAGCGGCCCGCTGGGCAAGGATTTCAATATGCGCTGGGTGGCATCGATGGTGGGTGACGTGCATCGCATCCTCACCCGTGGCGGCATTTTCATGTATCCGCGCGACAATCGCGAGCCGGACAAGGCAGGCAAACTGCGCCTGATGTACGAAGCCAACCCGATGAGCCTGATCGTGGAGCAAGCCGGTGGCGTTTCCACCAATGGCCACACCCGGATTCTCGACATTCAGCCAGAACAACTGCATCAGCGCGTAGCAGTTTTCCTCGGTTCGAAACAGGAAGTAGAACGGGTCACATCGTATCACCAGGCATAAGCCCAGCGGCGCCTGCAGGCCGCGCCCGGCGCGGCCAATTTTCCCTTTATATTGACCAGCTTGGGTCGATTGGGGTATTTTCCCCGATTGCCTCATGCCGACAGGTATCTGAATGGCCAAAGCAAGCAAACCTGCCGCCCCCGAGTCTTTCGAAACTGCACTGACCGAACTGGAAACCCTCATCAGCAATATGGAAAACGGCCAGCTGACGCTGGAAGCGTCGCTTGGTGCCTACCAACGCGGTAGCGAGCTGCTGAAATTCTGCCAGGGCAAACTGGCCGATACCCAGCAACAAGTTCGCATCCTGGAAAACGACACGCTGAAACTGTTCGAGACCGATGACGCAAACTGACTTCACCCACTGGGCCAACCAGCAACAGCTGCATATCGAGCAGGTGCTGACACAACGCCTGCCCAAAGCCGGGACAGCCCCGCTGCGGCTGCACGACGCAATGCGCTATGCCGTACTGGGTGGCGGCAAGCGGGTTCGCCCATTACTGGTATATGCCAGCGGCGCGATCTGCAACGCGCAGCCTGCGGCCATGGACGTGGCAGCAGTAGCGGTAGAGCTGATCCACGCCTATTCGCTGGTACACGACGACCTGCCGTGCATGGACAACGATGTGATGCGTCGTGGCAAACCCACGGTACACGTCGAATACGACGAAGCAACGGCATTGCTGGTTGGCGATGGCCTGCAAACGCTGGCATTTGAACTGCTAAGCGGCGAACTTGGCATCGGCGGCAAGGCACAACTGGCCATGCTGCATGCGCTGGCACAAGCATCCGGCTCACACGGCATGGTCGGCGGCCAGGCCATCGACCTGGCCTCGGTAGGGCAAGCGTTGTTGCTACCCGAACTGGAACAGATGCACATCCGCAAGACCGGCGCGCTGATCCGCGCGGCGATTACGCTTGGCCGCCTGTGTGGCAATACATTAAGCGACGAACACTCAGCCAAACTGGATCATTTTGCCAAGTGCATTGGCCTGGCTTTCCAGGTGGTCGACGATGTACTCGATGCCGAAGCCAGTAGTGCCACTCTCGGCAAAACCGCCGGCAAAGATGCTGCCAACGACAAGCCAACCTATGTATCGCTGATGGGTCTGAAGCAAGCCAGGCAACTGGCACAAGAGCTGGAGGCGGATGCCTTGGCCAGCCTTGCCATTTTTGGCGACAAAGCACAGCGACTCAGCCAACTGGCTCAATTCATTGTTTCCCGATCGTTCTGACTACATGTACGACCTGCTGAATTCCATTTCCAATCCGGCTGACTTGCGCCTGCTCGATCGCAAGCACCTCAAGGTGCTGGCCACCGAGCTGCGTGAATTCATCCTGGAATCGGTGAGCAAGACCGGCGGCCACCTGGCCTCGAATCTTGGCGCCATCGAGCTGACCATTGCCCTGCATTATGTCTACAACACACCTCACGATTTGCTGGTGTGGGACGTCGGGCACCAGAGTTATCCGCACAAGATCCTGACCGGTCGCCGTGAAGGCATGGCCAAGCTGCGCATGAAAGGCGGCCTGGCGGGCTTCCCCAAGCGCGAAGAATCGGAATACGACACCTTCGGCGTCGGCCACTCCAGCACCTCGATTTCCGCCGCACTGGGCATGGCCGTTGCCAGCAAGCTCAAGGGCGACAATCGCCATGCGGTAGCCATCATCGGTGACGGCGCCATGACAGCCGGCATGGCTTTCGAGGCACTGAACAATGCGGGCGCGATGGATGCCAATATGCTGGTGATCCTCAACGATAACGATATGTCGATCTCGCCGAACGTTGGCGCGCTCAACAACTATCTATCCAAATTGATTTCCGGCAGCCTCTACAACAAGGTTCGCAAAAACGGCAGCAAGCTGCTGGAAGCAGCACCGCCGCTGCATGAATTTGTGCGTAAAACCGAAGAACACTTCAAGGGCATGTTTACACCCAGCACGCTGTTCGAAGAGTTCGGCTTCCATTATTTTGGTCCGATTGACGGCCACGATATCGACACACTGATCGACACACTCAACAATATCCGTGAACTGGACGGCCCGCGCTTCCTGCATGTGGTAACGCGCAAGGGCCAGGGCTACAAGCTGGCCGAGAACGATCCAGTGTTGTATCACGGTGTAAGCAAGTTCGACCGTACCAATGGCATCAGCGGCGGAAAATCCGGCGGCAAACCCAGCTACACGCAGATTTTTGGCGATTGGCTGTGTGATATGGCCAAGCAGGACACTCGCCTGGTAGGCATAACCCCGGCGATGCGCGAAGGCTCGGGCATGGTGCGCTTCCAGCAGGAGCACCCTGATCGTTACTTTGATACCGGCATCGCCGAACAGCACGCAGTTACGTTTGCTGCGGGGCTGGCGTGTGAAGGCATGAAGCCGGTGGTGGCGATTTATTCGACCTTTCTGCAGCGCGCCTACGATCAGCTGATTCACGACGTGGCATTGCAAAACCTGCCCGTGGTGTTTGCGATTGACCGCGCCGGACTGGTTGGCGCTGATGGGCCGACACATGCGGGGGTTTACGACATTGCCTACATGCGTTGCATCCCCAACATGACCATTCTTACACCGGCCGACGAAAACGAGTGCCGGCAGATGCTGTATACCGCATTCCAGCTAAACACCCCTACCGCTGTGCGTTATCCGCGCGGCACCGGGCCAGGTATTGTCATCGAGCAAGCGATGACGGCAATTCCGCTGGGTAAAGGCGAAATTCGCCGTCGTGGGCAGAAAGTTGCTCTCCTGGCCTTCGGCCCCATGCTGCAGCCGGCAATGCAGGCGGCGGAAGCCCTGAATGCAACAGTAGTCAACATGCGCTTCGTTAAACCTCTGGATAATGCACTGGTAGAGGAGCTGGCGCACAGCCACGACCTGCTGGTCAGCATCGAAGAAGGCTGCATCATGGGTGGTGCGGGCAGCGCCATCAGTGAGGCGCTGGCAAGTGCAGGCATCACCACGCCACTACTGCAGCTAGGCCTGCCCGACAGCTACATCGAGCACGGTGATCCGATCGGCCTGCTGGCAGATTGTGGCCTGAACGCTGCAGGCATTGAACAGTCGGTGCGCAATCGCCTGAGTGTATTGCCTGCATAGCCATTTTCAATCAATGCGCACAAATGGATAAGTTAGACTGTGCGCATTGATTCCCGATAAGTTTACTCAAGTATTGCCACGCGTTATACTTACTAACTAATAAGTACCCAGGATTAATCATGACCGCTGCTGCAAACCCAGCGATTGCTGATGTGCAAAACACCCCCGACCTGCGCAATCTGGCCATCAACAAGGTAGGGATCAAGTCGATCCGCCATCCCTTGAAAGTTGCCGACAAAACCGGGGGCGTGCAGCACACCATCGCTGTCTTCAATATGTATGTGCATCTGCCGCATAATTTCAAGGGCACGCATATGTCGCGTTTTGTCGAAATTCTCAACAGCCATGAGCGTGAGATTTCGGTGGAATCGTTTGAAACCATGTTGCGGGAAATGGTAGCGCGCCTGGAAGCCCAGTCCGGCTATGTCGAGATGAACTTCCCCTATTTCATCAACAAGTCGGCACCGATTTCCGGCGTACAGAGCCTGCTCGACTACGACGTGACCTTTATCGGCGAAATCCGTGACGGCAAATACAGCTTCACCATGAAGGTCGTGGTTCCGGTAACCAGCCTCTGCCCCTGCTCGAAAAAGATTTCCGACTACGGCGCACACAACCAGCGCTCCCACGTTACCGTCACGGCACGCACCAACGATCTGGTATGGATTGAGGATATCGTGCAGATCGTGGAATCGCAGGCGTCGTGTGAATTGTTCGGCCTGCTGAAACGCCCGGACGAGAAATATGTAACCGAACGCGCCTACGACAACCCCAAGTTTGTTGAAGACATGGTGCGGGACGTTGCGGCAGTGGTGAATGCTGATGAACGCATCGAGGCCTACACGGTGGAATCGGAAAATTTCGAATCCATCCACAATCATTCAGCCTACGCGCTGATCGAGCACGACAAATCGGCACCACAATAGCAACCTTGAGCCCGCCGCTTTGCATTTGGCCTGGCCATCATGCTGGCGGCGCGCTTCCATGGCGTTGATGATTTAGTGCGGAACAACGTTGTTTGGGCACTACCCTCTTCTTGTCCAGTGCAGCCTGCAACACCTACCCAACGGCTACCTGTATTTCCGGAACAACACCGCTCCGGCACGACCAGCCAAACCGGCCCCACCCCAGACTGAGTGCGACACTCAAACAGGCTCGCTTGTGAGCAATGCGTGCATGCAGGCCTACCTCGCAAAGGCAACCCCACGCATGTCAATAGCACTCCTCGCCCGCTGATTCTCTACCATCCGGCCAAATGCTTGCCTTGTAACAGCAACAACAATACAATTATTCAATAATCGTTGAAATATTGCCGCATGGATAAACTGGCTGCTACAACCATTTTTGAATCTCTCTCGTCAGGCGTGCGACTGGACGTTTTCCGCCTCTTGGTCAAACAAGGTACAGCAGGCATGGTCGCCGGTGAAATTGCGTCAACGCTGGATATCCCGCCGACCAATCTGTCATTCCACCTGAAAGCGCTGACCCAGGCCGGCCTGCTGTCGGTGACTCAGGAAGGTCGTTTCCAGCGCTACCGGGCGAATATCCCGCTGATGCTTGATCTGATTGGCTACCTGACGCAAGAGTGCTGCGCAGGCCAACCAGAGCAATGTCTCGAATTGCGCACGCCGTCCTGTTGTGGCGAAGCTGCGCCTACTCCCGTTTCTGCAACCTCAACTGAAGCAAAATCATGAATATCCTGTTTTTGTGTACCGGCAACTCCTGCCGTTCGATTCTGGCCGAAGCCACCTTCAACCATCTGGCCCCGGCCGGCTGGCGGGCGATGAGTGCCGGCAGCCAACCCACCGGCCAGGTGCATCCGCGCTCGCTGGCGCTGCTGGCGCGTGAAGGTATTGCCACCGAAGGTTACTCCAGCAAGTCCTGGGACAATCTGCCAGCGACGCCGGACATTGTCATTACCGTTTGCGCCAGTGCGGCCGGCGAAACTTGCCCGGCCTATCTGGGCCCGGTACTACGCAGTCACTGGGGCGTTGACGATCCGGCACACGCTACCGGCACGGACGCTGAAATCGACGCGGCCTTCATGGTTGCCTACCGCATTTTGCGTGCCCGCATTGAGGCGTTTCTGGCCTTGCCACTGGCCGAACTGCAGCAAGACCCGGCACGACTGAAAGCCGAGCTGGACCGGGTTGGACAGCTCTTGCCTTGAACTTTGTGTCAGTCATTGATGGAGCATCAAAATGAAAAGCATCCAGATTTATGACCCTGCACTGTGTTGCAGCACCGGTGTTTGCGGGGTGGAAGTGGATCAGGCGCTGGTGACATTGGCAGCGGATATCGACTGGGCGAAGCAGCAAGGCGTACAGGTCGAACGGTTCAACCTGGCGCAACAGCCGCTGGCATTTGCCGATCAAGCGGTGGTGAAAGCGTTTCTGGAACGATCCGGGGCCGAAGGTCTACCGCTGATTCTGGTCGATGGCGAGATTGCGCTGACCGGGCGTTACCCCAACCGTAGCGAGTTGGCGCGCTGGGCGGGAATCGCTGCAACGCTGACACCGCAACCCGCTGCGGGCGGCTGCTGCAGCGGCAGCCGTTGCTGCTGAAGCGGGAGATAGCCAGATGCAATTTCTGCAAGCAGTGCCGCGTTTTCTGTTTTTTACCGGCAAAGGGGGTGTCGGCAAAACCTCGATTGCCTGTGCCACGGCCGTGCAGTTGGCGGCACAGGGCAAGCAGGTGTTGCTGGTCAGCACCGACCCAGCCTCCAATGTCGGCCAAGTGTTTGGTATCGAGATTGGCAACCGTGTCGTCGCTATCCCTGCAGTAGCTGGCCTGTCGGCGCTGGAAATCGATCCACAGGCCGCTGCGCAGGCGTATCGCGACCGGATTGTCGGCCCGGTGCGTGGGGTGCTGCCGGATGCGGTGGTTCGGGGCATCGAGGAACAGCTCTCAGGCGCCTGTACCACGGAGATTGCCGCTTTTGACGAATTCACCGCCTTGCTGACAGAATCCGAACTGACACGGCCATTCGAACATATCGTGTTCGACACCGCGCCCACCGGCCACACCATTCGCCTTTTGCAATTGCCGGGCGCCTGGAGTGGCTTTCTGGAAGCGGGCAAAGGCGATGCCTCCTGCCTCGGGCCGCTGGCCGGGCTGGAAAAACAGCGCACCCAATACAAGGCGGCAGTCGAAGCGCTAGCCGACAGCTTGCGTACCCGGCTGATCCTGGTAGCACGTGCACAACAGGCCACCTTGCGTGAAGTGGCGCGTACCCACGGCGAGCTGGCCGCCATCGGCCTGTCGCAACAATATCTGGTCATCAATGGCGTGTTGCCGCAACAGGAAGCCACCAGCGACCCGCTGGCACAGGCGATATATCAGCGCGAACAGCAGGCACTGGCTCACATTCCCGAGGTATTAGCAGCACTGCCGCGTGACACGTTGCCACTCAAGCCCTTTAATCTGGTGGGGCTGGCCGCCTTGCGCCAGCTGCTGACGACCGGGCAAGTCGTCGATGCCACGGCAGAAGCGCCCGCTCTGCCCGATTTTGCCGGTCAGTCGCTGGCCAGCCTGGTCGATACGATTGCGGCCGATGGCCATGGGCTGGTGATGTTGATGGGCAAAGGCGGCGTCGGTAAAACCACGCTGGCGGCGGCGATTGCGGTCGAACTGGCGCAGCGTGGATTGCCGGTACATCTGACCACCTCCGACCCCGCAGCACATCTGGCAGAAACGCTGGAAGGTTCGCTCGCCAATCTGGCTGTCAGCCGCATCGACCCGCATGAAGTCACCGAACGTTATCGCCAGCAAGTGTTGCAAACCAAGGGCGCACAACTGGACGCTGCGGGCCGGGCATTGCTGGAAGAAGATCTGCGCTCGCCCTGCACCGAGGAGATTGCCGTGTTCCAGGCGTTCTCGCGCATCATCCGCGAGGCCGGCAAAAAGTTCGTGGTGATGGATACGGCACCGACCGGCCACACCTTGCTGTTGCTGGATGCCACCGGGGCCTATCACCGTGAAGTCAGTCGCCAGATGGGTGACAAAGGATTGCATTTCACCACCCCCATGATGCAGTTGCAGGACCCGAAGCAGACCAAGGTGTTGATCGTGACGCTGGCGGAAACCACGCCGGTGCTCGAAGCGGCCCACCTGCAGGATGATCTGCGGCGCGCCGGCATCGAGCCCTGGGCCTGGCTGATCAATAACTGCGTGGCCGTCACACACACCCGTTCGCCGTTGTTGCAACAACGTGCCCGCAACGAGATACGTGAAATCGATGCCGTGGCCACGCGCTACACACAACGTTATGCCGTGGTGCCGCTGCAGCAACATGAACCTGTGGGGGTAGACCGGCTGCTGCAACTGGCGCAAGGCCAGAACCAAACTCAGGAGACCGTCTGAAATGAGCGACAGAATTTATAACGTGTTATTCATCTGTACCGGCAATTCGGCACGCAGCGTGATTGCCGAAACTCTGATGAATGAATTGGGCGGCGGCCATTTCAAGGCCTTCAGTGCCGGCAGCCATCCGCGTGGAGAAGTGCATCCGCTGACGCTGGAGCTGCTGGATTCCCAGGGTTATGAAACCAAAGGACTGCGTAGCAAAAGCTGGGACGAATTTGCCGCGCCCGATGCGCCGCAGATGGATTTTGTGTTTACCGTCTGCGATCAGGCCGCCGGGGAAATGTGCCCGGTCTGGCCAGGGCAGCCGATAACCGCTCACTGGGGGTTTAACGATCCCGCAGCAGCCGAGGGAGACAAGGAAGAACAGATGAAGGTATTTCGCCAGGTGCAGACGCAGATTGCCACGCGCATCCGGCTGTTCCTCAGCCTGCCGCTGGAAAAAATCGACCGCATGTCGCTGCAGACACAACTTCGGGACATGGGGAAACAATAAGCCATGGATTTGTCACGTCGTCTGGTAGCCGAAGCCCTCGGCACCGCATTGCTGCTGGCCTGCGTAGTCGGCTCCGGCATCATGGCTGAACGCCTGTCAGGGGGTAACATTGCTGTTGCGTTGTTGGCCAACGCGCTGGCGACAGGCGGAGGGCTAGTGGCACTGATCCTGACATTCGGCGGGATTTCCGGCGCGCATTTCAACCCGGCGGTATCGCTGGCGGCGTTGATACGTCAGGAGTTAAGCGGGCGAGATGCCGTACTCTACATGCTGGTACAAATAGCTGGCGCATTTGCCGGGGTTGCTGCTGCCCATGGCATGTTTGGCGAGCCGTTGTTTTTTGCGTCACAACACATCCGCACCGGCCCGGCACAATACTGGAGCGAATTCATCGCCACATTCGGCCTGTTGGGCGTCATCTTCGGCTGCTCACGCAGCCGGCCGGATGCTGTGCCGTTTGCAGTAGCCTGCTATATCGTTGGCGCCTACTGGTTTACCGCATCGACTTCCTTTGCCAATCCAGCTGTCACGCTGGCACGCGCCGCCACCGACACGTTTGCCGGTATCCGCCCACTGGATGTCCCTGGTTTCATTGGCGCCCAACTGGTTGGCGCCATCACTGCTACGCTGATATTCAACTGGTTGCTGCATGACAAGGCCGCACTATCGCTTGATCTGATGGCCAATGCCGGAGAAGACCGGGAAGTGAAGCCATTGCAGGATTAAGAGTCACAGGCTGACGGAAGGAGCCTCAAACGCTGAAAGAATGGGTGCGCAAGCACGAGGTCGACAGCGGCACCCGTGACGGCGTCAGCAGCGAAGAGCGTGAACGCATCAAGGCGCTGGAACGCGAGGTCAAGGAGCTGCGCAGGGCCAACGAGATTCTGAAATTGGCCAGCGCGTTTTTCGCCCAGGCGGAGCTCGACCGCCGCCTGAAGTCCTGAATGCCTTCATCGACCAGCAGCGTGACGCCTTCGGAGTCGAGCCGGTCTGCAAGGTTTTGCAGGTCGCACCCTCGGCGTATCGCCGCCATGCGGCCCGCCAGCGCAACCCGGAACGCCGCTCTGCCCGCGCCAGGCGCGATGAGTTGCTGATGGCGCACATCCAGCGGGTCTGGGACGCCAACATGCAGGTTTATGGCGCGGACAAGGTCTGGCTTCAGATGAACCGGGAAGGCATTGCCGTGGCGCGCTGCACCGTCGAGCGGCTGATGAACCGGCTTGGGCTGCACGGCGTTCGGCGTGGCAAGGTGATTCGGACCACCGTGCCGGACAAGGCAGCCACCTGCCCGCTGGACCGGGTCAACCGGCAGTTCACGGCGGAGCGGCCCAATCAGCTGTGGGTGTCGGATTTCACGTATGTCTCGACTTGGCAGGGCTGGTTGTATGTGGCCTTCGTCATTGACGTGTTTGCCCGGCGGATCGTCGGCTGGCGTGTCAGCACTTCGATGCGGACGGACTTTGTGCT
>JACCDG011809857.1_pt1 | contig 10141 bp, 9 predicted proteins | sample 7442471 | NCBI WGS metagenome assembly JACCDG01 (sample SAMN15323444, study PRJNA562643) | freshwater metagenome | isolation source: river surface water | place: USA:Blue River Watershed | collected 2017-08-17 | reverse complement strand
TCGTGAACTCATGGACAAGAAACTTGATCGTGAAGAACGTATGGGTTCATCTAGGTCTGACGAAACAGAGAAGGAAGCGATTGGTAAGAAAGTGGATAAACAGGTACTACGTGCTGTACCTGCCGCCCGCAAGGAAGGTCAAACCCAAGAAGACTACGATGATAAAGTCTTTGTGTGGAAAGCTAGGAAAGCTGAGGAACTATCCAAAGCTTACGCCAACGAAGGAGTTCAGTTACCTTATGTTGAAGCTATGAAGATCGTCAATGGACATATGAAAAAAACCCGAGCTACCAAGTCAAACTTATCTGATGAGGCGGAAAAGCAAATTAAAAACTTCAAAACTCTGTTTGGAGATAAACCCAGTGCGCCCACAGCTAAGGATGCAGAGAAGCAAAGAACTTCTTTAAATAATCTACAGAAGTCTCACTCTGCAGATCTAGCTAAATGGGAACAGCAAATGTACAAGCAAATTAAGCAAGCATATAGTCAGCAAGGCATTGAACTATCTGATGCAGAAATAAACACAAAAGTCGCTAACCTATAGGAGAGAGTATGGTTGCCCTATCTTCAGCAATAACAGGTCTCGCGGGTTCTGCACAGTCAACTATTTTTAGTTTGGGCGCGGTAGCTCGTGTCGCTGGTCTATCCGCTGAGTCTATTGAAGATTTGGCGGTAGGTGCTGAAGCCGCGGGTACCGTGATTCAAGGTCTTACAGGTATCTTCAATGCGTTTGTTGCAAGTAATATCGAGTTACAAGACCAGATCTTGCAAAGCACTGCAGCGGTAGTAGCTAACACTCAAGTATTTGACGAGTGGGGTAAAAAGATTGAGTCGGTCCCCGATCAGTTTCGAGCCTTACAACCCAAGTACAAACAATTAATCAAGGAAATCCAACAAGACACGCTGGAGTTAGTCGGCGTGACATCTCAGGATGTCAACAACGCGTTCAACATTGTGAGTTCTAACATAAGCCAAATAGTAGGTCAGTCCAAGAAAATCTCTGACCCTCTAAAAGCCGTGAAAGAACTCGCGGTTGGTATTACCGCGGCCGCGGGCACATTTCAGTTACCGGCTGATCAGATATCACAGGAGATCACTTCTATCCTCACAGGTCAGGTTACCTCAGATACGCGTCTGGGTGCGCTACTTAATATCACCAATCAGGAACTCGAAAGAGCTCGAGCTGCGGGCGAACTTGTTGATTATGTACTTGGTCGATTCGAGAGAATCAAAGAAGCACAAGCAGTGGCTGCGACTACTGTCAGTGGTTCTATGTCTAACATCATAGACACTTTTCAGATCTCCTTCCGCGAGGCTGGTGAGTTTGCGGTGAAACCACTGGAGGATGGACTACTTAACTTATACAAAAACCTCAGGGACAATCAAGAGGATTTCACCGCGGGTTTGCGCAGTAGTTTCAAATCTATTGTGGACGGACTCGGTGGGATAGTTAAGATTGGCACACTGGTGTTCAAAGTATTGGAGTACCCGTTGGTCCTCATCGGTAACACGTTGAAGACTTTTACTATCGCAGCGTTTGACGGTTTCACCATACTAGGTGAACTTGCTCAAAATCTTATTGATACATTGAAACCTCTCGGTTCAATTATCGCGGAGGGTTTAAACTTTGGTGGTAACGCACTGAAAGATGCATTGTTAGATCCGCTTGCAGCATTCCAAACCTCACGAGCAATCACTACTGGGCTAGAACGAGAAGAGAAAGAACTGATCCAAAGTCAGCTGGATCAAAGTATCGCCGGTGAACAAACTGACGCAGTACAGAAATTGCAGCGCGGAGAACTTACACAGGACGATACCTTTGAACTAGATACTGTTGGTAACTACTTACAACAGGTGCAAGACAGAATTAAACTCATAGATGAAACTCGTTTTATCAGTCTGAACTCTCAGAGAGCCGCGAAGACCGTGAGAGCGTCTCTAGTGAAGATACTTGAGGATAATCAAGGATTTCTAGATAAAAATGGGTTGACACTGCGCGTTACCACAGTTGAAGCGTTACCTCTATCTGACCAAGGTTCTATAGGTGAACAATCATTTAGACGAGTTAAAGCCGGAGAGAATGACCTAAATGATATTGATCGTGGGGCCGGTGTTGAAGGTGGAACTGAGCAGTTCTTACAGAGAGCTAACCGGACCTTTGAGTCGTTGCCGATTGCGGTAAAGACCGGGACAATTTCTATTGAGGAAGCCAACAAAGTATTACTTAGATACATTTCTTCAACAAAAACCGATACTGAAACGAAACTTAAGGCCATTGAAGTAACCAAACAGTTAGCTGACCAAGAGAGAGCTGTAACTAACGCTAGACTTGCAGCCAACGACGCGCGTAACAGCGCAAAAGTAGCACGTGGAGAAATCAGTGAAAGCGAAGCTGGATTACGTCAGTTAGAAAATGAAGGAGCCAGACTAGAAGCTGAACGAGAGTCAATTCAACGCCAGATTGCTGCGGCTCAGGCTACCAAAGTAGACGTGGATAAGGCAAAGAAAGATCTCGCTGATGTGTCCAGTAAGGCTGCGTCATTAGACTCCAACATAGGTAGCAAAAAAGCCAAAGGACTTGATACATCCAAAGAACAAACGGAGCTAAAAGAGTTACTAGATCGTAAGTCAACGTTAGAGGAAAGTATCGAGTTAGGTTCAAAGGGTATCGATACGTCTGAACTTGAAAGTAAACTTGAAGAAGTGACAAGTAAGATAGATAAAAACTCTGCTGACTTAGTGAATCAGGCTGCTGAGAATGCAGTGTCTGCAATCAACAAAGTTATCGAAAACGCTAACAGCATTGCATCACTGAATCGAAGTATACGCAGTAATTCTGTGAGTACTCAGCGTAAATCTGGACTATCTAAAGGTGATGCAGAACGTATTAAACTTGAGAACGAGATAACTAATACTTTAGAGGAACAAGAGATTGCTCGAACACGTTTACTCAATCTTGAGAATGCTCCAGTGCCAGATACTATTGAAGGTAAGCGTCAACGTGAACTCCAGCTGAACGATGCGAGACAAGCGTCTGTTGATGCTACTACTAAACTCATTGAGACAGAACTAGCGTTACAAGAGTTAGAACTACGTCGTGTAGAAACCAGACGGAACCTAAATCAAGAGTATCGTAACAGTACTCGTGAGTTGAGTCAACTTGATAAAGAAGGTAGACAGATAGAAGGTTTACAAACTCAGTCTGCACTATTGGACAACATCAATAAACTAGAGTCCGCGAGAAATGACTTAATTAAGTCCAGAGCCTCGTTAGGTTTACTTCGTTTGCAAAATGAGATTGCTCAGTTACAAGAAGTTCAGTCCTTGCAGCAGAAACTGAAAGAGGAAGGACTATCAGGTCAGGCCAAACAAGAGATTCAACTACAGTTGGGACAGTTGGGTGGATCGGGTCTAGATCAAACAACTTTGCTCACTCAGATTGTAAACAAACAAGTGCAAGCTGCGCAGAAACAATATGACCTCAAGGTACTTGAGTTAGAACTACAACGTAGCAGTTTTGAGATAGAGCAACGTAAATTAGAGATTGCCGCACAGATCGCAGAGTTAGAAGCTAAGACCAAAGTTGATAACTCTCAGGGGAAAGTTCTAGACCTACGGGATCAACGTACTGGTATACAGAATGACAGGTCACTTACGAGTGAAGAGAAAGAACTTCGACTCCGTAATGTAGACAGGCAGATTGAGATTGCTCAGCGTGGTGTACAAGCCGCCGAGCGTCAACTCGGGTTAACTCGGGAGAATACATCCACAGTGAAAGAGTTAGCTACAATCGGTCGTGAATCTCTCCGAGTTCAACAACAAAGTGCACTTGAACAAGCGGCAAATGAGGGAAACAAATCGATTCGTGAAGCTCGGCTAAACTCTGTTGCTCAAACTAGTCAGGTTACTCAACAGGGTACTAGTCAACCTGAGAAGTCTCTCGCAATCAGTCCTGAACTGGGTTCAGCCAAGGCTCGTAAGGATTATATGGGTGTGTCTGGCGGTGCGGCATTGGGAGTCCAACAAGACCTATTAGTCGGACCAGATGGTAAACCGTTACGTAGGTTAGTAAGTGGTGGAACGTCGAGTGCAAGTCGTGGTGCAAATTTAGGTGGAGTAGCTACAGAAATCATGGCTAAGAAACCCATACCAGTGACCATTGTTGGTGGATCAGGGTTGGGAGACGTGAATACCAACGTGAATATTCCATCCAGTGTACCTAATGCTACGCGCGAAAATAACGCCGCAAAAGAGTTTGCTAAGCAGATGGAACTCGCACGCAACTCTAGTAAGAAAGAGGAAAAGCCCACCTCATCGAAGACGAGTGTGAGCAATGTAGTGAATAATAATTACTACCCCTCAGATATGGTGAGCCGTGTTCAGAATCGACTTAACGGGCGCTAGAGGGTCAGACCAAAATAGTTGTTTACTTCGTCTCTAAACTCGTGGTACATCTTGCGCGCGCGGCGTAGACAACTACCTAACGAGTTACGTTCTTTATCTGATACCGCTTTTTGTTCAGCAGGGGGTAGTGAACTTAACGGGACGAAGAAACCTGAATAGTTCATGATAAGTTGTGTCAGTGCAAACTTACAGGTTTTATCGAAGACATAGATGTTTACTACGTTGTTGTCAAATTCTCGGTTTGGCGCCTCTTCGATGAAACCTCCCATATCTCTCATAATCTGTTTGAAGATCTTACCTGCGGTACTTGACGCACCGTGATCCTTCCAGTAAAGACCATGTTCTTCAATGAGTAGCACAGCCAGACTGCGGATGTCGTCACGAGTAACAATGTGTTTAAACCCCGACACAATTCTCAGTTTGTCCACGTAACTTAGCGATGAGGTTAGTGCGGTAATCTCTTGATTCTGTTGTGTTACCGTTTGAGTTAACGATTGATTTGTTTGAGTTAACGATTGATTTGTTTGAGTTAACGTTTGACAACTCGACGCTAGCTGTAAGCTGCTCAATTTCAAGTCGTAAACCTCTGAGAAAATCTCGTACAGATCTACACATTCTGCTGAACTCAGAAACGTAAACTTCGTCGTCATGTGACTCGTGAAGTTTTCTAACGTCAGAGTTGAATTCTGTTTGATTGCTAACACGTTGATCTCTTTGTTCACTAATACTAGATTCGACATGATTTACCCTTTGTGTAAGTTTTTTGTTTACTTTACTTAGTTTACTAAACCAAGTCAGCGCGTTTTGCGTTTGGTTGAGCAAGGTGGATATACGATTTTTCACACGAGTTACTACGTAGTCAACACCATCAACCAAGTTCTGTTTACAGAGTTTGCGTACGTAAGATAATGATTTGTAGCCAGCTTCAGTCGCGAGTGTTTCTAGTTCGTAATTCATGTGTACCTCGTACCCTATACTTATATAATAAAAGAAAAACCCGCAAGAGTAAAGTGGCTTGCGGGCTGTCGAATCTAGATATATTTTACCTCGAATCTTGACATTGCGAACATGCGCTGAATCTTGTCGTTGAACTCGCTGTGATGTCGTTTTCGTTGTTCAATGAGCAAATCGTTATACCAGTCTGCATAACCGTAGGACTTGACTTCAACGAGATGTCGTCGTAACATTTCTCTGTCCCACTCTCGTTCGAGAAACCAGATCTCAACTTCGTCGTACACTTGAGAAAGTCGATTCTCGAAGTTGTGAATGAGACAACGCACATCGGAGGGGTCGTGATGTAGATCACATAGCATCTCGTCATGTATGCTGTACTCCAAGTAACTACGGTCTGAGATTGTTAACTCGGTTGTTGGACTGAGGAGTACCTCAAATCTGGTCAACGGAGTAGGGGCTTTGAGGTCTGGTGGACCAAAGTGGAATACTTGAGCACCGGACTCGTTGGATAGTTTGCGAGCTAGCGAGCTCTTGCCTGTGCGATCGGGCGCGACCAATTGGATTAGCTTATACATTTGGTATATAGGTAAAGGTGAAACCTGAATAGTGACGAACTTCATTCATGTATTGATAGTAGAGTTCGTGCTCACGTGCACGTTGACTTAGTTTGACGTTTATGTCAATGTGAGGTACACCTTGTTCATACAGCTCGTTTAGATGCCGCAGAATCATAACGTCATCCCAAGGTCTCCACAAGCAGATTGATTCTACCTCACTGTAAGTGAGAGCGAGTTGTTTCTCGAAGTTACGAATGAACTCACATTGCTCAGCTTGTGTGTAAATCTCGTTACGATACAACTTGTCGTAAAAGAATCGTTCGAGGTATCCTCGGTCAGCTATTACATGCGCAGTCGTGGTTAACAATTCGCTGTAGTCGCTCTTCGAGAAATGAACGTATTTCCAGTTCGCGTCGGTGAAGGTTTTTGTGTAGGTACTCTTTCCCGTGCGATCCGAACCATAGCATAAGATTAGCTTACTCATAGTTTAATGCTGTGATAATGCGTTGATACAAGCCTGCGTACTTTTGCTCAGCACGAAGACGGTCGGCATTGACGGTTTGCGTGGTGAGGTTGGCTTGATTAGCCGCGTTACGCGCCAACAGTACCTCAGCGTTAGCCGCATAGTTGTAAGCCAAGATAGCTAAGTTACGGAATTGGTCTAACGTGTATGGTGGAGCAACAGGGATGTTCATGGTGTCCATGAGAGTCTGTAACAATACATCGTCAACTAGTGCTGCAGTGACAGCACCTGCGTAGGTAAACCAGTTAGGATACACTGCACGAGCATACTGGTTGAAAGTGTCGATTTCGGGTTGAGTTACTGGTGTCAGAGCCATGTTTCACATACTTTGTTTATACACCTAGTGTAACCTAAAGCTCAGCAGAGTACAATACAGCTATATCTATGCTAACTGATTTTGAAAACTTCTGCCGAATGAGAATTGGGATTGCTCCACGGGACGAGCTACTGACGAGTCATCGATTTGAGAACATACATCGTGAAGCAGATAGGAGTACGAGATACTATCTCAATAAATGTGACTCGTTAGAGTCGTGGTTGGTGGCTTGTAGGTATAACCGACCGTCAACTCTGGAGTTGTGTGTATTCCACGAAGATGGTAGTCTGAGTGAAGCAGAGTCAATCAGACGAGTACGTCTGGCGGAGCAAAGTGGTTTGGCGATCAATACAAGTGTGTACACTGCGTCCTTCTGGAAAAAGAAGCAAGGTCAATCTTGGGAGGATATTCAGTGGATATCTGAGATTGCTCCGTTTGTAGACCAGATAGCGAAGCAAAGTGATAAGTTATCTGAGTTTATCTCACGATTACGCGAGATACCGAGGATTGGAACCTTCATGAGCATCCAATGGGGTTTAAACCTGAGTTACTTCTATACTCATCTCGTTATAGACGAAGTTCCGTTTAACAATGGAGCGAGGCAGGGCCTCAACTTGTTAGGTTATGATGCAAAGTCAATTCTGAAGATGGATTTCATTCAAGAATGCGTGATGACTGTGATATCACTTGAGCATGCTTTGTGTGCGTATCAGAAGTATACCAAATTACGAGATAACCCACGAGTGTTACATAAATATAAACCGTCGACTTCACCGTTGTTACCGATCAAGTTACCAAGTAATTGGATTACTCATTACGGTGGACTCTTAGATAGATTGCGTGGGGTTTACAACGCTGGTTTACTCAGTTAGTATAGTTATATAGAGATTAATCAAGCCACCAAATTAAGTATCAAATCCTAAGCAAAACATCATTAGCGAAACGGGTGCCGAAAACGTAGGCGGATGTAGGAAGTGGGACATACTCAAGTCTGAAACAAAGAGTTTACTACATCAAAACAGGAAGACAACTAGAGAAGCGGAATAACGTGAGCTAGGTAGTGACCCTACACTAGAATAACTAGACGATCAGTGTAAAAGATGATGCGGTCTGCTCTTATAGAGTTCCTTTAGTCTTTCGGGTTAAGAAAGATTGGCGGGGACCTCCTATATAAGAGAGATATCCCCATTCAATTCTCTCTGAAAGAGAGTCCCGGTGGGCTTGCTCCGGTCACGAATATGAGTAGTCTTGATTTGTGAACATTACTAATATACTCCGAGAGTGAAACTAATATCGAATTAAACGACCTTGCTTTATTTCTACAAGACGACGACGAAGTACGGATGTAACGAGCAGACTGTATTCAATGTCTTTGCTTTTAATTCAGTCAAACCTCACATTGTTAAACATATGTTCAGCTTTGATTTGACGACCCACTAGTAACATCTTGTTTCACAAGTGAGTTACTCTTTCAGTATAAACAGAAAACTCGCACGAGTTAATCTCGGCGAGCTAACATTCATTTACTCATACACTGTCTCCCAAACCCCCGTGTCAATATGATAATAAAAACATTTTGAGTAATCTGTGAGACATTCTATTCTGGACTTAAACAAGAAAGGATGTTTCTGAGTGTAGGTGTACGGGCTAACATATGTTACTTTGCCGATAAACTGAGTAGATGGAAGTCTAACCCAAGTCTTCCTGACTCGACAGTAAACGTGGTAAAAGTACGTGCCAGATCTATACACATGAATAATCTTCATTTGACTTTGCTTCTTTGTAAACGTGAACGTACTTGTTCAAGCAAGTCTAATTGAGTCTGAGTTTTCGGTGAAACTATATCAGTCTGCTTCATTCGGTACTCGTCTTCTAGTTTCTGTCCGTAGGACGCAACATCATGGATGGTATATGATCGCTCGTTTGGGTTTGCTTCACGGGTATAACTCGGTGTGACCACAGGTTTACCAGGAGCCTTAGCCCAAGTTTTCCCAATGTCTACCGAAGCCGGATAGGCAATAGCGGACGGAAGTCCAGATAACCCCATTTGTTCACACAAGGTTTCGTACATGAGTCTATGACTCCAGTGGACTACAAACGCCGCTTGTTCGCGGTGATCGTCGTGTACGTGGTAAGCGATCATGTCATGTACTGTATGGCTCAACTCCATGTCGAGGTTGTACCTCCTAGCAAAGTAGTTTATAAACACTATCCACGCGTTAAGCATGTCGTTACCTTCACCTTGAATGGGGATATTACCTTTGGACGTTACAAACTCACCGGACGAGACATCACTACGCATTGCTGTGGTGAGATTACGACCCATGATGTTAGTGTGAGGTACATCTCGTTCGTGCCAAGCATTGATCGCATTGTAGTTAGGTGATTCAATACCTCCGTTAAATCTATTGGTTTGCCGATTTTGATAACCCTTTTTGTGACTGATTGCCGATTTAGCTACATTAAGCCAGTACGTTTTTGGCTTGTCAGGATTTTTAGCGTGTAGTGTCATCGCAACTTTTTTGATTCCAGCACCATATTGCACACTGTATCCGACGGTCTTGGCATCATTACGATTTATACTTTGAGCTTTAGCTAATAAACTGTGAACATCTGTACCAGCGTCTTTGTCACCAGTCATACCTATGTAACTAACAGGAGTTGACCCTGCTTCTCCGCCTGTGAGTGCATCACCTAGTAAACCAAACAACACACTTTCACACGAATCAAGGTCACATACAAGTAGCGAATGATTTTCGGATTTTGCACAAAAGAGACTCATTGCTTCACTACCCACTTTATTCTTCTTGGGAGATGGTAAAGTGAGAATTAACTTTTGTTTGCTACGTCCTGTCACCGCACCGTTTGGAACGTAATCATTGAAAATAGGTTTGCTCATAATTACAAACTAATCCATTTAGTATTCTTCTCTAGCCATTCTCTACTTCGCTCTGCTTCAAACTCGATCTCTCCAGTTACCAAGTTCTTACAAACTTGTCCGGGTTCGTACTGGTAACAACCAAGTAGGTCATTCACGTCTCTCACAACCAAGTCAAACACGGAGTTGTCAGATGACTCAGTATGGAGATATATGTTAAAGTTCTCAATACGAGGTTTCTTGGCTGGTTCAAACCCAGATAACACCGTCCAACCGTCATCGTTTTTGTATATAAACCATTGACCAGACTTGTTTCTGTAGAGATTTGTCATGTGTTTCGACTGAAGCTTACCTCACCAGTATAACTAGCGGGTAAGCCAACTGTCAACTTTGCAGATCTCTGTACTTGATCACTTCATTGGTGTGAAGGTCATAAATGTAACAACGGTCAATGTCCGACATGGTCTTTATCAATTCAGTAAATACTCGTTTCAGCTTAACCTTATAGG
>JACCDG010802674.1_pt1 | contig 10142 bp, 9 predicted proteins | sample 7442471 | NCBI WGS metagenome assembly JACCDG01 (sample SAMN15323444, study PRJNA562643) | freshwater metagenome | isolation source: river surface water | place: USA:Blue River Watershed | collected 2017-08-17 | reverse complement strand
TCGACCCCTTTGGTCGTGGCCGAACGGATGCCGTTGAGGTTGAGGCTGGTGAGTTTGAACAAGGATTTCCCCATGGTGACAGGACAGGCAAGCAGCGCCGAGATGCAGGCGCTCGCTCAGGAATTTGTGCAGTTTGCGGTGGATTCGGGCGTGCTGCGCTTTGGCGCATTCAAAACCAAGGCGGGGCGCATGAGCCCTTACTTTTTCAACGCCGGCCTGTTTGACGATGGCGCCAAGCTCAGCCGACTGGCGCAATTCTATGCAAAAGCCTTGCTGGCCAGCGGCATTGAATTCGACATGATTTTTGGCCCTGCCTACAAGGGCATTCCGCTGGGCGCAGCGGTGGCGGTCGAGCTGGCACGCCTGGGCAAGAACGTGCCTTTCGCCTACAACCGCAAGGAAGCCAAAGACCACGGCGAAGGTGGCTCGCTGGTGGGTGCGCCGCTCCAAGGCCGGGTGCTGATCGTGGCCGATGTGATGAGCGCGGGCACCGCGGCGCGCGAGTCGATTGCCCTGATCCAGGCTGCCGGGGCCACGCCCCACGCCATCGCGATTGCGCTGGACCGCCAGGAAATGGCCACCGAAAAACAAGCCGACGGCTCGGTCCAGGATGTGCCGCACAGCGCGGTTCAATATGTGCGCAACACGCTGGGCATGCAGGTGTGCACCATCGCCCAGTTGTCGGACCTGCTGGCCTTTTTGGCCCGGCAGAGCCAGCCGGAGTTGTTGGCCCACTTGGCCCATGTGCAGGCTTACCGGGACCGCTACGGGGTCTGACGGGCCCGCACCCTGTTGAGCGGACGGCTCAACAGGGCAGTTTGAGTGTGCGTTCCCAACGCCAGGGCAGGCGTTGGGGGGCTGACTCACGGCTTGTGAGCGGTCACTCACCTGTCTATTTCTCACCACTTTCAGTGCGGCCTGGCCAAAACGGCATGGGGGCTTGAATTTCGGCTTTTCCCCTCAATCGCCAAGGCACTGGGGTACTTGAACGCCTATTTTTGGGCGTTTGGGCATGCATTTTTTTAACGAAATCACCTTTTAAGACTATTTATTGCACAGGAGTACGCCAATTGGTTGATTCGCAAACCGATTTGTGTGGTGAGAATTTCATTTTTAACGTAGTTGGTAATTCCTCCGCCATGATTCATTCTGAATGTCAAAAATACATTCTTCAGTCCGCTCCAAAGGAGGGGCTGTTTTTTAGATTTTTTACCACTTCGAAATTCGCTACGTCGATCCTGACCTTGTCTGTCTTGCCAGCCGCACTGCATGCGCAGACTTTGTCGCAAGTCGTGAACCAGGCCTTGCAGACCTACCCGGCCGTGTTGTCGGCATCTGCCCGCAGCGCTGCTGCACGCACCGACATCACCCGGGCTCGAAGTGCCCACTACCCTCAAATTGGTGTCAACGCCTCGGCCAATTCCTACGCGTCTGGCACCCTTCCAACCGGCGCAGAGCGAACCAGCCTTTCACCCACTGCCAAAGTCAACCTGTGGTCGGGTGGCCGAATTGAAGCGGAGGCGCAACGCGCCGAGGCGCTGACTTTGGCCTCGGAGCTTCAACAAGCCAACACCTTGGATGAAGTGGCGCTTTTGGCGGCCGAGGCTTACCTCAACTGGGCCAAAACCGCTGACTTGTACAGCCTGGCTGTTCGCAACGTCAACGCGCACCGCGAAACCTTGAACGACATCCAGAAAATTGCCCAGGCCGACACCGGTCGCAGGGTGGATTACGAGCAAGCCTTGGTGCGCATGGAAAACGCAACTTTGGCATTGCAGCAACGCAAGTCAGACTTTGCCCAGGCCATCCAACGCCTGCGCCGCTTCTGGAAGGGCGAAATGGATGCTCGGCCCATGAACCTGGACTCGGCCGTGGCTGAATCGGGCACGTTGGGGCGTATTCCACCTTCTTTGGCCCAAGCCATGGAGCTGGTCTCGGAAGACTTGCCCCCCATTGCCCAAGCACGTGCTCAAGTGCAGGCGGCTCAGGCCAGTGTGCGTCAGGCCAAGGGCCAGTTTTGGCCCACTGTGGATCTGGCGGTTTCTCGCCAAATCAACGCCACGACCGGCAGACAAGACGTCTTGACCCAGCTGCAACTGAATGCGCCTTTGTACAACGGGGGCGGCACCTCGGCTCTGGTCGAGAGCGCCGTTAACCAGGTCAAGTCTTCCGAATTTGCTTTGGAAGAAGCCCGTCTGCTGGCCCGTGAAAAAGCGGCTTTTGCTTGGCAAGAGTGGGCTTCGGCCAGAGCCCGTTCGGACACCGGCAGCGCCCAGTCTTTGGTGGGTGACAAATTGGTCGACGCTTATCGGCAGCAATTTCGTGTGGCCCGCCGATCTTTGCTGGATCTTTTGAACATCCAGGCCGACACCTTCAATTACCGCAGTTCTGCGAACGCCGCTTTGCATGATGAACGCATCGCGCGTGCGCGTTTGCTGGCGGCCACTGGCGAATTGGCCAAGCGTTTTTCTGCTGAATCCGGTCTGGCTCTGCCGTCAGCCCGATGAACCTAACCCGATACCCCCTTGATCCCACATGGCTAAATTGATTCCCATGCCTACTTTGGGTGGCACTTCATCGCCCAACTCGGCGCAGGCCCCCACCTCGGCACAGGCCCCCACTCAGCCCAAAACGGACGCGATGGCTGACCCGCTGCTCCTGTGCATGACCATGGCCGCGAAATTGTTGGGGCGACCCGTTCACTACCAAGTGATGCGGGCTGGTTTTGCGCTGGACAACCGGGGTCGAGTGCCTTTGGCCGCCTACCCGGATATGGCGCACAAAAATGGCTTGATGGCCGCATGGTCACGGGTGCGTTTGTCAGAGATTCCACATTACGTTTTGCCGGTGCTGATGCCCTTGATCGATGGTCGAGCGTGCGTACTCCGCCATATTCAAGGCAAAGATGCCATTGTGTTGTGGGCCGACAAAGGCATGGAGGATCAGCGCATCCCCCTGGCCGAATTGCAAGCCTTGGCGCGTCCCGAAGTGTTAGCGCTGAAATTGCCACCCACACGCCACGACCAAACCTTGACGCCGATGCAAGGCTCGGCCTTCAACTGGTTTTGGGGCACGCTTTGGCGCTTTCGTGCGTTCTATGTGGAGTCCATGGTGGCCACCGTCGTGGCCAACATCCTCACACTGGCGTCCATCTTTTTCACCATGAACGTGTATGACCGGGTGGTGCCAACGGGCGCTTACACGTCGTTGTGGACCTTGGCGATTGGCACGACGGTGGCGATTTTTCTGGAGTTCATCATGCGTTGGCTCAAAGCCCGCTTGGTGGATTTGGGTGGAAAAAAAGCCGATTTGGCGATCAATGCAACCCTGCTCAGGGAGATCATGGCCATTCGCCTGGAGCACAGGCCTCAGTCTGTGGGCATCTTTGCCAGCTCGATGCGTGATTTCGAATCGTTACGAGACTTCTTCTCTTCGGCCTCTCTCGTCTTGTTGGCCGACATGCCTTTCGTTTTGATGTTCTTGGCCTTGATCGCGATGGTGGGTGGTCCGCTGGTTTGGATTCCGGCTCTGGCAGTGCCTTTGTTGATCATCGTTGGTTTGATTGCACAGCGCCCATTGATGACGGCGATGCGTGAGAACATGAAGGAGTCGGGCGACAAACAAAGCGTGTTGGTGGAGTCTGTCCTCAACCTCGAGTTGCTCAAGGCGCACAACGCTGAAAGCTATTTGCAGCGCCGTTGGGAGATGTCCAACTTGGCCGGTGCTGAGTCGTACAAACGCATCCGCAGCCTGACCAACTGGATCATGGGCATCACCACGTCCATCCAGCAAATCATCACGGTCGCCATGGTGGTGGGTGGTGTTTATTTGATCCATTCGAACCAGTTGACGCTGGGGGGTCTGATTGCTTCGGTGATTTTGTCTGGCCGTGCCATTGCGCCTTTGGCGAGTGTCATGTCCCTGGCATCGCGCTACCAACAAGCCGCGACATCTCTCGAAACACTCGATGGTTTGATGAAGCGCCCACGCGACCGTGTCCAGGGTCGCAACTATGTTGTGCCTGACAAAATTGAAGGCGGACTCCAAGCCGATGCCCTGGAGTTTGCTTATCCTGGTGAGCACAAGATTCCCGTCATCAAAAAGCTGTCGATACAAATCGCACCGGCCCAGAAAGTCGCCATGCTCGGTCGCGTCGGCAGCGGGAAAAGCACCTTGTTGAGATTGATGGCTGGGCTTTATGCCCCCAGCGCCGGCAGCATTCGACTCGATGGTGTCGAGCTGCAGCAGATCGAGCCCAGTGAGGTGCGCCGCCGCATCGGCTACGTGGGTCAGGACCCTCAGCTGTTCATGGGCACCGTGCGCGACAACCTGATTCTGGCCGACAGCTGGATCAGCGATGTGAAGATCATCGAGGTGCTCAAGGCCTTGAACATTTATGACATCGTAGCCACACACCCGCTGGGCCTTGACATGCCTGTAACCGAAGCCGGCGGTGGGCTGTCGGGTGGTCAACGTCAACTGCTGTCGATTGCCCGCATGATGCTGCGCAATCCGCAATTGGTGTTCATGGACGAGCCCACTTCGAACATGGACCAAAACACAGAAGCGCGGGTGATTGCCGTTCTCAAGGACTGGCTGCGCGGCCGCACCTTGCTGATGGCGACCCACAGACCCCAGCTGCTGGAGTGGGTGGATTTGATCGCGGTCATCGACAGTGGCCAATGTGTCGCACTGGGACCCAAGCAGGAAATGCTTGACAAACTGTCCCGTGGCATTGATGTCAATGGCGTCAAAAATCAGGGAGCGACCACATGATCAAGTACAAAGCCAGCCGTACGGGCTTTGGTGTCAATACCGTTGAAGATGACGAGCGCCGGGCCAGCCAGACGCTGGTCTGGGCAACCGGCCTGACTTTGATTTTGGCGTTGGTTTGGGCAGCCTTTTTTGAACTGGATGAAATCACCCGAGGCCAAGGCAAAGTGATTCCAACCAGCAGGGAACAGGTCATTCAGAGTCTTGACTCAGGCGTCTTGAGCGAACTGTTTGTTCGCGAAGGCAGCGTGGTGGATAAAGACCAGGTTCTTTTGCGCATCGACGATGCGCGTTCGGGTGCCGTTTTCAGGGAGGCGCAAAAGAAGTTCCTCTCTTTGACCGCCTTGTCCGCCCGACTCAAGGCAGAAGCCTACGGCACAGCCCTGGTTTTCCCCCCTGAACTCAATGCACAACCCGGCTTGATGCAGCAGGAACTGCAAGCTTTTAATGCACGCAAACGTTCATTGACCCAGTCACTGCAGGCCTTGGACACATCGCTGGCGGCCGTGAACCGTGAGTTGGTCATCACCGAACCCATGGTGCGCCAGGGCGTGATGTCTGAAGTTGAATTGCTGCGCCTCAAGCGCCAGCAATCGGAGTTGATGGGGCAACGCGCCGAACGCCAAAACCGTTATTTGACGGATGCCAACAACGAGTTGACCCGCGTGGCTTCTGAACTTTCACAGACCAAAGAGAACGCCTCCGCCCGTGAAGACGCGTTCCTTCGCACCACCATTCGCTCGCCGATGAAAGGGGTGGTCAAGAATGTCCAAATCACCACGGTGGGCGGCGTGGTGCAAGCGGGTCAACCCATTTTGGAAATCGTGCCCACCGAAGATGAGATGCTGGTGGAAGCCTACGTCAAGCCTTCAGAAGTGGCTTTCCTGAAAGTGGGTCAAGCCGCTGTGGTGAAGCTCACCGCTTATGACTTCAACAAATACGGTGGTCTCGAGGGTGTTTTGGAACATTTGAGTCCTGACACTTTGCGCGATGAAAAACAAAAGAAACCTGGCAACCCCGTCGAGTTGGAAGAAGGCTTTTATCGGATCATTGTCCGCGTGAAAGAGCCCACAGATTTGCGCAATGGTTTGCGTTTGGTTCCTTCACCCGGCATGACCGCTTCCGTGGAAATCCGTACGGGCTCCAAAACCGTTCTGGAATACATCTTCCGTCCGCTTCAAAACGTCACGCAAGCTTTGCGTGAACGGTGATATTTCAACTTCAAGCTGGATCCTCCCTATGTCCCAAGAAACTTCGGCTGTGATCGATTCGAATCGATTCGCAACAAACAGCAAACCCAAAATTTTGTCCAAGACATTCGCAGAAACACCTCAGTTTTTGAGCACAGCAGAGGCCGCTCGGATGCTGGGTTTGTCCACCACCTTGGTGCAGACTCTGGTCGACCAAGGTGACCTCAAAGGATGGAAAACACGGGGTGGCCATCGGCGCATCTCCCTTGACTCGATTCAGGGTTACCAGACCGACGGCAGACAGGTGTCCGGCTCTTCATACAAATCGTCGGTCAAGCCCAAGGTCACGATCGTGATCGAATCGCCTGCTTTGTTCACCGAGCTCAAAGCGGAATGCGAACTGTGGAACATGCCTGTTGATGTCCGCTTCTTTGACTCAGTCACAGGAGCTTTGCTTGAACTCTCCAGCCAAAAGCCAGACATGATGGTGGTGGAGATGTCCATGCCCAGGCCCCAGCAAGAAAAGACATTTCAGGCGCTCGAGAACTTCAACCAACGTGGTCACACCCCTTTGTCGGTGGTGTTGATCACGGCCGAGAAGGCCTTGAAGGCCAGCATGCCTGACGGGGCCAGTTCTGCGATCCAGGTGGTCTCGGGCCCCATGTCGGTGGTTTGGCTGCACGCCTATCTCACGGGTGTGATTGCGTCCTGCAGGGTTTGAATGGTGCGGCTGGCGGGGATCGAACCCACGACCCTTGGCTTCGGAGGCCAATACTCTATCCACTGAGCTACAGCCGCACTTTACAATTTCCAATTATCTCATGCCCGCATCTTCACTTGTCCGTTTTGCAAGATCTGTGAAGGGTGCAACGCTATAATGCGGGGTTGATTTCGATCAACACATTGGCCATTGCGGCCACGCCCCTACAGAGGATCTCATGAGCGACAACAGCCACGATCAGCACGAAGCCCACACCGGCCCCGTTAAAACACCCAAGCAGATGCTTTTGCTGAGTTTGGCCTCCTTCGTCATTCCAGTTTTCATCATCATTGGCCTGGTCTTTTATGTGACTTCGGCCAACAAGCCTGCCGCGGGTGCCGTCGACACCGAAAAAGCAACCGCCATGCGCATCCAGAAAATTGGCGCTGTCGAAGTTCGTGATGCCAACCGCCCGCTCAAAGCAGGCGCTGAAGTCTACAAAGCCCAATGCGCGGCTTGCCACGAGGCGGGTGCTGCTGGCGCGCCCAAGTTTGCCGATGCGGGTGCCTGGCGCGCACGTCTGGGCCAAGGCCTTGAAGGCCTGGTGAACTCTGCCCTCAAAGGCAAGGGCGCCATGGGTGCTCAAGGCGGTGGCGATTTCAACGACACGGAAATTGCCCGTGCTGTGGTCCATTTGGCCAACGCTGGCGGCGGCAAGTTTGACGAACCTAAGGCCCCTGAAGCGGCCAAGTAAGTTTCCAGTCTCACTCTCAAAAAACCGACCTTCTAGGTCGGTTTTTTTACGCCTGCTGGCTGGCTTTGTGTGTTGCTTGGGGACTCATCACATAGCCGTACTGAGCGGGCAAATCGCAGGCAACAACTTCTTCCAATGTCCAGCGCTCCATCTCGATGGCCTGCGCAGCCCTTGGCACATCGAGTGTGTGCACCAATCCCAAACCCACAGTGGTGTGCAAATAGACCTTGCCGTTTTCGTCCACCAGGCTTTTGTTCACTTGGGTCCATGTGCCGGTGTGTGAACTCACAGAAAAATCATCCCCAATGCGCCAGATGTGGGGGGTCGCTTCGAGCTCGATGTACACCCGTTGTGGGCCATTCTGGAAATACCAGCGCCCCAGTTCATCGGCCTCGTAATTGCGGTGGATGAAGTCGATCAGTTTCTCATGTCGCAAGACCGAACCTTTGGCACCAGGCACGCCGCTCTGAAATGCGCCAAGTGCCTGCGCCCTGTCATCGCGCATCCACCATTGCCCTCGGCTGTCCAGACCCAACCATCCAAAACAATCGGGAACATCAGGCCACTTGGCCATGGCTTGCCGAACGATGTCATCCATAGCTTGAATCTCCTGTTGACTCGCTTTGTCCGGCAGCCTGCAACAGCCAGCCACCCACCGCATCGGGCATGGCGCGCACATGCCCTGGCCAACGCCCTTGCGCAAATCCCACATGGCCACCGTGCCCAGGCTGCCACAAGGTCACGCTGGACGACACCTCACTGGCCCGCGGCAAACTGTCAGCAGGTATAAAAGGGTCGTTCAGGGCATTGAGCGCCAATGCGGGCAAACGGATGCCCCCCATCATGGCTTTGGCCGATGCACGCGTCCAGTAATCCGCCGTGTCTTTGAAGCCATGCACTGGCGCCGTGAAAACATTGTCAAAGGCATACAGGTCTTTTGCAGCCAACAAAGCATCTTTGTCGAACAAACCCGGGTGCTGGGCCCATTTCGCCATGGCTTTGGGCTTCATGCTGCGCAGAAACATCGGTGTGTAGATGTGGCGGTTCAGGCCCCGCCCAATGGCCAGTCCGCTTTGCATCAAGTCCAAGGGCGAGCAGACAGAGGCCACCGCATCCACTTGATTGCAGGCTTGGTGGCCATGTTCAGCGGCCCACCGCATCAAGGCATTGCCACCTAAGGAAACACCTGCCGCCATTATTTTTTGACCGCCACAAGCCTGGTGTTCTTGACGCAAGCGCTTGAGCAACCAATCGATTTCCTCATGGTCACCAGAATGGTAGGCCCGTGGTGCGTGGTTCAACTCTCCGCTGCAGCCTCGAAAATGTGGCAAGGCAAAATTCACATCCTGCTCAGCCGCCCAATCGGCAAAAGCCTGTGCATAGTGGCTGTCTGATGAGCCCTCCAGACCATGAAACAAAACCAACAGAGGTCGATTGGCGCGACTCGCCGCTTGTTTGTCGACATCCAGGAAATCGCCATCGGGTGTGGCCCAGCGCTCTCGCAGCAATGGCTTTCTGGGGCCCCAACGCCGCTTTGCGTAAAGCGCTGGCCAGATGGTTTGGGCGTGTCCGCCTGGCAACCACGCGGGTGTGTGATCAAGCATTCTTTTTCAGTGCAACACTGGGGGTTTGACCCCCACATCAGCGGCATCTTTGGGGGTGCCAGGGCTTGCGTGGTGAGCGACCATGCGCCAGCCTTGCGGAGTCTGGTGGTACACGTTTGTGGCAATCACATAAGCTTGCTGTGCACCCTGTGGCGTGATGACTTCCACCCTTTCAACGAGGTGGTGCACTGAACTGGTCAAGGACTGGACTTTGTGCATCCGCTCAGGAAAAGCCTGCACACTGCCCATGTTGAACATGGCTTCGAAGGTGGCCCGAATGGCACCAGCGCCAATCATGCGGCCACCGCCAGGATGAACACACACGATGTCGTCCTCTTCCGCCCAACAAGCCATGAGCTGCTCGATGTCGGCGTTGTGAAGTGCTTCGTAAAAGGCCTGCTCGATGTCTTCGGGCTTGCCGCCCACCACGGCCGCCTGCAATTTCGTGCGTTTCATGGGCTTGTCTTGTTCCAGGGAGTCATCGCTTCATTTTGCCTTGTTTACCAGCCCCGAGCCTGTGTGTTGTCTTACCCAATCGCTTCTCAGCACAACGCCAAGAAAAAACCCGGCCACAGAGCACTGTGCCGGGTTTGGGTCTGCGCCTTGTCACCAAGGTCAGAGCATCTGAGATGCGCAAATACTTATTTTTTGCGGTACTTGCGCAGTGCCGACAACTGAGCCGCCAAGACAGCCAATTCGGACTGAGCCACGGCCAAGTCGATTTCGCTTTTGGCGTTGCGCAGAGCTTCTTCGGCCAATTGCTTGGCAGCGTTGGCTTTTTCTTCGTCGAGGTCTTTGCCGCGAATCGCGGTGTCGGACATCACGGTCACACAGTCGGGCTGCACTTCCAGAATGCCACCGGCCACGAAAACGAATTCTTCGCCGCCGTCAGCCTTCTCAATGCGAACCGACCCGGCCTTGATGCGGGTGATCAGGGGCGTGTGGCGTGGGTAAATACCCAGTTCGCCAGACTCACCGGGCAAGGCCACAAAGCGGGCTTCACCCGACCAAATGGACTCTTCGGCACTGACCACATCAACGTGGATGGTGTTCATGTTTACTCCTTAAAAAGGTGCGTTCAAGCGGAGTTCGGGGAGACTGGATCAGCCACCCCGAGGCTC
>JACCDG010297207.1_pt1 | contig 10143 bp, 7 predicted proteins | sample 7442471 | NCBI WGS metagenome assembly JACCDG01 (sample SAMN15323444, study PRJNA562643) | freshwater metagenome | isolation source: river surface water | place: USA:Blue River Watershed | collected 2017-08-17 | reverse complement strand
TTTCCTCGTTCTGAGATAGAACTAAAGCTCGTGCCATTGCCCGAGCGGTTTAAGACAGCAGCTACACGCTCAGAGTAAGGACATTTTGTTGCGATAACACCTGGTATTCTCGCCTTCATAGGCTGGGTACTACGCAAAGCCTGCGGCAAAGTTCAGCAATTGCCCCACTCCCTCGATCCTTGCATTACGTACAGGTGGCAGTTTCAGAGCGCACCTTGTCAGGCTTTTCTGCTCGCCACCTCGTTCAAAAAAAATTAGGACTAAAATATGAGAACACTTTCTATGTTGGTCCTAGTTTCTGCCGCCCTCCTCTTTGTAAGTGAAGCTTACGCTGCTCCCTACAAAGGCTTTTGTTACGCTCAAAAAAGAGACGGGGTTCATTGTACTGAAATCGCTGCTGCCCCTCTCCCCATTGCCCGATTCTGCGCAGGGTGGGCAAGAGTGATCGGCGCTACTGAGAGCGGCTCTGTACGCAATACTGACATCGCACTTCTTCAACAGAGGCAGGAAGAAAATTGCCACTACGTTGGAAACAAAACCAAGCACGTTTGCTTTGCCAAAAAATACTGTGGAGCGGTAACCAGCCTCGATACTATGGGGCGGTCAGTTTTTGCGTTGGATGAAGCGGTGGCGGCGCCGGCTTGCGTGGATTTGGCTGGTGCACAGTATCTGGCAGCGCTTAAGGCTGCGAGCCCTGAATGCTCGATTGCAGCACATGCGGTGATGACGCTTCCTTAAGAGGCCTTCAGAGCCGAAATCATTGACCGTGAGCAGCCTCACGATCTTCTAGCCAAATCCTCAAGTCTATTCCGTAATTTAGCTCAGAAGCTAGGCTCAAGCACTACTGCGCCTGGGCTTTGAATGGATTGCTCAGAAGCCGAAGCCGTTACTGCTTGCTTCACTTTAAAGGTCTTCAAAAATGCGGCTGTACAGATGAGAAGCCCAATCGACTTGATGCTCATATGCTCAATGTACATGGAGTACTCGTTCAAAAGATCCTGGTTGCCGTAGAGGATAGAGCTCACTGCTCTTGCTAAATTAAAAGTCAGTGGGCCTGTGCAGAACAGTCCCAAGAGCGTCAGTGCGAAAAGCTCGCGCCGACCTGATCTCCAAGTGCGATCCAAAGCCATGGCCAGCAGCGGGAGCGCTAGGACAAAATTATGGTACCAAGAAAGGGGTCCTACGATACAAATCCAAGCCACCCAACCGGCCCAGGTTTCTTGCGGAGAGAGGGGTTTGGATGCGCGTTTCCACCAGAAGAAAACAGCGATGCTCACGATGACCAGGCCGATCTGTTCAGGCAGGTCACTCAGTGATCTAAAGCCAAACACGCGTCCAAACAAAACGGGCAACCCCTGGTTCATCCTGCCTCGAGCGAATTCAGGGCCAAATCCAGTAACAGCGGATTGCGCCACTTCTTTCCACGTGTTCAGTAGATTGTAGATCCTGGGTGGCTCGTAATTGATCAAGCTTGGCAAGGCCATGAGCAAAAAGACGGGTATGCCAAGCACTAGTACGCGAAGCCAAGCTTTGCGGTCTTTAAAGAAATAAAGCATCGAAAAGATCGACGTGATCTTCGTCGTTGACGCCAAAAGCAATCCGATGCTTCTTGTCTTGGATTTTGTGGGAAGCTCAGGATCCCAGCACCAGAGAAGTCCGGCTAGCACAGGGACATTGATCTGACCGTGGTTGAACTGTCCGCCCCAAATGCCCCAAGTAAAGACCAGGGCGATTGCAACGCTTGCCGGAGAGCAACGAAGCCTTTTCACAATCCAATAAAAAGCGCTGTACATTGATAAAACCGAAACCATCGCCCAAACGCTTCGGGCCGTTTCAAAACTCATCAAACTCAACGGAAAGAAAAACGGAAGAATCCAAGGCGGGTACTTAAATGCCATCGGGATATCCGTGGGTGGATGGTAGATAGGCCCACCCTCCAGTACTCGCTTAGCTACGCGCCAATAAACTTGAAAGTCACCGCCGCCTGAGACTGTGCAATTGCGATAGAATACGATCCCTGCGACGAGAAACACGATGAAGGGCAGGAAACGAGTGATGGAGCGCGACTGCTGCAACATAAGCAGCCGGAGTATCTGAAGCTGCAAGTAACTATAGCAAGGACAAAATCGTTGGGCAGTGCATTCACCACGAAACGCGGGAACTCGTACGCGTCTGTTGTTGTGGAGAGCTTTTGATTCTTAGATAAACAAATTTTTTTGTCTTTTAAATCACCGCTGTCAATGCGCAAAAACCTAAGCAAGTGCCCATAAAATACGGTAATTGACGTATTGCGTCAGACACTTATATACATAATATTTTGGGATAAATTGATTACCCTCCGATTCCCTTGCTCATCAGGGTTTTAATAGTAGCCATAAATGACACATCGCAATATACGAGCGGAAATCATTCGTTCGCAGGAGGGAGACCCATGGCCGCATTACCTAGACACTCTATTTTGTTTTTAATCGCAGCTTTGTTCGCGAGCAGCATTCCTGCCCTTTCAGACGATACGCCCGAGTCCAGGGCTGCTGACGCAATACGACGCGAGCGTGCTAAGCTGATTCTCCCTTTGCTTGAGCAAGCCATGGCGACTGATGGCAATCTCTCCGATCTCATCGAGAGGACGCTCAAAAACAGGAGAGACGTCCTGTTCAATCAGTCTACAGCTCTCGATAGCAGCTACAAATACTCGCGGACCTTGATCGCCACTCTCTTTAAGGCGGATGAGACGCGGTCATTGGTCGTCTCGATGATGAACTCGGAGCTCAAGCAGATCTCGGACCTCGCGAAATCATCACTCGCTGAAGTGGATGTGCGTCCGGTTGCAGTGAGTGAGGTCGTAGTGGGGATGGGACCCGAAGGAGCTGCGTACCTTCAGGCAAAAACTACCTCCGATCCCAACGCAAGCATTCTAGTTGTGGATCGCCGCTCTCGCCCGGGCGGGACCTTTGCGTTCCTGGACGAAGTGTTGCGTCTCAACTCGACCACTCGCAAGTATGAGGGAGAGCGAGCTGTTCCGGGTCGTGGCGATCTTAATAACATTCACGACATCGTCGGGCTTCCGGATTTTCGTGCGGCCCGCTGGTCTTCTGCGGGAGGATTGGGAGAGCTTTCGACAGTAGGTACCTACATGTCGTCTGCTTTGCCCTTGCTGGAGACCGAGGTGATCGCTGTCACCAAAGTGAATACACCTTTTGCGCAATACGCTGTGCTTCTGAAGGATCTCAATTCTGAAAAGACCCTGACTGTATTCACGAAGAAGGTCATCTTTACTACGGGTCTGGGCGAAACCAGAGAGTTTGGCGATCAAGCGACTCGAGACTTGCTTGGGAAGGAAGCTGCTCTTGCTAAGGCCGAACAGCGGGCCCCTCAGCTTGAGGGCGGCATCGAGTTCTTGGAGCGGATCGGCGACCCTGAAGTGAAGAATCCTCTTAAGGAATTTGTGGGCAAGACCATTGCCGTGGTCGGAGCAGGTGATACGGGCAATGTGATTAACGAGTTCTTGGCTCGCCTCGCCCCCGAAGGCGCCTATCGTGAAGACGTGGCTCAGACAGGGAATGTGAAGCGCATATTTTGGTTCGTGGGGTTGAATGGCTTTCGTGATTGCAAGGAGTACATCGATCGATCGCGCGCTCGCTATTCAGCGATCTCCCAGGCTATTAACAGCGGACTGCTGGTGCCGGTACCTGGAAAAGTCGTTGATATCTTCGAGACTCAAGAGCTCACCAGTCAAAGAACTTTTGGCGTGAATTATTCGTATAAAGAAGCCAGTGGCAATGTCGTCGATAGAGCGAGCTCGACAGGAGTGGAGTATGTGCTTCCAAAAGACGAACGAGTTGGAAGAAAAGAAGTGCAAGTCGTCAAAGAAGTCGTGCAATTCGACAAGGTTCTTTTGTCAACTGGGCTAAAGTCTAGGCTTCCTCAGTTGCTCGAAAATTTTGCTGAAGGCAAGCAGTTCAAGGAAGTCTGGAATTTGCGGGAAGCTCCACTTCAGCAGTTCAAAGAGTTTGCGACAGTCAATTACGCGCGAGAGCATAAGAACGCGCCCGGAATTTTCTTGGCCGGGCCAGCAAACGAGGAGTTGGGTGGATTGGTTCGGGAACAGGAAAAGGTTGGCGTGAACGCCAATTCAGTCTCCTTGTTCGCGAATGTCGAGCGGACCAAGGCTTTGGCGAATTTCTTGAAAGAAGCAGTGAGCGAACCTGCTGGACGTTTTTCCGAGATACTTGCCAAGGTCTTCAAGCCTGGGGCTGCACGGGTGGTGTTGATCGAAAACCCTGGCAGCAAGCTCTTGGTGAACTGGGCATCGGATCGCAAGCTGGAGAGTAACGTCGCTAAGCAGGAGAATGTGGATCTCGCTTTTAGAACAGCCCTTCAGAAGAGCTTGTCGGCTGTTAAGCTCAGTGGGACTCAGAAAGCATTGGTGGCGGTGATTTCGTCAGACGGAACAGGGGAGCGGTTTCAAGTTGTGCTCAATGACCTCGAGCCAGCGTCCTCTTTAGTGAGTCGCCAGCAAGCAGCGACGCTTGCACAGCTTCGCTCGAGCATCGTGCTTACCGCGGATCCAGCCATCGAAGCTGAAACCAAGGCTGTTCAATCGCTCTTTGAGCGCAATGCTCTCCTCAATGTGTCTTTGCGGCAGATCTACGCGAAGAACTCGAGTCGCAGCAAAACGATTCGCGTGAGCATTCCTGTACTCAGGAGTAACCAGTTGGACTTCAGGTCGATGGAGATCGTTAAGGAGATTCGGGGGCGGTAATGCATATTCCTCGATGGATAGCTTTAATTACGCTGTTTTCGGTCTTGACGGCGAACGCCGCAGCTCCGTTGCAGAGCATAGAGTCTGCTCTTGAGTCGACTCAGCTTGACCCGGTCGTTGAAGCAGGGATGCTTCAGTACAAAGCCGTCCAGCTTGTCACGTCTACGGCCGCCATTGAGGACTTTGAGAAAAACATCGGCATTATCTTTGACAGGATGAGTGAGTTGAGTCTCTCTGCCCGAGACCCCTTGGTAGCTAGAAAAGCAGCAAAAATTGCTGTGAAGTCAATGAAGCTCCTGGGTTTTGAGGGTAGGGCTTCGCAGATTGTGAAGGATTTTTTAAGGTATCAAACTCCGGTTTGCACGCAGCTTTATGACTGTTTGAGCCTGCTCGGGGATTTTTCTGAGCTCTTGCCTCACGCTCCTCGCGAGGTGATCAAGTACTTATATCAAGCTGTTTCGACCTCGAGCGAAAAGAGTCATGGCTCTTGGGGCCCAGTCTCTCAGCGGATCATCGATTTTAGGATGGAAGCTTTAGAGTACTACGCCGATTTCTACGAGGCGACTCAGATTTCGGCTGAGTATAAAAAAGGCGTGCATCTCCAGCTTTTGCCTACTGAGTTGGATCGTTTGCGCAAGCGAGGCGAACGAGCTCATCGCTTGATGTCGGACCTCAGTCAACAGCAAGTCGCTTTGGCAAAAGAGCTTGGCAAAGGAGACGGTGTTCAGGAAGTTGCGGCTGCCATTATCGATGGTCTATATCCAACCGGAATCGGCGTCACGGCTCTGGACCTTTATTTGAATCGGGTCAATCAGGTAGACATTACCGCCTTCATTCAAGATGTAACGGCGAAGGCTTTGCAGAATGACGAGACTCTCACCGCCGCGTTGGTGATGGGCGTGATTTTTTCCGGGGCTGAGTCCTATCTTCCTTGGAGAAAAGATTGGGCCCACATGGTCGAGACCCTGTCGTTGCGGGCGAAGAATCTGATCGGCGAGTCAGCTAAGGATTTATCGGAGTCGGTGTCCGAGCAAGTGAGGATTCGAGAGGCGACGCTGCAGGAGTTCTTGAAGGCCCAGGATTTCGACAAAAATCGAGCGGATTACGGCTATCGCGAGACGATCGCTCAAAGATTGACTGCTGGAGAAAAGCACTTGGCGGTGACCTATTTCGGGTTTCATTCGCTGTATCATCAGTCCAGGATATTGGACTCTTCCCAGGCGGTTCTCGCTAAAGCGGCAGAAGCACATCAAGAGAATATCAAGAAAGACCCGAGTCACAGCGCGCACGAGCGTTTCGAGGATTCATTGCGCGGCAACTACTCGCTCGCGGCGGCGGACTGGATGAGTTTGGCTTGCTATGGAGTTTTTTCGCCTGGTTTGGATCGTATCGTGAACCGATCCGCGACCTCTGAGTTGACGGTTCCTTACACTTTTTTTGCCAAAGCGCCTTTTCTAGAAGAGAACAAGTTCAACGTTGGATACCTCTGCCGCAAGGAGCTTGCAACCGACCCCGAGGTGCTCAAGAACGGGATACAAGGCCCAGTGTTTGATTATCTTCGAAAGAAGATGGTGGGAGACATTTACTTTCCATTTATCGTCGAGCAATCCATCCACTTGGTTTCCTTGCCCATCATGTACGCGAGCGCAGGGACTTCAAATGCGGTTACTCGAGTGGCTGCGCCTGTCGTGACTCGTGCGATCGTAGGAGCTGCGCTTCGAGTAGCCGTAAACAAAATGGCGGTTCGGTCGCTTTACCGGATTTCCATGAGACTTTCGACAGCGATCATCGGGTCCGCGATCTTCACGGCGACTCAGAGGACACTGACCTCGGCGGTCACCTTTGGCAGAATCCCCGTCTATGATGAGAAAAAGTCTTTCTTTGGTAATTATGGAAATGAATTGGTTCATGGGAGCCTCGTTTTTTTGTTTCTTCCTTATTCAGGTCAGTGGGTAGGACAGGCCTACCGCAAGGTCTCTGCGAATCCTCATTTCATGAAACTTAGTATGCAGCAGCAAATCGCTATCAAGGCGGGCATGTCTTTAGGGGCTAACACCACGATTTTTACAGCTATGCCTTACATTCAACGAGCTACTGATCGAGTGATTCATGGCAAGAAAGAAGAGATTCTGAGAGGTCCCGTGGACTTTGCTCAAAATGTTGGCAGAGCTATGACAGCTGCAATGGTGTTTAGCTTGGCCGAAGTGCATGCTGAGATGCAGACGCATCGCCTTGTCTCGCAGGCGCTTGGCCGGTAATGGGGTCTCCGGTGTCACTCGATAGGATTACAGTACGTGTCGCTCAGCCTCGAGATGATCTGAGAGTCGGCAAGATTCAGGTAGATGCGTTTGTGCAGGCTTACGCGAGGAAAATGCCGGAAGTGGTTGTCGATGAAGCGCGCAAGCAGGATTTGCGCAATATCGAGAAAAGAAGGAAGTTCGGCGTCGTCTGGGTCGCGGAGATGGACGGCGAGGTAGTGGGGACAGCCACTCTATTTCGACCTGGCTACCTGGGTTCGAAAGCTTGGCTCCCTAACTGCGCGGAGCTCAAGTTTCTGGCAGTAGACCCTCAGCATCACGGCAAGCGGATATCCGGCGTCATCCTCAATCGATGCGAGCAGCTTGCGAGGGAATGGGGCGTGCAGGGGATTTGTCTTCATGTCAGGCGAGGTGCCGAGGGTGTCTGTCGGCTCTATCTCAGCCACGGTTATGAGCGCCGAGTAGAGGGTGACGTTGATCTGCTCCCTGAGATTTTTTTGGAAGCATTTTATCTCAGCTTGAGAGCCGAAGGCAGCAGTATCCGGCTCGATCCGTGACTGCAGGGATTTGGGCTTTCGCTTTTTGATCCTGATTCGCACCGGTGATATGACTAAAGTCATCAGCGATGACTTCACTTTGGACTGGCCTGCTTGGGCTATCTCTTATTGTTTCTGTGGCGACTTCGTTTCTCAAGACAGTTGAGGAACCGGAATACCCAAACGGTTGTGATGGGTTTGGATACCTGTATCTCGCCAAGCAGTTCAACGAGGGGTTCGCTCAGCGCGCACTTCCTGATATTTCTTTGGATACACCCCAAACTCGACTTTTGATTGAGCACTTGAAGAAAACGAGTGCCCCATCGACCGCTTGGGAAGAAGGGGCGGGTCCTCTTTCATATCACTATTCAGAAAGGGTTGATCGGCTGATCACGGCTTACCCTCCTGGCACGTCTTTGGTTTTAGCGCCTTTTGAGGAAGGGAAGGCCGTTAGGCTTTTGGATCGATGGACGATCGTTGCTATAGCCCTGCTTGGAGTGTTTTTAGGATGGAGAGCATGGAGGGCCAGCAATTGGGCGGCGCTTGGGTTCGTTGCCTTGGCTGTTCATCTGACAGTGAGGTTGATGGGCAGCATGGGTGGCAGGAGCTACTCGATGAATGCGCTTGTAGCGCCACTTGTATTTGCCGTGGTGCTTTGGCTGTGGGGAGCTGGCAAGAACTCTCTGCGCGCGATTGGGGCTGGAGCGTTGATGGGTCTTGCGTTTATGATTCGAATTCCGGCTCTTCTCCTTCTGCCTGGGCTTTGGAGCCGCAAGTTCACAGCGAAAGAGTTTCTTTGGGGTATTTTTGGTTTTGCCCTCTGCGGAGCTATACCCTTGATGCTGTATCATCACTGGATCACAGGGGCTTGGTATGTGAGCACTTACGGTCATAAAGATGCGCAAGGACCTACGCTCTCGATGCTTGGGCATCATCTGCAGCACTATTTGCTTGGAGAGGGCTCACGTCAAAATTGGGCGCTCTATGTGTCCGTTCTGGGTACGTTGGGTCTTGTGTATCGCGGTCGATTGCGCACTCTCTCAGTGGTCATTGGCGTCTGGAGTCTTTCACTTGCGTTTTTTTTGACTCACGCGATTGAAACTAACTACTACACCATCCCTGCCACGCTGATGGGGATCTGGGTCTTGGCGTTGAGGTCGCTTGATCAAGAAAAGGTTGGGATCAAAGCGCTCGCTTATTTGCCTGGCTTGGTGATGATTGTTCAGTCTGGCGTTTTCTTGCGCAATAATCAGCCTCTTTTTTTTGCTCCTTCACTCGCTATTGAAAAATTTAGAGTTCAAGAGGCAGATGTGCCAGCTGAGCTCAAGGATCCATCCGCTTGGGTTTGGGCAGATATGACGACAGGTACATTTTGGTATGCGGCGAAGAAGGCTTCGTTCAAGGTCGCCTACTTTGATCCGGAGACCCGAGCAGGGGTCTATCAGTTCGTGAAGAGTCGCGGAGAGCCGCAGTTTTTTGTGCAAGATTATGAGGGCGCTCCGACATTAATGAGGGATTTCGAACGACTCGGAGCGAAGCTCGTAGCGCGCGGCCAGGTCTTTGGCGTGCCCTACTATAAAGTCGAGTGGACGAATTAGCCGTTCAAAACGCGAAGCCTAGGGAGCCCTCGAGCAAGAACCCTAGTCCCGTGAGCCCGGGATTGGCCACGGAGAGCGAGCTACTACTCGAGGTATCGGTGAGGACCACGGAGTCCGCAGACGAATAGTAAACGCCTCCTCCTCCTAGGCTGATATTGAAGCCACTCCTCCATCGCCAGAGGTATCCCAGCAATGCGTTTGTTCCGACTGCCGGCAAACTGCCGGAAAAGGACTGAAAGGTGACTTTAGAGGGTAGGTAACTCGCCCCTAGACTTGCGTAGGCTCCGTCGCTGAAACGCTTGCCAGAGAAGAAAACGTTGACGCGCAAACCTGCTGAGTAGGAGGCCAGTCCGACCCCGAGCACGCTGAGCGAAAGATAAGAGAGGCTGGGTCCAATGCTGAAGCTGCGTCCGACGCCGATATCTAGGTCCAAGTTGGCGTAAATTCCCGAGCTGGCCAGGAATAGCGCTGTAGTCACGGGGTTTGTGCGGATATTGAAGCGAGGGATGTCACTGCCTAGAGAAGTGCGAACGATCGATGCGATCCGACGCCCTCCTCCTGGCGCCGGCTTGTTGAATTGAACGGAGTCTTCAGCAATCCACCCTGACTGGCGCGTGGAGGTGGTGCATTGGTAGTAGCCGTTCGTGGTTCGATCGGAGACGGTGAGAGGGGTTCCAGGTAAGAGCTCTCTAATGAGCGAAGAACCGGAGTTATGTCCTGCAAGGAGTTGGGTAGAGTGAGTGCCTACCCAAGCTGTCTTCCAGGCATGGCAAGGGAGTGGGGCTAGGCATGCCGCCAGAAGCATCAGTAGTTTAGATAGCCGAACTCGCGACATGCTTGAGAGATCCCTCGAGAGTCTTTTCGGCTTTCTGAGATGAGCGATAAAGACATTGTGATTCAGCAGCGATTCGGTCACCGCGGGCGGCTTAACAAACCAAGGGCTTTAAGGGGTTAGTCAGGAGTGGATGACCAAGAGTGGGCGGTTTACG
>JACCDG010950296.1_pt1 | contig 10144 bp, 11 predicted proteins | sample 7442471 | NCBI WGS metagenome assembly JACCDG01 (sample SAMN15323444, study PRJNA562643) | freshwater metagenome | isolation source: river surface water | place: USA:Blue River Watershed | collected 2017-08-17 | reverse complement strand
GGGCTAGGGCGATGAGTTTCATAAATGTCTCCCGTTTAAGTTACGAACGGGAGTGAGCCTATGACTCAATGCATAATATGGCCACGGGAGGGAGCGCTTTGTGTTGCTCGCGAAGGAAACGCGGGCCGGCTAAAAGCGGAAAAACTAAGATTTTTTAGGCTTGCTCACGGGAAAGAGCTGCACGCCGAGGTGAAATACCTCCGTGCATTCCCCCTGGCCGAGGATATCGGCGATTTCGTACATCGCCTCGTTGAGGCGGCTCATGGCCTTTTTGATCTGGGCCGGATTCGCGGCGGCGGAGATGCCCGTGATCAAGCGGCGCTCAAAATCCTCGGGGCGCAGCTCCGTGTGCATGCATTGGCTCGCCTTCTTCATCATCTGGTCGTGGTAGGCGCGGATCCATTCCTTGCTTTCTTTGGTGGGCAGGCGAGTTTTGCGCGCGGCCTTCACCCATTTTCCGGCTTTGTTCTGCTCTAAGAAGCCTTGGGATTTCAGGAAATCAGCGGCGCTGCTCGCTTCGTATTTAGAGAGGCCGAGGCGCGCCGCGAGCCACGCGGAATCCGGGGAAAATTCGGGGGAGGCCGCGAGATCGAGGATCGCGATATAATACCAGTGGCGAAGCAGGGAAAATTCCTTCTCGGCGAGCTCCACGTATTCGGCCATGATGGAATCGTGCCCTTGGGCGGAGTTCCCGAGCTCGGCGAGTTTTTGCACTTTATGGTCTTTATAGGTTTTCCAGAGGCGATCTTCCGACACGCGGTCGATCTTAAGGTGGGTAACGAAATCCCCCACGCGCTCGAAGGGGAGCTCGGCCTTGCCGTTCAGGATTTTCGAGACGAAACCGGGCGATAATTGGAGTTTCTGGGCGAGCGCGCGCAGGGAGAATGCCTTATTCTGTTTCCGCGCGCGTTCCATGGCGCGCTGGAGGATTTGGGCGCGCTCTAGGGCCTTCATTGTTTATTTTTCCCGAAGAAGGGCCCCTGGAAGCCTTGGAGGAGATCTTCGTCGTCGCTCAGGCCACGATTTTTCGCTAGCTCGCGTCCGTATACCGCAGGGCGCTCGCCCTCTGCCTTAGACTTGGCCGGAAGCATATGGTGGTAAACGTGGCCCAATACTTTATCGAGGGCGGAATTCCAAAAACTGTCGTTTTGGCCCCGATCGGAGGCAAGGGAATCAACGAGGAGGTAAGCCGTGAGCTTGCCGGTGCGCCTGGATTTTTTGAATTCGAGCTGGATCGGGAAAAGCAGCATTAAGCGCTCTTGGTCGCGGTTCAGAGGTTCCACGCCTAATTCCTTCACGAGTTTTGTAAAGCGCGCGTATTCCGCGGGAGAGCCATCGGCATTTTTATCCCACCACGATTTGGCCACCAACATCAAATCCGTTTTGAACGTGAAGCTTTCGTTATCGCCGCCGCCGCCGATGCCGGTGGAATTGCCGCTCTTGCCGTTGAGCATGCCAATGCCATTTTTGTCTTTTAGGAGCGTGCCCGCGCCGCCTTTCCATTTATAGCAATGCAAGCTGCCGTCGAGTTCGTAGGTGGGGGCGTGTTTCCGGGTTTTGATATCCACGAGCAAAGCGAGGCTGCCGGCTTTCTCCGCGGGTGTGCGGGCGGATAGGGCCGCGAAAAGGGGGGCGGTGATTTGGTATTCGTCGTCCACGTAGCCGAGGGCGCCGAAGGTTTCGTGCACGATGGTGCGCCAAACTTGGCCGTCCACGTCTTGGAGCGTATTGCCGTAGGGATAGCCGATGGTGGCGCGCCCGCTAGGGCTATCCGCGGCGGTAATCCACTGGAAGCGAAGGGTATCCAGGCAGGAAATATCGCCGAGGTTTCGGGAAGTAAAAATGAAGCTGGAGGGGACGAAATCAATATTTTTTATTTTTGCTTGGAGCTGGCTTAGGCGCACGGATTTGCGGGATTGGAGCGGAAGCTTGACGTCGCCGAGCTCGGCGATCATGAGACTAAAAATCTGCTCCATCCCGGCTTCGTATTGGCGCTGGAGGCGGGTATCGGCGGCCCGGGCGGGGGCTACGGCGAAAAGGAGGGCGAGCGAGAATAAGAGCTTAGGCAGCATAGCCCTCCCTGTAGCAAGGCGCGGGCCGGTTTTTAGGGATTTTCTCTCCATAAGTTATGGAAATATAAGGGAAATTATTCAACCCGAACCGCGTTTTTGCGCTTCTTCTGGGCGGGCGTCGAATCCTTAAACAGAAAGGGGATTTACGGAAGGGGACCAAGCGAAAACCGTTGCCGAGGGAGGAAACATGAAATTTATTTATATCGGTAATTTTTACCTTCGTGCCGAATGGAATACCCGCGTCACCGTAATGTAGGAAACCCGCCCACCGGCCGGGAAATCTACCGCGAAGAAGAGGCTCTATCGCCGCCTATTTCCGCGCCACGTCCCTCGGGGTGGCCTGGTCCGTGGGCATGAGGATAACTTCCTGCACGTTCACGTGAGGCGGGCGCTCTAAACTCCAGAAAATGGCCTCGGCGATGTCTTCGGCCCGGAGCGGCCGCATGCCCTGGTAAACGGCGTCGGCCTTTTTTTGGTCGCCCTGGAAGCGCACCACGGAGAATTCCGTCTCGGCCATGCCGGGATCGATGGAAGTTACGCGGAGGCCGGAACCCAGGGTATCGAGCCGCAGGCTATCGCTCAAAGCGCGCACGGCGAATTTCGTGGCGGCGTACACGTGGCCCTTGGGGTAGGTGGTGTGGCCGGCGATCGAGCCGAGGTTCACGATGTGGCCCTGGCCGCGGCTCAGCATCCCGGGGAGGATCGCGCGCGTGGCATAGAGCAGGCCCTTGATATTGGTGTCGATCATCTGCTCCCAGTCTTCCACGTGCGCATCCTGGAAGGCGTCGAGGCCCGCGGCGAGCCCGGCGTTGTTCACGAGCACGGTGATTTTCTCGTTGCCGGCCGAGCGCGCGAAATTTTCCACGGCCTGGCGGTCGCGGATGTCGAAGGCGAAGCCTTCCGCGCGCGCGGTGCCGAGCTCTTTCACGAGGGTGTCGAGGCGGTCCTTGCGGCGCCCCGTGAGCCAGAGCTGGCAACGCGGCCACCTTTCGGCGATGAGGCGGGCGGTGGCTTCGCCGAATCCGCTCGTGGCGCCCGTGATCACTACGATGCCTTCATTGAGTTGCATAGGGCCCCAATTTGTATTTCTTCCAGAGTGCCTCGTTTTGGGCGAGGAATTCGTCTTTAAAATAATATTTATCCAATAAGGTTTCGTCCCACAAGCCAAGGAAGGCCGCCGCGATAAAGAGCGCCTCGATGGTGGCGAGCCCGGCTTCGGGATCTTTGCCTTCGGCGTTGCGGCGGGGGTAGGCGGTAACGAAGCCTTCGGGGATGCGCACGAGGCGGGGCAGGGGTTTCGCGAGCTTCTGGAGGCAGCCCGCCACTTTGCGCCAGGTGCAATCGATGAGGCCCACCGATCGCACGCCCGCCGGGTCTATGGCGCTGAGATCCTCGCCGTGGATGTGGAGGAGGCAATCCGTTTCGAAGGACGGGATGGCGCGGTTGCCGGAAAAATAGCGGATGCGGAAGTCCCGGCGCGCCTTCTGCGGCAGGATCGTGCATTTGCGCGGATTTTCCTTCTTATCCATGAGGATTTCGAAGTTCATGGGGAAGGAGTAGCGCCTCCCGGCCGCGACTACAAGGGCTTCCGGGGCTGGGAAGCTAAAAGGGCGGAGCGTTTTTGCAACTCGGGCGGGAGAGCGCGCTTCTGCACCTCTAGGCCCGCGGCGAGGGCGGCGTCTTTCGCGGTTCGGCTCACCGAATAGGTCACAAGCCGCGCGCCGGGGGCCATCAGGGAGGCCGCCGCCCGGAATAGCTCCGTCGTCCAGGCTTCCGGGTTAGCTTTGGGCGAGAAAGGATCAAAGAGCACGGCGTGAATCTCCGTGCCACGCAGGCGCGCTATCTCCGCCAAAAAATCGCCGCGCAAGAGGCGCGCGTGCATTCCGTCCCCGCGAAATTCGCCTTCGCTTACTAACACCCGCAAAGCCGGGATATCTTCGTGCGCCAGGAAAAATTCCGCGCCCGCGAGATCCCGCTCTACGCTCAAAAACTCGCCCCGAAAACCGCGCGCCAAAAAATGCTGAAAGTTGGTGCCCAAGCCTAGGCCTAGTTCCAGCACGCGAAACGGCTCGGCCTGCCCGTATAGGGGATTTTCGGCCACGGCGGGACGGAAGAATACGTGCTCCGCTTCCGCGCGAGCGGCGTGGCGGCTCTTGAAGCATTCGCCGGCTTCGGCATCGAATACCGTGAGGCTACCGTCGGTGGTGGGGCGAAGCTCAAAGCGCATGGCTTTCAGATATGCGGGATACGGCGGGAAGTCAAAGGCCTCCCTCCCCGGGGAAAATTAGGATAGGCTGGAGGGATGCGCTTTCTTTTTTTCCTATTTTTCGCGGTGCCGGCGCTCGCCGAGGAGCTGCCTTGGGTGGTGATCGATAAGATCCCCTACCTCAAGCTCGAAGACTGGGAAAAGCAAACGAGATTCCACCCTTTTGTGGACCAGAAATCCGGACGTATCCTACTCGAACGTAAATCCCAGGCGCCGCTTATCCTCTTGCTCGAATCGCCCTACGCCCTTCAGGGCGGAAAATTCCTCGCGCTTCCGCAGGCCCCGCTTTTGCGCGGCGGAAAGATCCTGCTTTCGCTCGAGAGCGCGGAGCGCGCCGTGCTCCCGCTTTTACCGGCGGCCGAGCGTAAAAAGCTCGTGGGCGAGCTCGAATCGGTGAAGGGTCAGGCCAACGCCTACTGCCTGAATGCCAAGGAAGTGAAGCGGATCTTCCTGGATCCCGGGCACGGGGGCGAGGATCACGGCACCCAGAGCGGCGCTATCAAGGAAAAAGACATCACGCTGAAGTTCGCCCGCCTCGCCGCCGATGAACTACGCCGCCGCGGTTTCACCGTGAGCTTTTCGCGCACCCGCGACGTGATGCTGCCGTTAGAGATCCGGCCCCAGATCGCTAAGGAATGGAAGGCAGATCTCTTCGTGAGCATCCACGTGAATTCCTCGCCGGCCGCGAGCGCCCAGGGCACGGAAACCTATATTCTCAGCCAAGACGCCACCGACGCCGAAGCGCGCAAGCTCGCGCTTCTGGAGAACTCGATCGCGGGCAAGGCGGCTGATCACGAGAGCGCAGTGCAGGATATTCTCTGGGACATGGAGCAGACGGCCTATTTGCAGGACTCGGCCTATTTAGCTTCGTATATCCAAGAAGCGCTCGTTGACCACGCGCACGAGCTGCTGAGCAAGAAAAAAGGGGCGGGCGACTGGAAAAATCGCGGGGTGCGGCAAGCACCGTTTTACGTGTTAAACCGCGCGCCGATGCCGGCGGTGCTGGTGGAAATCGGCTATCTCTCCAACGCTAAGGACCGGAAATTGATGGGCGAGAAATTTTTTCAGGAGAGCCTCGCCAAGGCCCTCGCGGAAGGTGTAAAAAAATATAGAGAAGCCTGCCGCAAATCCCTTTGATCCCCGGAGCTCCGAATGGCCAAGAAAAGAAAAGCCCCCGCGAAAAAATCCTCCTCCCCGAAAGCCAAGGCGAAAGACCACGTTTCGCGCGTGGTGGATCAGGTGCGGGAGCCGCTCAGCTTACTCCATACTTTAAAGGAAGAAGGCATGGCCAATGCCGTGGCGCTCTTTGGCCTGGCGAGTTCGGTGGCGAGCGGGGCCTCGAAGAATTTCCGCATTGATGCGATCAAGCCCCAACTCATGGAGCTGATCTCCTCGATGGGCTTCGCCACGCCGGAAGACCTCGCCCGCCTAGAGGCGCGCGTGGAGGAGCTCGAAGCGAAGATTTCGGCGAAGGAGTTTGAAGAGATCCGCGGTTCCGACGACGAGTAGTTCCCGCGGGGCCGAACCTAAAAACCCGAACCTAGAAAATATCCACTTTCGCGGGCGCGCCGCCCGGGTCGCCACCGTAGGCGAAGTCTTTGAAAGTGGTGTACTGGCCGATCCAGGCCACTTTGATTTCCCCGGTATTACCAGAGCGGTGTTTGCCGATGATGAGCTCGGCTTCGCGCTGCAATTCCGGATTCTCTTTATCGCGGTGGATGAAGATCACGATGTCGGCGTCTTGCTCGATGGCACCGGATTCGCGGAGGTCGGAAAGTTTCGGTTTTCCTTTTTCCCGCCGTTCCACTTCCCGGCTAAGCTGAGAGGCGGCGATCACGGGCACCCCGAGCTCCTTGGCCATGGCTTTGAGGCCGCGCGAGATCTCGGAAATTTCTTGTTCGCGGGAGTAAGACGCGCCCGCTTTGCCCAAGCCCCGCATGAGCTGGAGATAGTCCACGATCACGAGACCGAGGCCGTACTGGTTCTGGATGCGGCGGGCGCGGCTCTTGATTTCGAGGATATTGAGGGCCGGCGTATCGTCGAGGTAGAGCTGGGCGTCGTGCATTTCGCCGGCGGCGCGCTGCAGGTGCTTCCAGTCTTGTTCCTGGAGTTTAGAGGCATTTTTGAGACGGTTCGAATCCACGCGCGCTTCCATCGAAAGGAGGCGCATCGCGAGTTCTTCGCGGGTCATCTCCATCGAAAATACGGCCACGCTCGTATTGCCCTGGAGGGCGGCGTAGAGCGCGGTGTTGAGCATGAACGAGGTTTTACCCATACCGGGCCGGGCGGCCACGATGATCAGCTGGCCGGCGTGCCAGCCCATGGTTTCTTTGTCGAGATCGGTAAATCCGCTCGGTACGCCAATGATCTTGGTATCGCGCGAGGCTACTTCCTGGAGGTGAGAGAATACGTCCTGGAGAGTATCGCCCAGGGAGCGATAGGTATTGAGTTTGCGCTCGGAGGTAGCCTCCAGCACTTTTTTCTCGGTTTCCTCGCGGAAAGCGTGGTGGTCGTCGATGCCCTCGTAGGCCTTGGCGGCCTGGTCGGAGCAAACAAAGATGATCTTACGCTCGGTGGCCTTCTCCTTCACGATCATGGCGTAGGCCGGCACGTTCGGCACGGAGAAATCAGACTGCACGAGCTCGGCGATATAGGAGGCGCCTCCCACTTTTTCGAGGAGACCGGAACTCGCGAGGTGGTTACGGAGCGTGATGGCGTCGGCGGGCTGCGAGCGGCGCGCGAGCTCCAGGATCGAATGAAAAATTTTCTGGTGGCTGTCTTGGTAGAAATCCTCGGGCTGGAGGCCGATCTCGTAAACGGAATCGAGGGCGCGGTTATCGAGCAGGATACCGCCGAGCACGTTCATCTCCGCTTCTATGTTGTGCGGCGGCACTCGTCCCGCGGTGAGCGGCGAGCTGGGCGATTTGGTGGCGGAAAACGAACCGCCCCCGAAGAAGGAAGCGGACGGATCGCCCTTATTGTTGCGTGATTCGTAATCCAAGGTTCCCCTCGTGCCTTTGGATGAATGGACCGTGATCTTTCTCAGATCCTAGCAGAGAAAGCCGCATTGTTGCTCTGCTGAATTGCGAAGTTTGATGAGTTTCTCCGCGCGCATAATTCGCCCGAGAAGCCTATGAATTCGGTCGGAAGCGGTAAGGGCGGACACAAAAAAACCGCCGTTTTGTACGGCGGTTTTTGGCGGGTACGCAAAAGTAAAAATTACTCTACGTCGGCCACTACGGAAACGTTGAGCTCGGCGCTGATGCCTTCCATGAGGCGCACCGGGATCTTGAAGGAACCGAGCTTCTTGAGGGAGCCTTCCATCTCTAGCTGCTTGCGGTCGATCTTGATGCCTTTTTGCTCGATGGCTTCGGCGATGTCTTGGTTCGTGATCGAACCGAAGAGCTTTTGGTTTTCGCCCGCTTTGCGGCGGAGAACCAACGAGAGGCCTTCGAGTTGCGTCTTCAAGCCTTCCTTCTCGGCGCGCACGGCCGCGAGTTTTTTCTTGAGGGCACGCTTTTGGTGCTCTACCTGCGCGAGGTTGTTCTCGTCGGCCTGCACGGCCAATTTGCGGGGGAAAAGGAAATTACGGAAGTAGCCGGAGCTTACGCGAACGTTGTCGCCGATGCTGCCAAGGTTCTCCACATTTTCTCTCAAGATTACGTTCATCTCTATGTCCCTCTTTTTTCCTCGTCCGCGGGCCGATTTCGGCCGCGAAAGTTAAACCAAAGATCAAAAAAACCAAAACTCACAACCATGGGGGTGAGTAGCGCAATCGCCAGACCGTAGAAAACTACCCGGAAGGGGCCCCTAAGCCGTAGCGAGTCTAGGAAGTACGCCAGAATACTCATTCCCTGGAAAAAGTAAATGAGGAGAATGGGTTTCAGTAAGTTTATCGCCACTTCCGAGAGAACGGGCACTTCGAATAGCAAGCTAGCTCCGCAGGCTAGGGCTACCCAAACAAACCACTCGGGCGAACGCCAGCGGCGCAGGAAGTCCCGGCTAATCCCCGCACGCCGCAAAAAGCCCTTGGGGTTCCAGCGAATCATGGCCACGCAGGGGAGGGTGCAGAGCAAAAGAAGGAGGAAGGCGGCGATTCCGGGCAGTTCGGCGAGGAACTCGGCGGGCTTTTCTTTGAGGATTTGGAGGTCGGCGCGGGTGTTTTCCGGAAGGCGGGAGGCTTCCTGGGCCAGAAAGTTCTCCACGCTTTCGGTGAGGAGGGCTTCCGTGGCCGAGTGGATGGCCGGCACCATCTCCAGGCCTCGCGACCGCGTGATCACCCAGGCGCTGAAGGTGGAAGCTAGCACCACCGCCAGGAAAGCCCCCCCCACCGCGCGTTCCGGGCCAATACGGCGGAGGAGCATCTCTCCGAGCACCACGGCGGGGAGGCTGGCCAAAAGGAAGAAGGAAAGGCTACCCCAGAGCCAACCGTGGATCACGAAGCTCAATCCCAAGCCGATGAGCAGAGCGATCGCTGCCCAGAGGCGTCCGCGGTGGATTTGCGGGGTGCCCACGTAAAGGTAGAGAAAGGGAAGGGGGGCGAGCACGAGAAAGCCCACCGACAAAAAGAACAAGGGCCCCAGCAAGCACAGCGCTAGCTGAAAGGCCCAGGATCCGGGACGCTCAAAGGGCTCTACGGGAGTTTTGTCCATGAGCCTCTAAGTAGTTTAAGCGTCGTAGTTTTCGGCGCCCTCTTCGGTGGGCTTCTTCACGCGCTTCATCGGGCTCGGCTTTTTGGTGAGCTCGATGTCGTTTTCTTTGGAGAGGTTGGCGCTGAGGAAACGCACCACGTTTTCGTTGATGCGGAAGTTACGCTCCAGCTCCGCCACGGTGCCGTTATTGCCGGTGAAGGCGAAGTAGAGATAACGGCCGCGGTTTTCTTTTTGAATCTCGTAAGAAAGGCGACGGGTTCCCCAGTCTTCGAAATTGCCGAACTGGCCTTCGTGCTGTTGAACGATGGATTCCACTTTTTGACGGATCGCCGATACTTGTTCTTCGGTGGTATTCGGCTTGGTGATCACAGTGGTTTCGTAAGTCGGCATAGTTTCCCTTTTTCCTTTTCTTTCGTCTGTAAGCTTGGACTTTGGGGTGTATCATAGGCCCCTAAGGGCTGAAAAGGGCGAAATTTCAGTAGGATCAGTGGGGTGCAAGCGGGGAGGGTTGGCTGCGTGGCTCCGGCGCGCCCGACCCCCCGCCGAAATCGCCAAAGATTGAATAAGTGGACGAAATCGAATAGTTTTTTTAGAAAGAGAGGAAGGAAATTCCGGCCAAAATGATGAAACCATTGCGATTCTCCACCCTCGTGCTCGCCGCCGGTAAAGGCACGCGCATGAAAAGCCCGCTCCCCAAAGTTCTGCACCGGGCCTGTGGACGCGCCCTTTTGGGCCACGTGCTCGAAGCCACCACGGAGGCCGGGGCCACGAGCCATTTCGTGGTGGTGGGCTCGGGCCGCGACGAAGTGCTCACGGAGCTCGCGGGGTATACCCAAGAAACCCAGGAAGTTTGGCAGAAGGAGCAAAAAGGCACGGGGCACGCCGCGCAAATGGCGCTCCCGGCGCTAAAAAAAGCCGAAGATCTCATCCTCATCCTGAATGGGGATGGGCCACTTCTCCGCGCCGAAACGGTACGCGCCTTCGTGGAAAACCACCTCGCCCAGAAGGCTGATCTATCATTGGGCGTGATGGAGATCGCCGATCCCTTCGGTTACGGCCGCGTAGTGCTCGAGCGGGGCGGCAAACCGAGAGCGATCGTCGAGGAAAAAGAGGCGAGCGAGAAGGAAAAGAAGATCCGCGTGGTGAATGGCGGC
>JACCDG010006038.1_pt1 | contig 10145 bp, 7 predicted proteins | sample 7442471 | NCBI WGS metagenome assembly JACCDG01 (sample SAMN15323444, study PRJNA562643) | freshwater metagenome | isolation source: river surface water | place: USA:Blue River Watershed | collected 2017-08-17 | reverse complement strand
TGGCCTTCCAGCACGCGCTGTATCCGCTGCGCACCCCTTACGCCAGCCAGGCCGCTGTCGAGTTCGCCGACCGCACGATGGAAGCCGTCTGCTACTACGCCTACTACGCCTCCACTGAATTGGCTGAAGAGCGTGGCCGTTACTCCAGCTACCGTGGCTCGCTCTGGGATCGTGGCATCTTGCCAATCGACTCGCTCAAGCTCCTGGCTGAACAACGCGGCGGCTATGTTGAAGTGGACTCGTCCACATCGATGGACTGGGATGCACTGCGTGCTCGCATCACTCAATTCGGTATGCGCAACTCCAACTGCGTGGCCATTGCACCAACTGCCACCATCTCCAACATCGTTGGCGTGGATGCTTCGATCGAGCCCTGCTTTGGCAACCTGTCTGTGAAGTCCAACCTGTCGGGCGAATTCACTGTGGTCAACGAATACCTGGTTCGTGACCTCAAGAAGCTGGGCTTGTGGGACGACGTCATGGTCATGGACCTCAAGCACTTCGACGGTTCGCTGCGCCGCATTGATCGTGTGCCTGACGAATTGAAGAACCTGTACGCCACTGCGTTTGAAGTGGAGCCCGTCTGGTTGGTTGAAGCTGCATCGCGTCGTCAAAAGTGGATCGACCAAGCGCAATCGCTGAACATCTACATGGCAGGCGCATCCGGCAAGAAGCTCGATGAAACCTACAAGCTGGCATGGTTGCGTGGCCTGAAGACCACCTACTATCTCCGCACAGTGGGCGCCACGCATGCAGAGAAGTCGACCATCTCGCGCGGTCAACTCAACTCAGTGCCAAGCACTGGCGGCATGAGCGCCGCATCTTCAGCTCCTGCTGAATCACAAGCTGCACCTGAGCTGTCTGCTGAGCCTGCAACCGACATCAAGTTCTGCTCGATCGACAACCCTGATTGCGAGGCTTGCCAATAAAGCAAGGCTTGCGATCTGAGTGATCCACAACAAGGCCTCGGCATCTTCTTGAAGTCCGAGGCCTTGTTTGCCTCCAAATCATGTGCACTTCGATGCAAGGCAGCAACAACTGCATGCCTTATGTGTCAAGAAGTGCTTGGTGTTTTTAACAACACCCTTTCATAATCCGACTCAATAGGATGTCCGCCATGTTGGTCTGGGAAGACGACTCTTCAAACTCATCTTCGATACCCGCTCGTTCTGTGCCTTCTTCGCTTGGCGATGCACGGAACACTGCCGCGTCGACTCTGCAACCTGCCATCGCTACACCAACGACGGCAGCTGCAGCCAACACTTCGACTCGTCGCGTCAATGCTGCTGACAAGCGCATCATCAACGGCCAGACCGATGTGAACCAACTGGTTCCATTCAAGTACAAGTGGGCTTGGGAAAAGTACCTCGCCACATGCGCTAACCACTGGATGCCACAAGAAGTGAACATGTCTCGCGACATCGCTTTGTGGAAAGACCCCAATGGTTTGACTGAAGACGAGCGCCGCATCATCAAGCGCAACCTCGGCTTCTTCGTCACGGCTGACTCGCTGGCTGCCAACAACATCGTGTTGGGCACCTATCGTCACATCACCGCACCTGAAGCTCGTCAGTTCTTGCTGCGCCAGGCTTTTGAAGAAGCGATCCACACTCACGCTTATCAATACATCGTTGAATCGTTGGGCCTGGATGAAGGCGAGATCTTCAACGCCTATCACGAAGTGGCTGCCATCCGCGAGAAGGATGAGTTCCTGATCCCGTTCATCGACGCGATCATGGACCCCAACTTCCACACCGGCACACTGGAAACCGATCAGACCTTGCTCAAGTCGATCATCGTGTTTGCTTGCTTGATGGAAGGCTTGTTCTTCTACGTGGGCTTCACACAGATCCTGGCACTGGGTCGTCAAAACAAAATGACGGGCGCTGCCGAGCAGTATCAATACATCCTGCGTGATGAATCGATGCACTGCAATTTCGGTATTGACCTGATTAACCAGATCAAACTGGAAAACCCGCAATTGTGGACCGCGCAATTTAAGGCGGAAATCAAGGCGCTTTTCCTTAAAGCTGTTGAGCTTGAATACCGATACGCTGAGGACACCATGCCACGTGGGGTTTTGGGCCTCAACGCATCCATGTTCAAGGGCTATCTGCGCTACATCGCGAATCGTCGTGCAACCCAGATTGGGTTGGAAGAACTCTTCCCGAATGAAGAGAACCCTTTCCCATGGATGAGTGAAATGATTGACCTGAAGAAGGAACGCAACTTCTTCGAAACCCGCGTTATTGAATATCAGTCGGGCGGCGCCCTGTCTTGGGATTGAGAACCTTGCTCATTGTTGCAAAGGCCACCAAACAGGACATGTCCATCCGACATACCCCATTCATTGCACCGCACTCAGATCCTAGGGGGTGTTGGGCGATGAATCCCTGTGCTGCATGCTGCAGCTCAGTGCTCTTTGCAACTTGATCAAGGAGATCCGTATGGCAACTGCGAAAAAAGCAGCAGCGAAAAAAGCTGCCCCAGCCAAGAAGGCTGCTGTGAAGAAGGCCGCCCCCGCCAAAAAGGTGGCAGTGAAAAAGGCTGCTGCGCCAGCTAAGAAGGCCGCAGCCCCTAAGAAGGCAGCCGCTCCAGCCAAAAAGGCTGCAGCTCCTAAGAAGGCAGCTGCTCCAGCCAAGAAGGCTGCAGCTCCTAAGAAGGCAGCCGCTCCAGCCAAAAAGGCCGCAGCTCCTAAGAAGGCAGCCGCTCCAGCCAAAAAGGCCGCAGCTCCTAAGAAGGCAGCCGCTCCAGCCAAAAAGGCTGCAGCCAAGAAGGCAGCCGCTCCAGCCAAGAAAGCCGCAGCTCCTAAGAAGCCTGCAGCCAAAAAGGCTTCTGCTAAAAAGGCTCCAGCCAAGCCTGCCCCTGCGGCACCTGCTCCTGCTGCCAAAAAGCCTGCTGCCCCTGCGGCAAAGACCACGCTGAGCCCACAAGCCGCATGGCCTTTCCCAACAGGCAACAAGCCCTGATACCAGTTTCTTTCTGGTACCTTCAAAGCCCGACCCCGGTCGGGCTTTTTCGTTTTCAACAGATTTGCCCCAAGTCACCTGCGCATGGCATCACCTCGCACCAAGTCCACCCAAGCACCGACAGACAACGGTTTGGCATTGACATTGACGCTGGACTGGCCATGTCTTCGCCTGGCTGATGCCGGCAAACCCAAGCAACACATCGTGCTGGATATCAGCGTCTCGCCCAATGCCAAAAAAACAGAAGTGGTGGGTTGGCACGATGGCGCACTGCGCGTGCGACTGAATGCGCCACCAGTAGATGGCGCCGCCAACGAAGCATTGCGTCGATGGCTCGCCGATGAAACCGGACTGACCCTGGCGACGGTTGAACTGCTGCGCGGCGCCACCGGCAGGCGCAAACAGCTGGCACTTCACGCCCCAGTCGAAAAAATCGTTGATTGGCTGACGCGCTTAAAAACGCAAGGGGCGCTTTCTGACAAGTAGGGGCAGATAGAATACGAGGTTTGTCGCAAGACCATCTCAGCAAGGCTGAACCTCCATGGCCCAGTACGTTTTCACCATGAACCGCGTCGGGAAGATCGTTCCCCCGAAGCGCCAAATCCTCAAAGACATCACCCTGAGCTTTTTCCCGGGCGCCAAAATCGGTGTGCTGGGCGTGAACGGCTCCGGTAAGTCCACCTTCCTCAAGATCATGGCAGGCGTGGACAAGGACATCGAGGGCGAAGCCGTCCCGATGCCCGGCATCAAGATCGGTTACCTGCCCCAGGAACCGGTGATGAACCCAGACCAGACCGTCCGCGAAGCCGTTGAAGAAGGCATTGGCGGCGTCCTGGCTGCCAAGAAGCGCCTCGATGAGGTCTACGCCGCTTACGCTGAAGAAGACGCTGACTTCGACGCATTGGCCGCAGAACAAGGCGAGCTGGAAGCCATCATCGCTGCCGGCGGCTCTGAAAACACCGACCTGCAACTGGAACTGGCTGCCGACGCCCTGCGCCTGCCAGCTTGGGACGCCATCATTGGCAACCTGTCCGGCGGTGAAAAGCGTCGCGTGGCCCTGTGCCGCCTGCTGCTGTCCAAGCCTGACATGCTGCTGCTTGACGAACCCACCAACCACTTGGACGCCGAGTCCGTGGATTGGCTGGAACAGTTCCTCAGCCGCTTCTCTGGCACCGTGGTCGCCATCACCCACGATCGCTACTTCCTGGACAACGCTGCCGAATGGATCCTCGAACTGGACCGCGGCGCAGGCCACCCCTACAAGGGCAACTACTCTGACTGGCTCGATGCGAAGGGCAAGCGTCTGGAAGCCGAACAGAAGACAGAAGACGCTCGAGCCAAAGCACTGAAGCAAGAACTGGAATGGGTTCGCAAGAACACCAAGGGTCGTCAAGCCAAGAGCAAGGCCCGCCTGGCACGCTTTGAAGAGCTGAGCGACGTCGAATACCAAAAGCGCAATGAAACCAATGAAATCTTCATCCCTGTGGCCGAACGCCTGGGTAACGAAGTCATTGAATTCAAGAACGTCACCAAGTCCTTCGGTGATCGCTGCCTGATCGACAACCTGTCCTTCAAGGTCCCTGCTGGCGCCATCGTCGGCATCATCGGCCCCAACGGCGCCGGTAAATCGACCCTGTTCCGCATGATCCAGGGCGTCGAGCAACCAGACAGCGGTGAAGTCGCCATCGGCAAGACCGCGCAACTGGCCTTCGTCGACCAAAGCCGTGAAGGCCTGGACGGCAGCAAGACCGTCTGGCAAGACGTTTCAGGCGGCTTGGACAACATCACCGTGGGCAAGTTCGTGATGCCATCGCGCGCCTACATCGGTCGCTTCAACTTCAAGGGCAACGACCAGCAAAAGCTGGTTGGCAACCTGTCCGGTGGTGAACGTGGCCGCCTGCACCTGGCCAAAACCCTGGCACAGGGCGGCAACGTTCTGATGCTGGACGAACCATCCAACGACTTGGACGTTGAAACCCTGCGCGCCCTGGAAGATGCCCTGCTGGAATTTGCCGGCAGCGCCATGATCATCTCCCACGATCGCTGGTTCCTCGATCGCATCTGCACACACATCCTGGCGTGTGAAGGCGACTCGCAATGGTTCTTCTATGACGGCAACTATCAAGAATATGAAGCCGACAAGAAGAAACGTTTGGGCGAAGAAGGCGCGCGTCCAAAACGCGTGCGTTTCAAACCCATTCGTTAATATTCTGTGACGACGAAAAAACCGTCGCAAAAAGGCCCGTCACCAGACGGGCCTTTTTATTTTCAGGACACCGTTTTCGGGGGGTAAGCCCTAGGGTTTCCGTCAAAGGGGGAAATCACCTCGACGACTAGAATTTCTGCAATTAGTGAACCCGATTGGGTCCACTCCTTTTCCACGTGCGTTATCAGCCTGAATCATCAGGTTGATAACCGTTCATGACCTTGCTGGAGAGCTTTTGATGATTTCCCGGATGACCCGTATATTGACTGCCACCGCCATGGCCGTTTCTGCTTTGACTCTGGGGGGCTGCGCTGCAATTGAGTCTGCGGGTACTGGGGTTGTTCTCAAGATCTTCGAACAAAAGATCACGCCCAAGGTCATGGAAATCGGCGACGTTGACATGGCTTGTAACTTCTCCTACGTCAACGCACCGTTGGTCAGCGCCATGCGTGCCTTCCACGGCGACCCGTCGCTGATGGAAACCGTGATGCTGTCGGCTGGTGGCGTGTGCTCTGACGCCCAAGCGGTCAAAGAAGAATTGCGCTACCTGCGCGCCTCACGCGACAAGCGCTCTGACGAAGCCCAAGACGCCCGCATCGCTCAAAAGCGCCTGCTGGCATTGACCGCTCAACGTCAATACCTGGCCTTCCAGCGCATGCAAACCAAGTTGGAACAAAAGTACTTCTTCAAGTACGGCACCAACTGCCCTGATTTCGGCCGTGACTTCGATGAACTGGCCTACCTGATGGGCACCATCTCGGGTCTGCAAGCCATGCAAAACGACATCGCCGCACAGCAAACTGTCGGCGTGCCAACCGACATCGCCCCGATGGCCGATTCGGCTCTGAAGTGCTTGAACAACGCCAAGTGGTGGGGCGCCCCTGAGGCCGCTCGCGCCACCGTGTGGAGCATCATCCCTGGCTCTGGCCAAGGTCGTGACATCAAGGGCACTTTCGACAAGTCGATGACATTGGGTGAAGCCAAGGGCGTGCGCCTGGCACACGTGATGGCAGCCATGGCCGCCCAATCATCAGATGACACTGTGGGTGTTCGCGAAGCCATCAAGCGTTTCGTCAGCGTTCAGAATTTCACCCCTGCGAAGGACTATCTGCTGATCGACGCCATCTCTTACGAGCAGATGATGAACATCTCTGATCGTCTGTGGACCCAAAACGCCGGCACACGTACCCCGCTCGCCAGCTTGGGTAAGTTCTGGGACGACAAGGTGGGCGGCGATGTCAATGCCGACGATTTCCTGAAGTAACGGAAAGTGCCCCAGGCCAAGATCACTAGGTAAATTCCCTCCCCGCGTATGTGGGAGGCAAAACCGCCGATTTTTCCCTGGGGCCGCTATAGTGCCCAGGCACCACGTTATAGATTACGTGCGTTTCCAGATTGGCACAAAACCAAAAACTAATAGAGGGCCAAACAGCTTGTTGGCCCTCCTCTTTTTGTACCGAGGAGCATTCATGACATTGGGTTCGACCATCAGCAAAATCAGTGCTGCCGCCTTGGTGGTACTGGGTGCAACCACGCAAGCACACGCAGGCCAAAAGATCTGCGTCTATGACTTGCTTGGAACATCCGGCGACATCTACAACATGGCCAAAGACTATGTGCTGGCCATGCAAAAAACAGGCGTCACGCTCGAACTCAAGGGCTACACCGACGAACGTGTAGCCACTGAAGACTTCCGTACCGGTCAATGTGACGGCGTCATCGCCACGGCCTTCCGTACTCGCCAGTTCAACATTGTGGCCGGCTCGATCGACACCTTGGGCGCCACCACCATCGTGCGTGACGGCAAGATCGACATGGCAGCCAGCTACAGCGTGGTTCGCAAAGTCATCCAGACTTATGCTGCACCGCAAGCAGCCAAGTTGATGGTCGACGGCAACTATGAAGTCGGTGGCATCGTGCCTCTGGGCGCTGCCTACCCTGTCGTGAACGACCGCAAGCTCAACACCGTTGAAGCGCTGGCCGGCAAGCGCATTGCCTCGTTTGACTACGACAAAGCCCAAGCCGTGATGATTCAACGCATTGGCGCTCAGCCAGTGTCCGCTGACATCACCAACTTCGCCACCAAGTTCAACAACGGCTCGGTTGACATGGTTGGTGCACCATCGATGGCCTACAAACCATTGGAACTGCACAAGGGTATTGGCAAGAACGGCGGCATCGTGCGCTTCCCCATGCTGATCCTGACGTACCAAGTCATGCTCAACAAGACCAAGTTCCCAGAAGGTTTTGGTGGCAAGTCACGCGAGTACTGGCTGTCTCAGTTTGATCGCGCCATGCAGTTGATCAAACAAGCTGACGCCAGCATTCCTCCTGCAACCTGGGTCGAGTTGAGTTCCGAGAACTCTTACAAGTACACCTTGATGCTGCGCGAATCTCGTATCGACATCGCTCAACAGGGCATGTACGACAAACGCGGTCTGAAAGTCATCAAGAAGATCCGTTGCAGCGTGAACCCCGGAGATCCGGAATGCGCAACCAAGTCTGAAGAAGACTGGAAATAAATCCTGCCTGCGGGGCCATGCCCCCATCAGGTTAACGAACGGGGGGGCTACGTGCCCCCTCTTGATTGACGGCTCAGCAGTACGAGCCACGTCAGAGCAGTGAACATGACAACCGCACCGACCTCCCGACAGTTCCTGGGTCGAACCCTTCTCGAATGGTTCGCCAGTCTCCCCGTCTTTGCCCTTTTGTTGGTGACATTGATCATCGGCACCGGCGAGATGGTTCACGGCCAGTTGCTCAAACTGGGTGAATCGATGTTCGGCGATCCTGCCGCGCAAGTTCAATACTTCATGCTTCGTGCAGATCCAGTCAAACCTGACTGCGATGCCAATCCCGATGTCGAAGCAGAAATTGCCAAGCAAATGGCAGGCGACCCTCAGGGCGCGGGTGGCGGTGACGACATCGACAACCTGTTCACCGAAGCGGCTCCCGCAGCTGACCCAGCCATGGTCCGCAAGTCGGTTGAGCAAGCCAAGTCGATCTGCCAACTCAAGATGAGTTTGTACGAACGCGTGGTTCAACACCAAACTACTGAGGTCAAGATCTACCGCGCCATTGAAACAAGCTTTTTTGGTTTGTTCCAAGTCGGCACGGATAACCGCCCTCTGATTTTGTTGATGATGTTCGCCGTAGCGGCCATCGTCACCACACTGGGCTTTCACCACATTGGCATCCGTCCTGGTCACTACACCAAGGACTACTTCGTCCAGTCAGCCAGTCAAGCGGTGGCATCCGGTCTGCTGTTGTTCTCGGCGGTTCGGTACTACCAGATTCTGCAGGGATCTGGCGTGCCCATCGAGCACCCTCTGCTGCACTACATCTGGATAGTGCTGTTCTCAGTACTGCTGCTGATCAACGTCAAACGAGTGATCATGCCGGTCAAGTCTCCCAACGGGGAAGGCAACTGGACATCTGCATTGCTGTCCATGCCGCTGTACGCTCAAATGGGTACGGTTGCAGGCTTGTATTTCCTGTACAAGGGCCACGACGCAGGCCTGGCGATTTACATCAACCAGTTGATGGAATTGCCTAGCATCTTCATGAACCTGGGCCTGTTCATCTGGTCCGGCATGTTGCTCAAGCAAAGCCGCGTGGTCGACCTGTTCATGGACGTTCTGCGCCCATGGAGCCTGTCACCTCAGCTGCTGACCTACATCATCTTGGTGGCAGCGGCCTTCGGTACGGCCTACACCGGCGCATCGGGTATTTTCGTGATTGCTGCCGGCGGCATCATCTATCACGAAGTGCGCGCATCAGGTGGTTCGCGTCAGTTTGCTTTGGCTGCAACAGCCATGTCGGGCTCGCTCGGCGTGGTGCTGCGCCCCTGCCTGCTGGTGGTGCTGATTGAAGCATTGAACAAGCAAGTCACCACAAACGGTCTCTATCACTGGGGCTTCTACGTGTTCTTGCTGACGTCCACGCTGTTCTTCTTTGCCTCGCAGATGCTGCGTACAGAGAAGTCGAACATCGAGGCGTTTGGTGTGGCCATCCCCGCCATGCTGCGCCAGATGATTCCAACCTTGCCCTACGTTGCCGTGGTGGTCATTGTTGTCGCGCTGTACGAGTACCTGCTTGACACCAAGCTGAACGAAATCACCGCCCCGACGATCATGCCAGTCATGCTGCTGATCATCCTGATGTTCGACAAGTTCACCAACAAGGGCAAAGCAGAACTGACCCCAGACTACGCCAGCCATCGTCAAGATGGTGTGGAAAAGTCCATTCGCTATGCCACCAACGAAACCATCGGCCACATCGGTGCGCTGTTGAGCTTGATGACTCTGTCGCTGGCCATGGGCGGTGTGATCGAACGCTCCGAATTGATGAGCAACGCGCCTCAAGTGTTCGCGAACCACTGGACGGCCATGGCCTTCCTGGTCGTGACCAAGGTGTTGCTGGGCATGATCATGGATCCGTTCGGTGCAGTGGTACTGGTTTCGGGCACCTTGGCCCCCATCGCCTATGCAAACGGCATTGAGCCTTTGCACTTCTGGATGATGGTGCTGGTCGCCTTCGAGTTGGGTTACTTGCTGCCTCCGGTTGCGATCAACCAGATCCTGACTCGCCAAGTGATTGGTGAAGATGAAGTGGAGCTGGCAGACAAGGAAGTGGCCAAGCTGGGCTTCTATCGCCGCTATGAACGCTGGATCTTGCCTTTGGTCGTGATGTCCATTGGTCTGGTTGTCGTGTCATTTGGCCCGCTGGCCGTCCACGACTTCCCTGCCCTGCAGTTCATTGCAGACTGGTTCCAGCCAGTACATGCCAATTGATCTGAAATAGATCCCAAAGCAAAAACGGCGAGAGGCTTGAGGCCCTCGCCGTTTTTTTATGAATGACTGAGCCGCAGTGGCTGCAACATCCGTCGCCGCACGCGGCAGATATCAGAATTTGTATTCAGGATTGGTGGGACGGAACTCACTGTCGGCCAAGCGACGCGCCAAGGCGTT
>JACCDG011429644.1_pt1 | contig 10151 bp, 7 predicted proteins | sample 7442471 | NCBI WGS metagenome assembly JACCDG01 (sample SAMN15323444, study PRJNA562643) | freshwater metagenome | isolation source: river surface water | place: USA:Blue River Watershed | collected 2017-08-17 | reverse complement strand
TGACTTCGCAAAGATGGTGAAAACCTAAGGCCCCTTTAGGCTTGATCAGTTCGTTTTTAAAAACATAAGTCCAAAAATCTTGTTTGACATTCTCTCGAAACGCTTCTCGAATCTGAGGAAGGGCGTTTTCTAAATTCGGAAATCCGGCCAGCATGCGAGCTATCGCTTGACGAACCGTTTCAATTTCCTCATTCTGTTCTCGAAAATGCGAAGAAGTGACGGCCCATGTGATCACAGTCAGAGCTAAAAGACCTGCACCGACCCCTCCCCCTACAGACCAAGACAGTATTCCAAGAGGACACGCTGCGATACAAAAAACTCCTAGGGGAAGAGCGATCGCTCCGATAATTTCGGAAAAAATTTTATAAATCTCATCGATATTAGCAAAAGGAGTTAAGTCCGCATCTTGCTCAGGAGCGGGAGAGGGAGGCGGAGAATGCCGCAATAAAAGAGGTCCTTGCACCATAGCCATGGGAGTATTGTAGCATACTCCCGGACTATATTTTAAGCTCAAACCTGAATTTTAAATCTGTTGGGGGGAGGGACGATCCAAAGAAGGTTTTGGCATCTCTGAATTCGGAATCCTCTCTGGAGGGGGGGGTGGATTCTTTTTTTGTAAATTCTGAGCTTTTTGTAAACGTTCTTTTTTCTTTGCTAGATCCCAAGAATCATTCATGATTTCAAGAACGTCTTCTTTATCCAAAGTCTCAAACTCCATGAGCATATCCGTCATCAGCTGAACTTTAGCCCGATTAGCTTCCAGGATTTCAGAGGCTTTTTGATGCGCCTCGCCCAAGAGCTTGCGCACTTCTTCATCAATTGCTTTGGCTGTTGCATCCGAGTAGTTCTTCTCGTGGTAATTTGCCATTCCAAGGTATTGACCATTTTCAGAACGCTCATCATAGGCCACGGTTCCTAGCGTATCGGTCATTCCCCACTCGCAGACCATGCTGCGAACAAGTCTTGTTGCCTGAGCAAAGTCCATCTGAGCACCAGAAGACATATCGCCGACAAACAATTCTTCAGCAACCCTTCCGCCCATGAGAACAGCCAATTGATCGAGAAGCTCTCTTTTCCAATAGCTTAAACGATTTTTCTTCGGCATGAAGTGTGTTGCTCCTAAAGAAAGGCCTCTTGGAATAATTGTGACCTTATCCACAGGATCTGCATACTTCACACAAAGAGCAACAACAGCGTGCCCTGATTCGTGGTATGCTGTTGTCTTCTTCTCGCCTTGATCGATCTCAAGACTACGTCTTTCTTTGCCATAACGGACTTTATCACACGCTTCCATCGCTTCTACAGCTGTTACAGCACTTCTTCCTTTACGAGCTGCCAGCAGTGCTGCTTCATTGAGGATGTTAGCAAGATCTGCTCCAGAGGCTCCTGGAGTATTGCGGGCGATATCCATGAGTTCGACAGAGGCATCGAGTTTAATACGACGGGCATGCACTTTCAGAATTTCATAACGTCCTTTAACGTCGGGAAGATCTAGCACAACACGCCTATCAAAACGACCGGGTCTTAAGAGTGCTTTATCCAAAACATCGGGGCGGTTTGTGGCAGCAATCAGAATGACCCCTTCATTGGTGTCAAATCCATCCATTTCAACCAGCAACTGGTTTAAAGTCTGCTCCCTTTCATCATGTCCCCCTCCAATGCCAGCTCCACGATGCCTTCCGACAGCATCGATTTCATCCATAAAAATAAGACAAGGAGCATGCTTTTTTGCCTGTTCAAACATATCACGGATACGACTTGCTCCCACACCGACAAACATCTCGACAAAATCAGAACCCGAAATCGAAAAGAAAGGACGATCCGCTTCTCCCGCAACAGCTTTGGCTATCAAAGTCTTTCCAGTTCCTGGCGCTCCAATACAGAGAACCCCTTTAGGAATTTTAGCTCCCAAAGCAGTAAATTTTGCAGGATCTTTGAGGAAATCCACAATTTCTTGGAGTTCTTCTTTAGCTTCTTCACATCCAGCAACATCCTTAAACGTCACCTGATTTTTCTCTTTGGTCAACAATTTAGCTGGAGACTTTCCAAAATTCATGGCTCCCCCACCCGCTCCCTTCATCTGACGGGAGAAAACAAAGTAGATCAAGAAAATCACCAACAGGACTGGCATGATCGTAAAGAGGTAGCTGAGGTAATTAGGAGCAGGCTCTTCGCTTTTAAAGACCTTTTCGAGCACTAAATTGCGCGGTTGATCAGGGGCTCTAAAGACCGCGGATTTATTGGCAGGAAAGTTCTCCCATTCTTGTTTTGCTTGCGCAAACCAATGGGTATAACTTTCAGCATCCTGCTTTTCTAAGGCTCTTGTGGAAAGCTCTTGATTATTGAAAAACCACGTTGCATTGACAACTGCCTGACGGGCTTTATCCAGTTTTGCATTAGTGCTGTCCAGCTCTTGAGAAAGGTACTCATACTGTTCAATCTCAGCTTTATAACTACGCACACTTCTCAACTGGACCAATCTCACATTTTTATCTTCTTGATTGAGCTGATCGACAATCGTTCGCAGCTCTTTGAGAGCTTCGGAGTAGAGGGCAAGTTGCTGCTCTTTAGTTTGCGCATTTTTAGGATCCAAACTTGCTAACACACGCTCTTCTAACCCTTTAAGCTCCATCTTCATCGGGTCACTACCAATACCAAGAGCATGGGATCTAAAACCTTCAATGAGGGTCAACAGATCTCTTCCATAAGAGGAGACTTGACCAGCTCCAACAGAGGAATAATTTTTTTCTAAATCGGCAAGGCTTGTGATGTCTTGATCCGAGAGTTTTTTAATGATAATCGCATGCTCTGAGTCGCTGCTATTATAGATGGGATCCACCACACGATACCCCCCTTTAGAGAGAGGGAGCCCACTGAGATGGAGGAAAAAATCTGCGGAATCAATGACTTGGGCTTTAAGCGCTGCAAGGTCAGCTGCCGCTTCTTCTTTCTGAGAAGTCAGTTCATGCTTGCGATTTAAAAGTTCGAGATAACGAAAACGGGCTCTTCCTTCATCGGTTTGCTGATCCTTAAAATGTCCTGAGAAAGAGACAAGGTTATCATTGAGGGCTATCTTGCGGCTATCTTCCTTCTGCAAGAGATCCAAATTCACCAGATGTTCAACCTGATGGCTAAATGCCACCTTGGCAGTCTTATCGCCACTCAAATTCTGAAAAGTCAGAATGATGAAAATACCTGCGAGCAAGAAAATGAAAAAGCCTCCAGGAAATCCTCGCTTCTGATCTGGCTTCTGGTTGTCATTACTCATGATGATTGTCCACTATTAAGAGGCTGTTAGCAGTGAAAGCCCCTTGGTAAATTAAACCAATAACACCTTATTAAAGTAAAGGGCCTTGAACAGCAGAACTACCGCTGCTCGCGAGCCTTTAGGGGCGGGTCACCCGCAATCAAATTACTAACAAACCTAAAATTAGCAAAATTAAAATAATTTGTCATTATTTAGTTTTGATAAAAACAGGTCGAAACAATATTCTTTAATTATAAAAAGAATTGAATTGTCTATATAAAAAACAACTCCTTTTGACTGATAGAAAATTTTCCGCTTTGACCCAAGAAGACCTGAAATGATCCCTTCAAACATGACCGAGGAAACAGTCCAATGATTCCTCTGAAAAAAACCTTTCAAAAGATATTCGAGTTCAACCTTTTCGAGCTCAGAATACCTTGAAAAATCCCACAAAACACCCCAAGAATGATCCTGCTTGGCTTCCTCATACTTTTTGATCCGCTTTGCAAAGTATTTTTTGAGCTCTAAAGAACTCTGACTGAGCCGACAAAGATTACGAGAAACCTCTTTCCCAAAGGTCTGATTCAAAAAAGGAAGCAAAGTTCCCCGCATCCTTCCGCGCAAAAAACCTGGGTCCAAATTTGTCGCATCTTCCAAATAAGGTGCTTTCCCGATCGATTGCAAAAGTTCTTTCTTCGAAAAGGACAATAAGGGGCGAAAAAGGAGCATCTGCCCACTCTCACTCACTTCTTCCATCCCTCCAAAAGCTCTTAAGTGAGCCCCTTCGAGTACTCTTTTTAAAACAGTCTCCGCTAGATCATCGGCATGATGGGCTAAAAAAACCCCTTCTGCTTGCAGTTCGCCACAAAGCTTGCTAAAAAATTCGAGCCTCTCTTGTCTTGCAAAAGCTTCCTTATTTTTGGAAGGGACCGTGGGAAGTCTCTTCAGATGAAAGGGAAGACCTAAAACTGCTGCCTCCTGTCTTAGAAGGTCGGCCTCGTCAGCGCTCTCTTTCCTCCACCCATGGTCCACGTGAGCCAAATGCAGATCGAGCTTCAGGGCCTCCTTGGAGGCAAGAAGAGCCTGTAAAAGAGCTTTGGAGTCAGGACCTCCCGAGTAGCCCAAGATCAGGGGCTTATTCCCTGTACAGTGTTCCTGCAAAAAACGTCTTACCTTCCTCCATACCATAGAGACTCAGAGAGGTCTTATGTTGTAAAATTCAAAGATAGATCCTGCAATAGCTCCTGTAAGCACCATTATTCTTGAAAAGAAAGTAGCTGCCAACATGTTTTCAAAGGAAACTATGTGGAAAACGATAAGGCCTGAACTAACTCCACCTGCAGCAACGGCGCCAAGAACAGCTCCCGTAAGGATGCTCATAGCCACATAGATTACTTTTTCAATCTGTCTGGAAGAGCTTTTCCTATCAGAGAGATATCCCAGTTTTACTAGAACCTTAACTCCTATGTCCTCTATGAGGTTCTGTCCACACTCTGTAGTCGGTAGGACCCACCCAGAAACTGCTGCTAAGCCAGCTCCTAGGCAAGTTGTCCCACACAAGCCCTGCCCAATGCCACTAACAACCCCCATAAATATCCCCTCTAATAGGGAACTATTATAGTTCTGTTGCCCTTCCGAGATCAAGAAGAATCACTCCTCGCTCCAGGCCTTGGTAATCGACAAAATACACTGCACGCTTATAAAATTTATTTGAGGTAAATGGCATAAGATTTTGTCGGTTTTAGGGTTCTTTTATTCCGGAGCATAACTCGGGTATTTGGGAAAAATAGGTCATTTTGATGAGATTTTGATTGCGAGCTAAGCCCGCATAGGGGGCGAGCGAAAATCAAAAGATCGCACAATGGCCATTTTTAACAAGTGCCTTAAGTTGTGCAACGGTCTCAAATTGGCTCAAAAGAACTCTAAAACCGACAGAAAATTACTTTGCAGACACCCTCTAAGTTTGCTATATTAACTCTCTTTGAGAGGGGTGGACGTGCCAATTCTGTGGCGGTATTTATTAAAGAGATATTTTCAGGTATTTTCCCTATGCGTCCTAAGTTTTGTAGGGGTCCTTCTTGTCTTCAGATTCCAGACGATTGCCCGTTTTGCGGCATCGGGCACTCACATTTGGGATGTTTTGCTCTTCACGCTCTTTCAAATTCCCTACATCCTCCCGATTGCCATTCCCATTTCTTGCCTGATCTCTTCGATGCTTCTGCTGCAAAGTTTAAGTAATTCCCATGAGATCACAGCTTTTAGAACGAGTGGTTTGAGTTTAAAGCCAATCTTAGTTCCCATCCTCCTGGCAGGCTTTTGTCTGTTTCTACTCAACCTCACGATCTCCTGTGAAATTTCCCCTAGATCCCGCATCCTGGCAAAAAAACTCGTTTATGAAGCCTTGTCGAATAATCCCCTCATCGTCTTTCAAAAAGATGGGCTTCTTAAGGTCAAAGGGGCCTACATCGAGATGAAAAAACTCGAAAATGGCAAATATGCAGAAGATGTTGTTTTCTTAAGCCAAAATAAGTCCAATGAAAGACTATCCCTTGTCATTGCCAAAAAACTCTCCCTTAAAAAAGAACTTCTCCGAGGAGAAAAAGTCGCGATGATCTCAAGCGCTGATAGCAAGCAAGGGGAAGGTTTTGATCACCTGATGATTGAAAACCAAGATACGATGGACGCTAAAGGCTCCCACCTCATGCAGTTTACCCAAACTCCCTCGTTTGGTTTTTCTGATGAGCAACAAACCCTCAAGCAACTCCTTGCCAAAGAACGCGCCCATCACTCGAAGGTCTCTATGAAAACATTCGTTGAGATGGCCAAAAGAGGCTCGATTGCCTTTGCTGCCTTCACTTTCACACTCATCGGGGTCTCTTTTGGCCTTCATATCGGTAGACTCCGCTCCAAAAGAGGGATTCTTTTTGCGGTGAGCCTAGCCGCGTTTTATATGATCTCTTTTATTGCAGCGAAGTCGTTTAAGAATTCTTATATTGCCATTTTACTCCTCACGATTCCCCACCTCATCATCATCTTCTCTTGTCTAAAACCTCTTTCAGCCGTGACGCGAGGAGTCGAGACGTGATTTATCAACGCTATCTTTCGAAAGAGATCCTGAAAACTTTTTGTCTTTTTCTTTTCTCCTTCTACTTTGTCTATGTTGCGATGGACTACTCGACACATGTGGGGGATTTCATCTCCGATCAGAAAATCGATTTTGCCCACTTCATGTCCTATTACGGATTCCATTTCATCAAACGTTCCGAGCTTCTCTTTCCCCTAGCGCTTCTCATTGCAACCATTCGAGTCCTCCTGTCGATGAACCAACACGGAGAGCTTACAGCGCTCCAAGTCTCTGGAATTCCCTCAACGACGATTTTACGCCCCTTCCTCGTGATCGGTCTTGCTGCTACAGCCTGTAACTACGCCAGCATGGAATATATCCTCCCTAAAAGCCTTAATTACCTGGACTCCTTTGAAAACAGACATTTTAAAAACCAAGGAGCAACAGCCAAAGAAAAATCCTTTAACGTTCTCTACCTGACAGACGGATCCAAACTCTTCTACCAAAAAGAAGATGCTTCTAAACAGGCCTATTTTGATGTCTTTTGGGTCCGCTCTTCTGACGAACTCTTTCGGATGAAATACCTCTCTAAGGATTTGGAGCACCCATTTGCCCAATATGTCGACCACATCATCCGCGATGGTCAAGGACGCCTAGAAAAAGTAGAATCCTTTGACACCTGCCATCTGATCAGTATGCACATCAAAAAAGCAACTGGAAATCAAGGAACGATCTCTCCAGAAAACAAACGCTTAAGCCAACTTTTTTACTTACTCAAGCACCCCTCTTCCGACTACCTACCCTCTGAAATTCTCACCCACCTACTCATGAAACTCTCTATGCCCTTACTCTGTCTTGTTTCCGTCTTGGCACCGATCCCTTTTTGCATCCGCCATTCTCGGAATACCCCCGTTTTTCTGATCTACACCGTTTCCCTCTTTGGCCTCATCACCTTCTTTACCTGTATGAATGGTGTTGTCATCTTAGGGGAAAATCACACCATGTCCCCTTTCCTTGCGATTCTGACTCCTTTCATTGCGATCAGCGCTTGGATTGGCTGGAAATTTAAAAAAGAGGTTTTTGCGTGAAATGGAATCTTAAGTGGCTCATCATTTGGCACCTTGTCGTCTTGGTATTACTCACCTCCTTTTTCTCGAGCACTGGGGCCACCCTCTGGCAAACCTTGGATATCGCCTGTTTTAGGGCTCTTAATCATACACTCGAAGGCAATCTATTCGCTCAAAAATTCTGGGCCTGGATGAATTTGCGCGCAGCGGATTGGCTCGAAGATATTGTTTTCCTAAGCTTTTTTATCGTTTATATTCGCAGCTGTGCCAAAGAGCTGAGAACCCGAAAAATCTGCGCGCTCATCCTCTGCGTTGCTTACTGTGGAGCCATCGTAGCTCTGAACAAAGCCACATTCAGATCGTGGATTCATATTGAACGTTTAAGTCCTTCTCTTGTGCTAGATCATGTTGTTGACGTCAGTCACGCTCTTTTCTGGACCTCTGTCAAGACAGCCTCTGCTTCAAGCTTTCCAGGTGATCACGGCATTACCGCTCTTTTCTTTCCTGTGGTTCTCTCATGGCTAGGAGCGACAAGAAAGCTTCAGCTCTCTGCTTGGATCTACACCGCTTTTCTATCGATCCCTCGGATGATTGTAGGAGCCCACTGGCTTTCTGATGTGGCTGTAGGAAGCGCCTCTATCGTTCTTGTTTTTTCTTCCTGGTGGTTCTGTTCTCCTCTTTTTACACAGATCTCTTTATTTCTTGAAAAGTGTGTGCTAGGATGTCGCAAACTGATCAAGAAAGTGGCCCTATGAACCCCGACTATAAAAAACTTCTGAAACTCCTCAAAACAGGAGCTCTTTTGAGCTCCGCGCAATCTCTCCTCGATTGGGATCGAGAAACCTACATGCCCGAAAAAGGCATTACAGTGAGATCTGAGATGCTCGAAACGCTTTCTGGTCTCGTGCATAAACACAAGACAAGCCCTGCCATTGGAAAGCTCTTAACTAAGCTAGAAAGCGCCTCCCTCTCCTCACAAGAAAAAGCTTGTGTACGTGAGATCCAAAGAGACTATCTTCATGCCACGAAATTACCCAGTCACTTTGTGAAAAAATTCACAGAAGTAACATCGACAGCCACTCACGTCTGGCAAGAAGCAAGGGCCCAAGGCGATTTTTCTCTCTTTGCTCCTCACCTAGAAAAAGTCATGAGCCTTAGCCGCAAAAAAGCAGACTACCTCGGATTCCAAGATCATCCCTATGATGCACTCCTTGACCTCTATGAACCAGAACTTACCACCAAGACACTCTCCCCTCTTTTTGCAAGCCTCCAAACAAAACTCACCGAGCTTCTCCAAAAAATCAAAAAAGCACCTCCGATCGATGATCAGTGCCTTTTTGTTACCTCCTCGAAAGAAGAACAATTTGCGCTTGCGACACACTTTTTAAAAGCTGTTCACTTAAATCATGACGGTGCGCGGTTAGATCTGTCTGCTCACCCTTTCTGTATGAGTTTACATCCACTCGATGTGCGCATGACAACAGCGCTGCGTGATCGCAATCCCCTCTTTTGCTTTTTTTCTGTGCTCCATGAAGCAGGTCACGCCCTCTACGATCAAGGGTTAAAACCCGAACACTATGGATCTCCTCTGGGAGAGGCGATCTCCTTAGGGATTCACGAGAGTCAGTCACGGTGGTGGGAGACACGCATCGGTCAGAGTCTTCCTTTCTGGAAACACTTCTTCCCCCTGCTGCAAAAAGAAATTCCAGGCTTTAGTTCTACCACTCTGACATCGTTCTACAAAGCGATTAATACCGTGGAACCCAGTTTCATCCGCATTGAAGCTGACGAAGTGACCTACAACCTTCACATCATCCTTCGCTTTGAACTTGAAAAAAGACTCATCGAAGGAACTCTCAAAGTGAAAGAATTACCTGAAGCCTGGAATGAAACGATGCGCACCTATTTTGGAATCACGCCCCCTTCGGTCAAAGAAGGCTGCCTCCAAGATGTTCACTGGTCGTGCGGTCTTGTCGGCTACTTTCCAACCTACACGCTTGGCAACCTGTTTGCCTCCCAATTTTTCGCTGTCTTTACACAAGAGTTCCCAAACTGGGAAGAAAGAGTTGCCAGTGGAGATCTTCTCTTCATCCGCGCATGGCTCAAAGCCAAAATTCATACGCATGGAAGAGAATTTTCCGCTCACGATCTCTGCCTTCAAATCTGCGGAAAACCTCTCTCCGCAGAAGCTTTTACTCATTATTTGGATCAAAAGTACAAAGACGTGTATCACTTCTAGGAGCGCTCTGAGAGACTGTGAACCTATCCTAATAAAAAGTTTCAGTTTTTTTCTGGTTCTTTTGAGCCGGTTTTTGACTGCACGTTTTTATTAGGATAGGTTCGTTAACGGATAAAGCTTTCATCGATTTTTTATTTAAGGAGTTCTAATGGCCGCAATAGAGAAGAATTTTTTCGAATGCACTTTAAAACGTTTTTTTCAATACAGAGAAAACAATCCTATTGCGTTGGTTCCTCAAAATGCCTCCTGTCCCCCTTACAAAATCTTTCAGCGCTGTATTGCTTGTAATCAAGAACGCTTTACGGAAGAAACAATGAGAGGCCCTATCCTTGTATTGCAAAATGCTGTATACACATCAGGAAACTCTCGAATTTGGTGTAAAAGATGTCACGACAAATTTTCGATAACTTACAATCAGTTATTCAAAAAAAATCCAACTAGTGTAGATGATAATACTCTTAGGCCAGGTTGCGAACTCACGATCCTAGGACAAGTCTATCACAAGCTCAATCAAACCGTTTTATTTGAACTACC
>JACCDG010664850.1_pt1 | contig 10155 bp, 9 predicted proteins | sample 7442471 | NCBI WGS metagenome assembly JACCDG01 (sample SAMN15323444, study PRJNA562643) | freshwater metagenome | isolation source: river surface water | place: USA:Blue River Watershed | collected 2017-08-17 | reverse complement strand
GGCGGCCAGCGTGCGCGATGCGGTGCGTGACGCGGGCTTTGCCAAGCCGCGCATCGAGGGCGAGGAAAACGGCGAGTGGATCATCGTGGACTGCGGCGCCGCCGTGGCACACATCATGCAGCCGACGATCCGCACCTATTACCACCTCGAGGAGATCTGGGGCGAGAAGCCGGTGCGCCTGAAGCTGGGCGCGCCCAAGCCGGCCCAGCCGGCCGCCTCTTCCTCGAAGGCCGCCCCCAAGAAGGAGCCCATCTCGCTGCGCCGCAGCAGCGCGGTGAAGACCGCCGAGCGTGCAGCGAAGGCCGAGAAGGAAGCCGCCGAGAAGAAGCCGGCGGCGAAGAAGTCCGCAGCCAAGCCGGCCGCGAAGTCCACCGCTGGCAGGACCGCGCCCGCCAAGGCGCCGGCTGCGAAGGTTCCGGCTGCCAAAAAGGCTGTGCCGGTGAAGAAGGCCGCGGCCAAGTCCGTGGCCGCCAAGGCGCCTGCGGCCAAGAAGGCTCCCGCGAAGAAGGCTCCTGCAAAGACTGCCAGTAAAAAGGCCGCCCCCAAGGCATGAAGCTGGTCGTCGTGGCCGTGGGCCAGCGGGTGCCCGACTGGGCCCAGACGGCCTGGGACGACTACGCCAAGCGCTTCCCGCCGGAGCTCAAGCTGGAGCTGCGCGCGGTCAAGACGGAGCCGCGCGCCTCGAAGACCGTCGAGTCCATCTACGCCGCCGAGCGCGAGCGCATCGAGGCGCAGATCCCGCGTGGGGCCCGCATCGTGGCCCTGGACGAGCGGGGCACGCAACTGACCACCCAGGCCCTGGCCGGCAAGCTCAAGGAATGGCAGCTGGGCGGCGACGATGTGGCGCTGGTGATCGGCGGGCCCGACGGGTTGCAACCGGCCTTCCGGCAGGCGGCGCACGAGCGCATCCGCCTGTCCGACCTGACGCTGCCCCATGCGATGGTGCGGGTGCTGCTGGTGGAGCAGTTGTACCGGGCCTGGTCGATCAACGCGGGGCATCCCTACCACCGGGAGTGATGCCCGGGCCTGTGACACCCGGGCCGGCCTGCCTGCCGGCTCCCACACCGACTGAAACACCCGCATGAGTGCTCCCTTCATCTACCTGGCTTCCCAGAGTCCCCGCCGCCGGCAGTTGCTGGAGCAACTGGGTGTGGCCTATGAATTGCTGCTGCCCGATGCGGGTGAGGATGCGGAGGCCCTGGAGGCCGTGCGCCCCGGGGAGGCGCCGCTGGCCTATGTGCGCCGCGTGACTGGCCTCAAGCTCGATGCCGCGCTGGCGCGCCTGAAACGCCGGGGGCTGCCGCCGGCGCCCGTGCTGTGCTCGGACACCACCGTGGCCCTGGGGCGCGTGATCTATGGCAAGCCGGTGGACGCCGCCGATGCGAAGCGGATGCTGGGTGAACTGGCGGGCCACACGCACCGCGTCCTGACGGCCGTGGCCGTGGGCACGCAGCGCCGGCGGGAGGCTGCGGTGAGCGAATCGAAGGTGAGCTTCGAGCCCCTGACCCGTGCGCAGATCGCGGCCTACGTGGCCACCGGCGAGCCCCTGGGCAAGGCAGGCGCCTATGCCATCCAGGGCCGCGCCGCCATGCACGTCACGCACATCAGCGGCAGCTATTCGGGCATCATGGGTTTGCCGATGCACGAGACGGCGGCCTTGCTGCGGGCCTTGCGCGTCATCCCGTAATCCTCAACGCGGAGCCCCCATGGGCCTACAACAAGACATCCTGATCAACTGGTCCCCGCAGGAGACGCGGGTGGCGATCGTCGAGAGCGGCGCGGTGCAGGAACTGCACGTCGAGCGCACGCTGGAGCGCGGGCTGGTGGGCAACATCTACCTGGGCAAGGTGGCGCGGGTGCTGCCCGGCATGCAGTCGGCCTTCATCGACATCGGGCTGGAGCGGGCCGCCTTCCTGCACGTGGGCGATGTGTGGCAGAAGACACCGGACGGTGAAGCGCATGGGCGGCCGACGGCGCCCCTGGTGCCGATCGAGAAGCAGGTGTTCGAGGGGCAGGCCCTGCTGGTGCAGGTGATCAAGGATCCCATTGGCACCAAGGGCGCGCGCCTGTCCACGCAGATCTCCATCGCCGGGCGGCTGCTGGTGTTCCTGCCGCAGGACGACCATGTGGGTGTGTCGCAGAAGATCCCGGTGCAGCAGCGCGAGGCCTTGCGCCAGCGGCTGGTGGCCCTGGTGGGTACGGCGGCCACGGGTGGGGGAGGGGGCTTCATCCTGCGCACCAACGCGGAGGACGCCGCGGACGCGGAGCTGGCCGACGACATCGCCTACCTGCGCAAGACCTGGGCGCGCATCCGCCAGGGCGCCAGCACGTTGCCGCCGGCCTCGCTGCTGCACCAGGACCTGAGCCTGCTGCAGCGGGTGCTGCGGGACCTGGTGAGCGACGAGACGCAGACCATCCGCATTGACTCCAGGGAGCAGTTCGCCGTGCTGCAGGCCTTCGGCAAGGAGTTCATGCCGGCGGCGGCGGCCAAGCTGCAGTTGTACAAGGGCGAGCGGCCGATCTTCGACCTGTATTCCATCGACGACGAGATTGCGAAGGCGTTGGGGCGGCGGGTGGAGCTCAAGTCCGGCGGGTACCTGATCGTCGACCAGACGGAGGCGCTGACGACGGTGGACGTGAACACCGGCGGGTATGTGGGCGCGCGCAACTTCGACGAGACGATCTTCAAGACCAACCTGGAGGCGGCGCAGGCGATTGCGCGCCAGCTGCGGCTGCGGAACCTGGGCGGGATCATCATCGTCGACTTCATCGACATGCAGCGGCCGGACCACCGCGAGCAGGTGCTGGCGGAGCTGAAGAAGCAGCTGGGGCGCGACCGGGTCAAGACGATGGCGGGCAGCTTCTCGCAACTGGGGCTGGTGGAGATGACGCGCAAGCGCACCCGGGAGTCGCTGGCCCACGCGCTGTGCGAGCCATGCCCGGCGTGCCAGGGGTCGGGGCAGGTGAAGACGGCGCGGACGGTGTGCTACGACGTGCTGCGCGAGATCCTGCGCGAGGCGAGGCAGTTCAATCCGCGCGAGTACCGGGTGGTGGCGTCACCGCGGGTGGTGGAATTGTTCCTCGACGAGGAGAGCCAGCACCTGGCGGGGCTGTCGGACTTCATCGGCAAGCCGATTTCGCTGCAGAGTGATTCGGGGATGGGGCCGGAGCAGTACGACATCGTGCTGCTTTAAGGCCGGGCTCCGACCGGGCGGGGGAGGCGCGGTCAGGCGCTCTGGCCCGGCGGCGCGCCGCCGGGCGGCTTGAAGGCCAGCATGGCCCCCAGCCATAGGTAGATGAAGGTACCTTCGGCGTAGGTGGAGAAGTGCGAATTGGCCATGCTGGTGGCGCACCACACGGCCAGGGCGCTAAGTCCCAGTGTCCGGTAAGCCGGCGAAGGTTTCTGGCGCAAAGCCATGAGGAGGAAGCCGGCAAAGACCGCGAACCCAAGCACCCCATGCTCGGCAGCGATCTTCAGGAACTGATTGTGCGGGTCGTTGGTCACCAGGCCGGCGTTGCCCGTGCGACCGGCCACCAGTTGTCCGTAGCCTGTCTCGAAGCCTCCCGTGCCCCAGCCGATGAGCGGCCGTTGCTGGACCAGGACGAGCGCGTTCTGCCAGAAGTACATCCGCACGCCCATCGAGGTCTCGGTGGTGGCCTGCGTGTAGGTTTCCATCTCGGAGGTCGCCTGCTGGATTCGCTGTTGTGCGACGGGTGAGAAGGTCAGGATCGTGGCCAGGACGGCGAATACCGTGCCCGTCACGAGGGCCGTCTTCCACCAGTGAAGGCTGCGTGTGATCGACCAGCCTAGCGCGAGGCCCGAAAAAGCCACCACGATGGCCACATAGCCCGTGCGCCCGGTGGTCACCAGAGTCACGCTGGCCACCAGCGCCACGACTGCGGCGGCCCAGGCGAGTTGCATGGACCGTCGCTGCTCCAGCCCGAAGATCACGAGCCCCGCGGCAGAGATTGCCGCCATCGAGAAGATGATCCCCTGGGTCGCGTGGTTGCGCACCAGCACGCCAGGGCCTCGGCCCTGGATGAAAGGAGGTGGGCCCACCTGCGCCAGGAACATCACAATGGACCCGATCGCCAGCAGGCCCGCCACAGCAGCCAGCACCTTGAGCAGGCGGACCTTCCAGGCAGGTTCGTCGAACAGGGAAGCGGCAATCGGCAAGAGCAGCAGTTTTCGCCAGCCCCACACCATACCCCAGCCCTCGGCCGCGGGCGCTTGGGTGTACAGCGCGCCGATCGTTAGCACGGCAAAGAAGGCGAGCGCCCCCAGCACCATGGGCTGGCGCATGGCGCTCCAGAGCCGGCGCCTGAGGTCGCAGGAGGCGATGATCAGCAGCACCAGTACCACCTGCAGGAGGTTCGTCACGGGCGGCGAGAACATGACCGTGACGAAGCTCGCCACGACCAGTACCCGCGCCCAGGTCAGGGCGCGCGCGGGCGGGACGTTCATCAGGGCTGCGCCACCAGGCCCAGCCTGGCCTTCCATTGGACGATCCATTCGCGAAGTCGTCGGCGTTGAAACTTGTTCCATCGGTTTCTCAGAATGTTGTACGCGGTGCTGTGCTTTTGCCGGTGGCCATCGAGCTCGCTCTTGAAGACGCCTAGCACGCTGCCTTGTTCGACGATGGGATGGCGCAGCCAGTATTGGGCCGTGCCCGTCTGCTTGTCGATATGGCGGATCAGGTGATCCGCGGCCAGGTGGGCCTTGTTCGCAGCCAGCCAATCCAGCCGGCGCGCCATGGCGGTAGCGTCACAGGCGTAGCCTTCGGCCGTGGCAATAGGCATTTCGACCAGCGGACCCGCGCTGAGGAAGTACCGGTCCGGAACCTTGGTGTCCATGCCTCCAAGGAAAACCAGCCATCCGGGTGGAAGCTTGCCGGCCGCCGTCATGGCCTGCGCGAACCGGGGAGCGAACTCCGGCACCAGGACGGCATCATCCTCGAACACGAGGATCCGCTGGTACCCCTTGTCCAGTGCGTCTCGCCAGACGGCGATGTTCTTCAGCACCAGGGACTGGTGTGCCTTCTTCATGTCCGAGGGGGCGAAAGTGGCGGCGATCAGCGTATCGTCGAGTTCAGCGGCATCGTGCTCGAACATGAACTGGAAACGGATGCCGTTCCGCTGCATTTCCTGGCGGATGTGGGCGATGCGCTGTGCAAAAGTCCTGACCGTGAGGACGTAAACAGCGTCCACGCAGTCGTTCACGCCGTGGCTGGCGATGTATTCGTCTGCCTTCAATGGGGCTCCTGGATGACCAGCCGCCAGTTTAACGGGCAGACACCAGGAGTTCTTTGGCGCGCGCCAGCACCTGCCCGGGCTGGATCGCCACCAGGCAATCGCTTCGACTGTGGTGGTGGTCCTCGCAACCGGCCCGCCCGCACGGCACACAGGCCTGTGGGCCTTGCAGGACGGTCACATTGCCAGCTACCTGCCGGCCTGCGGATCGAAGGAACAATTCGCGGGCATGGGCCTTGGCCGGCCAAGGCGCCCATCGCAACGGATTCGTCGGTCCGAAGACGGCAATCGTCGGCACGCCCGTGGCGGCTGCGAGGTGCGACACCGAGGTGTCGGGGCCGATGTAGAGCGCCGCGCCATCCAGCAGGGTGCGCAACTGCCGGAAGTTCAGTTTGCCGGACAGGTCCAGCAGCGCGGGCGCCTCGCCCAGCGCGCGCAACGGCGCCACGCAGGCCTGGTCACGGTCACTGCCACTGCCCGTGAGGGCCACCTGCCGGCCCTGGGCCAGCAGACCCGTGATGACCTGGGCGTAATGGTCCAGGGGCCATTGCTTGTAGGCCCACATGGAGGGGGCATGCACCACCACATAGCCCGGCGCCAGGGGAAGTCCTTCGGGCAGGGGCAGCCCCGCGGGGGGCACGACGGACGGAACGCACCCATCCACCGGTAACCAGGGATCCATCAGGGCCAACTTCTCGACCGTCACGTGGACTTCACCCCGGTCACCTGCAACCTTCACGGTGTGGGCCAGCAAGCGGCGCTTCCACCAGTTGCTGCCGCCCGTCTCGTCGAGCAGCCCGCTGCGCACGGGCGCCGCGATGAACCCGAGGAGGTGCGCCCGGTCTCCGGGCTGTGTGACCAGGGCCAGGTCGTAGCGCCGCCACAACTGACGTACCAGCCGCCAGAAGCCTCTCCATCCCAGGCGGGCGGGCGCCTCGATGCAATCGTTGATGTCGGCGTTGCCGGCCAGCATGCCCAGGGTCCCCTGGAAGCCGAGGACGTCGATCCGGGCGTCGGGCCAGCGCTCCCGAGCGGCGCGCATCAGGGGCGTGGTCAGGAGCACGTCGCCGATCTGGCGCGTGGCGATGACAAGGACGCGCCTCACGCCGCGTCCGTTGCGAGTGTGGCGCCACCCTGCAGCGCATGCAGGCGCGCGTACAGGCCGCCCTGGGCGAGCAGCTCGGCGTGGGATCCGGATTCAGCCACCCGTCCCTGGTCCAGCACCACCACGCGGTCCGCATGCTCGATGGTGGACAGGCGGTGTGCGATGATGACCGTGGTGCGACCTGCCATCAGGCGGGTCAGGGCTTCCTGCACCAGCCGTTCGGAGGCCGCATCCAGCGCTGATGTGGCCTCATCCAGGATCAGGATGGGGGCATCCTTGTACAGCGCACGGGCGATCGCCAGGCGCTGGCGCTGGCCGCCCGACAACTCGGTGGCGTTGTGGCCAGTGACGGTGTCCAGGCCCTCGGGCAGGCTCGCCAGCAGGTCGCCGAGGTTGGCTGCTTCCATGCACTGACGAACGCGTGCCATGTCGGGCGCGTCCTCCAGGGCCACGTTGCGCGCCAGCGTGTCGTTGAACATCACCACGTCCTGGCTCACCAGTGCGAACTGGCGGCGAAGGGCGCAAAGGTCCCATTGCGCAAGGTCAATGCCGTCCAACGACACCGTACCGCTATCAGGACCCACGAAGCGAGGCAGCAGGTTGGCCAGGGTGGTCTTGCCGGAACCCGAGGGGCCGACCAGGGCCACGACCTGCCCTGGTGCGATGTCCAGGTCCAGGGCGTCCAGGGCCGGGCGGGCGTCGTCGCGGTACTGCACGGTCACGCCCCGCAGCTGGATCCGTCCGGCCGCACGTCCCGCGGGCGCATGCGTGCCGCTGTCCTCGGGCGTGGCGCCCTCGATCAGGTCGATGCCCCTCTGAACCGCGGCCAGCCCGCGCGAGATCGGGCTGGCGGCTTCGGACAACCGCTTGATCGGCGCCAGCAGCATCAGCATGCCGGTGATGAAGGCAGCAAAGGTGCCCACCGTGATGCCGCTTTGCGACTGCCACAGGCCGATGCTGATCACGATGGACAGGGCCATCGCGGACAGCAGGTGCGTCAGCGGGGTGATGGCGGCGTTGGCGGCAGCGGACTTGAGCGCCAGGCGGCGCAGCGCGCCGCTGAGGAAGGCGAACCGCTGCGCCTGTCCCTCCTGCGCGCCATGCAGCCTCACCACGCGGGCGGCGAGCACGTTTTCTTCCACCACATAGGCCAGGTCGTTCACGGCGGTCTGCGTGCTGCGGGCCAGCCGGTACAGGCGCCGGGACAGCACGCGGATGATCCATCCCACCGCCGGCACCACCAGGAGCGCCGCCAGCGTGAGCTGCCAGTTCAGGTACAGCAAATACCCCAGCAAGGCGACCAGGGCCACGATGTCCTTCACCAGCCCCATGACTGCGTTGACCAGCATGGTGGCGCCGTTCTGCACCTCGAAGACGACGGTGTTGGACAGCGAGGTCGCGCTTTCCTTGCCGAACAGCGACAGGCGGGCATCCAGCACCCGGCCGAACATGGCCTTGCGCATGGCCAGCAGGCCGTCCTGGGTGATGCGCGCCAGCGCCAGGTCGGACAGGAACCCTGCGGCGCCACGCACGGCAAAGACCAGGAGCAGGGCGGCAGGCACCATCCACAGCGGGATGCCCGGCCCGGTGAATCCGCGATCGAGCAACGGCTTGAGCATAGCCGGCACCAGCGGCTCGGTGGCGGAAGTGAGGATGGTGGCCAGGGCGGCGACCACCCAATAACGGCGCGAGCCGCGGAAATACGGCAGCAGCCAGCGTACCGCCTTCAGGTCGACGCGGATCACGTGGCGGTTCGGCCGGCGGTTTGCGCCATCCGCTGCTCCCATTGCCATGCGTGGGCAATGATGGTGTCGATGCCAGCGAAGCGGGGCGTCCAGCCCAGCTCGGCGCGGGCGCGGGCGGCGTCGGCCACCAGCACCGGCGGGTCGCCTGCGCGCGGCGGGTCGTCGCGCACGGGGATGGGGTGGCCGGTCACGCGGCGGGCGGCATCGATCACCTCGGTGACCGAGTGGCCCTGGCCGTTGCCCAGGTTGTAGACCGTGGTCGTGGCGCCCGCCTGCAGGGCCTTCAGGGCCAGCAGGTGGGCGTCGCACAGGTCCTGCACGTGGATGTAGTCCCGGATGCAGGAGCCGTCGGGCGTGCCGTGCTGAAGGCCGAAGCGGGCGATCTGCGGGCGGCGGCCGGAGGCGACCTGCAGCACCAGCGGGATCAGGTGCGTCTCGGGGTCGTGGCGCTCGCCGATGGAGCCATCGGGGTGGGCGCCGGCCGCATTGAAATAGCGCAGGGTGATGGAACGCAGGCCATGGGCCGCGTCGTAGTCCTGCAGCAGGTGCTCCACGGCCAGCTTGCTGTGGCCGTAGGGGTTGATGGGGTTCGTCGGGTGCTGCTCGGGGATCGGCACCTCCACCGGGTTGCCATAAACGGCCGCGGTGGACGAGAAGATGAACTGGCGGACGCCGTGGCCGATCATGGCGTCCAGCAGCGAGAGCGTCTGGATCAGGTTGTTGCGCCAGTACTTGCCCGGGTTCTGCATGGACTCGCCCACCAGGCTGGAGGCGGCGAAGTGCATCACGCAGGCAGGCTTGAACTCATGGAACACACTGGCCATGAAGTCCCGGTCGCCGATGTCGCCCACGCGCAGCGGCGTGCCGTGGACCGCATCGGCGTGGCCGGTGGCCAGGTTGTCCACCACCACCGGCGCGAAGCCGCTGTCCCGCAGCATGCGCACCATGTGCGAGCCGATGTAGCCGGCCCCGCCGGCCACGATGACGCTGGTGGCGTGGTTCATGGGTTGGGGTGCAATAATCAAACGGTTGACCCAATCGGTAATCGGTAATTATGCCTTGGCCCCTTTTCCCGCGGGCTCAGCGAGCGCAATGAAACGTCTGTCCGTCATCATCGTGGCCAAGAACGAGGCCAACAACATCGCCGACTGTGTGCGGTCCGCCCTGTTCGCGGACGAGGTGATCGTCCTGGACTCGGGGAGCACGGACCGGACCGCTGAACTGGCCGAGGCCGCCGGTGCCAAGGTCGTGACGACGGACTGGCCGGGCTACGGCCCGCAGAACAACCGGGGGATCGACATGGCGACGGGGGATTGGTTCTTTTCCCTGGATGCCGACGAACGGATCACCCCCGCCCTGGCGGCTGAGATCCGTGCGGCCATCGAACAGGCCGATGTCAACGGCTTCCGTGTGCCGCGAATCTCCATGTATTGCGGCCGCTTCATGCACCACGGCGGCTGGCGACCCGACTACACCTGGCGCCTTGCACGCCGAGGGCAGGGGCGCTTCACGGAGCACTATCTTCATGCCCACCTGGAAGTCAGCGGGCGCACGGGGACGCTGCGCGAATCCATTGTTCACTACAGTTTCCGCGACATGGAGTCGGTGCTCGAGAAGACGAACCGGTATTCGTCGGCTGGTGCCCGGGATCTGCTGGCGCGAGGCCGCAAGGGTTCGCTGTCACGGGCAATCAGCCATGGGTTGTGGGCATTCATCCGGACCTATTTCCTCAGGCTGGGTTTCCTGGATGGGCGGTGGGGATTCATGTTGGCGGTGTCCAACGCCGAGGGCACCTACTACCGCTACATCAAGATGTGGCTAATGAACGAGCGGGCGCAAGAGGCGCCGGGCCGTTGAGCCGCTTCATGCGGATCGGTTTCGTCATCGTCACCTACAACCGCAGCGACGCGCTGATGGCCGTGTTGCGCGCCTTGGCACCGCAATGCGGGGCAGACGATGTCATCGTGGTGGCTGACGACGGCTCGCGCCCCGAGCATGTGCAGGCCGTGCAGGATGGGGCTCGGTCCGCGGGACTGGTGGCTGTGTGCCCGGTCC
>JACCDG011910463.1_pt1 | contig 10157 bp, 8 predicted proteins | sample 7442471 | NCBI WGS metagenome assembly JACCDG01 (sample SAMN15323444, study PRJNA562643) | freshwater metagenome | isolation source: river surface water | place: USA:Blue River Watershed | collected 2017-08-17 | reverse complement strand
GCACCGGAGCTCACTCCTGATGATCCTTTGTACACAACAGAGTGGCATATACCTAAAATTGGAGTTAACACAGCTTGGGACACGACCAGTGGAGCAGGAAAGACAGTCGCAATTGTCGATTCGGGAGTTGATTGCGCACATGAAGAGCTTGTTGCTAGCTGTGTGTCTGGTTTCAATATTCCATCAAATAACACCAATACGAGTGATACGTTTGGTCATGGTACCAAGGTGGCGGGTGTCGTCTCTGCTCTGGCAAACAATTCTCTGGGTGTGGCTGGTGCTGCATACGGCGCCAAGATTCTACCGGTACGTATTACAAATGACTCGCAAGGTCTTGCGAGTTACAGTGATATCGCCAACGGTATTATCTATGCTGCAGATAATGGCGCAGATGTGATTAATGTGAGCTACGCTGCGTATGATTCACAAACGATAGCTGCTGCAGCTGCCTACGCCGTGAGTAAAGGAAAAATTCTCGTAATGGCAGCAGGAAATGCTGGAACAAAATCGACAACAAAGAATGATCAGAACATTATCGTGGTCGCTGCCACTGACGCTAATGATGCACGGACATCATGGTCAAACTACGGCTCGCCGATTGATGTGGCGGCACCTGGTACAGCAATTTCAACGACAGCACCTGGTGGAGGCTTCATTTCGATGAGTGGCACATCATTTGCCTCCCCACTTACTGCTGCAGTGGCAGCACTTATTTGGTCTCGTAATGCGGCTTTAACGGCGGATGAGGTAACACGCGTGCTGCTCGGGACAGTTAATGATCGTGGCCAGACTGGCTATGATGAAGATTTTGGTTTTGGACGTGTTGATGCGCTCAATGCCGTCGTTACTGCTGCTTCAGGTACCATCCCAACAATTACGTATCCTAATTACGTTCAAAACCAATCTTTGGCAATTATTTCACATGCGGTGGTTTCTAAAACAAAGGAGGTTGGTGTAGTGGCGTGGACAACCAATCTGCCAGCTTCTGGTCGGGTTCGTTTTGGTACCTCCGCTACGGCGCTTTCACGTGCTGTGGAAGTAACCGCTCAAAACACCTCGCAGCAAGCAACAATTACCGGACTTGATCCGCGAAAGAGATATTATTATCAAATTGAAGCCGTGGACCCAGTGACAGGAGCCATAGTAAAGAGTCCAGTGAGTGATTTTAGAACAGCACGAAAATAACCAGACTTTCGAGCATATAATACAGATAGCAACGTTAACAAGATCTCTCTTGGCTACAAGTAAAGAAAGCCTGCTATCTAGATACGTTAATGCGCACAGAGAGACGAACATAAAAACCGCAAATGAGCGGTTTTTATGTAAGGGTGTATACTAAAGATGTAGAGCGTATTATTGGTGGATCAGTAGTAACCTAATTACATTAGTTATGAATCAATCACTTACCAAGAACTTTTATTCGCTCGCTTTGGCGCTCATCGCCATCGCAATATTTTTCGCCGGGACATCACTCGCACAAGCTGCGACTGAAATTATTTACCCAGGTAATGAACAAGGTTGGGGTTTTGCTGGTGACGGTGGAAGTGGAACTTGGAGTGGCGCTCTTGTTGTCGGACCATCTGGTGGTCTTGGTGAAGGTAGTGCCAATCTAGTCGTTGATAGTACTAAGGGTGCAATCTTTGGTGTAGCTGATTACCTCGGAACGCCGCTCGGAGATATTACGACACTCTCGTACAGTACATACCGTGCCGAAGGCGGTCCAGCTCTTGCATTGGCACTACAACTTAACTTCGATTCAGATTTGACCGACGAAAATGACATCTGGCAGGGTCGCTTGGTGTACGAGCCCTATTTGACGCAGGTAGTATCTGATGATGCTTGGCAAAATTGGAACACTCTTAATGATGCTGCCGGAACTGGTACAGGTAGTTGGTGGCTAAGTAATGGTACTTTGGCTAGTATTTCAGGTTGTACAATGGCTACGCCGTGTACTTGGACAGAAATTAAGACAGCATTTCCAAATGGTGGAGTCCATGCCACATTAGGGGGCGTACTCTTTAAGGCTGGTAGTAGTTGGGCTGGAGGCTTCGATGGTAACGTCGATAACTTCACTATTGGTGTTGATGGTGTTGATACAACTTACGACTTTGAAGCAGTTGAGCCAATTACTGACAATGACAACGACGGAGTATTGAGTGACGTTGATAAGTGTGAAGGAACAGTCGCTGACGTATTTCCTAATTACGGCGACAAGACCGCAAAGAATCGATGGATGCTCAATGCAGACGAAGTATGGAAGACCAATGCTAAGCCAGGCACCATGGGAAGTTTCCAGCCCACTATCGCAAGCACATACGGCTGCAGTGGTCTACAGATCCTTGATGCTATGAGTGAGGCTACGGGTCTTGATTTTGGTGGTGAATACAAGTTTGGTATTACCAAGGGCACGATTGAAGCTTGGATGGCGGGTGAATACTATATCGGCAAGACATGGCTTGAGACGGTGACGGTTAACGCGGCTCTCGCTACCGGAGCTAGCTCAGTAGCTATACTTGATGATGCAAATGCCTATTTCCTCAAGGCTTCAGGTGTCTGGACCAACCGGGGAGTCGAACAAGTTGATGCTGAGTTCTCGAACTACAACAATCTTGGTTGGGTGGATGGTCCAGATGGTGGTTATCCAGCCGACTTGATTGATCTTCAGGTCAATAATGGCTTTGTAGCGTGGGGTGCTGCCGTTAGTCCAACAAACACCTACGAAATTCCATTTGCACCAGCTGCTGATGGAACCGTAAGTTTCCGTGTGTTCGATCATGGTGATCTCAATGGAACACCAGATGGTTCATGGTACGGTGACAATGTTGGTATGCTCAGTGTCGATATCTACGAAGACAAGTGGGTAGATCTTTGGTAAGGAGAATTTAACACAATGAGTAAGAAAAAGCCGCCAATTGGCGGCTTTTTCTGTGATTAATCGATATGCATACGCAACCTAAAATAAGTAATGGTATACTGTCAGTTATATGAAAGCCTGGTTTAAGAACTTGTTTATTCCGAGTAAAGAGAACAGTTACGCACCGCAAAGTCTCCAGAAAGTTGCGGTAGTGGGGATGCTCGCGATGATTCTCCTGTCATTTACACTCACGAACGTACAGTCGATTATCTGGATGGCGTCCGACTGGATGGTATCAACCATTTTGCCTGCAGTGATTGTGAATGAAACCAACAACGAGCGAGCTAGTGATGCCTTGCCTGCACTTCGTCGTAACGCAACACTCGATGCTGCTGCGAAGCTCAAGGCAGAGCATATGGCAAAGAATGAGTATTTTGCCCACTATAGTCCCGACGGTGTGTCACCGTGGTACTGGTTTGGTCAAGTAGATTACAACTTTGTGCATGCGGGAGAGAACCTGGCCATTCATTTCACCGATTCAGGTGAAGTAGTTGATGCCTGGATGGATTCACCAACCCACCGAGCCAATATCATGAACGGGGACTACGTTGAAATTGGTGTGGGAACAGCAGAAGGGCGTTATGAAGGCTTTTCGACTGTCTATGTAGTGCAGCTCTTTGGCGCACCGGCTGCAACGCCTGGTGCTGTGGCAGGAGCTGAGACGCTAGTTCCTGAAGTACCAGCCACAACTCCGGCTACAGCTGCCGAGCCGACGCCTGCTCCTGAAGTTGTGGAAGAGGTAGAAGTGGCTGTCGAGCCGACTTCTGCCGATGAAGAAGTGTTGGCAGACGAAGTGGCTATTACTGAAACTATTGAGGTGATTCCGGCTGAACCAGTAGCGGTCGCAGTGACTAGTGAACCAGAAATGGCAGTGACCGATAGCGGAGTGGCACTATATCTCGATCATGTATCCACCTCAACTGGTGGCGTACCTGCTACAATCGAAGGAACGCCAACCTTCACTGCGCCAGTTGGGCCTACGGCACTTCTTACAAAGCCGCACTTAGTGCTGCAACTGCTCTACGCGATTATCGGTCTGTTTGTGCTCGTTTCGCTCCTTCTGTCAGTCTTCATTGAAATTCGCCATCAGCAGCCGCTGCAGATTGCCTACGGCTTTGTATTGATTGCTCTCATGAGTGGCTTGTTCTATATGCATGCTGCACTAACAACTGGCGCAACGGTGGTATAGCGGAAGTATGGCAGCTGAAGCGCACTTTAAAGTAGCTCTCTGCTCGTCACCCATGCCGTGGCCGCTTTCTTTTGCAGTACATTTATGGTTTGTCGTTGAACATGATGGTGAAGTGACACGTTTTGAAGTGTGGGCTCCAATTTGGATAACCGATGCAACAACTGTCGTTACGAATGCGCTACCGCCATACGCTGGCTTTCGAAGTTCATATTTCTATAGTATTCAAGCGCCTAAAAAAGTTGGTAGGGTGAGCGTTTTAGCTACATATCAAGGAGATGGAGATAGTGTTGCAGCCGCACTGTATGAGGTGCTTCGTAATGCAAGCGAGAATTATCCGTTTTCTCGTCGCTACCGGCTCTGGCCTGGTCCGAATAGTAATACGTTTATCGCGTGGGTAGGTGCGCAGGTCTCTCAGGCGAAGTTGCCGATACCTAGGAACGCCTTTGGTAGCGGGTACAGCCTGTTTCAATAAGTAATGTGGGGTATACTTGAAGTTACATGGAAAAGTCTACTGAAACAACCGTGAAAGAGGTGGCGCGGCCCTCGACCGTGCCACAAGCCATCCCATTCTATGCCTCGCGGCCGGCCGCCGGCTTTCCGGCACCCGGCGATGATTTGGTTGAGCGTATCCTTGATATTAATGATTTGGTGGTGAAGCATCCAACTGCCACCTTTTTTGTGCGCGTTGAAGGTGACTCTATGACCGGAGCCGGTATTTTTTCGGACGATGTACTTGTAGTCGACCGATCGGTCGATCCAAAAGACGGACATATTGTTGTGGCAGCTGTTAATGGTGAATTGGTGGTAAAGCGTCTCAGTATTGAACGTAAAGGGTTGAATCCCGCACTTCAATTGGTGTCGGAAAACGAAGATTATGAGCCAATAAGCGTCGGTGACGGCGAAGAATGTTTTATTTGGGGAGTAGTAGTTGGTTCAGTACGCCAATTTATGTAATGATGAAAGAATAACCTTGGTCATTCGTCTTAGAAATTATGCGACACAATACATTAGTTTTAGCGTTGGCACTCTGCTTGGTGGCAGTGCCTGGGGCAGTTTCGGCTGCGTATGAGGGGGAAGTGGCAGGATGGATTCCGTGGTGGACAGATACAGCTGGTATTAAGAGTGCTACCGAGCACATCGACAAGCTCGACACCGTCTATCCTTTTATTTATGAAGTAAATGCCTCAGGTGATATCGTTGACAAGGCAAACATAGGCGAAAAACAGTGGAAGAACTTTTTCCGCCTGGCTCGCCGAGAAAAGGTTGAGGTTATTCCAACCATTGCCTGGTTTGATGGTCCACATATTCACCGTGTCTTGAGTGATGATGATGCTCGTGAAGAGCTCGTTGAAGCAATCGCTGAGCTCGTTGATGATAACAATTTTGATGGTATCAATATCGACTTTGAACAAAAAGAAGCGAAAACTATCGATGATTTCTCAACTTTCCTTAAAGAACTGAATCGGGAACTTGGTCGTGATTTGCTCACCTGTGCCATCGAAGCACGTACCCCAGCCAAGGATCTCTACAAAGTAGTTCCAAAGCCGCTCACGTTCGCCAATGATTACGAAGAAATCAATAAGCATTGCGATCGAATTGAGCTCATGACCTATGACCAGCAACGGGCCGATCTTACCCTCAACGATAAGCGTAAAGGTGTGCCGTATATGCCGGTGGCTGATAATGAATGGGTAGAGAAGGTGGTGAAGCTGGCTCTTGAAGACTTTGATGAAGAGAAGGTGCTTCTTGGGGCTGCAACCTATGGACGAGCCTGGGATATTACCGTTGCGCCAGAGTGGTACCGTGATTATAAGCAGGTTGCAGCGTTGAATCATCCGCGCATCATTGAACTCTCAAAAATTTATAATTCACCAATCGGTCGCACTGCAGGTGGGGAAGGCGTGATTAGCTACTTCCCAGAAGATTCTCCGTACAAGGTATTCAATGCATTGCCGGCTCCAAAAGGAACGCCAAAAGGCTTTGAGGCCGCTGCTAAGGCACTTCTGGTGGCCAATCTCGCCAAGGTAGAGTTGCCAGTACGCTTTGTCACCTGGAGCGATGCTGCCGCTATTGGTGATAAAGTAGCGCTAGCAGATAAATATGGTCTTCGTGGAATGACTATCTTTAAGATTGATGGTGAAGAAGATGAAGAAATGTGGGATTTGTTCTAGAAGGGCAGTCGGATACAAAACGGCCGGCAAGCTTCGCTTGCCGGCCGTTTTGTATTCCTTTCGCAGCTACATCCCTTTCACGTATTGCAGATAGTAGTCATACAAAGCCTCGTAGACAGGCTTTTTGAAATTGTCGGTATCGTTAATGGCCTGTTCAAACGGGATCCATTTTACATCATCAAACTCACGATCGCTCGCACGAGAAATATCAATTTTCATTCCTTTGTTAAGTTTGACGAAAAACCATTGGTGCGTCTGCCCCATGCGGTCTTTTTGTGTATTGGCGACTGCGGCTGGGTCGGCATAGGCAAGCCACATAGGGTAGCTCACGATTGAATCAAAGTGTGCCTTACCAAGGCCAACTTCTTCCTGAAGTTCACGCCAGAGTGCCGTTTCCACGGTCTCACCCACATCAATGCCGCCTTGCTGGAATTGCCAGACGCCAATAGGGTATTTTGAGCGGCGGAAGAAGGCCACCTCGTTACGGTCATTGTAAATCACCGTGCCGACGCCGGCGCGGAAGTAGCGTTGTTCCATAGAATGACACTATACCACAGTGTTATACTAAACGGTAATGAAAAAGAGTTTACCAAAACAAACTGGTGAATTGGTTATTTACCAGACAAAAGAAGGGGGAGTAAAGCTCCGGGGTGATTTTAGTAATGACACTCTTTGGGCGACGCAGGCGCAAATTACAAATATTTTCGACATAGATCGAACTGTTGTTACAAAGCATATTAACAATATTCTTAAATCGGAGGAAGTTGAAGATAAAAGCAATGTGCAAAAAATGCACATTGCAAATAGTGATAAGCCTGTAAAGTTCTATTCTCTGGATGTGATTCTGGCGGTTGGGTATCGGGCCAACTCTGCAAAAGCTATTCACTTTAGAAAGTGGGCCACCAAAACCCTCAAAGACCATATTCTCAAGGGCTACACCGTCAACGAAAAACGCCTCAAAGAGCAAACCACAGTTAAACTTGCTGACCTGCAAAAAACTATTGCGCTTATCACCAGTGTGCGCGATAAACACCTCTCTGACGCTGAGTCTGAGGGTCTTTTAACCGTGATTAAGCAGTACACCGACACCTGGACAACCCTTTTGGCCTACGATGAGGGGAGACTTGCGCAAAAGCGGAGTAAGAAGAAAGGGAAGTTGGGTACTATGGAAGCAGTCTACGCTGACATAGCCCTCCTTAAGGAAACACTCGGTAAAGCCGGAGAAGCAACTGAGCTTTTTGCTCGTGAACGCGCTGAGGGGGCTCTGGCGGGCATCTATGGCAACGTTGCTCAGTCTTTCGGCGGACAAGCACTGTATCCAAGTGTTGAAGAGAAGGCAGCACATTTGCTGTACTTTGTGATTAAAAATCATCCGTTTTCCGATGGCAACAAGCGCACGGGGGCTTTTTTGTTTCTCCGATTCTTAAAAGAAAACGATTGTCTGGTTGGTAAAGATGGTCAGGTAAAAATAACGAGTGCTGCACTTACAGCGCTTACGCTTCTCGTAGCCGAAAGCGACCCCAAGGATAAAGAGGTGATGGTTGCGCTTATTTCGCGCCTTATTTCCTAGTGCGTATGGGCGCCATTGGCCTCTTGGATTGCAATAACTTCTTCGTTTCCTGTGAACGGCTGTTTCGGCCTGACTTGGTTGGGAAACCGGTGGCGGTTTTGTCTTCAAATGATGGTTGCATTGTGGCGCGCAGTCAGGAAGTGAAAGATATGGGTATTCCGATGGGATTGCCGCTGTTTCAGGTGAAGCAGCTGGTTGATGTCACCCAAATCACGTTTTTTTCGTCTAATTTTGCTCTGTACCGCGATATTTCAAGTCGCGTCATGCAAACCCTCGCTGAAGAGGTGGGGCCGTGCGAGGTCTATTCTATCGACGAAGCGTTTTTTAACGTACGCGAGAACGTAACCGAGGAAGAACTCATGGCTATCCGGGGACGCCTTATGCAAAAGACAGGCATTCCTGTTTCAATCGGTATCGCACCCACGAAAACAATTGCTAAGGCAGCGAGTAAGCTGGCGAAGAAGCAGGGTGGGGTGAAACGACTCAAACTCGAAGATTGGCAAACAGAAGCAGCGAGCTATCCGCTTGGCGATGTCTGGAATCTAGGCCGCGCGACGCTTCGTAGCCTTGGTACCTTTGGCGTCACCTCAGTTACTGCATTTATCGCTGCCGATCCACTCTGGGTGGATAGCCAGTTCGGTGTCATGGGGCGCCGACTTCAAGACGAACTTCGTGGTATGCAAATTTATAACGTTTCTCAAAATAGCGACACCTTGCGCCAAAGCTTGGCGAGTACACGTTCGTTTGCCAAGGCAACCAATGAACAAGGAGCGTTGGAGAGCGCCGTGGCGTATCATCTCACCCACGTTGCCGAGAAGATGCGTCAGCAGAAGCTTGTCGCATCATGGCTCATCATTGAGCTTCGGGCGAGTCGCCATGGAGACTTTGCGTACCGCAAGGGAAGCGTGGCAGTAGAACTATCCGTGCCAACCAATACCACAACCGAACTCCTTAAGGAGGCGATTGCCGGTATGGCAAAACTCTACGAGCACGGTGTACCGTACAAGAAGGCCGGAGTGGTGGCTGGAGGCCTTATGCCTGAATCATTCGTGCAGCCGAATCTCTTTGAAACAGTGACGACACCAAGTGCTTCACGCACCGTCGACACTGTGACCGATCTCCTCAACCAGCGCTTCGGACCGGGCACAGTACGACCGGGAAACATCCTTGACAGTCGGCCAAAAACGAGCGCTGCTTTGCGTTCGCCACACTATACAACAAGCTGGAATGATATCCCCACCATAGCTGCAAAACACGTGTTCAAAGACGAAAAAGACAAAGACAAGACACGTCTCTGAACCAGCATGTCGCACAGCAATGCAGTGTTTCGCTCGCAAGTGCTATACAGAGAAATACTACATCAGCGACAAGGACAAGTTATGCACACACACAATCGGACAGACTACGGAGACCGCAGTATAATGTAGGGAGATCGGGAAAAAGACAAAGATATATTGCAGGAGAACGGCTGACTATTTTATGAAACTGCGACCATATCTCTCCACAGTCTTTCTCTCGAAGTGCGATAATGAATAAGCTACGCTTATCTCGTTGTCGGAGTTATTTAGAAATTTAATACCAAAAGAACATGTTCGTAATTACACGAGATGTTTCTGCGGCGAAGAGAGTGATCGCGACACTCCTCGCTATAGCGTTAGTAATGTGGACCCTTGGTTCATATACTTTTGCCGAAGCAGCAGCTCTCATAGAAGTTAGGGATCTGATAACAGATTCCGCCCCACTTGCGGATTCAAATCACACAATTACTTTCGAAATGCCTGCTACAATCACAAGCGGCAACATAGTAGTTGATTTTGTCCAAGCAAACGGATTCGATACCAACGGAGTCACTGCAGCTGATTTTACTATCACAGCAGGTGCAGCTACGTTCTCTGAGGCAATTAACACAACCACAGACGTACTTACCTTTGGGTTAACCTCAGGATCAGTTGCTACAGGCACTGTTGTGACGGTGCTTGTAGACGGAGCAAATAAGATTAACAATCCAAACCCAGCGGATGGAAATGAATCTTATGAGATCGATATCACAGCGGGGACTCACACAGGAAATACGCGCATCGTCGTACTTGATACTGTACTCGTTACAGCTCAGGTACTTACTACCTTCGACTTCACAGTCACGGGTCTTGGAACAGGAGTAGCGGTGAATGGTACAACTACCAACATCACTACCAGTTCAACAAGTATTCCATTCGGTGTACTTACAGCCTACGCACCAAAGACCGGTGCTCAGGATCTCCAGGTTCGCACCAATGCAGGTAATGGCTTTGCGGTAACTGTTGAAGCTGACGG
>JACCDG011269251.1_pt1 | contig 10158 bp, 2 predicted proteins | sample 7442471 | NCBI WGS metagenome assembly JACCDG01 (sample SAMN15323444, study PRJNA562643) | freshwater metagenome | isolation source: river surface water | place: USA:Blue River Watershed | collected 2017-08-17 | reverse complement strand
TACCTCTATACCTGAGACTCCTGAAGGTTCAGGAAGAATACCCTCTACATCTGGCGGTATAATTATTGATATAACTAATCTAGATCAAACTACTCCCGAGGTTCCTTCAAGACCTTCTGAAGGTACGTCTCAAGGAACTAATTTTAGTTCTTCTAGAAATCCTGCAATTCCTATCTTAGGTGGAGTAATAGGTATACAGGCGGATCAATCAATAGATATAAATACTATCAATACTACAAACGATGGCACTATACCAGGAAATCTTACTAGCTCGTATTTTGGTAACAGACCTATAACAAATAGAAAGACTACACAAATACCTATGACTCAAAGTAACTATAACGATTTTATAAATCTAATAGTACCCTCAAACGAGATAGTTATAGGAGCCCCAATAGTAATTTCTTGTGTAATGACTCCTACAGAATCAGTTACAGCTAAGATGGAGTTAAGTATTCAAGACTCTAGTTCCTCCATAGTTGTTGCTCAAACAGACTATATATCTTGTTCTCCTTTGTCTTCCTTAACCTGCGGAGTAAGTACTCTATCTAGTATTTACAATCTAGGTAACATAATAATTATAGCCAAAGTTTATATAGATAACCAAGTTGTAGGTGTTAAGTCACTGGCTTGCACTATAATTGAACCTGTTAATCAAGGAGAGGTACATGCAGAATCTATTACCTCCTCTGAAATACCTACGGCTATATCTAATAGTGCGGGCGTCGCATTAAGTGGAATAGAAGTATTTGTTCCTAACGCTACAAGTGTCAACGTTATATTACAAACTTCAGAAGAAATAAGTGAGTTCTCTTCTGTACTAAGGACTGCTTATTTATCTGAAGATAAGTATTCTTTAACTATATATAACGCTACTCGTTCAGGCGCAGCTAGAAGCACATTTAATTCTGGAGACCTGTCAGGTAATTCACACTATCTAAGAGAAGAAAGCTATAGTGATAAAAAATATACTCTTAATAATAAAGAGGTGTTTAAGTCGACTCATACCTCCGCTATTAGCTCGGCTGTACAGCCTACTAAACTTTTGATGGTAGAGATAGCTCCTTCCGCTGGCAATACTGAAGGTGATACTTATGGTAAACTTTTTGTGACTAATGGAGTTGACCTGCGTCCAATAACTGCTACAATAGGCGCTTCAACGGTTACAGCTAGCGTACCTTTTGGTAATATAGAAGTTGGTCTAGTAAACCACGGATATAATTCCGGAGTAACTACTTCTATGTTGACAAGTACTGCGAATATATTTGGAGAAGTAATATGGAATACTACTATTAGTCCTATGCAATATTATTCTATAATATTACCCATTAATGGAATTTTAAATCCATTTCTACCTCCAGCCTTTAGTGATAGGTATTTACCATGAGCACTAAGATACCCGATTATAACTTTCCGTCTCCTGATGAGATAAATCCACAGCCATGTGTTACTGCATCTAGATATCTTAATGTAGTCCCTGAACAGGTAACTATAACTCAAGTATGCCAAGATCCAAATAACACTTCTTTAATAGTAATAAATTTTATACTAGTTGGTGCTTTTGAATTTACTCCTTACTTAAAAATTCTATCAGTAGATGATGACGACAGCTATGAAGCTAATGGTATACAGGGACAGTTTGCTCTAGGTCATTTTAAAAATCCCAGCCTTCCTATTAATACAAATTGTACAACCTATCAAGGCCAGATTGTGTTTGATATAGGGTCAAAAATTCAAAACTATATTTCTTGCTCTTCTATAACTATAGAACTAGTTATGGTAGGACAGGTTCCCCTTAGCTATGGTGTAAGCTATCCCAATCAAACATGCTCGTCAATTTTTGTTTGGAATAAAGGAATTCTTCCTAACCCAATAGGAATTCAGTACAGTAATGGCGCGATGCAAGTTTTGTTTGAGTATAACGGAACTACGGATTGTTCCTGTCAAATTCAATGTACAATTCCTAGCGGAGTTAGCCAGCAACTAAGTTTTTGTCCAGGAGAAAAACAATCTGTATCCCTCTATCAGAATCCTGACTCTACAGATCCGTACAATATATTGATTCAATTATCTGACGGCTTAGGTAACATATCTAATATAGAATTTCAATCAGTTCTTAATGCAATCCCTCTTAGTCCCAGCATAAGTAAAGATACTAAACCTAAACGTGTAAATATAGCTATAACAAAACAGTCAATTAATTATGTAGATATTGAAGAAAAAGCGCAATATCAAATTTTAAAGTACCAAGGTAACAGCGCAAATAAAATGATCTGGAAAGACTGGTCCGATAGAAGCTGGAACTTTTTTGTAGATTATGACGTAATACCTGGGGAAACCTACGGTTACGCGCTTAGATACAAAGGTCAGCTGGGCGAGCTTTCTCAAATTTCTGACTGGTCAGTAATCACAATATGAGCTTTTATCCGGAAAATGGCCTTAATAGTAAAGAACAGTTTAGCTCTAGCCTAGGCTTTACTTTTGAAAATGAAGCGCTACAAGCACTTGAGGGAGGATACCTAACCTTAGTATCTAGCCTAAGCGGCAACACTTCTATATTTAATGCCTGGTCGCCGGTCAATAATTGGTCGTTTGAGCATAGCCTTGCTACTGTTGCACAAGTAACCGGTAGCTTTAGTTTTTATACCGGCAGTATAATGTCTCCTTTAACTGGATCCTCATCTGGTTATCAAGGAATAGACTCCGATATAACGGCTTGGAAGATTTTTACTAGCTACCCTACCGGTGAAGATGTAGGTACATATGGTATAGCTCTTGATATCCTTAGCCCTAATACTCTAATACTTGATAGCACTGCTGTTCTTTCAAACGAAATAACCATTGAATTTGACGTAGCAGTTACACAATCATACTCAGGTATAGCCTGGTTTTCTGGCTACTCGTCAGGCCAAACTACTAGCGTGCCTGCATTAAGCGGCATACATGGCCACGGTATACTTTACTGTGACGGGCTGTATTGGGATTTTATAGAGGTGACCCCTTACGGATTACGGTCCTACAATAGCCCAGACGTCGCCCTTAACATAAACCTCTACTCTCCAAAAAGAATTCGTCTAGGATTTAGAGATAATGATATTTTTATCTCCTCAGAAGACGGTAGAACAGTAGCGGGCTATAATAAATTTACTACTATAATGGGCGACCCTAGCTCCGAAGGAATACTTTTATTTGGAGCCCCCGGAAAAGATCAAAACTTTTTAAACCAAAAAGATATTCTTTCTACTAGCTCAGGAGCAGTAGGCGAAACGTACTGGGATAATATCAAAGTTTTGACTGGTGCTACTGCTATCTTTGATAGCTCTATTGAATCCCCAAGATATAGTACAGGTTTTGTTTCGTGCTATACTCCGGTATTTAATCCTGATATTGCAATAGAAAGCTTTGTCTCAGCTACTGTAGACTCTGTAATTTTCAACGGCGGTGTAACACAAGTAAGCGTACAGTACTCAGGAGTAAACGGCTGGACTACATACGACACTAAAACAATAACTCAAACTAAAACAGAGTTTGATTTATTCTCTATACCTGTTTATGTCTATCCTAGAACTAACGGTAGTAATGACTACTTAAAAAATCCACTGAGATTTAAGATAGATCAGCGTTCTTACAGCGGCTATGTTCTTCCTCCACTAATAAACGAGATAAGCGTAACAGCCAGTAGTAGCCCTATATCTTTAGATATTGTTCCTAACTGGAAGCCTTATTATCTAGAGACTAATGCTAGGATAGATGTTGTAACTGGACAGCATCAATCTTTTTATCCTAGTCCTACTAAATGGACCAACTTCTTATTTAACTGCCCTATTACAACAGGGCAGATTACATCATTTGAAGAAGAAAAAAATGGCACTACAATATCTGTAGTAGGCACAGGTGAAGTATCTCTTGATGGTCCGTATAGATCGTCTTTTAAAAATTACATAATTACTGGCGCAACACCTAAGTCTGGTTCTGCGGCGTTTACTATATTAGGTAGTTCCTATCAAGATAACTATTTTAGTAATGGACTATTTGAATCTTTTAGACCAGTAGTTAATATAGAAACCGGTTATTACTCTGGCCTTACGGATGGGTTTTTGGCAGATCAAATTTATATCAACAGATCTTATACAGGTGGATATAAAGTAGAATTTACAAAAGATCAAATATATAGATTAGATGTACAGGGCCAAAATAATGCAGACGTCTCTGAGCTAGGTACTAGTACTACAGTAACAGATTATGCACAGGGCGTTTACTCCTATCCTGGCACCGGATATCATAATGGCACTGTTGGTATAGAGGCTTATATACCTTCTGGTATAGCCAGCGGAAACTTACTTATATCCTTTGATTTAGCTATTACAAAAGGTTCTGGTATTAATGTAGTAGTTTCAGGATCCAACGTAAGCAGATATTTAATGCCTGGAGACAGCTATAGAGAATATTCTAGAGCTACAGTCTCGGCTACTAATGACGGTTCAAATTTTTATATAGGCTTTACAGTACCTTCTGGATACTATCAGGATGAAATAGAGTATAGCATAGATAACCTATCTGTACAAAATTATTATACTTCTTATCTTACCAGTACTGGATACACCCTTCCTGTTCATCTTACTGGAACAAATTACACAGGACAGAGTATACAAAAGGAAATTTTAAAAGGCAGTACTGTTTTCTATAGCAGTATATTTTTAGATTCCTATCCTAGTTCTAACTCGGGTATACTTTTTACAGCTGTAAATAATACTAATAAAAAACTAGAACTAAATATAAACAGCTCTGGTTATTTGTCTGCTGTAACTGATTTAGCCAGTAACGCCTGGGCTACTTCAGTAGGTACAGATCCATATAATATAAACCTACCAAGAACCTCTATTACTTCAGAAGTAAAAATCCCACTTAGTAAGTGGGTTAACATAGGGTTCATGCATGATGTTCACTATTATGATTACTTTGGACACGCAAGTATAGACGCAGTACCTACTGTAGGTAACTTTACTTCTAGTAATAAATTATTACTTACGCTAGACGGATCTATCATAGCTAGCAAAGACGTAATGTCTGGCTGGCAAGTAAAGACTACTAGCTCTGGAGAAGCTGCCCCCTCTGGCACTTACATTCCCTTAACTGGTACGGTTAACTACACATTAGCCTCTGGATTATTCTGTAAGATAGATGGTGTTCATTTTAGTAGACCGCCAGCGGCAGAAGCAGAAGCAGAGCTTAGCTGCCTAGGTGCAAGAACTACATACCCTTACTTTGTTCCTGACGCCCTATTCAAAAACGGTAGTCAAGAATTTACTAACTTAGGTAGTGGTGTTGATTACTTTGAAGGACTGTACTATAATCTGTCATCCCTCTATAATACTTGCTGGGATAGAGGGCCAATAAGAAATCACTTATTGTTCTACAACACAACTTCTATAGACCTGTCTTCTCCTTATGGAGAGCTTTATAGCACTCGATTCTATTCTGGTAGTTATGCTGTATCTCCTTATAGTAGCGCGTTTGAAAGAATCTTTAATGCTACTGGAGCTATTGGTATTCCTAGTAGATATCTTAATGTTAACTCCGGAGTCTTTAACGTACTAGGATGGATGTACCCTAGAACAGAAGGAACAGTATTTAGCTTCTTACAAAATTCTAACGACTCTACAAAAGCTAGACTAGAACTTAAAATATATAGTGGAAAGTTTATAGCTAATAAAATTGATAACACCAACGCTATAGTTACCTCATTTACTGGCCAAGATGTAGAGCTAAATGAATGGTCGTATTTTAATCTTAGCTATACTAGCAATGGATATAACGCCTATGGTAATACCGGAGTAGTTACTTGTGTTATAGGAGATAACTCCTACACTAGGACTGGTGTAAACTACGGCTTAATATATCTAGGCAAAAGCGGTAGTACAGAGCAGTCTTGTTTCCGTCTAGGCGGTACTTCTGACGTAAACTTATTTAACATTGCTATACCATTCTTCCCAATTACTAGCGGCAGTAATACAGGGGACAAGGGAGGAACTTATCAAGTTTTATTAGAGGATAATATTCCTTATACAGGTGGAGAAGTTAGGTTTGACAATTACAACTATGCCACAACTACTATAAATGCTAGTCAAGAATCTGGTAATAGATTCTTTTCTATGGCAATGTTTAATTGCTACGAAACTAATCCTAAACTAAACGGAATTATTGCTTACGATAACGTTTCGTTTAAAGAGACTGAAAGCTATCAGATAGGCTATGACCTTACACCGTTCCATAATGTTTTTGGAACCACTGATTCTCCTATAAGGCTTGGTACTCAAGTGCCATCTACGGCTATCAATATAGCCAGATTTAGTAGCGTAGGACATAGCGTGCCTTCAAGTATTTCTACAATAGATCTTTCAGACAGAAATACAAATAACCTAATACCATATAAAGAAGGCGAGTACATAGTAGGCAAAAATAGCATAGCTAGTGGATCTGCTATATCTTCCTATAAAGGTATAAACTCCGGAGTATTTTCTGGACTTATAGACGTTATAGTTACTGGACAAGTTGCCTCTGCCGATATAGAGATAAGTAATATAAGTATATCAGATCCTTTGTTTGATTATGGATACTCTTCTTATTACTACTACTTAGTAGGGCGAGGTAAGAAGGTAGTCAAAATTCTGAATGCTTATCCTCACTACACAGGACAACTTACTACTGGATCCACTGGCAGTGTTCCAGACAATTACTTCGCAAATCTTGAGAAGATAAAAAGTTCTATAAAACTAAAAACTAGGAAAGGTGAAATTATTGATAAGGCTACTTATCCCTACGATATAATAGCCTGCCCTTATACTCCTGACTCTTTGTTAAGCTCGGTAACAGATATTGAAGATATATACTTAGATAATATAGGAGATATAAACAGCGGCGAAATATTAGATGACGGATTATTTAGTGTCATAATTTTGACTAACATAAACAAAATCAATAGCGAGTCTATATTTGTTCACTATGACGGTTATGATATAAATGAAGGCGTAGAGTATTTTGGATCTAAAGAAGTTCTTAATCCTCAGCCTATATTTAGGCTACGTCATGAATCAGAAGATGCTGGCTTAGGTAAGTTTGACTTAACCTTAAATAACAACAGCTTCTACGATCTTAAGATTTTTGGAATAGAAGGTTTATACAGTGGGCAACTTTAAAAATAAAAACATAGACTTTGTTAGACAGGCTTTAGTCAGAAAAATGACTAAGCCTTTGTCTGTAATTGCTTTATACCCACAAAATAGCTCTGATACAAAGTTATATGTTCAGGTAGTTAGCAACGCCACGGTTATAGCCCTTCGCTATATATCTAGTACCACCGTAACTAAGTCTATTACTTTTACAAGCAAGTCGCTTAAAGAAGTAGTTCAAGAAATTAATCAATGTGGATTACCACTTAAAGCTGTCCAGCTAACAGAAATAGAATCTCTATCACAAGGAGACATACTATCTACTGGCTCAGGCTTTGTAGAAATACCATATGGCTTTACTGCAACAGAAAGACTTACGGATCGCGGTATAGTTTTACGAGCTAAAAAAATTGCTGTACGCCATAAAAACAATAGCAATATAAGATTACTTCCGCCTTATTTTGAAGACCCCTCTCTTCCTTGGTACCCTAGAATATCAAATGGATCCTTTTCCCAAAAGTATAATGGAAAGCTTTACCACTTTTATGTAAAAGAATTTGACAACCAAGCGTGGTCTTCTATTTATGGTAAACCATTTAAAGATTTAAAAGGAATTACTCCTACTGTACTAGACGCAAACGTGTACTCTCTTCCAAGAACCCCAGTGTTTTGGAATGGAGAAAACATCACTGTATATAACGGCGACGTACCCATTACACAAAATGTTATTGAAGATATAGACATTAATAACGGTATACTTTACACTAAGCCTGGGTACTATTTACAAGAAGATTTTACTCTAGACTACACTTATCTAGAGTCATCCTTTGTGTATAAAGACGTTAATATTAATGGACACTTCTGCCAAAATCCTTTTGTAATAGATAAGTATGTAGTCATATATTTACTTCCTGCCGAAAGTGCAGCAGCTAATAACAAAAAGACTGTATTCCACACTATTGGTAACTCAATAGAAGAGGCTATAAACGCTATTGTTTTAGAGGATCCTAGTGTTCCTATTGCTATAATAGGAGCCTATAACATACAGCAAATGTTCTCTAGTGACAGGGTATCTATTCTTGACACTAGATCTAAAGGTGGCGGCCTTGTAGATAATAAAGGTCCTAAGCCTGTATCTAATAATATTGATAGCCCTCTAGAGCCTGTTGAGCCTGCAATTGAAAGTTTCTTTAGTGAGGCTTATAGATTCTGGGATATAGGCAATGTAGATGGTGAGCACTATCCTTCTTCTGCTGCTGTTATTGTTGAGATACCAGACTCTATAAAGAACGTACTTAGCTTATCAGAGATTAAATCTAAAGCTACAAAGTATATTGCCGCCGGCGTATATCCTTCTATTTCTTACTATCAGGCAGAACTACCGTCAGTAACAGGGCTGGCAGCACAAATAAGCTGCGCCTACAATCTTGATTTTTCTGATACGTATCAGAAAAGTTATGGTAATTCTACCCTCTTAAATACTATTCCTTCTGGCTATTATGGAGCAGGTTGGCTCCTAAATAGCATTGATGTCCCGAGTAGCATCCTCTCTACGGACTGGAATACTTATGATGTAAGTCCTGAAGTTACCGAAACAGAAGGTACTAAGATATTGACAGTACAGACGTCTACCGGCGTTTCCATGTCCTATCTAAAAAGTACTCCAATAGTCGGAATAGAATGGAAAGAGCGTAGTGTAATTGCCACTAGTGGAGACTATACACAGTATTCTCCTTGGGAAACAAAGCAGTATTTAGATACTACAGAAGTAGGAACTGGGTTACTAATAAAGAATAAGCTAAGCTTTGGAGACCCGTTTGTTGTAAAGCAATATAAAGACATCCGTGTTCACAGCCCTTACATAACTGGAAATCTTACAGATCAAGTATCTTCATCTATATCTCAGATTGTAGACAAGACTTTTGCCCTGCAAGAAGCAGGGACAATAAACATTAAACAAAGGTACACGTCTGTTACAGATCCGCTCTCTAAGGAGAACATAGAAGACTATATACTGACTCCTTCTGCGTATGATCATTTATTTGACTTACTAGGTACGCCGATAGCAAATCAGTATCTGTCTAATCTAACAGGTATAGGTAACACACTTCTACAAAGTGGAATTTATAATTCCGGCCATTATTTAAAATTCTTTATACAAGGCGCCGATGCATACTTTGCTTTTACTGGCGGGACAGATTACCTTGTAATGTCCTACAATAAGCAAATAGAAACTCTCTCTAAATATCTAAACTATAGAGCTGATAGCTGGGATGCCTACTGTAACTCTGGACTGTCTACACTAACAGGCTTAGTTAACTCTTTAATGTCTAGTACGTCTGCGTACGGTAGTTTTGAAACTGCCATACCTACTTACTGGATTTACTACTTACAAACAGGCATAACATATCCATTTAGCGGCGTATATATAAAGCCACCATCTTACTTAAGCGGCACAATTACTGATATATCAACTAGTAATAATTTAGACTACTTATATACCCAATCGCTACCCGCAATATTCTCTACGCTTATTGCCCATACAGGTCATATAGATAATTCTACTGTTAGAAATCATTACTCTACTGCTTATGAGTTAGCAAAGACTAATGTAGTTAGTCCTATAGACGCTATTATAAATAGTACTAGAACTTACTCAGGGCTTCCTATTCCTACTAATTGGTTCTTGGGCCATAATAGACTTGGTCTGTTCCTTGGAACTAATTTAGTTAATATGTGCAAGGCCTATGACTACTTAGCCGAACATGTTAACAAAACGCAACCAGAGTATAACACTCAACAGTACACTTATACTAACTCTCAATATCTTAATCATATATTTAGTGGTATAGAAAAAGTATTAGATACAAGCTATGATGCTGTGTATCATAATCTTTTAAGAGGTGGAATTGTTGAGCCAGACATGGCTCTTACTTTGTATGGTTATGGCTGGTATTTAAATAATTGGTCTGTGAACTACGGCTTGTGC
>JACCDG010002785.1_pt1 | contig 10159 bp, 9 predicted proteins | sample 7442471 | NCBI WGS metagenome assembly JACCDG01 (sample SAMN15323444, study PRJNA562643) | freshwater metagenome | isolation source: river surface water | place: USA:Blue River Watershed | collected 2017-08-17 | reverse complement strand
CCCACATTGACATTCACTACGCCGTCAGGCGTGCCCGTCAAGATCACATCGCCTGCATTGAGCGTCATGAAGCTACTGAGGTATTCAATCAATGCAGGAATATCCGTGATCAAATCACTGGTGTTGCCCTGCTGTGTTACCAAACCATTCACCAAGGTTCGTAAGGCTAAGGCGTGTGGGTCTGGCACGTCGGCGGCATCGACCAGCCATGGCCCCAACACAGTGCCGCCATCGCGGTTTTTTACGCGCAAATTTGGGCGGTAATAGTTTTCCAAGTAGTCACGAATCGCGTAGTCGTTGGCAACGGTGTAGCCCGCCACATGTTGCATAGCGTCTTCACGCTTGACGTTTTTGACGGTGCTACCAATCACGACAGCCAGCTCGCATTCGTAGTGCATGAAGGCCACGCCTTCAGGGCGGCGGGTTTGCGCACGGTGACCAATCAAAGAGCTGCGACCTTTGAGAAAAGCCAAAGGCTCATCTTTGGCAGTGACGGTCAGCTCTTTGGAGAGCTCCTTCACATGGTCCGCGTAGTTCAGCCCCAAAGCGATGATGGTGCCCACTTCAAAGGGTGGCAACCAGACCACCGCATCCTCAGCCACAACACGACCATCCGCCAGTTGTACGCCTGTGGGGTGTTCGAAGGCGTCATGGATGGCGCCGCCATAGGCTACTTTTGCGCGCTTCATACCAACTCCTCCGCCACCAACACATTGTCCAATTGACCCACACCCTCGATGGTGATGGTCACGCGTTGACCCGAACGAGCGAGCGGCGCATGTGCCGCCACACCTATGCTGAGGACATCGCCTGGATGTAGGGTCATAAATTCAGTCACATCCACCAGCAGCTGTGCCACTGAGCGAACGCGACCGCCTGTGTCAGTGTGATGCACTACCTCGCCATCAATCGCCACCGTTACAGCAAGTGCATCGGGGTTGGCTACGGCGTCACGGGGCACATACGCACCCATCGGACAAGAACCGTCGCGGCACTTGAAGCGCATTGATGGGCGATAGAAAGAATCATGAGGCACGCTGATGTCGTTCATCACCACGTAGCCCGCGACATGGTCCAAAGCATTTTCGGCAGTCACCTTGCAAGCGGCGCGTCCGATGACCAAACCTAAGGTGGCACCCATTTGAAGCTCTTGCGCATCTAATAGCACAGCCACTGCGTCACCACTTCGAGCCCAAGTGTTACGCGGCTTGATATACAAAATTGGCGCTTTGGGTGGTGCTTTGTAAGGCGCCGCATTGACTTGATCGCCCAATGCCGCCAAGGCCTCGCGATGGTTCAACAAGGTACCGTAAACCGTGCCGCCAACAGGCGGTTGAGACATATTCGACATAGACGATTCTTAGGGCAAGTAGTGGTGCACATTGAGTGTCAATTCATGTACCGATAGAGTTTGGCTAATTGCCGCATAGGTAAATGAAGCAGCTACTGCTACTTTTGGAAAACGATCTCTCATTCAGGTCTCCTGCTATAAAAATATAAGCCAGCGCATGCACCAGCCAAAAATATGGCAGGGAATACGAGCAACAAAGACAAACGAATGCCATTAGTGATCAGAAAAAGCTCAACCCTTGCATTTCTAGACGGAAGTAGAACTTTGATTAAGCCAATTAATGACGTCCATGTTCAGTCAACAGGATTTATCACCCAATCGCTATGGTCAATGTTTCTCTGAATACCCACCTTCACCAAGTTAGACGCTGCCAACTAGGCACAGTGCAAACCAGATGGGTTGCTTCAGAAGTAACCTTATTTATCAGAAACAAGCAATCATTCATGCACGTAAATCAGTTCAGCTACTCAAGTGCCAAAATCCGCAAGCGGCCAAGTGGACGCGCACTTGCAATTCTGAATCTCTAAAGCAACGAAGACGAATGAAAGCGTCTGTCAACAATTAGGAATCAGCAGTAAAACCAATTAACTTAACTATTGGTCCCCATCGATCACTATCGGATTTAAGTAATGCAGCAAGCTCATTAGGACTAGACGATCGGGCAACCAAACCCATGGAAGCCAAACCCTCGATAACCTCACTTGAAGCTAAGGCTACTTTTATTGCAGCGTTAGTACGTTGAACTACTTCAGGAGAAGCTTTACCAGGCAAGAAAAAACCGAACCATTCACCATAGATCATGTCTTTGTATCCTTGCTCGACCAACGTAGGAATTGCAGGCATAAACTTATTGCGTTGAATTCCACTGGTTGCAATTACACGTAACTTCCCGCCAGACAAATGTGGAAGGAATTCGCCAACTGGAGCCGAAACCGCGGCGATTTGCCCTCCAAGCATATCCATGATTGCAGGTTGAGATCCGCGAAACCCTATGTGCTGAAGATTAATTCCTCCCGCACGTCCAATAAGCTCACCAACAAAGTGGGGAACCGATCCTGGAGCTGGAGATCCAAAATTTGCATTAGTAGGATTGCTTTTGCACCAAGCGTGGAAATCAGCAATATTTTTAACAGCCGTTGGCACCATAGGGCCGACAGCAAATCCCATATCAAATTCCACACCAAGTGAAACGGGCGTTAAATCTGCAACAGGATCGTAAGGCAATTTACGATAGGTGTGCGGATAGATACCCAACATAGACATAGGAGTCACCAACAAAGTAGCGCCGTCAGAAGCAGATGATTTCAATGCACTGATCGCAATCTGACCTCCAGCACCAGGTCGATTATCTACAACAACTGATTTTGCAAATGAACCAGAAAGTTTGTTAGCAACACGCCTTGCAAGCGTATCGACTGTGCCACCAGGCGCAAAACCAGCGATGATTTTTGCACTTTCAAGAACTGATTGGGAATGGCCAGCGCCATGAAGTCCGACTGAAAGTGACGCAGCAATAACTTGCAAAAGTTTTCGACGATTTAGATTCATTTGAGTCTCCATTAATTTTTACGCACTAAAAATTTCACCCTCGAAATTTAGACGCAATTGTGAAAAAAATGAGTCCCAGTGTCTAGCAATGAAATAATGACAACTATCAACCTTTGATTGATAATGACGAAATGTCACTTACAAGATTTACACTCAGACAAATTGAAGCCTTCTTAGCGGTTGCAGAACTCCGCAACTTCTCATCTGCATCAGAAAGATTAGGATTGACAACACAAGCTGTTAGTCAGTTGATCGCCGAACTAGAGACTCACCTTAATTTCAGAGTATTTGATAGGACAACAAGACGAGTTGCACTTTCTAGTGCGGGAAGCGACTTTTTAGTTTCAGCTCAAACCTTAATGCGACACGTCCAGAGTGCAGAAAGCGTGGCTAACGACGTTAGACATAGAGCCGTGGGGATTGTTAGGGTCGGTGCGCCTTTGGTGCTAGCTTGCACAGCACTTCCAGAGGCAATAAAAAATTTTCAGCTTAAAAACCCGCGAATAGTAATTCGAATTCGCGATTTACCAGTCGAAAAGCTTGTTGACAGCGTATCTGCCGGCGACATTGATATTGCAATTGGTCCAGATCGTGCCACTGATAGCGATGTAATTCGTCAACCCTTATTTGATAGTGATTGGGTGATGCTGTGCTCACCCAAACATTCGCTCGCAAATAAGCGACTAATCAAGTGGTCAGATTTGCAAAATAGACAAGTTGTTTCAGCAGGCTATGACCATGAGCGAAATGTTGCACAAATGCATGTAAATTTACCAACTGAAAAGCGAATTGCACCAATAGAGGTAGTTGATCACATTAGCACTGCAATGGGCCTTGCTGCGCAAGGCGCAGTTGTTACTCTTGCACCAGCATATGTTGGTGTTATTGCAGAAAAGTTCGGGTTAGTAATGCGCAGAATAGTAAACCCAGAGACAGTTCGAAAAGTATGCATCTATTTACCCAGCTCACGCTCTCAATCTCCAGCTAGTGAAGCTTTCACCGAATATCTATCGCAATGGCTTCCCTTGTGGGCAGAAAAAACATTAAAGAAAACGATGAAAAGAAAAAAAGAATGAACTTACTCACGGATTCACATAAGTTGTTTTGACCACGGTATAAAAATCAGATGCGTATCTTCCCTGCTCTCTTGTGCCAAAACTAGAAGACTTGCGCCCACCGAATGGCACATGCGGATCAACCCCTGCTGTTGGAGCATTTATCATCACCATACCGACTAAGAGTTCACGTTTAAATTTTGATGCTTGCTTCAACGAAGTTGTACAAACACCCGCTGACAAACCGTAAGGTGTGTCATTTGCAACCTGCAAAGCTTCTTCAGCATCTTTAACGCGGATAACAGCCGCAATTGGTCCAAATATTTCCTCTTGGCAAATGCGCATTTGGTTGCTTGCATTCGTAAACAAAGTAGGCTCGAGGTAAAAGCCATTCCTACCAGAAATGTGACTGTGATGGACACCACCACAAGCTAGGTGGGCTCCCTCATCTTTGCCAATTTGAATGAATTGCAAATCTTTCTTTAACTGATTCTGATCTATGACTGGACCAATGCTCGTGCCTTCTGCTCGAGCATCACCAACTTTCAGTTGACTCATTCGTTTGATTAATCTTGAGACAAATTCATCATGGATTTTTTCAGTAACGATTAAACGAGAGCTAGCAGTGCATCGCTGACCTGTACTGAAAAATGCTCCGTTAACAGCACACTCAACAGCAACATCAAGATCTGCATCGTCTAAAACTACTAATGGATTTTTTCCGCCCATTTCCAACTGAAATCTAGCAATATGGCCTTTGCGTGAAACACACGAAGTTGCTACTAAACGACCAGTACCTTCGGAACCCGTAAATGTCACAGCATCTACCCTTGAGTCATGGATCATTGCGGGACCAAGATCGCGACCGTAGCCCATCAGAAGATTGAAACTACCAGACGGAAAACCAGAACGACTAATAATCTCCGTTAGTGCCCACGCAGAAGCTGGGGCTAGTTCAGAAGGTTTGAAAAGTACTGCATTACCGTACGCTAGGGCAGGTGCAATTTTCCACGCTGGTATCGCTATTGGAAAGTTCCAAGGTGAGATAACTGCAACAACGCCAACCGGCTCTCGAGTGATTTCGACAGACATATTTGGACGAGTTGACGCAACAATCTCACCCTGTATGCGTAAAGCCTCACCTGCAAAGAATTTAAAAATTTGTGAGGCACGATTTACCTCCGCTTTAGCATCTAAAAGTGCCTTACCTTCCTCGCGGGCTAGCAAGTCGGCCAACTCATCCAAACGCTGATAAATTTCCGAACCAATGAAATCTAGTGCATCGAAACGTTGCTGAGGCGTTAGAGCTGAAAGTTTGTGCTTAGACTCTGTTGCTGCTTCAATTGCAGCTGAAACATCAGCTTGATTGGCGATACTGAAATATCCAACAACATCACTTGTATCCGATGGGTTTACGTTTTCAAGATGCGTACGTCCTTCAACCCATTTGCCGTTGATGAAATTCGGTTTTACTGTCATTGAGCCTGCCATTGTGAAAGTTTTTTACTTAGGAAATAACTTTCCCTGGATTCATCAAATTCTTGGGATCAAACGACTTCTTTAATGAACTCATTAAATTGCGTTCAATCTCACTCCTATACCGTGACGCCTCGTCACGTCTAAGGACTCCTAAACCATGTTCGGCAGAAATTGAACCATTACAGGCATTCACTTCATCATGAACAAGCTTGTTAACTTCAGCTTCTATGCTTGTAAATAACTCATTTTGTGATTTATCAAGAGACCTAGCAGGCGAGAGATTGAAGTGTAAATTTCCATCGCCTAAATGTCCGAACACAACCATTCGCGCGACTGAATAACTATCAAGTAAACGCTTTGTTACCCGATCAATGAACTGAGGGATCGCTGAGATAGGCAGCGAAATATCGTGTTTAATTGTTTTACCTTCAGCAGCTTGAGCCTCTGAAATATCCTCACGCAATGCCCAAATTGCATTAAATTGCGCAATAGAAGATGAAATGGCAGCATCTGCTATCCAGTCATTTTCCATAGCAATCTCTAGCAAACTTTCTATTCGAGATGAAAGCGCCTGCTCTTCGCTAGAGCTAGACAATTCAAGTAATACATACCACTCCGAACGACTAGCCAAAGGAGATCGAGCTGCATCCACATGCTTTTCAACTAGTTGGATGCACTCATCACTCATCAATTCAAAAGCAGTCAACTCATTTGAGTGAAGCTCTTGCGCTAGCTTAAGCAACCGAAGTGCTGCACTTGGATCGGCAAGCGCAATAAATGAAACGACTTTGCTTTTTGGTTTTTCAAACAACTTAAGCGTTGCGCCAGTAATTACGCCTAAGGTACCTTCACTACCAATGAAGATATTTTTCAAGTCATACCCGGTATTGTCCTTTCTGAGGGACTTCATACCATTCCAAATACTGCCATCTGAAGTCACAACCTCAAGGCCCAAACACAAATCTCGTGCATTACCGTACCTAAGAACCTGAACACCACCAGCGTTGGTCGCCAAGTTGCCACCAATTGTGCATGTGCCCTCGGCAGCTAAGCTAAGCGGAAACAGTTTTTGCGCCTCATCAGCTGCCTCTTGAACTGCCAACAAAGTGACACCAGCGTCTAGTGAAATTGTGTTATTCAGAACATCAATATCTCTTACCTTATTCATCCGAGTTAGAGAGAGAACAACATTAAGCCCAGTTGCGCTAGGTGTTGCGCCACCAGATAGGCCTGTATTACCCCCCTGCGGCACCACAGAAACACCGTGTTCGTTACACCATCGAACAACTAAAGAGACATCCTCTGTGTTGTCAGGCTGAACTACAGCGAGCGCGACACCTGTCCACTTTCCTCTCCAATCGGTGAGGAAGGCAGCCATATCGGTGGGATCACTGATGATCTTCCCACTAAAAACACTTGCTAAAGAATCGATCAAACTCATCTCAGACCTTCACACGGAGGGCCAGAGTCTTCAATGCCAACAGTTGATCAAGCAAAAACTTCTGAGTAGTCTCATCTGTTAACTCACCACTCGCATCAAATTTCTGAGCTGAATGGTTGATAAATACTTCTGGCTTGTTCAAGGTAAACGTATTCATAAACACAAGAACTTGGCGCAGATGGTATTGAGCCCTAGCCGTACCTACAGGCCCTGGTGAAACGCCCAGGATTGCTACAGGCTTTTCATTGAATGGTGGCTCTGGAGGGCGTGACGCCCAATCAAGCACGTTCTTCAAAACCGCAGGCACTGAAAAGTTGTATTCCGGCGTTGCAATGACAACTGCGTCTGCTTGACGGATTTTCAACTTCAACGCAGTAACAGATGGCGGTTCACCAAGTTCATGCAAATCACCGTTGTACATAGGGACATCAGAAATATTTGCAATCTCAATCGTGATGTCGGCTGGTGCAATTTTTTGTAATGCCTTTAAAGCAAACGTATTCGTAGAGTTTTTTCGAAGACTTCCGGAAATTGCCAGCACTTTAAAGGTCATTACATTTCTCACTTAATCAATATTGAAGTACACGATCAGCGCAAGCCGTCGTGGGCAGATACAGCTTCTTTGGTTAAGCCACCAAGTCGCGAATGCACGCGCCCGCCGGTACCCATGACTAGGGCAAACAAAATTTCATTTGGACGAGGCGCATCTTGAATGCCGACCTCCATGCTGTTGAAGTGACTACGGACGTAGCTTGCATGGATGTAATGCAGTGGGACCATCAAGCGGTAACCAGCACCTGCAACGGCTTTGTTTGCAGGCACCATGGCTTTAGGATCACCAAGTACTGTTCGCATTGCCCACCCACCAGCTTCATGCCAAACAGCGCCATGTTCCATCTCACCGTTCACACCGACGATGGCAGCTTTACTGTAAATCTCAATGTTTTCTTTACCCAGCGTATCAACCAACTCTTGTGCCAGCAAAGTACCAAGCGAGCGCAACTCAGCCATAAAAGGCATAAGGTCAGGTTCATACTTGCCTGCATATGGATTTTCAATCACAGCGCATGCGGCTGCAAGCTTAAGAGGCGTTTCAGTGACGGGGCCGCCTTCATGAAATTGAGTTTCAATAATGAGGCTACGCTTACGAATTTTGATTAAAGACATGATCTTCCTTGTTGAATTTATTGCTTGGGAATCTTGGCGTTGTTGACAACCTGAGTCCATTTTTGTGTCTCAGAAGAAACCAACGATTTCATTTCTTCTGGAGTACTGCCACGAACGTCGCCGCCCATTTCTTCTAAGCGAGATTTGACATTTGCAAGCTGAAGTGATTTCTGCACTTCGGAATTCAATCGATCAACGATTGGACGAGGTGTACCTGCAGGTGCCATCAATCCAGCCCATGATCTGACGTCGTAGCCAGCAACACCTTGCTCTGCAACAGTGGGAATATCAGGCATGCCAGCCCATCGCTGTGGTCCGGTAACTGCAATTGCCTTGAGTTTTCCGGCCTTAATGTTTGAGAGGACAGCCGTTGGTGGCGCGATGATGAACGGCACATCACCCGCTAAAAGTGCAGTAATTGAGCCTGCATCGCCACGATAGGGAATATGCAATAAATCTAATTTAGCCATACTCGCAAAGAGCTCACCCGCCAAATGATGCGTGGAGCCGATACCAGCAGTACCGTATGCAACTTTTCCAGGATTAGCTTTTGCTTGGGCCATCAACGCGGGCAAGTTTGCGATTTTTCCTTCCGATGAAACGACCATCAAGAACGGAAAATACGTGATGGTGCTGATCATCTCGAAATCTTGAACCGTCTTGTAGCTTAAATTGTTGTAAAGCGCTCCAGCTACAGCGTGCCCACCAGTTGCTAGCAACAAGGTGTAACCATCTGGCTTGGCTTTGGAAACCGTGCCAGCAGCAATCGTGCCGCCGGCACCAGCCTGCGCCTCCACAACAACTGGCTGACCAAGACCCTTAGAAATTTCTGCACCAACTGTTCTGGCAATTGCATCTGCATTGCCACCAGGAGCAAACCCCTGCAAGATTTTGATATTTTTATCTGGATAAGTTTGCGCACTACTCATCATTGGAGATAAAAGTGCAAGTGACAGAGGTAAAGTTTTAAGTAAAGATTTTGCAAATTGTTTGTTCATGGTTTGTCTCCTGTGATTATTAAAAAATATCCCTCTTAATGGGGGTTCAAAACTATCTTGCCTAACGTGAGTCCCTTGTCGAGAATTTCGTGAGCTTCAGCAACCTGATCAAAATTTAAGACCAATGCAGATGGCGCCTTAACGTGACCATTCGACATCAACTCAATGGCACTTTTCATCATGCTTCTACGGTTGTTTTTGTCTTCATCAAATGTATGCATCGAAAAGCAACGTACTCCCAGACTTTTTCCTAGAAGCTCTCTAAGCAATCCAAACACATCTGTATCCGGCTTTCCCGTGATGATGTTGTATGAAATGGCCAATCCCAAGGGACTAAGGCTTCGGATACATGCTGGGAAAATGGCACCACCCAAATGGTCATAAACCAAATTCACCCCCTGGTTACCAGTTACAGACATAACTTGATCAACCAGCGTCAACGGATTCGCATCCAAGATCACATCAAAACCATTCGACAAAGCAAAGTTTTTCTTATCTTCGGAACGAGCTGTTCCAATAGTTTTAAACCCGTTATGTCGAGCGACTTGAGAAAGCATGGTTGCAACGCCGCCAGCCGCACCAGTAATTAACACCGTTCCAGGCGTGGGCGCGTGACCAGGACTTGCAGCCTGCATAAGAGCTAGAGCAAGTTGCAAATTTGGCAAGCTGACGGCATCGTTGAACGAAATCGCTTCGGGGAGGATGTACGGTGCGTCTTCTGGGACCACAATACTTTGAACGTAGCAACCGCCTCTTTGCGCTAGATCTCTCGAGCTCACCAAAACGCGTTGACCAACCTTGAGTGACGTGACCCGAACGCCAACAGCATCTACAACACCAGCAAGTTCTGCACCTGGTATTGCTGGTAACGGAGGCATCCATTTGTATGTTCCCTGACGTATTAATACGTCAGGGCGCCCAACGCCAATGGCATGAGCTTTAACTCTTACCTCTCCAGGACCTGGAGTAGGCTGAGGCAATTGCTCAAAGCACAAGGCCTCAGGCCCACCTGGTTGGTGAACGCGTACGACTTGCATGCTTGTTAAGCTTGAGCCACGATTGGATTGATCAAAGTACCGATGTGCTCAATCTCAACTTCACAAACATCACCAGGCTTCAT
>JACCDG010469010.1_pt1 | contig 10160 bp, 9 predicted proteins | sample 7442471 | NCBI WGS metagenome assembly JACCDG01 (sample SAMN15323444, study PRJNA562643) | freshwater metagenome | isolation source: river surface water | place: USA:Blue River Watershed | collected 2017-08-17 | reverse complement strand
CATGTCTTTATTTTTAGCGCGTCAAATATTTTGGAGATTAATATTAAACAATAATTCAAGTTATTATAAAGATAAATAGTTCTATTATTAAATAAATATTCAGCCATTTCTCATTTTTTTAAAAACCTTAAATTTTTAATAGTCAAGGAAAAATCATTCACTCAATAATATTCTTATATGAATCTTTTTTCGAAAAACCCTAAACCATTTTATTTTTTCAATGAAATAAATTTTCTTGGTAAAATTAATTCATCAACTGATCAAGGCTTTTGGAAAATATTATGGTTGTCTTTATTTTTCTTAATTGGAATTAATATACTTTTTTATTTGGTTTTATCATTCAGGAACAAATCTCCCATTATCAAAAAATTGTTGTTATTTTGGTTTCTTTATTTCTTGGATCTTTTCTACCAATTGAAATTTCAAACTGACAATTTTCAAAATATCCTGGCCTATGCTGTTCAGTTTTTCCCCTATTTGTGTTTGGCTGACCTAACCTTTGGGGCATTAAATGAATTATTCCCTTTAAGAAAATATTTTTATTTAGGAGCTTTCTCAATATTACTGAGCTTCCTTTTAAATTATCTCCAAATAGGTTTCTTTATTGCCTCTCTACCAATGACACTGGCCAATTCCCTCCCTCTATCTCATACAATTTATTTGATTTTTATTAAAAAAAGGAAATCTGTAACTCAAATTGATAAGATTTTTGGATTCAGTCTATTTTTACCGATAATCCACTCTCTTTTCTCCCCATTTTTTGGAATGGGGGAAAAGTTCAAAATCTGGAATTGGAGCTTCTCTTTTTTCCTCATCCAAGGATTTTCCATAACTTTAGTCATTTTCGCTTTTGAAGTTTTGTCTCGGGTTGAAAATCAACGTCTGGAAAAACTAATGGAGGTTAAAATAAAAGAAAAATCCAACCTACTCCGAATCATTCTCCACGACCTAATCACTCCCCTAAACTGCATTTGGGATTATGTCGAAGGATGGAAAAAAGGCACAATTACCAAAGAAAAGGCTTATAAAAACATTGAGGAGTTTATACAGGATATTAATCAACTGGTTGGAGAAATAAGGGAAATTGAATTAGGAAAAAAGCATCGCTTTAGGGATTCGGTGGGAGCTTGGACTTGTATCCGAGAAACCCTAGAGCGCCTAAATAATGAATTAGTGGAAAAAAACATTAAAGTAGAATTTGAAAGCTCCCCGTTAGAGGAAATCTATTTTTATGGAAACAAGTGCTTATTTATTAACTCCATTCTTACAAATATTTTTAAAAATTCTATAAAATTTTCTCCAGATGGAGGCAAAATTAAGATTGACCTTGGTAAAAATGAAAATTACCTGAAAATTAAAATTAGCGATGATGGTATCGGTATTCCGAAAAAAATAATGAAAAATTTATTTGTTGAGGGAGGAGGAACTTCTCGTCCTGGAACAATGGGTGAACCAAGTCACGGCCTGGGCCTATTAATTTTAAAGGAATCCGTTGCGCTACTGAATGGAAAAATTCAAATTGAGTCTCTTTCAATCAACGAAAATATAAATAACCATGGGACTGCGGTTTCAATAACCTTTCCCATTATTAATAACCAAAATGGAGAAAACGATGCATTTAACAATTATTGATGATGACCCAAGAATTCTTGAAACTTACAAGGACCTCATGATTGGCACCTTTGAATTAAGCTTATTAAATAACCCTCATGACCTGAAACCTTTTCTAAAAAAAAATCAAACTGACCTGATTCTTATGGATCTTAATATGCCAGAAATTAATGGGTTGGATCTTTTTCAACTTATCCAAATGGAATTAAAGGCAACCCCAGTTATCCTTATAAGCTCTAACGCAAATGATGAGGCAATTGTCAGAGGAGTTGATCTTGGGATAGCTGATTTTATTGTAAGACCCATTCCAAATTCGCTATTAATTTCTAAAATTAAAAATATTATAAATTCTTCCAGCAGATCATTCTTCTCCAAAGAAAAAGTCATTCAAAATTCACTAAGCCTAAATCATGAATTGGAGTTGGTTATTTTAAATGGTAAAAAATATCGTTTGACTACTTATGAGTTTAAAATTCTCTCCCTTTTGGCCGCGAATACCCAAAGAATCCATACAATGGAAAAAATAGTTAACGAAATTTGGCCAAATACCAATGTGTCTATTAATTCCCTTGCCACTCACATCAACAATCTAAAGAAAAAGGTTCCTCCCCTTGGGAAGATTATAGTGAATAAAAGAGGGATTGGATATTATCTGGACTTGGAATAGCTTTGAGTTTTTAATTCTATTTTCTAAGTCCTTCAGATTTAAACCTCAAATTACTTTTCCCCTTATTAATAGCACCAATTGGGGATGATCCGTTTTTATTTAACAATAAGATGATTTTTTTCTCCTACCTCCAAAATTAAATAATCTCGGGGTCACCTGTTTTACTTCATAAATTTGTTTTTTCTGAATGAAAATACATTCTTTAGAATCAATTAATAATATTAGGCTCGGTTAAAAAATTCCTTCTAATTCTGCGCAATTTTACTAAAAATCTTTATACCCCTAGATTTAATAACTAATTATAAAATATTACATTTTCCAGTTTTTCTGTCTTCAAACATTTTGTCTATTTTTTCCATCTCATCCACAAAGGATTTAACCGTGAATTTGTATTTAACCCCCTTCTCCGATAGTTCTTTTAAAAACTGATTAAAAAATTCCTTAGGCGGCCTGTAGTGACCACTATTGTTGATAACTTCCTTAATTTTCCCCTCCTTAAAGGTTAAAATTCCTGCCAAGGCAACCGGTCCCCCGGCCAAAAATGAGGCATGATTTAAAAGAAAGCCCTTTTCCAGCTTGCAGGTACCTAATTCCTGGTAAGAAGCAAAATAAATATCTCCTTTTCCATCCATAACAAACTTACCATATACCTCTACTTCATTTGGACTCCTATTTGCATAAAAAAATTTTCCGTTTTTATCTATTCTCAAAAGATAGTTTTTTCTTTGGATATCATTTAAATAAGTGATTCCTCTCCTCTTGTCTGCAGCTAGCATATCTGGATCGATATTTATCGTCTGAAGTATTACCGCAAAAGAATTAAAAGAGAAAAATAAGAAAAAACTGAAGATTTTATGTTTCATTATATAATCCTAATATATCCTATTAAATCTACATAATTGATATTAACACCATCACCATACTACCTATTCGGAAAATATATTTTTAAACGAAACATTTTAAGAAAAATTGCCCTTTTTTTTCAATATAATTAGATTTTATTTAATGAAATTTATTCCATTCATTTTTTCCATCCATGGAAGTTTTAGTGTTCAAGACATTGACCAACCCTCAAAAAAATCATCATGCATTTGATCAAATCAATAAAAAATATAGGCTAAATAAAGACTAAATAAAGTAAAAATAATTAGAAAATATTTTTTTTATGAATTTTATACATTTAATTAGTCACTCAAAAATATTTGTTTTAGGTATCCTCCGACTAATTTAAAAATGCTATTTGGAATGTTTGTAATATGTTGAAGTTAAACTCCATTGCCAATTACCAGCTCCGTTGGACAACTTTAAGAAATTTCAATTTCTTAAATGGGGAAAATAGTAACGGCTTAATTCCAAGGATTGAAAATACCGAAAATTTTTCCTCATTTAACAAAAAGGAAATCCAATCCGCTCTCAAAACTATTAAATATTATATCTTGCCCGCCAAACCTGGGAGAGATTTCAAAGAAACTGAAATCTATAATAGGGCCTATTCCTTTTTTAAACAGTTCTGGAGTGAAACCTTTAAGGATCTTAAAAGTGAAAGGGAATTTAATTACGCCGATGAATTTAGAAAACAAGATGCCCTTAGCCTCCTTATGAAGGGAGAGGAAGTTGTAGGCCTTGTTTTCTTAAACTATTATAATAGGTTTTGCCTCTCCACCTTTGACCATAGCTACTTTAATGACTATCCTGACGAATCGCTCTTCGCCCTAAAGAGAGAAAGAAAACAAAATCTGATGACCCAGCAACACTTCAGCATATCCAAAAGATTTAGAAACGGATTTTCCGGAATTAATTTTGCCGCCACCATCGTTGGATTATCTCTTAAAGTTGCAAAGCTTTGGGATAGCCCCTGTTTTGTGGTTGCCAGAGAAGATGTTGCCTCAAAACACATCGTAAAAAATTTTGGGTTCCAGCAAATTGGCCCATCAACCAAAATGCACAATGTCCCCGTATCCATTATGGGATGTGATGAATCAAAGGAATATCACAAACAAGATGTAAATTTTTGTATTGATTATTTATGGAAAAAAAGAATTGATTTAACCAAATAGGAGAAAAATATGTCTGAAATTAAATTGGAATTTGAAAAACATATAGAGGGAATTGATAGAATCTTTGCAGATTTTCCCATCGAATCAAAGGAACACTTCATTCAATGGATGGGACAACATTATAAACTGGTGGAACATTCAACAAGAATTTTGGCCCTTTATTGTGGACTTACCCCTACGGAGGAAAAAGCCAATTTTTCCCATTTAAAGGAAGAAATGGGGCATGAAAAAATCCTTTTAAACGATGGTAAAAAATTCGGCCAAGATTTAAGAGAATTCCCAAAAGGTCCTGCCGCATCTGCTTTAATCTCGGCCGTATATGGCGACATGATGAAAAAAAGCAAAGAATCGTGCCTTGGGTACGTCCTGCTCTTAGAGGGACTCAGCCTTACCTCAGTTCCCAAATTGGCCAAAAGGGTCTCAGATACATACGGAAAGGATAAGGGAACCTTTTTAACGGTCCATATTGAAGCAGACGAAACCCACTTCCCGGAAGGAATTGCCAAAGTGGAAAAACTGGCCCCAAAGTTACAAAAAGAAATTATAGAGACGCTAAAATACAGTGCATTTTTATATGAATCACTAATTATTCAGGCCAAACGGATGGCCGACGATGCGCTCCATACCGGAACATAGACATAAAATCGACAAATGCAATGTGCTGTGTTAATAAAGTTCACTAAAGGAAAAAGATAAAATAAAAATGAAAGATTTTCTAGATGTCTCGACAGGGCATATTCTCCCCATTCTGTTTCTAATTCTCTCTGGTTTTCTGGTATTTAACCTCATCCTTTATGGGGTGCTATTTTCCATTACCAAAAAGAAGGAAATGAAAAATCTCCTAATTTTTTGGACCCTCTTCTTTTTGGCATTTTCCTTACAATCGATCTCTCAAAAGGGCGAACTTGAAATCGCCCTTGGCTTTAGTTTTATGACCTTGCCTCTGATGCTACTTTCCAAGATGGTTTTTGAATCCTTTGGAGAGAAATTTCCCGTTAGAAATTACCTGGCAGTATGGGGTCTGTCCTTTCCCATTACCTTAATCCTCGGATTTTTTAACTTTTCATTTTTTTGGCTTGCCTTCCTTTTTTGCATGGCCTTCTCTCTCCCTCTAATCCATTCAGTTCATCTCATTTTTAATAAGTATAAAGATGAATCATCCATAATTCAAAAAATCTTGGGAGTAATTTTAGTTATATCCATCATTCATGGTTTTAACTTTGCCATCTTTAGAATGATGGAAGGTGCCCAAATTTGGGGCTGGAGTACTACCTTTTTCCTTACCCACTGCTTGTTCATTTCCCTTCCCACCTTTGCTTTGGAAACTCAGGCAAGATCAGAAAGACAAAGGCTTGAAAAACTGGTCGAAGAAAAAACTAGGGAAAAATCCACCCTTCTTCGAATCATCCTTCACGACCTCATAACTCCATTAAATGGCCAGTGGAATTATATCGAGGCTTTAAAAACAAATGAAATTCCTATCGATAAGGCCTTTCAAAGAATTGATAAATACACTAGGGAAATAAAAAATATCCTTGATTATGTAAGGGAAATGGAAGCACAAAAGGCCGGAAAAAAATCTATAGACATTGAAGCTTTAAGGGTAAAGGACTGTTTACAGGAAACCATCTTTAACATGGAAAAATTGCTTGCTGCCAAAAATATCAAGATAGAATTTAAAGAATTTCCTGATCAGGAAGTTAAATTTTTGGGAAATAAAATAGTTTTTATAAATACTATCCTTGGAAATATTTTAAACAACAGCATTAAGTTTTCCCACGAAAATTCCACCATCACCATCGAGGAAAAAATTCAAGATAATCGCCTTTTGCTTGAAATAAAAGATCAGGGAATCGGCATGCCAAAAGAAATATTACAGGATCTCTTCAAAGAGGGAACCATAACTTCCAGAGTTGGAACCCAAGGAGAAAAGGGAAATGGCCTAGGCATGCTCATTTTAAAAGAATCTCTCAATCAACTTAAAGGGGATATTGAAGTTCATTCAATATCCACCGATGATAACCCACCCATGTCCGGAACCAAGGTAAGCCTTTCATTCCCAATATTTAACTAAAAGGAGATTTTTACTTGCACCTCACAATTGTAGATGATGATTTAAGAACATTAAAAATGTATGAAGATCTCCTGGCCGAAAAATATAAGTTGGAACTTATCCAAAATCCCCTAAAACTCAAGGATTTCATAAAGGCCAATAAAACCGATCTAATCCTCATTGACCTTCATATGCCTCAAATAAGCGGTATCGACCTCTATGAAATGCTAAAAAATGATTTGAAAAATATTCCGGTAATTTTTATAAGCTCCAATCCAAGCGATGAATCTATTGTGAAAGGCATCAACCTCGGAGCCGAAGATTTCATCGTGCGCCCTATATCCACTGCCCAACTCGTTTCCAGAATTGACAATAAAATGAGAAAAACTGAACAAATCTCAAACTCCTCCGAAAAAAGCTTCAACGGTAAATTCATCCTAAACGCCGAGTTCGAGGCCATTACCATAAAAGGTCAAAAATTTCGGCTAACCACCCAGGAATTTAATATAGTAAACCTCCTGGCCCAAGACACCACCAAAATCCATTCTCTGGAAGATATCAAAAACACCATCTGGCCCGAAACCTCTGTCTCCAAACAGGCTCTGGCTACTCATATCAATAACCTCAGAAAAAAAGTCCCTCCCCTTGACCCCCTGATCGTAAACAAAAGAGGTACCGGATACTATCTCGATTTAAATTAATTTTAATTTAATAATGATAACGAAAAATGTGTTCTCTTTGGACAATTTCAAATTTTTTGAATTATCAAGACAAAATCAAGAGATTATAAATTAAAAATAAACTTTTACCTCCTTGATATCTTTTTAATTGATATATTCGAAAAGGGTCTCTCTAATTATTGTTAAAGAAAAAATGTGATTTAAATTATTAAAAAATGCGAAAAAGGATAAAGAATGTCTAAATTATTATTTATTTTGTTAACTCTTTTTCTATCCTGCTCCACTCCCCAAAAAGAAAAGCAGGAACTAACCTTAACCTCCCTTGAATCGGCCAAAACTAATGAATTTTCAAATGAAAATAACGTTCAGAGAATTTCCAACTCCTGCCCTCCCCTTGGCGACTATGAAATTAAAATCTCAAACTCAAAGTACAAAGGAAAAAAATTTAAAAGTATTGCTTATGAATCAACTTATAATCAGGAATATAATGTCCCAATAATTAATGAATATGAGCTTAAAAAATCAAACCTTTGCCAAAAAACCCATGTTCGGTATTGTAGTGATTGTTTTGTAAGTTGCTCTCCCTTAACTGATGAATTGGTTAAAAGTAATTTTAAAAAAAATGGTTACCATATTGGTCATCTCGCTCCTGATAGGAGTTTTTCCTACGATAAAGAACTTCAGAAAAAAACTTATTGCTTCGAAAACATCGCCAAAATGCTGGTAAACCTAAATACCGGAAGATGGCTGACAATGGAATATTGTGAAAGGTATTGGGCCGTAAAAAATAAACACATAAAAGTCTTTAATATCTCCCATATTCATGATGTGGTTAAAAATGAAAATAAAAAAGTTCAAATACCAAGTGGTTTTCAGAAAGTTATCCTTACGATGGATGAAAATTGCCATCTAAACTACTCTTCCTTTTATGCTAAAAATTCACGCGATGAAAAAGGCTTGGCCGAACTCCAAAAAGCCCCTGAAAACTTAAATGTCAGTTTTTATCTTAAGGGGGAAAAACAAAACGCCAAAAAATCCAATGATTTTATAAAAACCCTAGGAATGTGTGATAGATCATTTAAATTTGAAGATGCCTGCATTTAAATTTCTTTTAGGTAGAAATTTTTGAGGAATTAACAAGAGGTAAAGTATATGCCCAAAAACATAGTCATTTTCTCAGACGGAACCGGCCAGGAAGGCGGAGAAAACATCAACTCCAATATTTATAAAATATTTAATATGGTGGAAGACCGAACCGATCAACAAATCGCCTTCTATGATAGTGGCGTTGGATCCGGTTGGTATGAAATTTTTGGAAAAATGTTTGGGTTTGGCCTTTCCAAAAATATCCAGGAATGTTATCGCTTTATCTTTGATAATTTCCAATCAGGAGATCAAATCTATCTCTTTGGCTTTTCCCGTGGGGCAACCACCGTTAGAAGTCTCTCTGGTTTTATTCATCTGTTCGGCATCCTCCCCAACTCCAGACCCGAACTGATTGAAGAAGCGTACAAAATTTATAAAATTAAAAATGAAAAAAAGCGCGAAAAAAAGGCAAACGAATTTATTGACCTACACCGCACCATGTGGACCAAAATTAAATTCCTTGGCTGTTTTGATACCGTTGCGGCCCTTGGCACTCCATGGAAAGGGGTCAATGCCATTCTATCCACCATTCCCCTCTTCCTCCACAAATTTCATAACCTAAAATTAAGTGATAGCGTTGAACACGCCAGACATGCTTTGTCCCTGGATGAAAATCGCAAACCATTCCTCCCCACGCTTTGGGACCCTTTACCTAATAACCTACAAAATCAGGAACGCATAAAACAAATTTGGTTCTCCGGGGTCCACACCGATATTGGAGGGGGATATGCTGAACATGGGCTTTCAGACATAACTCTAAACTGGATGATAAAAGAGGCCAAAGATAAAGGCCTATTAATTTACTCCAAAAACAATGTCGAAAAAAATATCCGCGAAAATGTAGAGGACACCATGCACGATGAATATAAAGGAAAATTTAAACTAACTGGTAAGGCCTATCGTTCGTGGGACCATGACAAATATGGCCCACCCCACGTTCATCCCACCGCTTATCAAAGGACGAAAAATCGGCAAAATGAAAATCTTCCAAAGTATGAGGTGAAGTTATGATATCCCTCTCAATACTGAATTGGGTATTGCTCTGATGAATTTTTATCCTTCAGGTGCGATATTGAGGATTTGGTTGATTTTGATTAAAGGCCTTATCGAAAAAGAAAGCGGGGAGAAAAACGCTTAAAAAAACAGTCACTATTATTTTTAAATTCTACTCCTCCGGTATATTAAAAAAATCCTCGGTTACAGGGTCTGGATGGGGGGTAACCTTTGTTTTTTTAAAGATTGAATCAACATTATACCGTTCAAGTGATTCCATTACCTTCGCAGCTTCATCAAATGATATTGGATCTTTTTTTATAGGCACGGAAAAAATGGTTATACCAAATGTCCATTTTAAAAGTTCCTTGGCGTTTATCCATTCTGCCCTGGTTCTTTTTTGACCATCCTTGTGGCAAATCCATCCTGTTCCACATAAATTTTCGCCCCAGCTATTTTTTAGCAGAAACTGGCATTCCCCCTTTAACGTCCTTTTCCCCACTAAAACCGAGGCATGCCGTGTTTTTTGGACCTTTTTCTCACTTCTGGAAACCGGTAAGGTTTTGCCAAAAAGTGTATATTCATAAATATCAGAGTCATAAGAGATTCCAAGGGGATTAAATTTCTCCAGTTCTCTGGATAATTTTTGAATTATTTGGGGAATGTAATTGGGATCTCGGCTTTTATTATCAATTTTAATCTCATCGGTTAAAGTTTCAAGGGGGATGGAATTTGAAATATCAATTGAATCACAATTAACCGCATTTCCAAAAAAATTTAAATAATCCTTTTTTTCAAGGTAGGGAAGCATTTTTTTGTAAATTTTAACTAGGTTAAAGTCATCTAAAACAAAATCTTTTCTGCTGGAAGTAAGTGTGCAACTAGAGAGAAATTTTTTAAATGATAGATTTTTGATAATATTTCTTAGTTCCTGCTGCATTTTAATAGGCTCT
>JACCDG010412720.1_pt1 | contig 10163 bp, 9 predicted proteins | sample 7442471 | NCBI WGS metagenome assembly JACCDG01 (sample SAMN15323444, study PRJNA562643) | freshwater metagenome | isolation source: river surface water | place: USA:Blue River Watershed | collected 2017-08-17 | reverse complement strand
TTTTAAGGTGTGAAATGAATTACTGTGATTATACTATAGATTTCTATATTTGTAAACAATTACGATATAGGAAGTATTGTTGATAGAATAATTATATGGATACCATCGAACATTTTTTTAGCTGCCCATACTGTGGAGAAAAAATTTCTATGATTTTAGATCTATCTGCTGGTGCCGCGCGTTACATTGAAGACTGCGAAGTATGCTGTGCTCCGATTGAGGTGAGCTATGGAGTCGAAGGAGGCAAAATGGAGGACTTCGATGCGCGTACGACTGAAGAGTAAAATTCTACACTCGTCTTATATGCATCAAGATATTATCCAAACAATCGCCCGCATACAGACAAGCAAGAAAGAAATTTTCTTTCAGATTTTTCTCATTTTTGTTGTTCCGATACTCTGTATCAACCTCGGCATTATCCCTATTTCTTTTCGTGTCCCGTTGCTTATTATTTTAGTGAGCGTGCTTGTGATTGTTTTGTTCAAAGAATCATGGACGTTTTCCATGTTGGGCATTCGTCGGCAGTCTTTAGGAAAATATTTTATTCCGTACCTCATTTTTACAGCAGTCGGGGTGTTCGCTGTGACTCAACTTGGTGAAAAAATTGGGCAGGAAGAAATCATCCGATGGTGGACATATGATCATTTCTTGTATCTTTTCTTCGTTGTTTCGCTTTTTCAGGAAGTCGCCTACCGAGGGTATCTTGTACCAGCCTTGGGCAAACTTGCTCTCAAGCCTCCGCATCTTCTCTGGGCCAATGTTCTCTTGTTTACTCTCTTGCATACGATTTTCCCACATCCACTTATTGCGCTTCCACTCGCTTTTGTGGCTGGACTCTCGTTTGCGCTCATGTACATGAAATACCCGAATTTGCCACTCATCATCATTTCGCATTCGATTTTGAATTTTGCAACTGTCCTCTATGGATTTTTCGTTGTACCCGGGGTGACTTTCTGATTCTTTGTATGGTCTTCTGGAGGGTTTGTCGTGGTAGTCTTTTGCAATGCTGTGTTATATACTATCTGGAGTACAGATGGGGACGGTCTGTAAATATTTTTTTGATTTGCTATAATCAACCTGTCAATATTTTATGTTAAGATTTCTAAAAAATCCTGAATACAACGCTGTCAAAATCCTTCTTGTTTTTGTTGTTATCCTCCTCCTCGGTATTTTTATAATCTACCAGAGCGTGTTTCGCCGCGGACTCAACCAAGCTCAGGTGATTGATTTAGGTGGTCCGCTTAATTCTGAAGCTGTGTTGCCATCACTATTGTCTACTGGTTTTGACACTGGAGCTGGAAATCTTTTTGATACTTCAAATGCCGATATCCGAAAAATTTTTGACGATACCGGAATTAATATGCTTCGCATTCATCCAGGGGTGACGTCCAATTACGCTCACCACAATGGACCAGGTATGGGATTGACGCAAAGTGAAAATGATTTTTGGAATGGAGATGGCACCAAGGATACTGAGCTGTCATATTCAACCACATTTGATGGTAATCATGGCAATCCTTTTACGCGATTTTATGACAAATATATTGATCTTGCTCAAAATATTCGTCGACCCGTGGTTACTTACAGTCTCAACGTGGTCACCCAAACTGCTGTTGGTCTTACCGCCCCAGTTCCCATTGATGCGGCGAGCATCAATCTCGCTATTGCCGAAAATCTCGCAGCTATTCAGGGGCTGATTGATCAAGGTGTGGTTGTAGAAGGGGTACAGCTTTGTTCTGAATGTGGGCCAAATGCGCCGTCAACAACGACTAATGTCTCTGCCTTTAGTAGCGTAGATCATTTTATTGCTCGTGTTCATCCAATTGCGCTTGCTATACAAAATGCGTACCCTGACATTCGAATCCAGCTCCATGTCGTTGTACCCAACCCTAATCACTCAGACTATGGCGTTGATTCAAATTGGAATGAAGGTATACGATCAGGATTTGCAGATATCGACAAGCTCGATATTGGTACTTATCTATGGACTGATGGTTTTGTGAATACGGATGAGGTATGTGATCCAGCTAACAATACTAATGTGCAAGGATTTAATATGTTTGAGTGTTACCGTGATCGCACTCGTGAAATGCTCGATGTGCATATACCTGCTGCTCTCGATGCATATACTTCTTTTTTTGGACCTACTCGGGGCTTTCGTGCTACTCAAGTCAATATAAACAATTACGATCAAAGCACTATCAATCCTCAATTTTCAACGGCTGCATTTGAAAATACCTTTGTTAATGCTGCGACAATTGGTGAGCTCTTGTTTAAAATTGCTGATTTTAATGATAGTCATGACAACATCGTTAAGAGTGCTTCGTTAATGAGCTTTAGTGGTAGTCTCAAAAATTTGGTTTCAAAAACTAAACCAAATACAACCGACAGCACCCTACCTTCCGATCAATTATATAATTCCTACTACACACAAAATGCACTTAAGTTAAATGCGGCTGGTCTGACTTATAAACTTATAAAACCGGTATTTGACGGATTTCATGAAGTCCTTGATGTCTCAGCGACTTTTCCTGAGTCTGTGCCAAACGGTGAAGCTCAGCTCTATGGATTTACCGATCTGAATACCGATAAAACTCTATATTTTATCTACAACTGGTCTGACGAACCGATTGCACTTTCTTCGGTTTCGTTAGATGGAACAGCAATTGAGGATCCAAATGCTGATATTACTATTACAGAGATATATGGACAGAAGCTTTCTTCTACCTACGGCCGCGCTGATGAGCGCAATACGGATGGTTTTACACCGCTCATTGACGCTGACCCAGTCTCATATAACGGGACAGACGAGATTGTTATCAAACCTTTCAGTATCGCGAGGATTGAGGGGCTTGAGGCAAATACAGCAGCCCGGGTAGACGATATCCCTCCCACCGCCCCTACCAATCTCGACATTGCATCTCAAACACCTTCTTCCGTCACTCTCACCTGGGATGCATCGACTGATGACAGTGGAGAGGTGGAGGATTATGTGGTGTATAAGGTCACAGAAGATGAAGTAGCTTCGAGCTGTGATCCAAATAACGGTGATCTTCGATACTGTAATGAAATATATAACCAGTCAGATATTGTCGTTGCGACAAATATAGAATTTTCACCAACATACGATCTTAAATTTGATATGTATTCACCTCCGTCCTCAGATACTGCAACAAATAGACCAGTCTATATTCACAATCACGGTGGAGGTGGAGAATCAGAGGGTAGTGCAAGCACGTGTAATCAATATGCGCGACTCGGATATGTGTGTATTGCTGGGGACTATCGTGGAGGTAGCGGTCAAGGATTTACGATTGCTGAACAAGCATATTCTGCATCGGATGTTCATGCTCTCATTCGTTTTCTTCGCATTCATGCAAACGAATACGGCATTGATCCAAACAAAATCATGCTCGGAGGTGTGTCTGCGGGGGGTGTCACATCCCTCCTTGCGGCAGTTTCAGGCAACGACACGGCCAACACTAGTTGGTTTAAGTCAGCAACAAAAAATATCGACAATGCGACGTATGGTAATGGCTCTCCTGTACCATCGTGGAGCTGTATGGCGACAAGTAATTCTGGGCCACTCACTCCTCCGTCCTACGAACTCGTTGATGCCAATGATCCACCGATCGTTTCTTTCTTAGGTGGGCTAGATACCAACCACGGCTGGACATGCTCAGATGGAGAAGATGCACTAGATTTAATGCAAGGATTCGGCATCCCAAGTTTCTTTCAGTGTTTCCCGAACTCGGACCATAGTTTAGGTGAGGATGAGGCAATTGATGCGATTGTAATTCCGCGAGCCTACACTGAACTTGTCGTTGAAAGCTGCCCACAGAGCTATAGTAATATTAGCCGCATATAATATTTATGAACTTCTTAAAAGATCCACAATATAACTCAATAAAAATAATAGTTCTTCTTGTTCTCATTGTCGGGACCGGGTATTTTGTGGGCGCAAATATATATCAAAGATCCAATGAGGCTGGACGAGTTATTAATTCTGATGGCGGGGGTACTTCATCTGGTTCAACTCCACGATCCCGACCATCAAGTTCTCAAACAAGCGATAACGATACAGATACTCCACCACCAAAACAACAAAGTACAATTTCTACTATTGTTGAAAATATTTTTGGCGGATCAGATACTATACAGAATACAAACATACAACAAACAAAACCTAAAGCCCCTGCCCTCGTAGATCAACGGACTACCGATGCTGTGGCGACAGTTACAACCAACTCTGCGACTATCGAAGGTTTGGAAGAGGGAACGTACGTATTCTCTGTCGTCGCGAGAGATGCGTCGGGAAACGTTTCTGATGAAAGTTCGTCTATTACCGTAGTGATCGACGGAAGTACTCAAGGTGATACGACGGATCCGATTATTTCTTCTGTGTCGGCAACACCCTCGCAAACATCAGCCATTGTGACATGGTCAACCGATGAAGCTGCGTCGTCTCTCGTTGAATATGGTTTGAATACAAACTCTTATACTTCTACTCCCGAAACAAATACCTCACCGCGCGTGACGACCCACACCGTGACCCTCTCTGGGCTTACGGCCGGTACACTCTATCACTACAGAGTTACATCTGAAGATGCAGCTAATAATTCTGCTACTTCAACTGATCGGACCTTTGCTACCAGTAGCATTCCACTACCTGCTACACCATCAATCACTTCTTCTACTCCTGTTTCAGGATCCAATAATAATAGTCCTAAGCTCTTTGGTACGGCTCCTGCGAGCTCAACAGTAAAAATCTATACTAATTCAAATTGTACAGGAACGATTGCAGCCACAGGTACCGCTTCCAGCTTTGCTTCGTCAGGCTTGACAGTGAGCGTCTCCGATAACACTACGACAAACTTCTATGCTTCAGCAACAGACATTTCTTCGAATGTTTCATTGTGTTCGTCGTCCTTTACCTATACCGAATCTACACCGCCACCGAGTGATACGACTGATCCGGTGATTACATTTGTTTCTGTTACTCCGGCTCTAACTTCTGCTGTTATTATATGGACAACCAATGAGGCTTCTTCTTCTAAAATAAATTATGGCGTGAGCGACTCGTATGGTAGTTCTACTCCCGAAACAAATACCTCCCCGCGCGTGACGACCCACACGGTAACACTCTCTGGGCTTACGCAAAATACGGTGTATCACTTCCAGATGGCATCAAAAGATGCTGCTGGCAATGAGGGGGTGTCAAATGATCGAACATTTTCAACATTGGCCGAACAATCCAACAATCTTCCGCCTACCATCGACCTTGTTGGGGCAGATGAAGTTTCTGTAACAGTAGATACGGCGTATGTGGATCCTGGTGCTACTGCTACGGACCCCGAAGACGGGGATTTATCAGACGAAATACTCCTCTCGGGTAATGTAAATATTTCTGAACCCGATGTATATATACTTACCTATAGTGTTGAAGATAGCGATGGAAGTAGCGCATCGGTTAGTCGAGAAGTTACTGTTGTCGATGAGGATGAAGAAGTCGATAGTGGGTCAAACAATAATAGTTCTAGCGTCCCAGATGATACTACTACTCCTGACGATACTACGAGTCCAGATGTAGTCGTGGATGATACGAGTGCTCCATCAGCTCCTTCTGGAGGGGGAGACAGCTCTCCGAGTGCTCCAAGCGTCCCTGTTACTGTATGTGCACCGTACTTATCAAGTTATATCGAATACGGTAAAGCCAATAATGCGTCTGATGTGAAAAAATTGCAGCAGTTCTTAAATAAAACGCAAGATGAAGCATTGATTGAAGATGGAATATATAAACTTGCAGATGTCGAGGCAGTCAATCGATTTCAGTTGAGATATGCGAGTTCGATTCTGACCGTCTGGGGGCTCTCTCAGCCAACTGGATACGTTGGTCCAACAACATCAAATACGATTTCAAGTATTAACTGCGGTGGCACCGCTACGTGTCCGGCATTCGTCAACCAACATTCTCTGACCCTTCATAATAATGAAAGTGAAGTTCTTAAGATCAAACTGGTTCTTCAAAATCTTGGCTTCTCAATTGGTACTCTTTCTAACCTCTTTGATCTCCCACTCTACTACGGCCTCGTAGCATTCCAAGAGAAATTCCATCAGGTGATGCTTGATCCATGGGGGCTGACTGAAGGTACTGGTTATGTCGGCCGCACAACGCTCTCATATCTCAATCGTCTCCAAGGCTGTGACACTGGCACGGTGATCTTGCCTGACGGCACAACGCTCGATTACTAGCTCTCATTAAAAGAAAATATATGAAACGACTTTATCGAAGCAACTCTAATAAAATTTTTGCAGGGATTTGTGGTGGCCTCGGGGAATATTTCGCTGTTGATCCGGTTTTGGTACGTGTTATCTGCCTTTTTATTTCTTTTGTTACTGGGTTGGTTCCGGGGATAATTACTTACATTGTTTGTATTTTTGTTATTCCAAAACCTGAAGTTACACATACGCAGTCTCACGAGACTACGATCTAAATAGAATACAGATGAAAGGCTTCATCAACAATATTGAAAAAGTAACGGTTGAAAATGAGAACTTTCGTGAAGTTATCTATACGGCGGAGCACTGCCAACTCGTTGCGATGAGTCTATTGCCCGGGGAAGAAATTGGCATGGAAGTACATCAGCTTGATCAATTCATTCGTCTTGAAGCGGGAAGCGGTATGGCAATCCTCGATGGTAATGAGACATATATTGAAGACGGCTTTGCAATCATTATACCTGCCGGCACGATGCACAATATCATCAATACTTCAGCTACAGAGCGTCTCAAGCTCTACACGCTCTATGCTCCGCCAAATCATAAAGATGGCACAGTCCATGCCACGAAGGCTGATGCAGAAGCTGACGAAGGAGAGCATTTTGACGGCACGACTTCACTCTAATATTTTCTGATCGAATAGGGAGTAAAATTCTGTTTTTATGATATGGTACAATCTCCTCTGTTATGCCAAACACAGAACTTCTCGATATGCTCCTACGCAAGCGAGGTATTTTAGACGAAACACAACGGAAGCAATTTCTCAATCCCTCATACGAAGGCGGACTTCACAATCCATTTCTTTTGAAAGATATGGAGCGGGCTTGCGTACGAATATTTGAGGCGACCGAAGCAAAAGAAAAAATCGTTGTGTATGCCGACTATGACTGCGACGGTATACCGGGCGCGGTGATTTTTTCCGATTTCTTTAAAAAAATCGGTTATAGCAATTTTGATGTCTATATTCCTGACAGAGCGGACGAAGGCTACGGACTTCATATGGATGCGGTGAAGCAATTTATTGCTGATGGAGTGAAGCTTATTATTACCGTCGACCTTGGTATTACCGCAGTTTTAGAAGTGGCAGAAGCGCAAACGGCGGGAGTTGACGTGATCATTACGGACCACCATCTGCCTCACAGCGATCTTCCGCGCGCCTATGCGATCATCAATCCAAAGCAAGTTGATTGTGAATATCCTGAAAAAATGCTCTGCGGTGCAGCCGTGGCTTGGAAAGTCGTGGTTGCGTTGGTAGAGAAGTATGGTGAATATTGGAATGTAAAAAAGGGCTGGGAGAAGTGGCTTCTTGATATGGCAGGACTCGCCACACTCTCTGATATGGTGCCGCTTTTGGGAGAAAACAGAGTGCTTGCCTACTTTGGTATGATGGTACTTCGGAAATCTCCCCGACCGGGACTTCGCGAGCTTCTTTCAAAGCTTGCGATCAACCAAACCTATCTTTCGGAGGATGATGTGTCGTTTATGATCACGCCGCGCATCAATGCTGCCAGTCGAATGGGTTCACCACGCCGCGCGTATGAGCTATTGGCTACAACTGATATAGCTGAAGCGATTTCCTTGGCCCAGCATTTATCAGATATCAACGATGACCGAAAAAGTTTGGTGGCGACTATTATGCGTGATGTTCATGCCCATTTGAAAAAGCGTGAGCTTCGCGAAGTGATAGTGATTGGCAATCCAGCCTGGCGGGCAGGGGTGCTTGGGCTCGTGGCAGGCAAGATTACTGATACCTATAGTCGTCCAGCGTTCGTCTGGGGTGGAGATGATGGAAGCACTTCTCCAGATCAGGCTTCGAAAGCGGGGCGTATTAAAGGATCGTGCCGTTCTGATGGATCGGTCAATGTTGTTGAGCTCATGACCAGTGCCGAGAATACGTTTATTGATTTTGGAGGGCATGAACTTGCTGGAGGCTTTTCGCTTACAACGGATTCGGTACATTTTCTTGAAGATACTCTCGTTGATGCATTCTCTAAAATCAAAAAAACAAAAAGCGAGATTTCTCTCGCCCCACATGATGCTACCTTGTCGCTTAGCGATGTAACAATAGAAAATCACACACTGCTTCAAAAACTCTCGCCCTTTGGGCTCGGTAATCAAAAACCCCTCTTTCTTTTTGAGCAGGTCCTGCTTAAAAACGTTCGCACGTTTGGAAAAGAAAAAAACCATCTTGAGCTTATACTTGCTGATCAAGCCGGTTCGATAAAAGCAATTTCCTTTTTTTCAACGCCAGCTTCATATAAAAAAGAGCTGGTGGAGGGTGAGCCTATTTCTTTTTTGGGAACGTTTGATTATTCTCGATTTCGGGGTCGCGGCGAGCTTCGCTTGCGACTGGTAGATGTGTTTTAGGGTTGTATCTTTTTTATTTACGAAAAGAAAAACACCGCCTTTAAAGGCGGTGTTTTTAGGGTGACTTTATTTAGTTTTAGTTACCAAGAGCGCTGTTAACGTTTGTTGGGATGGCATTACTTACGGGTGTGCCACTTACTGGCGTTACTTGCGTTGGTGTTGGGCGGCCAGTCTGATTTGCATCATATGCTGATTGCATGTGTTCATGGAGAGTTTTCATAGCTTCCACAAATGCGCGAAGAGCATTTTTTGCTTCAAGAGCTTTGGCTTTAAGATCTGTTGTAGATGAACCAGCTTCAAAAGCGGCAAGCGCTGTTTTAAATGCTCCAACTTTTACAACTGCATCGTTATACTTTGCACGTACTTCTACAAGAGTAGCTTGTACTTTTGCATTGTCCATGTTAGCGCTGACGAGTCTTTGGTTGATATCTTCAAGACGGTTCATAATGCTTGTAACACGAGCAAGAACTTCCTCAAGATTGCCACGGACACCGTCCGCACGATCTCGCATTTCCCGAGCTGCTGATGCAGTAGTTGGTGTAAGTGATGATTGTGCAAAAGCCGAAAGAGAGCCTCCAAAGAGCATTGCTACAGCCAATCCGATTCCAGCGATTTTTTTAATATTCTTCATATATCTGTTAGTTAATTGAATGATTATCTTAATAATATGTAGAGAGCATTCAAACCCTCATACACTACCAAAGACGTGCCACCTACCCTTTTGTGACAAGGCTGCAAGCTTGGCTAGGTGTAGATACTCAGGTATTTTGATACAATCGTAGTATGAAAACTATTGTTTTTACCGACGGGGCGTCGCGCGGCAATCCAGGCCCTGGGGGTTGGGGAACGCTTATTGTTACAAGCACAGGTAAGGTAACAGAACTCGGAGGTGCTGAACCGGAAACAACAAATAATCGCATGGAGCTTACTGCAGCACGTAAGGCGCTCGAGTACATCATCGATCGTAAAATCGAAGGGGATATTGCTGTATATACCGACTCTGCCTATCTCATTTCTGGTGTTGAGTCCTGGGTCTACGCCTGGGAGAAAAATGGATGGAAGACAAAGACAGGAGAAGATGTTCTTAATCAAGATATCTGGAGAGAACTTTTGGCGGTTACATTTCGGGAAAAACGGAAACGTGAAATATCTTGGTTGAAAGTAGAGGGCCATACGGGGCTTCGTGGCAATGAACGTGCCGATGAGATTGCGACCTCATTTGCAAGTGGCGCGCCCGCACTGCTTTTTATAGGGCCCCAGCCTTCATACGAAAAACTTATCGGAGGGACACTTTTTGATGAGACGGGGACCGGGCGCGAGAAAAAAACCAGAAATAAAACTCCCGCATACTCGTATATCAGTCAAGTCGGTACTCTTATTGAGATTCATAAAACCTGGAAAGAATGCGAAGCTCGGGTCAGAGGCAAATCACATGCGAAGTACAAAAAATCTATTTCCAAGGAAGATGAAATGGAGATCATAACCTCATGGAGCGGGATTAAAAATACTATTTGAAA
>JACCDG011191114.1_pt1 | contig 10167 bp, 17 predicted proteins | sample 7442471 | NCBI WGS metagenome assembly JACCDG01 (sample SAMN15323444, study PRJNA562643) | freshwater metagenome | isolation source: river surface water | place: USA:Blue River Watershed | collected 2017-08-17 | reverse complement strand
GCACGCGCACTTGCGGCGTTTCCCGCGCTGCATCGGACTTGGGGGCTCGAAGCCTTGGAGAGCCTGCGCGGCAGTTATTCGTTGGCTGACTACATACTCGCCAACTACTCCGCATCGGCGCCGGCTGCGGAAAACAACGAACGAGGGAGTAAGTGAGCTTGTACGAACCGCCTCTGTTCGATGAACTGCCCGAGCCTGCCGTGGACAACAAATTTCACAACGGCAATGGCGACGATGGCAAGCACTACTGGCTGACGCCGCCAGCGCTGAATTACGTCAACCCGCCGTTCGGATCCATCATCCACGACGGAAAAAAGAAGGGCATGACGGCCTGGGTGCGCAAAGCGCTGCTAGAGCAGAGCAAGGGCCGCACCGTCATCATGGTCTACCCGATCGACAAGTGGGTGCTGATGCTCACGCGCGCGATCTTAGGCGATGACGCCGACATCCGAAATCTTGGTGACGTGAAGTGGCTCGCTACCGAGGATGGATGATCCGAGGGCAAGGGCATGGGCCGTCACATTGCCATGTTTGTTTTGCGCGGACGCCTCTCCCCCTCGGAAGCAGCCGAACCGGGTAAGAAGCCGTGACAAACTCAAGCCCCGCCGCGCTCGCCAAGGACGCGCAAAAGCGTGAGCTGGCGGCGATCCGCAAAAAGGCATGGGTCACGCGTCGTGCAAAGTACGGCCCTAACGGAAACGGAAAGTACATCCGATGAGACAGGAAGATCGCAAGCAGTATCTCGACATGATCCCGCGCGTGTTCGTGCGAGCACTACGCGACCCGCACGGCAATGAGGAATATGAGCTATCGGAAGGCGAGGCCACTTCCCTTTTGGTGGAGCGCGAGGCCACGCTAAACGCGCTTGGTTGGCGGCTGTGGCGCGCCTGCTCGCAAGCGGAGGACATTCTCGGCATCACGGCAAATGTCCCCGGTCTGGGCGATGCAATGAACGCTTGGAAGGCCAACGCGTTCCCAGAACCCAACTGCCTCAAGGCAGAGCGTGGCGAAGTGAGAAGCGAGGGAGAACAACCATGAAGGACACGAGCAGCGCGTACATCATTGAGGCTGAAAAGTTCAAATGGTGCATGCATGTCCTTGGACCAGACGAAATCATCGCCATGCCCGACTACAAGACCGCATGCGAGCAAGCGGAGCTAATAAACCAGGCACTCAATCGGCGTCAGCGCGACGAAAACGATCCGGCGATTTTTTGCTGTGCTGCGCCGTGGAACGGCACATGGGCCGAGCACGCCGCCGAACTGGTGCGGCTCACTGAGCAAGAGCGCAAAGAGCGCGCGGCTGTGGCTCAGCGCGGACATGACACGGATAATGCCCACGGAGATCAGAGCACATGAGCACCCGCAGTAACGTCCTGCTCTATTCGCCAGAGGGCGCGCGCGTTTATTTCTATCGCCACACAGACGGGTTCCTCGCGAATGCCGGCGCGCGCCTATATCACACCGCCACGGCGATGTTCGCCAAGTCACGCGAGGATGGTTGGCCGTGGATTGGTGAATTCGCTGAGCGTCTGCTGCGCGCGCAAACCGAGCGCGGCGACCCCCTCTACCGAATGACCAGCGGTCCACACGAGGACATCGAATACTTCTACGCGTTGGAGTTTCCCGGCTTCCGTGGTGAAGAAGCGCGCCATGCCGATAAAGACGATCCGAACGCCTACTCCCGCAATTGCTCACTGCTCAAGTTTCGCTGGGCGTGTGGCTACGGGCCGACGCTTCAAGAGGAAGCTCTCGCCAAGGCGGGACTTAGCCGCGACGAGTTCTGTAAGGACATCACCAAGAACGCGGACCGCCCTCCAGAGGCCGATGGAGACTGAGCAATGCCAAGTCGTGGAGCAAAAGCGGCCAAAGCCATCGGCGTTTCTGCGGGGCATCGCTTTCGCATCGCCATCAGTTTCTGCGAAGACGAGTTCGCGGAAGTACGCGAGGCTGCAGCAACGTCGAACCGATCTATCTCTGATGAAGTACGTCGCCTTGTCTCTGTTGCTCTCGCCGTTGAGTTTGACCGACGCGAAGCGCGCAAGCGGCGCAGTGTGCAACCATGAACTGCTCTATCGAGGAGGATGGCAAGCCATGACGGAGAGCGAGATCCTCGACGGCGTTACGCGCATCTTCGGTAAGGCGATCGAAGCGAAGAACGGCACGGCGGTCAGTCGCGACGGCGAGCCGCTCTATGGCTTTGTGCTCGATCACCACGACTACATGGCGATCCATTGCCTACTGAACTTGGAGCGCGTCGGCTACTCGATGGCGGAGCAAGAGGCTCTGCATAAACGCCTCTCTCTCAAGGCAGAAGCGCAGAAGGGCAACGACCGTGAGTGATGAGGCGTCGTAGAGATCGTGAGTAGCGCAGTCGAGCCCATAGCAGACGAGATCAACCCGCGAATGATCCACGAGATGGCTGATCACGAGCACATTACCATTTCGCTGTCAGTAGAAGAATGGCGCATTCTGGCCACGCTACCCACGCGCCTATCAACGGAAGTTGCCGAAGGAGACTCCGCCCGTGAGTGAAACCGTGGAGGTCGATCTGATCGAGTTGTGCCGTCAATTGCGGCGTACAGTGGACCAACTCCAACAGCGCGTTCAGGTGTTGGAGATCAACGCCTCTCAAGAAGAACTTTCAGGCGGCAAGCAGATCGAGCGCTTTGACTACGAGAGCGAGGAAACGCGCTGGGCGCATGTGGGCGAAGCTCTGCCGGACATTGGGGAGTGGGTGCTTGTCTCTGGCTACGACAAGGCGGGGAGCGCTTGGTGGGATTGTGCTGAGCGCCAATCGCGCGGCGGCGGTGGATGGGAATGGGACAACAACGAGGACGAATTCCACCTCCTGGCCAAGCAAATTGAGTTTTGGGCACCGGTTAGCGAACCGCCAGCAACGCGACGTAAACCTAAGCTTCAGCAGGCGACGGGAGAAGATTGATGAAAAGCGTCGCGCGGCTAGGGTCAAGAGGCCTAGCGCTTATCACAGTCCCGTTCTTTTCACTCGCCGGTGCGAGCGCGGGAGCGGTTTGGTGAGACCGACAGGACCATACCTCGCCTTCGCTCAAACGCTGACCGGGTTCGCCATTCCGGCAACTCACGAAGCACGCAACGGCGAAATTCTACCACGGCGGTTTGACTGCTTCCACCCACACACACGCGAGCTTCTTCGCGAATATGCGAAGCGGCGCAAGGCCGCTTACTCCCGCAACGACTGCTCAAGCACGGCCATTGGGGACGCCTCCCCTTCTACGGAGAATGAAGGATGACACTCGTAGATTATCAAGACCGCCCTCCCCGCAAACGGGAGCCGCTCCCAACGAAGGAGCAAATCATCGGGATCAGCGACATGCCCGCGCTGGAAGCGATGGAGGCAGAGGTCGAGAAGCGCGCCAAAAAGATCGAAGTTGATCTTGAGTTTGAAGTTGGCGATGAGGAATGGGATGGCCGCGCGCGCGCCGCGCTCACCGCACACCGCATTTGCTTGGGCCATATTCGGAAGCGGCTGCACTGGCTCCGGGTGCGAGACAAGCCCGAGACCGTAACGACGGTCGAAGTGATTGCGGCGAAAGCTGACAAAGCGCGCGCCAACGCCGAGAAACAAATGGCGCTGGCAGCCGCAACGCAAGCGGCGAAAGAAAACAAGCTCGCCAAGGTGCAGATGCAGCGCTTGGACCTGATCAATCGGATCAGCCTGCAGGCGTACTTCATCCGCGCCGCCGCAAAGATTCTGGACGCGGAGACTTACGATCGCGTCATGGCAAGCGCGCAAGCTCGCTATCTCGACGCAGTCAAATCCTACGTTCCCGAACCTACGCTCCCGAGCAATCCCCCATCCGATGAAGGAACGAAGGAATGAGAGTGATCGACCTTCGACGCGCGCTCGCACGCTATCTGAAGAGGAAGCACGGCAAGCTCGAATTGCTGAGCGGCCCATCGCTTGTCGCCGTCGCCGACGCGCTCTGGGTTTTGTGCGAAGGCAACCTCGACACCCTCCCCGATGCGATGGCGGATTTTCTCGCCAGTTACGAAGTGTTCGATGAAGAGCAAGACGAAGCGACGTTCGTCTTACTCGACAACAACACTGCCTGAGTGAAGACCTTTTGAATCCATACGGAAAGCAAGAAATGAACTTGCCCGAGACAGACATCGTCAAACCGATCCATTCTCGCCCCATCGGGCCGAAGGGCCTTTGCACGTACTGCAATGAGCCTATTGGGCAAGCCCATAAGCCGGAATGCGTCTGCGTTCAGCGCACCGTCGTTGTACGCCTAACCATCGATGTGGTTTCGGCGGCGCCGCGCTCCCATGAGGATCATCTGATTGAGTTCGCGTTGGGGGCCGAGGGCTCCTACTGCGCCGACAACACGTTTGAACTCCTTTCCGAGTGGATCGCTCGCGAGGATGAAGGGCGCGGCGGGTGCATGTGCGGCGCCGTTGTGAGCGCCGAAGTTCTCCGTGACGCAACGCCGGAGGATCACGAGCAACTGCCGCTGCTGTTCGATCCGCTCACGGTTGGGCAGTAATCCCGAAGGTCCTCAGTTAAGCCCTCGCTTTCACAGGAAACGCATCAACAGAGTTTGAATGGAATGAGCGACTGGCCGATCACCGACAAGGAAGCAGCGTCACGCTTGGGCGTTGGCCTGCGTGGCTTGCGCGCTTTCCTTGATGAGCGTGGCGGTCTCTACAATTGCTTGCCTGGACGAAAGATCAAACGGCGCGTCATCACACGCCAGCAGTTCGCAGCGATCGAAACGGCACTCGCGGCCGAGCCGGTGAAACGCAAATGTCAAAAGAAAAGCTCCGCCTCAGGCTCTACAAGCACCCGCAATCGGGCATCTGGCAAATCCGCGGAACGTACCTCGGCGTCGCTGTTGACGAGAGCTCTGGAACTCGCATCGAGCGAGACGCAGAAGGTGTCCTCGAACGGCGCAAACGAGACATCTACGAAGAGGTAATTCTCAACAAGCCGCGCGACCGCAGTTTCGCAGAGGCTGCGATCGGCTACATGAAGGCGGACGGTGAGAAGCGTTTCCTTGCGAAGATCCTCGCGGCTGAGTTTCGCATCGACGGCAAGAAGCGCATCTTCGGTGAGCTTCTGTTGCGCGAGATTGATCAAGGCGTGATCGATGATCTAGCCGCGTATCTATACCCAGACGCCAAACCATCGACGCGCAACCGCCAACTCTATACGCCGGTCTCTGCAGTGCTTGCCTACGCGAGCGAGCAGAAAGCGTGGGGCTACAGTCACGGCCGCATCCGACGGCCAGAGGCGCCGCCTGGTCGCATTGATTGGCGCACACCAGAAGAAATGGAATGGTGGCTGAAGCGCTGCGGCCCAGAGCGCGCGATCGTCACCGGCTTTCTCGGAACGGGCGCGCGCGCGAGCGAACTCGTGAAGCTCGACTGGCCCGATGTCTCCCCTGCCCTTCACAGCATCACGCTTTGGGAAAAGGACACGAAGGCCGGTAAGGCGCGCAGCATCGAACTGCAGCGGCGCGTGCGCGGCGTGTTGCCGGATCGGCCGAGCGACGGGCGCGGAGCCGTTTACTTGAACAGCCGCGGTGAACGTTGGAGCGTGCTTGCCATTGAGAAGGCGCTAGACCGCATCACCATCCGCGAAGCGCGCAAGGTCGCGAACGATCTTGAGAGAGAGCAAATCGCCGAACTGGTTCACATGGCGGCGAGCAAGAAGTTTGAAGACGAGAAGCGCAACCAGGCGCGCAAGGATGCGCAGGCTCTCTATGAAGCGATCGCTGCGCGCGAGAACGTGCCGTGGATTCATCCGCACGTGTTGCGCCACACGTGGGCGACGTGGGGCTACGCCGTCACGCGCGACCTCGCATGGTTGATGAGCAAGGGCGGTTGGGCCAAGCCCGACATGGCGATGCGCTACACGCACGTCGGCACGCCCGATCTCGCTGAGGACGTTTTGAGCTACGGCTGGGAGATGCGCGCCGATCTGGCGCCGCGGCTGCCGGCGCTCCCCCGCCCCGCCGAAAGCGCCTGAACACCCCACGAGACGCCTTCCGGCGATCATTCCAGAAGCGAAAAACCAGGCACGCAGAAGTGGGCTTTCTGTGTGATAGCGAACTGCGCTCTACAACATGAGCCCGCGACAGGCTATCAAGCACCCGCCTAAGTTCCAGTATTCATTAAGAAAACTGGCGGAGACGGAGGGATTCGAACCCTCGATACCCGGTTAAGGTATGCTCCCTTAGCAAGGGCCAGTACTCTCGCCCAAAGGTGGCGCTAGAAAATCAAGCCATCGCTCTGATTGTTCGACTAAATTCGTACAAAAGAGGCGATTGTGAATCATCTAAAACCGTGCAGAACACGCGCGAACTGAGTCAGAACGTGACCCGCTCGCTGTGTGAAGTCCGTGAGATACGTTCGCGCCCCGTTTGCTGACTGTTCCGGTTGAAATCTCCGCTACGCCGTTCCGTATTTGTTCTCATTCTGCTATCTTACCGTCATGCAGAACGCAGCGACTGCCGCAGAAGCGGCCCGCCTCACGGTGAATGATCTCTGTGCGGCCTACCTCACCGATCGACGCAACCCGCATGCGGAGCGCCGATGCAAACATCCAGATAGCCTCGAGACGCATCTGAAGCCGACGCGAGCGCTGTGGGGCGCGATGACGGTGGCCGAGTTCAAAGACGGCGCGAAGCGGCGCGTGAAGCTGCAGTGCGATGCCTGGCGCGGCGAAGGTCTCTCCCCTCACACGCTCCGCAAGCGCGTCTCCATTCTCCGCACCGTGTTCCGGTTCGCCGTCGAAGAAGAGATCATCGAGCGCGGCGATGAGCCAGTTTTCAAACTGCCGGCGCAAGGCGCGCCGCGGGAACGCTACGTCGATCCGGTCAAGGAATTGCCGGCGTTGCTGAAAGCCGCGGATCACCCCGACACGCCAGATCACATTCGGCTTTGTCTTCACCTCTCGCTTCGCACCGGCCAACGCCAAGGCGCGATCCGGGATCTGAAATGGGAGCACGTCGATTTTGACGCGCGCGTGATCCGATTCCGTGACACCGAGGCGCCCGATGAGCGCAGCAAGAAACGCCGAACGGATATGCCGATGGATGACGAACTCGCAGCGTTGCTCCTAAATGCAAAAGAAGCAGCAGACACCGCGTTCGTTCTCGAATGGCGCGGCAAGCCTGCCGGCAACACCTATCACGGCATGAAGGCCCTCTATGCGCGCGCTGGGCTTGAAGGGCTTCACCGTCACGATCTTCGCCGCACTGCCGCCACCCTCGCCCATCGTGGCTGTGACGGAGACATGAAAGCGGCCGCAGGCTTTATTGGCGACACCGAGCAAATGGCGGCGCGCCATTACGTGCAAGATTCCGCTGAGACGCGGCTTAAGCCGGTGGCCGCCATCTCGTCAGTGCTGGCGCAGGCGCGCGCTGCGGCTTGAGCCGACGCTGCCCATTCCTGCTGGGAATGTGCGCCGATACTCCCGACCAGAATAAACGACTCGTATATGAGGTGTTTTGGGGAGTTTGCGCGATTTCACCTCATAAACGAGTCGTTTCCTGCCGGTAAAATGTCCGGTTCGACTTGCACCAAAAACCGCGCGCTATCAGGGGCAAATTCCCATTTGGCTGAGACAGAATTTCCGCTTAAATTGCCGTTTCGTCGGAGAGCGCCATGCATGAGTGCCCGCAATGCAAATGCTTGAAAGCATCAAGCGAGTTTCGCGCTGGTGTCGCCTTTCAGAAACCGAGGGGTCGGCGCCCTAAATGCGTCAAGTGCCTCCGATCCAACCGATCTGCGCGTCAACGTTCGATCTACGAAAGCAAAGGGCGCTGGCTCATTCCATACAAAATGCCGATGGCGGAATATGAGCGCATGCTCGCGACACAGGGCCGGTGTTGCATAGTGTGCGGCGGCCCGCCGGTTCAACGTCGCGGCGGCAACCGGGCAAAGCTACATGTCGATCACTGTCACACGTCCGGGCTCGTGCGCGGCCTGCTCTGCCCGCGTTGCAATCTTGGTATGGGCTTCATTGATGATGCCGAATGGTTGGCGCGTGCACTCGACTATCGCGACCGAGCGCTAAAGGCCAAAGCGGCTTAGCGCACTGTTTATGGTGCAGCGCGTGTCCGGTTGTTTTGCCGGTTCAATGGGGATTTCAATGGGCTAAGCCCAATTCCTCCCCATTGAAACGCTAGCTTACTCGTAGCGAACTCTAGCTTATTCCCGCCCGGAATATTCGAGTGCATTCCTGCTGGGAATGTTCAAAACCGATGACGGGCGTGCAAAATCGATGACGGGTTTGGCGGGTTTCTGGCGGGTTTAACGACTAGGCGTTATCCGGATTTTGGTGCGCACTTTTTGCGTTATTGCAGACAGTAACGCCGCGCGTGAATAGTAACATCGCTCGCGTTACTATTCAGAGGCACGTTCCACTCGCTCGCAAGCGGCTCCAGAGCGAGGCCTAGTGGCCATTATTGCCAGCCGAGTGACCGCTATTGGCTCATTAGCGGCTCATAGTGACCGGAAACGGCTCTCCGATAATGGGCCATATGCAGCCCCGTATACGGGACAGTTAGCCCTATATGACCCGCTAATGTCCTATATAGAGGACGCTAACAGTGACAGTGATGCCGCTCGGAATGTGCGTGAGGCGCAAGCAGTTCTGATGTTTGTTGCGGTGCTGGCCGCCTGCCCCGCTGCCCGAATACCAATCAAGCACGAAGTCTTTGCGGGTGTAGCAGAACTCGGGGATGCGTTCGCGGGTCATTTGAGCCGATTATAATCCGATTTGGTCAAACGGCCAATGCGGGAGCACCTTGCTCATCTCGAACACAGGAACATCGCCGCACGCCACAGCCAGCACATAGCGTGACGACGTGCTGAGGAGTGATGTCGTTTCCCAATGTTTCGTCACCTCGTCGAGGATGTGTTCGTGCATGTAGGTGCGGATTCGCGCTTCCGCACGGCGCAAAAGCTCTTGCCTAATCTGCCGTTCGATTGGCTCGAAGCTCACCGCCGCAAATGACTTGTGCCACTCCACTTGAATGGCCGTATCATCCCGTCGCGTTGGGTTGCCCTCCACGACGAACTCGATCTTGTCGTCGCGCAGCCGTGTGCGTGTGAGGATTGGCTCAAACACAGATTGCGCCGCCGCTAGCCGTATCGCCTCCACGTCCAGCAAAGACGCGAAGTCGATATCCATGCCCTTGAAGTTTTCTATTGCTGGCAACGTGCCCTCCGAGCGTGTCCTACCCTAACACAAAACGGGCCGCCCTTGCGAGCGGCCCGTCATCACTTGCATATCGCTTTGCTGTTTACAGCGAGCGACGCAAGCCCACGGTCCAGGCCGTGTTCGAGACATCGACATTGCCGATGAAGTCGAGATCAACCGAGCCTTCATAGGCGCGGCGGCGAACTTCCAGCGTCCAGCGGTCATTGATGTTGGAGGATGCGGCGATGTCGTAATGCCAACCGTCGCCGGAGCCTTCGATCGACGTGAAGCCGAGATTCGCTTCAGCTTGGGTGTAATCAAGCCCGGCGCCGGCAGAGAGCGTCAAGCCAAGCGGGCCATCGACGTCAACGAGCGCCGTGCCAGAATAGTTGATGAGGTTGGCTTCGATGCCAACGAGGCCGAGCTCGGCATTGTCGCGCGATGCAGAAGCTTCAAAGCGAAGCAGACCGCCATCGACGCCGAGAGCCGCCTCATAGGACGAGCCTTGATCGAAGCCGATGCTTGAGCCGAAAGCGCTGACGTCGGCATCATTGAAGCCGGCGCGCAGAGCGCCATAGGTTTCAGCGTTGGCGTTCGAGATCACGCACGGCGCAAAGAGCGCAGCCGCGAGAGCGGTTTGGAGGATGGTTTTCAAATTAAGCCCCTAGCCTGGATGTAGAGTCCATGCGTCGGCCCGGATGGGCGAGCGGGGTTGAGGCTAGCGGGGAAGGTTAAGCGAGTGTTTACGCTATATGCGGTTGGAGCGGGCCCTGGGCCTTTTAGGGCCCAGGCGCCAACGGGCCGCTCTAGAACGGGATGCCGTTGGCGGAGCTTTCGCTGCCCGCATGAACCAAGACAGGAGCGCCGCCGCGAGGCGGGCTTTGAGTCATTGCTGGAAGGGAGCGGCGGCCGCCGTCCTTGATCTTCTTTGGACTCGCCTCGGTTGCGCACCCTAGCCCTCTCTTTTCAGCCTTT
>JACCDG010998902.1_pt1 | contig 10168 bp, 9 predicted proteins | sample 7442471 | NCBI WGS metagenome assembly JACCDG01 (sample SAMN15323444, study PRJNA562643) | freshwater metagenome | isolation source: river surface water | place: USA:Blue River Watershed | collected 2017-08-17 | reverse complement strand
GGTATTTTTTCACGGTAAATAATTCCATTATAAATGAAAAAATTATTGCAATTACAAAAAGCCCCAATACCCATAAAACCTCTTGTTTTCTAGATAGTTGATAATAACCATCTATATTGAGTTCAAATTTTTTCTTTATCGCCAGTAATCGTTTAAACATTAATATAACTCCTTTGATTATTTTTAGCGTTTTGCGATATTATATTTACAGAAATTAACCCAAAATCCAGCATTTTAAATGTAAAATCTTGATAGTTAGAACATAAGAGTAATTGTAAAATTTGCGCAGGCTCAACAATTAACGGTTGTCCCAGATATTTAATATTATAGCAAATGAAGAATCGGTTGTTTTTATTTGGCACGGTCTAATCTCATCGGTTAACAAAATTTTCAACTCGGTTTAAAGAGTCAATAAAACAATTTGAGCCAAATCTTTTGAAGTTGGATTTTTTAGAAAGTTGGATTTGCGACGGGCTCTTTATAGACATAATTTGGATTCCATATTTCTTTTGCATGATTTGGTTTGATAGTTGATGTTATCCGGGTTTTTTAAAGCATTTTCTAGGGTGGTGGTGGCTTCGGTATATTCTATATTTTGGCTGTATTTTTGATCATTATTTAAGTCAGTGATTTTATTTATTATGCGCAAATATAGTTTGATTGGGTCTCGTTGGTTAGTTGGTAATTTGATAATCATGGTTGAGACATCTTGTGAGCTATTTTGATGATTGTTGGATTTGCGGTCAGGGTGGCTGTTGAAGGTTCTAAAGATGCTGTTATCTTGGAAAGTATTGCTATAGCCTTGGTCAAATTCAGCCAGGGGGTTATCATTTTTAGATTCAGTGTTGAGGCTAAAATTTATGAATTGATCAAAATCTAATTTGGCAATATTATTTTGCATCAATTGATTGATTTTATTTAGTCTTAGGTAAGATGTTTGTTGGTTAGTGACTGGAGTAAGGTTGTATTTTTTTAGGCTGGCGATATTGTAATGGTTAGTATGAGAAAAAGTGATATTGCGATTATTTTTTCTTGAATATTTTTTGCATCGATAATCATTATTTAAGCCTATTTCGCATATTAAGGCTTGGTTTTTATCTGCAAAAATATAATTTATTGGCGCGCTGTTCTTAAATAGGATTTTGCTATCAGCATATATTTTATCTATATTGCTATATTGTTCTAAAATATTTTCCATGATCTGATAATATTTCACTTTTGCTGTTCTTAGATCTAACGGAATTGCAGTTGCAAAAGTCATAAAAACAACCAACCCTTCCTGATTAATCCCCATTCTAATTTTATAATTATTGTTATATTGATTATCGGCATATAATCCAAAGAAGCTATATTTACCCTCTTTCTTTACCGCAATAAATTTTTGATTCCCCGGATAAAAATCCCGATTCTTAGCAATCAATAACTCATCTGATTTTATCACTCCCCAGGCAGTACATCCCTGTGTTTGATTGGGTAACATCATGGTTGTGAATATCCAAAGAGTTAATGTCAAGATTACTTTGTTGTAATTTGCAAAAACAGATTTTGGGAATTTAGAAAAATTTTTCATAAAAATATAAAGAAAAAATTGGTATCTTGAATTATTAGTTAGGTTAATAAAGATCTATTTGTAGCTGACGGCAGAAACCCGATCCCCTCCTTATTTCACTTTACAACCAACCGCCTCAGATAGATTTTTAAAGCCGTCAGCAGCGAGTTGCTTGCTTAAATCGGATTTGATTTTTTCAACTAATCCGAAGCCTTGATAGATGAAGGCGCTGTAGATTTGAATTAGGGAGGCGCCGAAGGTGATTTTTTGGTAGGCGTCTTTAGCGTTGCTGATGCCGCCGACGCCGATGATTGGGATTTGAGCTTTGGTTAGTTGGTAGATGTTTTTTAAGATTTGGCTGGATTTATCTAGTAGGGCTTGGCCACTTAGGCCGCCTTGTTCGTTTTTATATGGGTCTGATAAATGATCTGGTCTTGAAATGGTGGTGTTACTGATGATGATGCCATCGATTTTATTTGCTAGGCAAATGGCGGCGATTGTTTCTTGTTCTTGGTTGGTGAGGTCGGGGGCGATTTTTAGGAGTAGTGGGGGGTGGTTTTTACTTTTGTTTTGTAATGATTTTTGATGATTTTTGATTGCTTTTAAAAATGAATCTAGTTGGTCGGATTTTTGAAGGTCGCGTAGATTTTTGGTGTTTGGTGATGAGATATTGATGGTGATGTATGAGGCGTAATCGTAGAATTTATCTAGTAAGGAAATATAGTCTGATACTGCATCTTCGCTATCTTTATTTTTGCCGATATTGATGCCAATTGGGATTTTTAATTTCGATAAATCATCCAATTGAGTTTTAATATTATTTAAAAAATTAATGGCGCCGTCATTATTAAAGCCTAGGCGATTAATTATTGATTGATCTTTGCTTAAGCGAAAAATTCTTGGTTTTGGATTGCCTGACTGTGCTAGCGGGGTTACGGTGCCGCATTCAATAAATCCAAAGCCGAATTTAGCTAATTTAGCGGCGATTTTGGCGTTTTTGTCAAAGCCAGCAGCGATGCCAATTGGGTTTTTAAAATCAAGATTCCATAGCTTGGTTTTTAGATTGTCATATTCAGTGATTTTGCCAAAATTAAAGGGGTAGTTTTTAATAAATTCAATTGCCAAATTATGGGCAGATTCTGGCTCTAGTTGAAAAATTAATGGTCTAAAAAATTGATATAAACTCATATTGGCTAAAATAACTTTAGATTTTAAGTAGTAGTAAGCCGGCAACCAGACCGGCGATTACCAAAATAACATCTGATGAACGTTTGAGTAAAAAATTATCGCTTAATTTTCTTTTTAATTTGGCAATTTTATAATCATTATTTGATATGGTGCCAGTATTATTTAAAGACTCAGAATTATTTTTTGAAATCAGATTATCGTCACCCGGTAAAGCAATATTATCAGCATTAGAATCTAGGTTTGAAATTGCCTGTTTTTCCTTAATTAAATTGGCAATTGGTATCGTTGTTTTGGCCAGATAAAATGTCGCCGCGCAAGTAAGACAGGCTGGGATAATGAAGATTAAAAATATTGAGATTGGCTTATAATGCTGATAGTTATTTAAATATGATTTATTATGGTTTGAAATTAACGATAATATTATCATTAAATAGATAATTAAGGCTAAAACTATTTCTTTAAAACTTTGATAGTTGGTAATTGAGATGCTTAAGAATAAAACTAATACCAGATGAGCAATAATCAGGCTGGTGGTCGCGGTAGTGCGAGTTTTAACTGCAAAAATTATCAAAAAATTGATAATAATAAAAAGCAAAATAACCAAAATTCTTGGCTCAAATAACATTTTACCTGCAATTAAATTGAAGTGGAGGCCGGAGTCGGAATCGAACCGACGAATAGAGGCTTTGCAGGCCTCTGCATTACCACTTTGCTATCCGGCCCTAATAACTTATTTACCAAGCTAACAAACTGAAAAATCCTATTTTGACAGGTAAAATAAAGTAAGCAAAAGAAGTTTTAAGCTTAAGTAATATTTAAAAAAATGCAAGTTACAAAAATAAATTGACAAGGGTAAGTGGCAAATATATCTTGCCAGCACTGTTTTAACCAAATTAAATACTCTAATATGACCAACTCAAATACACCGCTTTATTATCCAGAAGCCTTCTTATCCAGACAATCCTACGAAGATTTAATCACCAAGGAAAAATTAATAACCGATAATTTCAATAATTATTATACTGTAATTGCCATTTCTGATTTATCCTTTTGCAATTATCGGTCTTATGCTTTTTTAGATAGTTCAAAAAACATCATCATCGCTCACAAAGGTAGTGAAAAACTGCCGCCGGTTAATTTTAGCAATGATACTGAAATCAATCTTAGCATATTGCCGATGCAATTTCACGATGCGATGAAATTTAACAACCAAATTGTAAAACAAATTAAAAAAATTAATGCCAATTTTGATGCCAGCCAAATTCATCATACTGGACACCCATCAGGGGGCACTATTGCCAATATAATGGCGGTAGTAAATAACGCCACCACCACCAGCTTTAACGCCCCAATTTCTTACCATTTACTTGCTGATCTTAAATCTCACTATCCCAGTGAATTTAGTGGCAATATTGACAATCTAATTTCCTTTACCGACAAAATTAATGAAATTATTCAAATCAATGATCCATTTAATAATTTTTTGCCTGCAAAACGATATTTAGGCAATGTGATTGCCATTAACGCTCCCAATATTTTTGACCATATCATCGATTTAGAATTTAAATCCCTAATAATCTCAATTCTAGAAAATATCCCATCTGAAAAATTAGATGCCTGCCGCATGCAATATCTATTAGAGCTCATCGAGTATCGCGGCAAAGCAAAAATATTACAGCAATCACAAAAAAAATATGGCAATAACATCATTAATTTATTCAAAGATTGCCTGCAAAATATTACCAACCAATCCTATGGTAATCAAACTCTGCTGAAATATTTAAAAAATTTATGATGTTGTTTGTTGAAATTATTGCATTAATAGCATAATAATCAGTTCAATTTTGCTATCATTAATACGACAATTGAGTTAATCAATTTTAAGAATAAGCTACAGCTGACTTTTATATCCAAATATATTGTAATTGAGAAAAGAATCAAAGAATCTACAAAATCTTTAACCAAAATAGTCAAATAAAATGCCAGTAAAAACAGTTATTAATGACACAAGGGCGCCGGTAAAAATTTGGACTAATCAGATTGAAGAGGCGGCGTTAAAGCAGCTGCGTAATACTGCAAATCTGCCTTTTATTTTTAAGCATGTTGCGGTGATGCCGGATGTGCATTTTGGGATGGGTGCGACGGTTGGTTCGGTGGTGGTGACTCAAGGTGCGGTTTGTCCGGCAGCGGTTGGAGTTGATATTGGTTGTGGGATGATGGCGGTAAAAACTGAGCTTGATTATCGTGTGGTCCAGGATAAAATTCAGCAAATTCGTCAATTAATTGAGGGTGCAATTCCGGTTGGGTTTAATCAAAATAAAGAAGTTTCGGCAAGTGCTAATGATTGGGAAGGCTGGCAGAAATTTGGCAATTTATCCTGGAGTGATCAATATATTGCTAATAAATCGCGCTTACAACTTGGAACCCTTGGCGGCGGCAATCACTTTATTGAAATTTGTTTAGATACTGAAAATAATGTTTGGGTGATGCTGCATTCTGGCTCGCGTAATATCGGCAATGTTTTAGCTGAAAGACATATTGCCGAGGCGAAAGATATTTTAAAAAAAATGCTGATTAATTTGCCTGATCCTGATTTAGCTTATTTTACTGAAAATAGTGCTGAATTTAATGCTTATGTTGCTGATGTTGAATGGTGTCAATCTTACGCAATGCAGAATCGCCGCGAGATGATGCGTTTGGTTTTAAAAAATTTGAGTCAGGCAATATTTGGCGAAGATGGAAAAATTACTAGAAAAATGGAAGTAAATTGTCATCACAATTATATCTCGCGCGAAACCCATTTTGGTAGTGATGTTTTAGTGACAAGAAAAGGTGCGCTGAGGGCTCGTGAAGGTGAATATGGAATTATTCCAGGCTCAATGGGCGCCAAATCTTTCATCGTTAAAGGTAAGGGTAATCCTGATTCTTTTTGCTCCTGTTCTCATGGCGCTGGTAGAAAAATGTCAAGAAATCAAGCCAGAAAAGCATTTACCATTGATGATTTGGCAAAGCAAACACAAGGGGTTGAATGCCGTAAAGATGATGGGGTTTTAGATGAAATTCCAGGAGCGTATAAATCAATTGAGGAAGTGATGGCAGATCAAAGCGATTTGGTAGAAATAGTGGCGCAGTTAAAACAAATAATGTGTGTAAAAGGATAATATAGATATGTCGCAAATAGAAATTATTTTAAATGGCAGTAAAAAAACTTTACCAAGAATGATGACAATTGCTGATTTAATTCTCAAGTTAGAATTAGATATCAAAAAGATTGCAATTGAAAAAGATTTGGAGATTATCAGTCCAGGTCAGTTTAAAGAAACATTGGTAGAAAATGGCAGTAAAATAGAAATTGTTCATTTTATTGGTGGTGGGTAGAATGTTTTTGGTATGTACCAAGAATATTTAGAGTTCTTCTGGATTGCCGTGTCGCCCGCGGCTCCTCGAGAGTCACCGATTCAAGACTTTCGTCACTTTCGAGGAGCGCATCAAGCGACGCGGCAATCCAGAAAATTTTAATTTCTTAAAAATAATCAAATGATTGTTAGTAAAAATATTCAGGAATTTTATCATAGAAATGCGTATAAAATTTATTTATATTGCTTTATAATTTGCTTTTTTTTGCAATTATTATTTTGGTTTAATACTCAGAATGTGAAGCCAAAATATGATATCGTGCCAAAAGTGCCAAATAAATATTTGGTGCCGGTAATTTCGCTTGGAGATAAGGAGTTTTTATTTCGGGCTTTGGGGGAGAGATTACAGAATTCGGGGGATGTTTTTGCGGGATTTGTTAGTTTAAAGAATTATAATTATCCGCTTTTATATCAATGGTTTACGATGCTTGATGGCTTGAATGTAAAATCAAATTTTATCCCAGCTCTTGCCAGTTATTATTATTCTCAGACCCAAAATCGTCCTGACACTATTCATGTAATTAATTATTTAGATGAGCATTCAAGTAAGGATATTGATGAGAATTGGTGGTGGATGTATCAGGCGATGATGATTGCTAAAATCGATTTAAAAAATAATGATTTGGCGTTGGAATTGGCTTATAAACTAAGTAACAATCATGCCAAAAAAGCACCGATTTGGACTAGAGAATTTCCGGCTTTAATTCATAGTCAGATGGGGGATAATTGTCTGGCTTTTAAAGTTACTGAAAAGATTTTACAAGATAATGAATCTGGAGTCAGAGAATTGGATCCTAAAGAGTTAGAATTAATGCGTTATTTTATTAATTCGCAATTATCAAATTTAAAAAAACAGGGATTTAATCCTAATAAATGCTAAATCTAATCAATGTCAGAAAAATTCTCAAAAATAGATTTACTTAAAACTGAATTACAGAATTTGGTTAAAACTGCTTTAATTGAAGATCGTGCAGATTGCGATATAACTTCTGATTTAATTTTAGCTGATGATCGGTTGGTATCTTTTAAAATCAATACTCGCCAGGGTATAATTTTATGCGGTATTGATGTGATTAAATATTGTTTTGATTATCTGCTGACAATCCCAAAATTTAACCAATTTGAAATTAAAATTAATAATTTTTATCAGGATGGAGATTTCGTGGCGCCAAATTCCGCAATTGCTGCTGGGATCGGCAGTGCTAAATTGGTCTTTGCGGCTGAAAGAACGATTCTAAATTTAATCCAACATTTAAGCGCAATTGCTACCACTACTAAGCAGTTAGTAAAATTACTTGGTGATTCTAAAACTAAAATTTTAGATACTCGTAAAACCCTGCCATCTTTAAGATTGGCGCAAAAATATGCGGTTAAAATCGGCGGCGGTGAGAATCATCGCTTTGCTTTAGATGAAATGATTTTGATTAAGGATAATCATATTGCCGCTGCTGGTAGCGCTACCAATGCACTAAAAATGGTGAAGGCAAAAAATCTTCAGAAATTAACCGTAGAAATTGAATGTGATAATTTAGAGCAGCTAGCTGAAGTTTTAAAAGAGGGGGGGGCGGATATTATCATGCTTGATAATATGAGCGCTGGACAAATTGAGTTTGGCAAACAAATGATAAATAATCAGGCAAAAATTGAAGTTTCTGGTGGCATTAATTTGACCAATATTGCTAATATTGCTAAAATCGGAGTTGATTTTATTTCAATTGGGGCATTAACCCATTCAGTTGCGGCAGTTGATATTGGTCTTGATCTTGATTTATCTAAAACTAAATTTTAGGGGAGTAATTGAATTAAAATGTCTCTACATCGCGATCTTCAAAAAGGCAAAATATTTAATCGCCGGGTCTTGGTAGTTGGGGGTATTAAATCTTCACTAATTTTTGCTTTATTTGCGAGGCTTGGCTATTTACAAATCTTTAAACATCGTCAATATTCAATTCAATCCAATAGTAATAGTATCAAGCCAATCATTACCCCGGCTCCAAGGGGCCTAATTTTTGATCGCAGTGGCGTTGTAATTGCAAAAAATGATGATGATTACCGGCTATTATTATATCTTGAAAATAAAACTGATATTTCGGGCTTAGTTGAAAAATTATCAAAAATTCTTGATCTCAAAGAAGACGCAATCAATTTATTTTTAAGTAAAATTAAAAATGCTAAAAGGCGCAGTGTTATTGCTTTGTTTGATAATTTATCCTGGGATGATATTGCAAGAATTGAGGCAAATTCTTATCAATTGCCAGGTATTGCCATTGAAAAAGGCAATATCAGAAACTATCCATTTGCCTTTGAAACTGCACATTTTTTAGGCTATGTCTCGCTGCCATCAGAATCAGAAATTGACGATAATGAGCAAAAATTATTTATGCATCCGGATTTTAGGATCGGAAAAAACGGGATTGAAAAAAGTTTTGATGAAGCTTTACGCGGTAAATATGGGGTTAAATATCTTGAGGTTGATGCCTTTAATGTTCCGGTGCGCACTCTTTCTTCCAAAGCGGCATTTGAAGGCTCCAGATTGCATTTAACTATTGATATTGAGTTGCAAAAATTTGTCACTGCAAGAGTTAAAAATGATGTCGCCTCATCGGTAGTACTGAATATTACAACTGGTGAGATTCTTTCTTATGTTTCAAGCCCATCCTTTAATCCCAACAATTTTGTTGAAGGGGTGTCACGAAAATATTGGGATGAAATTTTTAATGATGAGGCAACGCCGCTAAATAATCGCCCGATTTCTGCTTTATATCCGCCAGGTTCAACCTTTAAATTGATGGTGGCAATGGCAGCTTTAGAAGGCGGTTTTGACCCGAAGAAAAAATTTACCTGCAATGGTCATTTTCAGTTTGGCAGTAGAGTGTTTCACTGCTGGGATCCCAAAGGTCATGGCAGTCTTAACATTGTTGATGCAATTATGCATTCCTGCAATGTATTTTTCTTTAATCTTGGTAATCTAATTGGTATTGAAAAAATTGCCCCCATGGCTTGTAAATTCGGCTATGGGCAGAAGTTTGATATCAGTCTTTACGGAGTTAAGAGTGGCAATGTCCCTGATAGTGATTGGAAACAAAAAACCATCAAACAGCCTTGGGTTGGAGGAGATAATTTAAATACCGCAATTGGTCAGGGCTTTCTGTTAGCAAGCCCATTACAAATGGCCTTAGTTACTGCCAGACTTGCCAATGGCGGAGTGCCAATTAAGCCCTATTTAGTAAAAAATCACAATATTCATAGCCAATATCAAGAATTATCATCTCAAAAATTAGTCAAAGATACTAATATAAAATTGGTCTTAGAGGGGATGAGGCGAGTCGTAAATGAGCCAGGTGGCAGTGCATTTGGCTCCAGAATTAATATTAAAGGATTTGAAATGGCCGGCAAAACCGGCACCGCGCAAGTAATCTCCAAAAGATCAAGCGAAATGACCAAATATCAATCCTCAATTAATAAAATCCAAAATCACGGAATTTTTGTCGGCTTTGCCCCGGTAAGTAACCCCAAATATGCAGTTTCGGTAGTAGTAGAGCACGGCAAAAGCGGCCCCGGCAGCGCAGCACCAATTGGCCATGATATTTTGCTTGAAGCTCAGAAACTGACTTAAATCTAATGAATGAATTTTTGGATTAGAGGAATCAAGGTTGCGAGGCTGATGATAGTAGTGAGCATGGAGATTTTAATTTCACTTCTAACCATCTTGATCTCGCTCTTAATATTGTTACTAAGTTTCTCTGCAATATAATCAAGTTTTTCTTCAACATGATCAATATGAGTTGAACCGCCCCCCCTTTTATTTGACAATCACTCCCTTCCCCCTAATCTAAAAACCCTAATGAACAAAACATATCACTGCCCCATGACCGAGTTTTTTGTCAAATTAAGCTCAGGACAATATGATGGCAGAAATACGATTTGAATGTTTTTTGGAATAATCAAGCTCTTGGATTTGTGCCAACCAGCATTATCCATAATTAGAATTAAATCTTCTTTCTTTTTGCTTGAT
>JACCDG012040207.1_pt1 | contig 10175 bp, 8 predicted proteins | sample 7442471 | NCBI WGS metagenome assembly JACCDG01 (sample SAMN15323444, study PRJNA562643) | freshwater metagenome | isolation source: river surface water | place: USA:Blue River Watershed | collected 2017-08-17 | reverse complement strand
CGCGGTCCATCTGTGCGGTATCGAGCGCATCCAGGTCGAACGCGCCGCCGATCGCGTCAATGTTCACCTCCTGGTTGCCGCCGTGCCGGTACAGGCCGTTGTCGTAGTTGAACAGCTGGCGGAAGTAGATCGTTACGAGGTCTTCGGACAGCAGTTCCGCCGACATCTTGTGGAAATTCTTCTCGACGTTGGGGCTCTTGAAGTGGTTGTAGGGCAGGTACAGCGAGTAGACGATGTTCTCGCCGTCGAAGCTGGTGCCTGCATCCTCCTCCATCACGTAGCCGTCGTTGGTGCCCATGAAGTAGTGCTCTCGCCCGTCGCTCATGATGCCGGACGCGAAGCATGCGGGCACGTGGTCGTATTCGCTGATGGTGAACGCGACATCCTTGGGGGTCAGGACCGGGTTGCCGGACATGATCGAGCACCGCAGGGCCTGCCCGTCGTTGAAGTAGAGGCGGTACTGGTTGGTGTCCTTGGCCATGCGCGAGCCCACCACGCTCGAAAACTTGGCCTGGAGCGTGGTGCGCACGTTCTTGGACATGATGGCCGGCTCGAAGTCGCCGAAGTTCTGCGTCGCCTGCAGCGTGGTGATGCCCTTGTCGTCCAGGAAGATGGCGTTGCCCGCCATGTCCTGCACGGTGCCGCTGACGGCCCCCGAATCGGTCGCGTGGTCCTGCATGACCCAATCGAGCGAGCTGCTGCCCTGCAGCTTCTTGATGATGTTGCGCGCGAACACGCCCAGAAGCTCGCCGCGCAGGCTGGTGAGGCCCGTGATTTCCGCCCCGATGCCGAACAGCGCCGAGGTGGTGGTGTACGTCATCGGGCTGCCCAGGTCTGAGGACTGAAGCTGACCGAACGGGTAGGCCAGGAACAGGTGATCCTTGAACGAGTCCACCAAGTAGGGTTTGTCGCTGTAGTCGGTGAGCCCAATCTCCCACGAGTTGATCGTGCCGGATCCGGTCACGCTCGTGATGTTCATGTCCAGCTGTCCCGTGCCGCTGTTGTAGGCGCTCACGGTGCCGCTCATGCTGTTGGCCGCATTGGTCTGCTGCCAGATGGTCAGCTCGTCGCCTGCAACCCAGTTGCGCGCGGCCGTCGCGCTGGTGAACGTCTTGGCGCCAGTTCCGATGGTGACGTTGCTCGTGCTCAAGGCCTCGCTGCCGTAGATCGGCGCGGCGTAGGAGAACACGTCGGCCCTGGTCACGCTGAACAGGCGCCCCTTGCCGCTCACGCCGAACAGCGTCACCTCGGTGGATGACCCGCTGAAGTTGGCCACCTCGAAGTGGTACTCGGTGGATGGATGCAGGCCCGTGCGCACGGAAACCCAGCCGGCCGCGCTGGACTTCCACAGCGTGGCCGAAGTGCTGCCGACGATGTTGCGCACGCAGTAGACCGCCTCATTGAACACGGCCACGCCCAGGATGGCGCCCTCGCCCGTCGGCTTCTGGATCAGTGCACGCAGGTACTCGCGCGCCGCGGTGAGCGCCGCCACGTGCCCCGAGTAGCCCACCGACCCGACAGTGATGTCGTCGGCCGCCAGCGCGTAGGTCACGCCGCCCACGCGGATCAGGTCGTTGTTCTCCCACTCGCCACTGAGGCCGACCAGCAGCAGGGTGCCCGCCGCGTCGCCGCCGGCCCAGCTGCCGGATGCCAGGGTCACGCTCACCACGGTTGCCGATGCCAGCGCGCCGTCGCTTACCGTGTTGCCGGCCACGATGGCCGAGGTTCCGGTGTCGAACGGCAGGATGGCGTAGTTGCATTCGCTGGGCTTGCTGCGGCCGTCGAACCTCTCGTAGCCCTTGATGGTCCGCGCACCCTGCACGCCAAACACGTGCTCCCAGTTGCGCACGGAGTACAGACGGCCCGGCTTGATGACCATGCCGGCCGCGTCCTCCTCCAGGCCGCCCATGATGGGAACGTACTCGCTTTCCCACAGCTCCTGGAACTTGATGCGCTTGAAGCTACCCCTCATGCAAGCGGCCCTCCGAAGGTGATCTTGGGCCTGCACTCCTGTTCCATGCGGTCCAGGTACTCGTCACGCTCACCCTTGGCGGTGTCGTAGCGCTGCGCATCCTTGATCCGGTCGGCCTGCATCATCACGGCCTCCCAGGCGATCATGTCGTGGAACTTCGCGGGCGCGCGTGGCACGTCGGTGTCGGCCGAAAGCTCCTGTGGGTTCATCTGGTACTCGTGCACCGCCACGATGGTTGTGCGGTCCGGCCGCGGCCAGTAGCGCACCTTCCCGTTGGGCGTGAGCGTGAATGCGGTTGGAATGCCGGGCGTCACCGGCACCACCAGCGTGCGGAAGCGAGCCCACTCCAGGTACTGCATCCACTGCCGGCTGTTGATGCCGGCCACGCTGTCGTAGCAGTAGGCACCTTCACGCACGAAGTCGCGGATGCCTGCGGTGATGCCGAAGTCGACCACCGAGTCGTACTCGTCCACCCCGTTGTCGAGGTTGAACGTGCCGCTGGCCCAGTTGAAGTCCCAGTCCGAATGCAGGAGCTGAATCTTCTCCCAGGCCTTCTGCACCCACCGCGCCATGTCGGCACTGCGGCCGACTTGGTTCAGCACTGTGGTGGGCACAGCCCCGCCGATGCCGGCCTCTTTGTAGGCCTGCTGCACCAGTTCCACAAAGGTCCGGCTCGGCATGGGTTACTTCTCCTGCATGATCTTGGCGGCCCAGGCGCGGCCGCGCGGGTTGTCGTCGCGCACCAGCTGGAACGGGTAGCGCAGCGAGCTGTTCTTGTGGACCAGATTGCGGATGTCGCCCGACGGCGTGCGTTGCTGCTCGGTGCGGATCTGCACCGGCTTGGCCCGCATCAGTTGCTCGCAGTACATGCGCCGGATGGCGGTGTCTTCCTCGCGCCAGACGAAGATCTGCCGGCCGTTGACCGACAGTGGCACCGGGTTCTCGTCACCAGGAACCGGGCTGGCATGGATGCGCACCACGACGAACTCGTGCATGAAGGCTTCCATCTCGGCCTTGCTCTTGAACATCGCCTCGCCGACGGGCTCCACTTCGAGGTCGGGCCGCTTCAGCAGCGTGTCCAGGTCGCCGTGCGCCGGGATTTCCACCTGCTCGGGCCTGATGTTGGGCGTGTGGTGCTCGTTGCGCTCGAAATAGCGAGGCGCCACGGGGTTGTTGGCAGCGCGCTTGGCCGCCGCGTCCACCGTCACCTGCAAGGCCGCCATGGTGGCTGGGCTCGACACGGGCTCGGCCGGACCCGGTTCGGTGCTGGCCAGGGTAACGCCCGCCGGGGGCTGCTGCTGGTTCATGACCTGCTGCAGAGCCTGCGGATCTTCGCCCTCCTGCACCACGGCCGGCGCCGCGGTGAACTGCTCCAGCGTGGTGGTGCCCAGGGTCGGGATGTTCAGCTCGCCAGCGCCTGCGCCTTGGTTCGTGCTTGGGGCGCGCGGCTGCTTCGTGCGATCGTTCATGGTTCAGTCCTCTTGGATCAAGTGGTTGGTGATGGCCGACCGCGCGAGGCGGCCGGCCTGGGCTGCGTTGGCCTGGGGATCAGGCCTCGGCGATCCACGCGCAGTTCTTGGACGCCGCGATCACGGCCAGCGTGGCGTTCTGCAGCACGCTGAAGCCCTTGCCGTCGCTGGTCAGCGTGATGCCGCCGTTGCCGCCGGTGACTTCGAGCGTGCGCGTGCCGTTGGCCGCGGTCTTGATGCACGAGTTGTCGGCCATGCCGTAGTACCACTCCGCGGTGATGCGGTCGGTCAGGTTGATGAACGTGACTTTCTTCGGGCGGAAGCCGCACGTGACCACGGTGCTGTCGGCCGCCACGATGGCGGTGGCCGGGTAAGCGATGTGGCCCTGGGCGCGCATGACTTGGCCCTGCGGGCCGGTGCCGTCGGCAGGGGTCTGGGTGTAAGCGGTGTTGGTTCCCATTTCAGGCTCCTATGAAATTGCGAGGGTTGAGGGTGGATCAGGGCTCGATGCCCAGGTAAGCGGTGCCGTTCATCGCGGCGCGCTTGAGCACGACGGCACGCAGGGTGCCAGAGGCGAGGTCGACGGCGCCGCCGCTCTCGTTCTGGAGGCGAACCGACACGGTGTTGGCCGCGCTGACGTAGCCCGTCACGGTGATGCCGGCGAGGTCGACGGAGTGGGACAAGCCCACCACGAAGTCGCCCAGGGCGGCGCCCGTGACGGTGATCGTGGTGGTGGCGCCCGCGCCGTCCACCAAGTTGGCGGCATCGTAGGTGGCCGAGCCGACGAGGAACGAGTTGGAGCGCATGGCCGCGAACAGCTTGCGCAGCACCTTCTCGAACCGCTGGCTGATGCCAGTGACGCCGAGCGCCTTGTTGAGTGATTGGTTGGGCATGTTGGATGCTCCTGGTGAGTTGTTGACGGGCCCGGGCCGGTACTGCGCCCGGGCTCAGTTCATCAGGCCAGATCCGGCGTGCCGCACTCGATCACAGCCGCCCAGCCCTGGTTGAGCATCACGGACGTGAAGTACGTCTTCGCGCCGATGTAGCCGCGCTGGCCCAGCGGGTCGGCCGTGTCCTTGGTGCCCGGGCGGATGTAGGACACATCCAGCGCCTTGTCACCGCGCAGGGCGACCTGACCCCATGCGTCCTCGCCGCAGACCAGCACGGGGTACACGTCGATGTTCGAGGCGGACGTGGAGTACAGGCCAGGGGCCGAACCCACAGCGGCGCCAGCGTCGGCGTAGGCGGCCAGCTCGGGCGACAGGATGAACCGGAAGCTCTCGACGCTGCCGATTTCCAGCGGGTGGATCACCTGCCGCTGGCCGTAGTCGGCGATGTGCTTGAAGCCCTCCAGGTCGCGGATGGCCGCTTCCATGTCGGTGTGGCAGAACACCATGTAGCTGGCTTCCACGCTGGAAGTGCCGAACTTCGGCGAGGCGTCCAGGATCGTGGTGCACATCTCGGCGTGGTTGGCCTTCAGGTTGCGCGTGACCTTGCGGATCAGGTTCACCGACAGCGTGGCCGTCACCGTGCTGCGGGACGAGCCGCCGGCGTAGTAGGCGTTGGTCATGCCCTTGAGCACGCCGTAGCGCACCATCTCGCGGACCAGACCGATGCGCTGGCCGGTCTGCTTCTTCATCTCGGGCGCGATTTCGTCCTCGTACAGGTCTTCCACCACGTCGGTCAGGGCGTAGAGGCAGGTGTACTGCGACAGCGTGGCCGTGATGTCGGTCGCGGTCAGGGTGTCGGACGTGGGCGTCACGCCCTCGGTGGCCAGATGCAGGCCGGCGAAGCTGCCGACGTTGCTGGTGGTGATCCAGCGGTTGTCGGTGCCGCCGAACGGCAGGAACCGGCGGAACTTGACGGTCTGGCCGACGTTGCGCGGCATGCGCTTCTGCATGCCGGTGATGCCGAGCACTTCCTTGGCATCGGCGTGGGCCAGGATTTCGCCCTTGAGCACGCCGACGCGCTGGGCCTGGGTGAGCATTTTTTGCATGATGAGTACCTTTCAGGTGGTTGAGGTTGGACCTTGATGTTTCAGTGCCTTGCGCTGCGCATCTGCCCCTTGCCCGAAGGCGAGCCGCGCACCTTGCGCCAGCCTGCCTCGATGGGGTCGATCGTCGGAGCGGTCGGGGCATCGACGGCCGCGCTGTTGCCGCTTTGAACGGCGCGCGCGATCCGGCTTCCCCTTGCGGCCGCTTCCTTCGCGGCCTTCGTGGTGGACTTCTTGAAGTCGTCCAGGGCTGGAATGATGACTTCCGAGTCCCAGGTGTTCAGCAGGGAGTTGCGACGCTCCTCCGGCAGCTGCTGCACCCAGCCCATGAAGGCCTCGTGCTGCTTGCCGCCAGCGAAGTAGTCGGGCGCATCGGCGTGAGCCATGCGCACGAGCTTGCGCTCGGTCTGCTGCGCCAGGGCGGTGAACCGGGTATTCACCTCCTGGTCAATCTGGTCCTTGGTCATCGGGCTGCCAGTGACGACTTTCGACAGATCGCGCGCCACAGCCTCGGCGTACTCGTCGCCGAACTCCTCGCGCAAGCTGGGGAAATCGTCCTTGGTCAGCGCTCGCGGCTTGCCTGCCGCCTCCATCTGCTGCTGCAGGTGCCCGACACGGCCTGCCAGGGATCGCGTGGTCTGTTCGACCGCATCGGCCTTGGCCAGCTTCTCGCGCAACTGCTTTACCGTCAGGCCGCCGAAGACCGGGCGGTCGTCGTCGGTGTTCGAGGGCTGCTGTCCGCCTTCGCCGCCGTCACCAGCATCGCCGCCGGGCTGCTTGCCCTGGTCGTCGCCGTCGTCACCCTCGTCGCCCTTGTCGGAGCCGCCACCGAAACGCTGCTTGCCTTCGGTCTGGACATCCTTCAGGGTGTCGGGGATCTGCTCGTTGCCGGTCACGGCCTTGAAGCCGGCCATCATGCCCGCGAGCACCTCCGGGTCGTCTTGCGCGGCCTCGTCGTCGTCGTCGCCTCGCCGATCGCGCCCTTCGGCGTGTTCGTCCAGGTCCACAACTTCATCGGTGCCGGGCGTCACGCCCTCGTCGGTGTTGCTTGGCAAGCTCACTTCACTCTCCAGTCAGTGGGCCGACATACTCGTCGGCGGGAAATGCAGACTCGGGCCACATGGGCGCGGACTGCCGCGATTCCGGTCCAACCTCAAGTCGGGCCAGAATTCTTTTCGCGAAGCGGATCTCTCCGCGTCGCAGTGTGGTGTCTTGGATGCCTTCAGGAGCATCGTTCGCCTGTCGCATCTCCTCCAGTTCCTGGCGCAGGGCCGCCACGATGGCCACCACCAGCGGGTGCCTCTCGTCGCCCCGATTCAGGGCCAGCGCCTCCAGGCCGGTGCGCTTGACTTGTGATTGGGTGGTCATGCCTCGAAGGCCTCCCCCTTCTTCGCACGGCCGGCTGGCTCAGTCGGCGGCGTGAGCATCTGGTGAGCATGCTGGCTGTCGGACAACGCGACCTGGACGTTCAGCTTCTGCGCGGTCTGCGCCATCGCGGCGCGCAGGTTGTCGGCGCTGATGTTCAGCTTGGCGGCCAGCTCTCCCAGGTAGCGCTCCTGCTCGCTGGCGCGATCGTCGGCCGCGATGCGCTCGCGCACCTGCAGCTCCTCGGCATGGCGCTTCGAGGCGCCCTCCTCGCGCACCTGCGCCACCAGCACCTGGGGCGGCGGCGCCGGCGGCTGGGCCTTGATCTGCGCCAGCTCTGCATCCGAGCGCGCGATGGATTTCCAGTCGATGCGGTTGGCCTTGGACAGCACGGTGGCCAGCTTGTCCGGGTCCACGCTGCGGGCCTGCATGAGGATCGGCGCCAGCTGGTTGAGCGCTTGGTTCTCCAGTTGCCGGTCCACCAGCGCCGTGGAGCCGCGCGCGTCGACCTGGAAATCTCGCTTCGCGCTCTGCGGCACCTGCGGGTCCATCTGCAGCCACTCGTGGTAGCGCCGGATGTGGGGCTCGGTCACGTAGTCATCGAAGTTGCGCGCCAGCCTGCGCAACACGGTCGACCCGTTGTTGTTCAGGATCTGCATGCCTCCCACGGTGTCGGGCGCGCCGCCCTGCTGGCCCTGCAGCAGCATGGGCAGACCTGTCGCGTCCTCCGCGAACTTGAGCGCCTGGGCGACAAGCCGCTCCAGCTCCGCGAGGTTCGACTGCACGTTGAACCACGAGATGCAGTCCTCCAGCTTGGCATTGGGAGGTGCTTTGTCCGTGATGTGGAACAGCATGCGCGGCGTGATGTTCCAGCTGCCGGTGGCGGGTTCGACCCAGCCGCGGCGCACGCCGATGATCGGGCCGGAAGTGAGCCCGGCGTTGTCCATCATGGAGCGCACGGCCGCGTTGAGCATGCGCTGCGGCGTGCGCATCTGGCGGGCCACGCCGCGGCCCCACGGCATGCCGCTGCGGCGCTGCCACGGGAAGTAGTCGTAGGGGAATGCGCCGTCGTCCAGCGGGTTGATGCCCGCCTTGACCACGGTGTCGTTGACCATTTCGAGCACGGCCGGGATGTAGAACGATTCATCGTCCGGGAAGCCCTCGAAGTCCTCCTCTGGCACGCCCGCGGCCACCAGATCCTTGCGCTCCACGTCGCAGTAGATGTACCAGATGGGGTACACCGACCCCACGCGGATGGCTTCCTGCTCGTCCTCCGGTGCCGAGTCCTCGTAGATCTTGCCCGGGCCCTCCTTCAACACCTGGAGGATGGCCTCGCGGATGTAGGTGTCGTCATCCAACAGCTTGCGCAGCTTGCGCCTGGAGATGGTGCCCGCCTCGAAGTGGTAGCTGCCGTTGTGGATGTTCTCGCCGCCGGCAGGGTCTGGGTAGCAGTTCTGCGGGCGCACCCGGCGCGACACGGGGACGGCCTTTTCGTAGGACTGGCGGCGGCGCTGGCCAGTGGCCGGGTCGATGGTGTATCGCTGGAACTTGCGCAGCTCGGGAACCGGGCCCTTCAGCACGCCAGTGCCGATCTTGGCCGCGTCCTCCAGCATCTTGCGCACCTCGGCGTGCCATTGGCACTCGATCAGCCAGTCCTCGATGATCTTCGAGGCCTCCTCGGCCGCCAGCTCCTCCTCGGTCTTGTCGTTGCGCAGCACTCCGGCCGGCATCGGTGGCTGCGGCGCGCCGGGCGGCGTCGATGCGAAGCCTGGACCGGGCAGCGTGGGCGCGGCAACAGCGCTGGCCACCGGCGTCATGCTGCCGGGTGGTTGCTGGGTCAGGTCGTCCTTGACCGGCGTGGCCTTCAGGCTCCATGGCGCGTCGTCGTTGGGCAGCAGCATGTCGCTGACCTTGGCGTGCGCGGCGTCCACGTAGGGGCGCGTGATGGGCACGAACACGGTGGATCGGGCCGGCTTGCGGTTCTCCGCGCCGCTGTAGACGCTGCCGCCGTCCGGTGACACGGGCTTTCCGCCCACGTTGGTGTCGCCCTCGGGGTTGGCGCGGTCCTTCGCGTCGTAATACTCCTCGTCCTCCTGCCAGTCCAGCTCGATGCCCAGGTTGGCGCGGTGCGTCACGGCCTCGGAGCGCTTCTCCAGCAGCACCTGACCGAGCGCGTTCAGCGTGGCAAGGCGCATGGCCTCGGCCAGCTCCTCTTGGCTCGCTTCGCTGCCTTCGTCGTCCTGGCGGCCGTCGTCCGGCTGCACCTTGGACAGCAGGATGTTGGGCTTGGGCGTGCGGCGTGATGCTTCGGATCGGATCAGCATGTGGTGTCGGTCCTTCAGTAGCCCATGGCCGGGTCAAGCGGCCGGGCCGCCGCGATGTGGGAGGCGTTCATCTGCTCGTACAGCTGCGAGGCGGCGCGCGTGGGCACGTGCTCCAGGATCTGGTTCATGGTCATCACGCCGTAGCGGCCGGCGTCCATGGAGTGGTCCTTCTTCTTCACGATCTTGCCCTTCTCGTCGCGGCGGTACACGCGGCGCTCGGCCAGGGTGTGGGTGCAGGACTTGAAGATCTTCAGCCGGCCGGTGGACATCCGCATCCATACCTCGTAGATGCCTGCCTCGACCGCGTTGTCGGCCGGCACGAGGTTCAGGCCCAGGTCGGTGTAGACCTTCAGCAGCTGGCGGCCGTCGATCTGGCTGCGGCCGCGCGCCGCCGGGTCGATGGCGCCACGCAGCCAGCGGCCGCGCGCCTGGATGGCGGTGGAGTGGATGGCCGGCTCGGCCTGACTGCGGTAGTGCTCGCCGTACCAGTACACCGTGTCGGTGTCGATGTCGTAGGCCTGGAACGCCGCGGCAGTGACGTTCCATCCCACGTCGAAGCCGTAGCAGCGCTTCCAGTGCGCCGGCAGGCGGAAGTCCGGCACCACGATGGCCTCGTCCTCGATGGGGTAGATGGCGCCCGATCCGAGTTGTGGGATGCCTTTCGTGCGCGCATCGCGCTGGTGCGGCGGCAGCGCGGCGTAGAGCTTGTCCTTGGTGGCCTTGTCCAAGTGCGGCACGTCATCCCAGCCGCACGTGATGATGATGATGCCGGCCGTCTCGCCTTCGCTGTCGATCAGGTTCTGCACGAGGTCGGTCAGGCCCTGCAGCGGCGTGAACGTGAGCGTGCACAGTCCGCCCGTGGTCATGAGGCGGATCAGCCCCTCCTCGTACACGTCCTGGGGGCACTCCTCGTCGGGCCAGAATCCATCAAGCTCCACGCCCTGGAAGATCTGGCGGCCCTGCTCGTAGCTGCGGAACCAGATTTCGCTGGTGCCGCCGTTTGCGCTCTCGATGTAGGCCTTCTCCACGGCGCCCTGGACGTTGCCGCGGCG
>JACCDG012020455.1_pt1 | contig 10175 bp, 9 predicted proteins | sample 7442471 | NCBI WGS metagenome assembly JACCDG01 (sample SAMN15323444, study PRJNA562643) | freshwater metagenome | isolation source: river surface water | place: USA:Blue River Watershed | collected 2017-08-17 | reverse complement strand
TCTTACAAAAATCTCTGCTTCGTTCTTTTTGATTAGTTTAAACACCTGCTTGGAATTTTTTAAAATCTAGGATATTACGAATTTTTTGATGATGCCAACGCAATGTATCAAGTATTTCTTTACATGTATCAACATAGACAGAGATATATTCAATGCCCATTTTGCATTCTGCAATATCAGTGTCCGTATTATAATACATTTCCATATCACCCTTAAGGGGCTTTGACATGCCATGAAATGGATCATAAGCCCATCCTCTGCTATCCATCTCGTCCTTTGTCATTTTGCCATTATAATAAAGCCATTTGTCCTTTTTAAGAATAGCATAATCAAGCTCTTTCTTTTTCAATCGCAATTTAGCAATTGTATAAAGTTCAAGATATTTGCTATGTAGCATTGCACCTCTTAATGTTGTCTCATCAAGCGCATGCTCACTAATCTTTGAATCATTTGCCCATTGTTTTAATAGATCTTCAACATCCATATTTTATCTATACAGCATCAAATTCATCATAACTGAAACTTATGTCAAAGCTAGCATATCCTGGTTCACCACTGCTATTAAATTCAATCGAGCCCAAACTTGTGGGAAATGCATTCATGAAACGAAAAGATTGACTAACATTAAAATGACTTGTTAATGTTTCAATTGTAATATCAGTTGTTTTGATATCCGGTCCATCCTTTGCATTATGTTTGAGCCAATTGAAACATTCAAGATATGCTGTCATCTTTTCATCACAAAGCAATGTGCAATTTAATGGCTCATATGTTAGACTATTGCCTGAAGTAAATGCTTGTAGATTTCGATATTTGGTTGATATTGCTTCAGTTGATACACCCGGTATACTAACAGCAGTTGCAAAAAACGATAATTTTGGAAATTCGCTTGTTCCACCAATTATTACTCGAAATTGTGAATTGGGCAATAGACTATTATCAACACTCATATTAGTATTTATGCAAAATAAAGCTGGGGAGCTATAAGCTCCCCAGCTGGGTTCGTCCTAAGGTAAAGGGACGTTAAGGATTATGGGGTAGGATTACCGTTGTAGAAACCGTATTGACCATCAAAGATAGCTTCACCAGCGTTGATGTTATATACGTTGAAGTTACGGAAGTAAACGTTCGAATTTTCGGTAATTGCACCTGTGGTGTTTGTAGCACCTGCGCCAGTACTGAATGGGTTAGCAACAAGACCGTAACGAGTCTTAAAGCCAATTTTTGGCTGGAAGCTCATTTGATCAACTGCACGAACCATAGTAAGTGGTACATATGGGCAGTAGTAGATACCTGCGTCATAAGCGTTGGAACCTTTGAAGCCAACAGTGATATAATCAGTTGTGCTGTAAGGGTCGATAAACACTTTCAAGCGACCATTAATGATACCAGCAAATGTGTTACCGGTGTCGTCAACGTTAAGGCTTGTTGACAATGCTGGAGCATAGTCAAGTACACCTGCTGCTGCAAGAGCGCTAGCTACGTTGCTGGAGCAGATAACAAAGTTACCTTTACCACGACGTGTTGCTTTAGCAATCGCGTTAGCTTCTTTTTCAATTTGGAAAAGAAGAGACTTGAATTTTTCAACAGCCCAACGACCATCTGCATCAACTGCAAGGTCAAAGCTACCACTGATACCACCTGTGCTTGCAGACCAGTTGATCTTGTTGATAACCTCACGGTTAATTTCAGCAAGAATTTCTGTGCTCAAGATGTTAGCAAGTTCTGTTTCAGCGTCAAGGCCGTGAACACTCTTAAGATCTTGTGCAAGTTCCATTGAATATTCAGCTTTAAGTTGACGAGTTTTAGCTTCAACAATGCATTTTTCGATTGTGAAACCCATTTCGCCTTCAATGTTACCTTCACCTGCAGAACGGGAAAGACCTTCACCAGTTGGTGTGCCAGCTGTACCAGCGAATGCGGTGTCAGCTTCGTTGAAGAGAGCTTCGTCATTACCTACACCAACAGTTGGAGTAGTTTTTGCAGCTGCGTCGATATTACCATAACGGGACTTCATCGCAAAGATAAGACCAGTTGGTCCTGTCATTGGCTGAACACCTGCTACGTCATAAGCGATGAGATTAGGCATCGCACGGCGTACAAGGCTAATAAGAACTGGATCCCAGCGATCAACACCTGCACCTTGATAGTTACCACCTTGGGTGCTAACATCAGTTTCTTGCAAGTAGATTGCTTGTTCACGAGCTTCACGAGCCGCTTTTTGTTGGTTTTCCAAAAGAACTGCAGTTACACTCTTACGATATGTGTCTGCGAATTTTGGTGCGTCGGCAGCCTCAAGAATAGGTGCCCATTTTTTTTCTAATGCTTCTGATTTGAACATAATTGTTTTTGTTTGTTTTTAGTTTGGGGTTGGGATTAGTAAGTAACGCTCTTATTCATTGCGTTAAGTGCTTTTAGATATTGCGACATCTCTGGATCAATTTTAGTTTGTTCTAGAATTTCACCTTCGACGAATGTTTCAACTTCAGAATCTTCATACAAAGTTTCTTCAGTTAGAGTTTTTGTTTTATTTTTAGAAACAGATTTGTTTGTAAAATAAAATTCTTTAAGTGTTTTGACCTTATCGGCGAATGAATTTTCATTTGTAAATTCAACACTCTCTGCAAGCTTCTTCAAACGAAGTGCTTCAGTTTGTGTCAAATCTGCACATGCTTCTTCAATTGCCTGAGCGCGAGACATGTCTTCGACTTTTTCAACAAGACCTGAAAGAAGATTAAGACTGCGATTCAATTTAGATTCAACTTCTTGTTTTTCTTCTTCAAGTTTTGCGAATAGATCAAGCTTGCTAGCTGGAACTTCAACATAGCTTTCAGTGAAGAGAGTCTTCAATGAGCTCATGAAATTTTCAGCGATCTCTGTACGAATGCTGCTTTCAACCGCAACTTGATTTTCTTTCATCCATTGCTGTACAGCATAAGTGAGATAGCCATCAATTTGCTCTGTAAGAGACTCTTCGACAGTTGCAACTGCTTCTTCAAGACGACGGGCATAAGTCTTTTTAAGACCTTCTCTGATAGTACGAAGTTGTGATTTGACCTCAGCTTCAAAAATAAGTGCAGCTTTGCTCTTAAATTCTTCAGTAAGACCTTCTTCACTTTCGATTAGATTGCTGACGTTGGTAAGATCAACTTTGAAGTTTTCATGTTGTTCTTCCTCTTCCTCTTCGTCTTCGTCTTCGTCTTCTTCCTCTTCAGATTCTTCAGACTCTTCAGACTCTTCAGCTTCTTCCATTTTGTCATCTTCATCAGAGTCAGCAGATTCCTCTACTTCATCTTCCTCTTCAGCTTCTTCCATTTTGTCATCTTCAACGGAGTCAGCAGCTTCTTCTACTTCCTCTTCATCAGAGTCAGCAGCTTCTTCTACTTCCTCTTCCTCGTCCTCATCTTCATCTTCGTCTTCATCGCGCGCTTCTTCCTGAGACTGATACTCTGACTCATCAAGAGCGAGCAAATCAGAATCAACAATATCTTCGATAAGATCTTTTAGTTTTGATTTTTGTTTCATCCTTTTTGTTTTTGCTTTATTGAGAGGAGGTATATCCTCAGTCTCATAGTTTCACCTTTCCCATACTAAATTCAAATATTCCATAATATATTAAAACTTAACTGAAATTTCAGTTAAGAAATCTTTGAAAATTTTAGCTTGCTGTTCAGCAAGTTTTTTGCTCGAAAGCTTTTTAATTTTATCTGCTGCTTTATCGGCAGCAACTGCAACAATTTCGTTGCCTTTGTAAAAATATTCAACACCTTCCATAATGCCATTAACAAATGCACTAGGTGCACTTGGATCCTGTACAATATCAACTGTAGCAAGAATAAAGTCATCATTAACTCGGCTTGCGCCTTCGTTTTGACTAACACTGCCCATACCGCGGCTTGATACACCAAGTTGGCAACCACCTTCAAGCAAACCTTTTGCAATGTTTCCCATAGGTGTGTTTAGAATAAGAGCTTTGCCATAAACATCGTTTTTATCCCAACGCAATTCGGTGATACGGTGACTAACTTTATCGAGGTTAATTGCTGGACCTTCAGGATGATTAAGTTCACCAACTGCACGGCCTTTTGAAACATATTCTTTTACATAGCGATCAACAGCACCTTCAAGAACGTTCTTAGGATAGATACGTCCATTGCGATTCTTTTGCTCTGCTTGCATGAAAATACCTTCGATGATATATTTCTTATCACCCTTCTCACCTTCTGTGAGAAATTTAATATTTTCGTTATGTTCAGTAATTAACTTCATCTCTGATCTTTATTTATAAAAAATCACTCTTTAACTTTCGCTATTATTAAAGACTTTATTTGCAACTTCGATTCTTTGCTGATCAACAGCAATACTAATTTTATCTTTTAAGATTTGATCAAGACGAAGATTAGCGATCTCCATTTTATTGTCTTGTACGTCTTGTATTAGATTTTTAATTTCGTTCATACTTTTATTTATCTTTATGTTTCTTCAGGTGGAGCTTCATCTGGTGCTATTTCTCCACCAATTTCAGTATCTAAATCAGAGCCAACATCTTCAGATCCACCTTCATCTGGTGCTCCAAAATCAGTGTTACTATCACCTCCAAAATCATCAACGGGTGGTTCTTCTTCTTTCTTACCACCAACTTTTGCTTCATTATTTTCGGCATCCATGCGTTCAATATCTTCATCGCTTTGATTAAGAATATTACTGCGCACCCATTTTTCACTATAATATTTACCAATATATTGTTCAATGCTGCTCAATACATCAAGACGATCTTTAATAATCTCAAACTCTTTAATCTCACTAAAATAGTTGTCTTCAATAAAGTCAACACTAATATTTTCGCGAATGATTTTCCATTCTTCATTAGTACATACTTTTTTCAGGATGCACTGTATACGCAAAGAATTAATAAAGAGCAAACTAAATTTACGACGTAGTTTGTTAATAAACTTTTGAAACTTGACCTCTTCGCGAGTAATTTCAGAGACACGACCAATGTTATAGGCATTATCACTATCAAGACGACCGGCTGGAACGTTAAGCGCTCTATAAAGTTTTTTCTGGAAAAAGACAATATCATCAATCTGACCTAGATTTTCTCCACCAGGCAATGTTTGAATTTCAGTGCCTCGTCCACCTTCACGACGTGGCAACCAAAAATCTTCCATGATATTCATGCTCTTACGATCTTCGCGAACTTCACCACTGCTTGCATCATAGACGAGCTTATTTTTATATTTGCTCATGATGCCTTGTACATATTCTTCGGCTTTACCCTTTGGCAAGTTACCAACATCAATATAAAATATACGACGTTCAGGTGCACGGGAGATACGATAGATTACCAAGCTATCTTCCATAATGCGCAACTGATTTACTAGCTTAATGCACTTATGCAAATAGCTAATTGAAAAAGTTCCGCTTTCATCAAGTATGCCGCTTGGCACATAACAAATACTATCAGGATGAATTTTTAATGCATCGCTGCTTGTATGAATATCTTCAGTATAAAGATAATATTCATCACTAACATATTTGACTCGAGCTCCAGTTTCTTTGTTAGTTCGAGTTGTTACCTCTTTAATCTTTTTCATTTTAAGAGGGTCAATAAGACGCATCTCTTGTACACCTTTTTCAAGATTATCATTATCAACTACAAGATGATAATAGAGTTTGCCATCAATATACCAACGGCGGAAAATATCATGACCATCAAAATTAAAGTTGAGCATTTTGACAATATTGTCAAATTCATCTCTCAATCTTCTTTTAATTTCTTCTGGATAATCAAGACTATCAAGTGTTAATGTAACTGGTGTTTTATCATTATCACTAATAATTGCAGCATTAACAATATCACTAACTGCAAGGTCACATTCTGGCTGAGCTGCAGCCATACGATATTTTAAAATAAGACCTTTTTCATCATTGACATTAATATCATCCATATTCAACACATGCCCATAATAGGCACTAGTCATGCTGCCATTGATTTCAATGGTACCATCAGTTGAAATTGGGGTAGAAAAGCCTTGTATTGTTTTTGACTTTCCTGCCGATGTTGCTTTACCTATTTCGAATCCAAAGATCTTCATAAACTATATATGTGCGGGGGTTTTTCACCCCCGCTAAAAAACTATTACTGATTAGTCAGTAATAACTTCATTACTGATTCTTTCCCAGTATTGATATGCAAATTCAACTTCAAAAGTTTCAACTTCATCAGTTTCATAGCTAAGCTCAATTGCATTAACATTAACAGGAAATGCGTCAACGAATCGATATTGGGCAATGCCAATATCTTCACTTCGTCCACTCTTATCAAGTTGAACTACTTGCAAATCACGCATATAGTTCAATGGTGCACCAACTGCAGCATCAGCCGCAAAGTTACGGCTGTGAGAGTTAATGCTATTCATCCATTTTTCAAATGCGTTACGCAAATCAAAACTTGTATCGTTATAAACTGTTACAGTCCAATTGTCTTCAAATGTGCGTTCACCTGCAACTTTAAGATTACGACCACGATATGGTACGTCAATTTTATTGATTGTGCTAGCTGGAATGCTAGCAGCTTTAATCATAAAACTAGCTCTTCGAGTTGTATTGGTATTTCCGGCAATGCTAGGAAAATCAACTACACACTTAAATAAGTTTGGTCTTGCACCACCTGCAAAATTACTTTTAAATTGTGAAATATTACTCATGTTATTTTATTCTTATTATTTATTAGATGTTTGTACCAATAACTTCTTCGAACGATACACCTGTTCGAACTGCTACAAAGTTTAGAGTGATATAATTAATGCTCTTTGATGGTTTGATATAAATCGTACCAACAAATCGATTACTATCAATAACTTCAGCTGTATTATTGCTTTCATCACAAATTACTCTAAAGTCAATAATACCTCTACGACCTTGAACTTCACGAAGATATGGTTCAACCGCATTTCTAAATGCTGCACGAGTAAATTCATCGTTCAATTCAAATAGCAAGAATTTGCTTGCAGTAGCAATTGCTTTTTCAATTGTAATGAAAAGGCGACGAACATTGATGCGATCAAATGCACCCGGTTTAGCTTGTGCTGTTTTATCACCAAAAAGAACAATGCCATTACCAGGACTGCTAATAATTGGATTAATACGAGCTGTATACAAATCGTCACGATCTGCTTGGTTTGGATTATAAGCAAGTTTTGTTACACCTAATAGATTACCACGATTAAAACCAGCAGGACTAAACCAAGGATCAGCTAAGCGATCTGTCTTAGCGCAAAGACCAGCCATATGTCCGCAAGCAGGAATCCAAACAAAGGCGTCGCGATAACGATTATAAACATAAACTGGAGTACTATCAAATACTACATAACTGCTTGATGTTATATTGGAGAATTTAGATATAACAGCGTTAAGTTTTGTAAAATCAGTCGAAAGACTTGAAATTGACAATGGTGCACTAATAAATGCTAAGCAATCTTTTCTTGTAGAATCAGCCAATTCAATAAGTTTATTATCAACAGTTAGTTGTTTATCAGTATCATTAAAATAATTGTGAGCAAATACAAAGTTAATGTCGATTGATTCGCTATTTTCAAATTGGCTAAGAGCATCAGTAATCGCAGTTGCAGTAAAATCAGTTGCATCTGTTCCAGCTTCAAATTGATATGCTCCACCAAACAATTCAGTGGTCCAATAATCTGAATATTGTTCATTGGTTAATCCACTCGTATCGCCATTAAAGAGTACACCCCAAACATAGCTTGAGCTATTGTTAAGAACATCGACCCAATAGATTGATTGACCTGATGAATTTTTTGCACCAGTAAAATAAGATAGACCTTGATAAACTTCAAGAATTTCTCCAGCAGAACCAGTAAGTAGGCCAAGACGATCATAAACAACAATTGTTAGTTCGTCATTTATTACTGATTCATCTAACAAACTTGCTTGTGAACTGCTCCAATCAGTAGCTGTTGGATTGTAAGTTTTTGCTGTTCTAACAGCCACTGGTATTTCATCCGTTGGTGTAGTAGAATCAATAGCAACAACACCAATAGAATTACCAATTGCGCCAGTATAGCGTGCAACAAATCTAACATTTGCAGCTTCTAAATTAGCAGTTTGAAGTGAAAGGTCACCAATATTGTTAATATTTAGAGAAGAAATACCAGTACCATCTGCATTATAACCATAACCATAACCAGTTGTAAAGTCATTTCCGCTATGAGCGTTTGAGCCTCCATCTGATGCACGAACAACACGCAATGTATTGCTATATTTCAAATAGCTTGCAGCGGTTAAGAAGCTTCTTTCAAGATCATCAATCTTTACTGTTGGTGCTCCGAATAAACGAGCTAGGTCGGTTTCAGAACTAACGTTAACTGGTGTGTTAACAGGTCCCCATCTAAAAAACCCTGCAAAACCACCAACGCTTGTTGCTAGTGCGGGTATGATATTAGTTAAATCAGTTTCTTTGATTTCTACTCCAGGTGATATTAAAAATCCCATATTTGTTTTCCTTTCATTTTGTTAATAAGTTATGTGCATACTAAGTTTATGACTCACAATCTTATTTATAAATTATTCACTTTCAAAGGCTATGCCATTCTTTAGCATTATTTATAAGATCATTATATGCGTCACTGACAACCGATGAGGATGATGATACAAATCCAAATGGTGGTAAATCTTCTTCCATCTCAAGCATCTTTTCGCTATAAAGTAATTCTCGTAAATCAGTATTACTCATGCCATTAAATATATCAGTACTAACAAACCATGAAAATAATACAAAATTCATAACGCTATCATCATGAGAGCCTTCAGCTGCAGCAAAGCTATCACCCTTTGGTACAAAATTTGCAAACTCGGCAATGGTATATGGATCAACAATATGTAGTTTATCACCCTCAAGCAAATCTTTCAAATTACTACAACCAATACGCTTTACTTTTTTGGTCATTACAACACCAATGCCATTACTCTTAACAGCACTTGTTGTAAACATATTTTCATATTCATAATCATAATAAAGAGAATTGCATACAACTTGACCAACATCATTATTTTCAACAATCACGAGAGCCTGATTATATTGCATTGCAGCTCTAAAGATTAAATTTGGAAATAACAATGGCGAAATAGTATTATTTCTATATGTACAAACTTGTTTGAATGGTCGACTACTAATATCAATTATACTAAACGTACTATAGTCCTGACCTCGGCCTTTACTAACATCAGCTACAAGTATATAATTGTGAGACTCCTGAGGTGATTCATAATATACAATATCATGTTGTACATTTATTGGGCTTTGGGCTTGCAGACCAAGTAAACATGTGCTGTTTATTAGTGTATCAGCACTACCAACAAATTCACATGAAAATTCTTGTCGGAATTGTGCTTCACTTGTATTTGCAATTGTCTTAGCTCGCCATTCATCATCTCGACCAGGCACATCTCTCCAATGAATAGTAAAGGGTCTAAATTCATTGCTATTACTAATTGCACCTTGCCATAGTTTATAAAACATATTGCCGACACCATTTGGTGTACTTGTAATAATAACTTTTGTATCACTACCAGAACTAATTACAGGATATGTACTTGTATAAAATTCTTCGGCTTTATGTACAAAGGCAAACTCATCAAGAAAAATAATATTAGCAGATATGCCTCGAATACTACTGCTGCTTGTTGCTGCTGCAATAATTTCACTATTATGAGCAAATACAATATTACCTTTGTTGAGTACTCTTACCCCTGGCTGCAAAAAGAATGGCAGATTTTCAAGCATAAGAGTAAAACGACTTAACATCTCTCGGGCAGTTGCTCCTTTGTTTGCGAGAACTGCAACCTTTTTGTCTGCATTAAAAACAATATAATGTAATAGCCATGCAACACTAGTCACACTCTTACCTGACTGGCGCGGCGCCAAAACAATACTAAATCTATTATCACTATAATGTTTTACAAGATTACTTTGATAGCCGCGCAATTCGAATGGTACAAGACCATGATCAAGACTAATAACCTTTACATAATTCTTACAAAAATATTCAACATCATCACGACAGCGAATATATTCACTTACTTCATGTGCCGTAAAATTTTGCTGTACCCCATCAGCCTTTATTTTAGGGTTACCATTATATGAATTATTTTGC
>JACCDG010082911.1_pt1 | contig 10179 bp, 11 predicted proteins | sample 7442471 | NCBI WGS metagenome assembly JACCDG01 (sample SAMN15323444, study PRJNA562643) | freshwater metagenome | isolation source: river surface water | place: USA:Blue River Watershed | collected 2017-08-17 | reverse complement strand
TGCGGGGCTATCCGTAGGGGCTGACCCTGTAACATTGAATATACCCGCGTTGCTTTCCAATGTAGCGGAACGTCCTTCAGAGTTTGCCTTGAATTTGTTAGCCATTGCAGTAAGCGTTTGCGCGAAAATCTGATTGCGTTTAGCCCCTGCACGGCGAACAGCGTCCTCTTTACGGGCGTGTGCCTCTTGTTTGGCAACTGAGTAATTCCCCTTATCCGCTTTTACAACGGTTTGGATGTTACCAGAAATCTCGTTTATCAAACTTGAGATTTCTTGCGGATTGACCTGCACTCCCCACTCTTCAAAAAACTTCAGAGCTTGTTGTCCCGATACTGTATCGGTGTCAGCAAGTTGCAATATCGCCATTGATATTGTGTTTTTGATACTTGCGTCAATTTCAGGGATGCCTGACACGGTTGCTGTACTATATGTCGGCGTATCCTTAAATGACTCTACAAGTTGAGTAAAAGTCTCACGTTCTTCTTTTTCAATTTGACTGTTTACTTCAGCAACGGTGCGTTCTTGATTTGCCCTTTCCGTTTCTGCTCGCATACGCTGAAAATCTAGCGTTTCCTGCTTATTACGGAGGATTTCAAGTCCTGCCTGTGTCATTCGATCATCGCCAGATTCGAGATAAATATCTACGTCACCGCGATTAACTTCTGACAAGGCTTTGTACGCTTCAGCGAACTCTTGTGGAACAACAGGCGGAATATCGACAATGCCGTATTTCTGCCCTTGTATTTCACCACGAGTAAACTGTCGGTACTCTTCCATCTTGTACGGGTCAAGACCCATACGAGATAGCAGTTCGTGTCCAACGGTCATTCCATTGTCATCAAGTGGTTGAGTGAGAATGTCCCATCCTACCTGTTTGGCAAGTGCAACATCTTTCTCGACCAATTTTTGAGCAAAGGCTCGTGCGGTTGGCTGTCCCGTATCGTTGTCAAAGGAATGCAAGCTGTTATACCAATCAAGTGCTTGCTTTTCAGTCTCGCCATACTCTACGGGCTTGCGACTTTCGAGTATTTTAGAAGAAATAACTTTTCGCAAGTGTTTTTCAAGAGAACTTTGAGTTCGTTCGGCTTCGGCTTGTGCTTCGGCTACAACTTGCTCTGTTTCTTGAAGAATGTCCTCATCGAACTGAAATTCTTCTTTTGGCGTCTCAATCGGAGTTGCTTCTTCTGCCGCAGGATTTGACACTGGCTCGGCTATCGGTGCTTCTTCGACTATCGGAGCGTCTGGTACGACGCTTTCTACTACTGATTCTTCGCTCATAAGGTTAATCTCTTATTTGGAACAGGTTGCCCTGAAAAAAGGAATAGAATGGGTGGCGAACCCGTATTCGGCTATTTATTCTACTCAAGTAATAACACTGTTTAATCTTTCACGCAACAAGTTTTTACGGTGTTGGCGGTATTTGAAAGAAAATATTGCTTGGCACTCGCACGTAATGGTCAGATCGCAACTTTTCAACTGCAAAACGCACCCACGAAAAAAGAGAGTCTCGCCCTTTTTCACGGCAATGCGTTTATTGCAATGTTTGCATTTGAACTCAGTTACGCGTTCTTCCATGCTTCGTTGGCGACGTCTTGCCACTCATCTTGGGCAAATGCCTCATTGATAGCGGTCATATCGCCAATATATTTATTCTCGGTCGTGCCATCATCAAACACTGCCACATATAGGGCGGGTTCAGATTCATCACGATGTATTGTGACGATATTCTTGACGGGTTCAACGACCTTACTTACTGCTTCTGTTTTCTTTTTTGGCATCAGATTTCTCCTGTATTGCTAACTTTTCTCTCTCAAATTGAAGTTTTTGTTCCAATTGAGCCTGTTGATTGCGATGCGTCTCTTGAGCATTCTCTTGAGCATTGGCATCGTTCATCATCTGTTGTCGCGTTTGTGACTCATCTTGCATCTGTTGCATTTGCACATCGTGTGCTTGCTGTTGAGCCATCATTTCGCTTTGTTGTGCCATTAACGGTTCTGTGCCAATTGCTTGGGCTTCTGCCCCTGCTTGCATTGTATTGCCTGCCTGAACAACCCCACCGTTGCGATGAGCCATTATTAACGCAAAGATAGCCGCACGTTTAATTTCATCAAGTTTAACGCCTTCTGGACAATCAAGGTATTCTTGAAACCACGTCGCTTTGCCTTGATGATTGGGTTCATATGGCGTAATTAGTGGCTTTATTTGCAAAAGCAGTTCTTCAGGGGGAATGTTTGGGTCAACCAACTCAAGAGCCTGTTGAAGTCTTAGCCAACACAAATCTTCCATTGCGTCGTAATCATCTACGTCTAACGACACATCAAATGTCTTTAGTAGTTGATTGAGCAGGTCAGGGGCTTGTTCTTTGAGTGCCACTAACCCTGCCGCTCCGCCACTCATTTCCATTACAGCGGCAAATGCAGTCTGTTGTCCGTATCGAGTCTTTGGACGTTGACTATCAGCAACTACGACAAACTCAATTTCAGGGTCAACGTCCTCACCTTTGATGCGTTCCCCGACGCCAATGTTTTGTTTTGTCGTGCCGTAAGTAAATTCTTTTGAGATTCCCTTAAAATGCCGATGATAGGCTTTCAGTGTCTTATCCGCCGTCCCTACTCGCACGTCCGCTTTAACATCAAGCATTGGATTGATAAGTTTTTCGGCATTTGAATCAGAAATACGTGCTTCCGTAGCAGTTCCACCTGATTTTGCCCCTAGCAATGAATTACTCAAATCAGGGGCGTGGCTGACCATTTGGCGGTACTTGTCTAAGATTTCGTAGGTATATTGGAAATACGTGCCTGCAATGGAAGCTGGTTGTATCTGGCGGATAAGGTCAGTAGTGCCAAGAGCCTGTACCACTTCTTGTTTGATAGGCACTGATATGCCCGGCATCCCAATTTGCTTGATATGCTTGCGGTCAACCGCTCCTTCAACGTGGAAATGAGCAGGTGTCGCTCCTGTTTCGCCCGCGCGCACCATTTGAGCGTTTTGGCGATTGAATCCTTTTTGTATTTCTACTGCATCTTCACTACCACGTCCCACACCTGAATTAAGGCGCATATGATACACCCCTGATGTGACTTCTTGCGAGTGGTGTATATTTGGATAAATGCCTAGAATATGCTTACATCCATTTACACCAATAACAGTCGCCCCATTTGGGCAAAAATCTGCCATACGTTCGGTAGAAAGCGTTTCACCTGATACAGTTTGTTCTGCCTGTGCCTTGATATGCCAATACATTTCAGGCGACAGAGACATTCTATCAAGAATGACGTTCTTGGATTTTGGCTGGACGCCTGCGACGTAAGAGTCCGCTCCGAATAATGTGTTCCCCGCTGTTGCAATGGTGTTTAACGACCGTAATCCTGAATCTATCGGTCCTTCGTCAAGGTTTAGTTTTGTGCCAAGCAATAATTCTAGTTTTGCTTTTGGCACTTCCATCCGTTCAATAAAATAAGGCGAATCTTCCGCCCTGCCCCTTACATCAAACCTAGCAGCCTGAATAGGAATGAGTTTTAATGTCAACTCGCCCATACGGATAGGCTCCAATCCCATCACTGATGGGATTAGTTGAGACATCGGCTCTTCTACTTGTACTTCAAAAGAACCACATTCAGGGCATCGAGGCATTTCGTTGCCAAACGCTTCAAAAGATGCCGTGAGTTCGCACGTAAAGCATTGCCCGTGTCCTTCTGAAATAGGCACTTCCGTCTCGCCCCATATCTCTTTGAACGCTCTCACCCCTTGTGCAAGATGGTCGTATTGGACGGATTCTATGTACGTGCCTGAAATAATGGCGTGTAGTGCTTCTTGCTGATTAAAATACTTAGTGTAAAACTTCTTTTCGTATGAGTTCCAAATAGCCGCCGCTTTTCGGACTTTATCCTTGTATTGGATTTGTTTGAAATGTTCGGCAGGTTCAATATCAGGGTTGGACGCAGTGAAACTACTGACATTTTGCGAGCAAAAATACTGCATCACATTGATTGCGCGTATTTTGTTAGGGTCTGCTCTACGAATGTTTTGAATCCGCCACCCCGATGTAGTTTGTTGGAAAGTTTGTTTGCCCTGAATGAAATTTGACGTGATTTCGGTGGTGTCAATGATTTCCCGAAACGTGTCGGCATCCCTGCCCATTATGTCGTCAAACAACTCTTTTAAGCCTGACGCGAGATAGCTAGGTGTCGTTGAGGATTTATCCACTAAACTAAATAGCGGTTTTACAGGAGCGAGATTTTTTTCAGGAAGTATCTGCATCAAAATACGCTAGTTTGCGCTCGTGCAATCTCAAGTGATTTGTAGTCGTTATCCCAAAGGCGTTGTATTTCCGCCTCTGACCGTCCATTGGCTATTTCGGCTTCCCAAAATCCGTCTTTTGCGTCTAAAAAGAAGTTCAACTGATCGTGAGTGAGGCTTTGTTCGGGCGAAATCGGGCGAGTGTCCCGCATTTGCAAAGCATCATCTACTTTTTCGTCAAGATTTTGCGTGATATGCGAAACGGTAAGTAGTTTTTGCAATTGCAAGAATCTATCTGACCACGCTAAATGCAAAGACTCGACTTTTAGACGCTCAATCTCTAATTTTCGCTCGTAAAAACGCTTTTGTTCGGATAATTGGACTTCAAATGCTCGTTTTTCTGCCGTGTTTTTACGCAACAATCGCTTATAGTGGCGTTTACTTACGCAGTACCGCCACCATAAACGAGATTTTAGTAAAAAACGGCGGAATTTCATCCAATGATCGGCATTTTAAGCGATGTGCCTGAGTCCGTCAAAGCGACAAGTTCTGCAACCGTGGTACAGCCGTGCGTTTCGGGGATAAGGCTAAGACTTACGCCAACATCCAATGCCTGATTGGTGAAAATTGCCTTTGGTGCATCGTCAGGTCGGACGACTGCGGCTGTAATAGCGGCTTTTAGTGCTGTGACCGTTGCGTTTGCGGCGACAAGTGCGTTAGTGATAACGCCCGGCACAAACGACATATTTAACTGCCCGCCCACTCGTTGTGAGGCTGGTATTCTATCAAGATAGACTGCTCCCATATTATTCTCCTGCGTCGTGTTCTTACCGGATTATCGCGGTCAAACAAAGTTTAATCTAATTGTTTTTCGTTTGGCAAGTAAAAACTACCATCCATCGGAAATATTTGATTCCCATTCAGGCTCGATTTCCTTACCATCCCTTCCAATTGACCATCCTTCTTTACGCAATTCACCAATAGATTGGACTTGAGCCATCGAACGTGAGATTTGCGCGCTCAAATCATTCTCACCTTTCAGGTCACGGGCGTAAGAAGTATGTTTTTCTACTTTTTGTTGAAGTTCTTCCGCCATTGTAAACGCAGTAGGTGTGTTGCCAAACCAACATACAATAGATTTTATGCTATCAGGCACATCATCGCCCACTTTGCTAGGCTTTTGAGACGTTAGTCCTGTTTCAGTCATTTTAACAGGCACGTATTCCCAAGTGCTTACTTGATCGCGCAATAATTTCATTCCATTGTCATCATGAGCAAATTTAATTTGGTCATCATCTACAATGTAGTACATTGATGGTTTGCCTAATTCCCATTGACCGTCTTCTCTGCGTTTATCGTTTTTGAACGGGTTGGGCTTTGTTTTATCAGCCCTACTTAAATGACGCCACTGCGCTACACCATCTTCTGCTTTGTAATATCTAAATTTTCCAAATGGCAATTTATATTTTTGGTGCAATGTCATCATCTCACCTGTGCGTTCGTGAGACATTTGCCAAGACTTTATCATTTCATCTTTTTCATATTGGACACCGCTTTTATCTACATACAAGTCCGATTTAATTTTTTCTGCTTGGTCATCAATGCTTGTGGCTCGAAATGTGCGCGACCGATACACAAATAAAGTTCCGCCCATGCCACTGTTCATCGCGGCGGTTGCAATGAAACTCCACGCCGAATAGTGAGGGTGCTGTCCGTCTGAATATCCTACATCTAACCCTACCGCTGCCGTCCAATGTCGAGGGATTTTGCGTACTCCAAATACTTTTTCAAACTCGCTCCACGTTATCACTTGCGTGGCTTCATTATATTCAGGAATGACATTACCAGATTTGAATTGGTCAAATTCGTTCTGATATTCAGCCATAAAGGTCTGAAGTCCTGAATTGTCAAGAAATTTTTGAGCGCGAGCAATGTCTAGCCCTGTCCAACTTGGAACACTTGTTTCCAAGATGGTATGACGCATCTTGCCCATTTCGTCTAATTTAGAATCTATATTAAGGGTTTCAAACGCATTTGCCACGCCAATTACGGTTTTATTGGCTAAAGCGTCCGTTTTACCTTCAAAAATTTGATTAACAACGGAATGTTTTGAGATGAGATTTTGCCCAAAATCAATTGTTACAAACTTTCGGGCTTGAACAGGGAGAATTGAGGCGGTGATGAGACGTAGTTTGTTCTCTGAAACCGCCAAAGAGTCGTTTACATCGTCAATATCGTCAAAAGCAATGTCATCGGGGCGATTTACGCCTACACGAAGTCCACGCATCTTAGCCGCAAGCCCTTTTGAACGGAAAATGTACCCTGATTTAGTAATAAACATTTCCTTTCTATCAGCGGTGGGCATCCCTTTCATAATCTCGCCGCCATCTCCGATAGCCATATCAGGATAATACTTGATTAATTGCGAGTCCGGGTGCTCAATGAGGACGCGACAGTTGCCTAGATGCTCCTGCGCTTGGTCGTCAGTCTCGGAAATGATAAGTGAATAGCCCTTTTTGAGAATTGCGGCTCGCATTATTCGAGCGCATTCAATCACGGCGCTTTTCCCAAGTCCACGACCGAGTAAAAGCATTTTAGTTGCGTCTTTTGTGTCAGGTTCTTTACCTTGACGAATCAACTGAATGCATTTCCAGTGCAATTCCCAATATTGAATGTGCTCTTTGCTAAATTCTTCTTCAAACCAAAAAGGGAACAGCGTCATCAACCACGTTTCCCATCCTTGCTTTTCCAACTCACGCCCCTTATCCGCCTCAAGATAGATGTCCACCCCTGACTTGGCGAACTGTGCGTTGAGCATTTCCCTTAGTGATGGCATATATTATTGGCAGTTTAGCATTTTCTGCTTGCAATTTGATAGCCGTGTATTTTAAGATTTAATTGCTTACGTTGATGCCCATCAGATATTGAAGTCTCTAAAATTTCATTTACGCCTTATTGAAGGCGGTCAAGACCAAGATCATTTGATGGACGACGTAAGCACTCGGACTCACTTGGTCTTGATTTCTTTTAAACCTACCAAGCGTCCGCACGTCCTGTAACAGTGACGAGACGTGTAATCAAATATCATCGCTCCGCTTGTTCCGTAGAAAGGTTAGAATGCCTCCTACGTACACAGGCATCGTCGGTTGAAGCAATCAAAACGAGCAAACTGCCTTCAGTCCTTGTTTTGAGCGTGAATACTGACCAATACGTAGAGTCAGCGCTTGCTGAGTTGCTACGGTTGAAGTTGTCAATTTGAACAAAAATGAACGGCGTTGACCGTTTTTTGTCGTGTCTAAAAACAGGGCAAAATCCTTGTAAATCGTTGTGTTTTGACAACTTAGCGTTTTCGTGATATAAATGTAAGTGCGTTTCGCGAAAAAAGAAACCACTGAAAGCGAACACCTATTCTTAATTCTTACTGTCTATCCTTATTGGTCGCAGAAATCTTGCATAATTACGTCCCCTACTCGGTCGTGCGGTGCAAGGTTATTGATTGGTATGTGAATGCCCTTTGTGTTATCAAACGGCTCGCTGACTTGCCGACCGTCAGATGTGACTAGCACGTATAAATTTGCAGGGTCAGGTTTTAGCGTGCCGTCTGTATTCCATCGCTCAGGCAAGCTGTCGAAATAATCTTGTTGAAGTTTTTGTATTAGAGTCATATTTACTCCTGACTTGTTAAATGCCAACATCTGCAATGTGGACAACGATAAGTCCTACGTTTTTGTCCTCGTGTTTTGCTTATTAGGTGCTTTGCTCGATTCGCTTCGTCTCGGCACTCACCAACGCCGCGTACCCCCTCGCAAACGCCTCTGCATTTGACCCCAAATCTGCCTTACAAGTCTTGATAATCGCCTGTAAAATAGCCTCTTTTGCTTTGTTAATCATTTCCACATATCTCCTTTGTGTTTTCAACACGTCCAAAATCCAATCCAACGTGCTTTCTGTAAATGTCAGAGATGGCACGAGGGTGTGGACGTTTTATGCCGTCAGCCCCTTGAATAACATCAAACGTAGGTTCACACATTTGCATTTCAAGCGTTCTTTGTCGCCCATCCTCCGTCCAATGCTCCTCAAGATGCTTCTTGTAATCTGCGTTTATTCGTTGTAGTAGCGTCATATCTCCTTTATTTACTTGACTTTAGCCTCTGTTGTTTGAGATAATCAATTAGATGTTTGAGAATTTATCGCCATAATAAGGCATCTAAGATATTCAAAAACAACTGCGTCTCGGTTTGCTCAGGATGTCGGAAACGATATACAGCACACGCCAAACCTACATACAAGATTGCAAACGCAGTACTAATGTAAATCACAGAACCCCAACAATTAGATTTTTTCATACTCCCCCTATCCAAGAATCACTCTCGTAAAACACTATGAAATATCTCATACAGTCTATTTAGCCTCCAATTCATCCATCACAGCCTTGTAACGAGTCGCCACGTCAGTAGATGAGCTAGATGCCTCAATAATTGCAGGATGCTCACAGAACCTTTGAACGGCATCACGTAAACGCTCATTCCCCTGACGTTCAGCGTATAAAGCCCTGACAGTCTTAGCCATTGCAAAGTCATTCACCCACCCAGGGTCATCTAAAAACATCCCAATGACCACTTCTGACCGATTAAGGTCGTACAGGATGCCTTCCACGGGCTGTGAAAGAAACTCTTTGAATGGTACAGATACAATGCCCTCAAACGTAGCGTAAGCAATACGTCCTTCTTTGAACTTGTCGTTAATAACAGTCCACATCCGTTGTCGTTCTATATCTTGTTCTTTTTTTGTCATTTAGCGTCTATCTCCCGTATCTCCGTACAAGTTATTAAGAATGAGCCATCATCTTGCTTACTAGCCTTTACTTCCAACGACTCACTAAGTCACTTTTCCTTTGCGACATATTATCCGTCCATTCACAATCGCAATGTCGGTACACTGCATCCATTAGCACGTTTCCTTTGCCGTTTAATAATCCATACATTTTGCCTAGCATTCCCCATTCAATTTTATACGCACTGCGATAATCAGGGAATACTGCCAAAATCGTCATTTTGATGGGCGTATTAGTAATTCGGGCATCGTCAATAAACCGCTCTTTTAATGTTGCCCTTTTACGACTGCGTAAATGCGATTTTAGTCGAGCAGATGGTTTGTCAGTGATTCCAATGTAGAAAACGTACTTAGGAACTGTTTCTAGCTGATAAAGATAATACTTTGCCTCGTAATTCATTATTTTTCTTCGCTCTTATTCCAATGTTGTTTACGTTTCAAACATCGTGGGCATTGATACGGCACTTTATCTGTGCGCGATGTCCATTCGTGTTTACACTCAGGATTTTCGCATATGCACTTTAATCTGTATGTTTGTTTCGTTGCCATTGTTACTACCATATAACATCAAGGTGGAAATTGCAAGTAATATTTTTATATGTTGTAAAATTATTTGAGCGCCTACCCACTTTCACCAAACCTCTCACCCTCACATCATCATCGCAAGTTCTTTCACCACACCGTTTATAGCCATTTATCCACATCATTGTTGTAAGAAATTATAGTGCGTTTTTCTTACAAACACGACACGCCTCTCCCTCTATCTACTCCTCTCACACCCCTGCCTCTCGCACCCTGCCGCCCCCCCACACCCGCCAACACACGCCCAAATAAACCTATACCCAATATAAAGCCCCTATGCCCCTGCCGGTAGTACGCCCCCCCCTAAGCCAATGAATACAAGGCTATGATGCGTATGCAATGCGATGATCTGCACGCGCCTGTATGTACGATGATGATAGATAGTGCTTGACTTAATGCGTTAAGTATGTATAATGGATAGTGACAGTACATTATCTTTGGAGGATTACTTGATATGAGGATAGATAGAGACACGTTAGCAGATATGACCGACAAGGTTACAAAGGCTTGGACACGCTTGCAAGA
>JACCDG010317389.1_pt1 | contig 10182 bp, 9 predicted proteins | sample 7442471 | NCBI WGS metagenome assembly JACCDG01 (sample SAMN15323444, study PRJNA562643) | freshwater metagenome | isolation source: river surface water | place: USA:Blue River Watershed | collected 2017-08-17 | reverse complement strand
TGCAGCACAATTTTGCCGATGTGCTGGCCGGCTTCCAGTTCGCGGTGTGCGTCGGCCACATCGCTAAAGGCAAAGGTGCGGTGCAATACCGGTTTAACCGCACCAGAGGCCAGATGGGGCCAGACCTGTTGCTCCAGCTCGCGGGCCAGCGCTGCCTTGAAGGCGATATCGCGTGAGCGCAGCGTCGAGGCGGTGAGCGTCAGGCGACGGCGCAACATCTCCGCCAGATTGACTTCTGCCTTGGCGCCGCCGAGAAAGGCAATCAGGCAGATGCGTCCATCGTCGGCCAGTGCTTTCAGCTCGCGTAGCAGATAGTTGCCACCCACCATGTCGAGAATCACATCCACGCCGCGGTTTTGTGTGGCTTCTCGCACCACCTCGACAAAATCTTCGCTGTGATAATTTATGGCGCGTTCGGCGCCCAGATCGACACAAGCCTGGCATTTTTCTGCTGTGCCGGCAGTGGCAAACACCCGGTGGCCAAATACCCGCGCCAGCTGGATGGCCGTGGTGCCAATGCCACTGGCGCCGCCTTGCACCAGCAAGGTTTCGCCCGGCTGCAGCGCCACCCGTTGAAACACATTGCTCCACACGGTGTACAAGGCCTCGGGTAACGCCGCTGCTTGTGTCTGGCTCAGCCCACAGGGTATTGGCAGACACAGGTCTGCCGGGGCGCGGGCATATTCGGCATAGCCGCCGCCGGGCAGCAGCGCGCACACCTGATCGCCGAGCTGCCAGCGGCTGACATCCTTGCCGACTGCAACAATCTCGCCAGCCACTTCCAGCCCCAGCACATCCGTCACCCCGCGTGGTGGCGGATAACGCCCTTCGCGCTGGAATATATCCAGCCGATTGAGGCCGGCTGCACCCACCCGGATCAACACATCCTGATCACCCACCTTGGGCAATGGATGCGATTCGAAGACCAGAGCATCGGCATCACCGGGCTCTGGGGCGCGTACAACTTGCATGCTGGCGGCTAGGGGCTGCATCGAGGGGCCTGGGATCAGGATTGAAATTCCATTTTAGGGGGCGTTGACGCAGGTTTCATCTTTTCGCCTGCTCAGCACTTCAGATACACATCAAACCGCGTACTTTGCCCGGCCATTTGCAGATTGGGCTTGGGGCCTTCGATGGCAGCGGCAAGGCGGGGGCGTTTGACGATGACGCGTTTTTTGGCGCAGCCCAGTGCCGCCTGCAGTAATGTTGGCGCATCCAGGTCATCGCCAATCAGTGCCTGAAACGCCTGCATTTCCTTTTTCGCCAGTGCCGCCTTGCCACGTTCGGGAAACATCGGGTCAACCACCACCACATCCGGATATTGAGCCTCGAGCAGTGCCTGCAGATAAGTGCTGGCATCGGTGTGGATCAGTGTCATGCGTTGTGCAATCGGTGCAACTTCGGCATCCAGCAAGGCCCGTCGGATGCCGTCACGCAGCAGGGCAAAAGCCAGCGGCGAACGTTCCAGCAAGGTGACCGGGCAACCCAGCGACGCCAGTACAAAGCCGTCGCGGCCCAGGCCAGCGGTGCTGTCAATCACATTCGGCACAAACTCGCCCTTCAAACCGGCGGCTTTCGGCAGCAATTGGCCGCGTCCACCGCCATGCTGGCGGCGCCAGGCGGCCGCGCCTTGCACAAAGTCGACATACACCGGCCCCGGTGCGTGTTTACCCAGCGTGTGCAGCGCCACGCGTTCCGGCTCCTGCATCAATACATGGGTGCAGGTGGCGGGCGGCTGTGCTGCAAACGCCAGTCCGAGTTCGTTTGCCAGTGCCTGGGCGGGGTCTGTTTGTTCCGGGGTCAGGGGGCAGACAAAAAGTTGATTCACTGCGTGGCTCGCAATTCATGCAAAAAAGTTGGCGGCTCTTAATCAGGATTGGCTTGGGCAGACAAGGATCAGGAGTCGGCCCTGTCGGGTATTCCACAAACGGTTTTCCGGGCTGTGGATAATTGTGTGGGTGTTTTTATTGTTTGTAAGCGCACAGATTCGCCGGTTTGGTCAATGTCTGTTCGTGTTTTCTTGAAAATATTTTTAAACTGCTGATTATTAAATGTTTATTTTTATTATTTCCGGTCGGGGCGTTGCTCTTGCCTGTCGCTGATGTGGATCGCCTGTCGGTGGATAAGTCAATATTATCTGATGATAAGGATATCCTGATTTGATTGATTTTGACGAAGGCCAAGTACGGGGTGAACCCTGCACTGCCGTGAAAACAGGGGCGTAGGTCGGACTTCAGTCCGACGCGGTGCAAAACGTAAGCGACTGCGTCGGACTGAAGTCCGACCTACCAAAACCACTCATTTTCGCGCAGTGGGTAAACCCCGTGCCCGACTATCGGTGCATTATTTCTTTGCGTCAGGCAAAACGATATTGAGTTCCAGGACTTCGTAGTTGTCCTGTTTCTCCAGCGATACCTTGATGTCGTCCTTGTTGACCGAGATATATTTGGAAATCACGGCCATCAGTTCTTCCTTGAGTGCCGGCAGGTAGTCCGGTGCGCCACGGCTGCCGCGTTCGTGGGCAAGGATGATTTGCAGACGTTCTTTGGCGACACTTGCGGATGGCGGGCGGCGGCCTAGCAGATAGCTCAGAAAAGACATGGTCAGCCTCCAAACAGTCGTTTGGTGACCGATACCAGGAAGTTGGGCTTCTGATATTCAACAAAGCGCATCGGCAGGGTTTCGCCCAGAAAGCGCGAGACGAAGTCACGATAGGCCTCGGCAACGTCGCTGCCGTTCATGTGGATGGCCGGTGTGCCGGCATTGGAGGCTTGCAGCACGGTTTCCGATTCCGGGATCACGCCGATCAGCGGGATGCGCAGGATTTCCTGCACGTCTTCCACCGACAGCATTTCACCTTCGTTGGCGCGCTTGGGCGAATAACGTGTAACCAGCAGGTGGGTCTTGACGGGGTCGCCGCCTTCGACTGCACGACGCGATTTGGCATCGAGAATGCCAAGAATGCGGTCCGAGTCACGCACCGACGAGACTTCCGGGTTGGTGACGACAATGGCTTCGTCAGCGAAATACAGCGCCATCAATGCACCTTTTTCGATGCCGGCCGGGGAGTCGCAAACGATATAGTCGAACTCCTTGCTCAGTTCAGCCAGCACTTCGGCCACGCCTTCCTGGGTCAGCGCGTCCTTGTCACGGGTTTGTGATGCCGGCAGCACGTACAGGTTGTCGCAATGCTTGTCCTTGATCAGTGCCTGCTTAAGGGTGGCTTCCTTGTTGACGACATTGATCAGGTCGTACACCACGCGGCGTTCGCAGCCCATGATCAGATCAAGATTGCGCAGGCCCACGTCAAAGTCGATAACGACGGTGCGTTTGCCGCGCAGGGCAAGGCCGGAGGAGAAACTGGCGCTGGTAGTGGTTTTACCCACGCCACCTTTGCCGGAAGTGACAACAACAATCTTGGCCACAGTGATTCCTTAACAATATTCAAATGCAATGTTCGAGCGGGGCGAGTGCGTGTGGCTGTCGTTGCCGCAAGCCGCTATCCGCCACCCCGATTAGCCCTGGGGCAGCGCTGCAATCAGCAGCTTGTCGCCCTCAAGGTAAATTTGTGCCGGCTTGTTTCTGAATTCCGCACCCCAGTCGTGCTCAAAGGTGCGGTAGATGCCGGCGATGGAAACCAGTTCTGCTTCCAGGCTTTGGGTGAAGATGCGTGCCGACGTGTTGCCGCGCACACCTGCCAGTGCCCGGCCGCGTAGCGGGCCGTAGGTGTGGATGTTGCCGTCGGCAATCACTTCGCCACCGGCGCTGACCATGGCCATGACGATCAGGTCGCCATTGGCAGCATAGGCCTGCTGGCCGGTACGGATCGGCTTATCGATGATTTTGTTGCTGCTGCCGCTGGCTTCTGTCGCTGCCGGTGCGTCTGCCGTATCGGTTGCAGGGGCGGCCTGGATATCGTTCTGACGCTTGGCTTCGCTGCCACTGCGCGGCAGGATTGCCAGGCCTGCATCGGTTGCTGCCTGCAATTGTTCCGGTGTGCCTCCACGTGCTGCAACCGGAATCAGCTGGTGCTGGCGCAGGGTGGCAAGCAAAGGGCGGATGTCCAGCGATGCCGAGGTCAGGTCCAGGCCCCCGAGATCGAGCAGTACCAGTTCCTGTGCGAAAAAGCCGGGGGTGCGTGCCAGCTTGGCATCCACTTGTTGGGCCACCGATGCCAGATCCGGGTCGCGAATCCACAGCACGATCAGGCTGTTGGTTTCGCTCTTGATTTCAAAGGAGCTGCTGGACTGGCTATGGGATTGGGCTGGACGGACGGTTGCGGTCATTGGGTCAGGAACTGCCGGATTATCAGATGTTTAGCCATTCTTGCGATGGCATGTAATAGTGGCGCAGTTTACCTGCTAGTTCGGTGGGCTTCAAGGCAAGTGTGCGGCCAAGCCTGGCGTATGCTGCAGGTTGCCCACAATTGCTGTGGATAATTATGTGGGAAACGTGGTGGGCAAGATGCTAAGTGCCCTACGGAAAAGGGATTTTGCTGGCTTGTTTAAAAAATGTGCTGATGCAAAAAATTCATTTAAAACATTGGTTTACATGTTCATTGCGGGTTTTTGATGTTGCGCCGCAAAAAAACTGGCTTCATAGATCGACAGGTGGATAAGTCAAGAAAAAAACTCGCGACACCCGCAATTTTTTCTCTTGACACGTTTTCGTCATGATTGACGCGGACTTGCGTCAGTTCCACCAGTGTTGTTTGCGGTTTTCCGGCAGATACTGGCTTTGCGGAAAATTCTTTTCGAGCACCTTGCGGGCGTCGTCGCGCAGAACGGTCATGTTGAGCTGGTCGTAAGCCTGCACCATGATGGCCAGCGCCTCTTCGACTTCAGGCGAGCGCGGGTAACCGGAAAGCACGCCCTGTGCGCGATTGGCTGCCGCCAGCGGGGCACCGCGCTTCAGATAATAGCGGGCGACATGGATATCGTTGGCCGCCAGCGCATTCACCAGATAACTCATGCGTTTGCGTGCGTCTTCTGAATATTTGCTTTTTGGAAAGCGGAAAACCAGCTCGTTGAATGCTTCGTAGGATTCACGTGCCGAGCGCGGGTCGCGTTCGGTCATGTCCTGCTGCGAGATGAACGACATGAAGCCGGCATCGTCGATAAAGTTGACCAGGCCTTTCAGGTAGTAGGCATAGTCAACGTTTTCATGGGTCGGGTGCATCTTGATGAAACGATCACACGCAGCCAGCGCCAGGGCGGGGTCGCCGTCCTTGTAATGGGCGTAGGCGATTTCCAGTTGTGCCTGCTGTGCGTAGCGGCCGTAGGGGTAGCGTGCCTCGAGTTTTTCGAACATCTGGATGGCGCGTGTCAGATTGCCGCCTTCCATCTCGTTCTTGGCTTCCAGGTACATTTCTTCGGCACTCATGCCCTTGGTTTCGTCGCTCAGGTCGGACATGGCACTACAGCCGGCCAGCAGGGCAAAAGAAATTACAGTTACAATACGTTTCATGATGAATCCCGATATCGAGCCGGGCGATTATAACCGAAACCCGGTTTCGCCCCAGCCCAAGACAGTAACGATCCCTGACGAGATGGCGGGCAGCCGCATCGATCAGGCGTTGGCACAATTGTTTCCCGATTATTCCCGCAGCCGGTTGCAAGGCTGGATCAAGGAAGGTCTGGTGTTGCTCAATGGCAGCGTACCTGAAACCAAGGCCAAGGTCTGGGGCGGGGAGACCGTCGAGCTATCGCCGCAGGCGCAGCCGGAAGAGCTTGCCTTTGTTCCGCAGGACATTCCCCTCAATGTAGTCTACGAAGACGACACCCTGCTGGTGATCAACAAGCCGCCCGGCCTGGTGGTGCATCCGGGTAGCGGCAATTGGGATGGAACGCTGCTGAACGCCTTGCTGGCACACGATCCGGCGCTGGCAAAAATTCCGCGGGCCGGCATTGTGCATCGCCTGGATAAAGATACCAGCGGCCTGCTGGTGGTGGCCAAGACCTTGCCGGCGCAGCTGGATCTGGTGCGTCAGTTGCAGGAGCGCTCGGTCAAGCGTGAATATTTTGCATTGGCTCAAGGGCTGGTCAAACAGGATGGCACGGTGGATGCGCCGATTGGCCGGCATCCGCGTGATCGCCTGAAAATGGCAGTGGTGGGCACCGGCAAGCCGGCGATCACGCATTACCGGGTGCGCGAGCGCTTCCGTTTCCATACCTTGTTGCAGTGCAAGCTGGAAACCGGCCGCACGCACCAGATTCGCGTACACATGGCGCACATCAATCATCCGTTGGCCGGCGACCAGGTCTACAACGGCAAGCCGCGCCTGCTGCCCGAGGCATTGCGTGATGCGCTGGAGGAGTTCAACCGTCAGGCATTACATGCAGCGCGTCTGGCGCTGGTGCACCCTGGCACCGGCAAGTCGATGTTGTGGAAGGCGCCGCTGCCCGACGACATGAATTACCTGCTGGAATGCATGCGTGCCGATATTGAAGGCACCGACATGCCGGACGACCTGGATGATGATGACTGGAACGAAGACGACTACGATGTCGAAGTCATTTATCACCCCTGATTGGCCTGCGCCAGCCAATGTGAGGGCGCTGATCACGACCCGTCAGGGCGGGGTTAGTGCCGCACCGTATGCCAGCTTTAATCTGGGTGATCATGTCGGCGATGATCCGCATCACGTCGCGCAAAATCGCGCGGATCTGAGCGCCTGCCTGCCGGCACCGCCAGCCTGGCTGACCCAGGTGCATGGCACCACCGTGCTGGATGCGGCCATTGTCTGCGGTGCACCGCAAGCGGATGCCAGCGTGGGGCACTTGCCGGGCGTGGTTGCGGTGGTGATGACCGCCGACTGCCTGCCCGTATTGCTGTGTGATCGCGCCGGAACTGTAGTCGCTGCGGCACATGCCGGCTGGCGTGGCTTGCTGGATGGCGTGCTGGAGCGCACGGTTGACGCCATGGCAAAGCCGGCTGCCGAGTTGCTGGCCTATCTCGGGCCCGCCATTGGTCCGAGCGCATTCGAGGTGGGTGACGAAGTACGCCAGGCTTTTGTTGCGCACGCTGCGTGCGCCGCCGAGGCTTTTGTTGCTAGCGCCAATACGGGCAAATGGATGGCTGATTTATACCTGCTGGCGCGACAGCGCTTGCACCGTGTTGGCGTGGATGCCATTTATGGTGGCCATGATTGCACTTACAGCAATGCCGATCGCTTTTTTTCCTACCGCCGCGATGGTGTCACCGGTCGCATGGCCTCACTGATCTGGTTGGCCTGATTCGCTTTCAGCCTGTTCCTGCTGCTGGCGCATGCGGCGCCGCAGCGGAATTCCCCAGAACCACAGGATCAGCCACGTCGGCAAAATGCCCAGGCCGACAAACAGCATAATTCCGTAAATCACGCTATCGCTGGCCGCCGCTACCATCAGCATCACATACAGCCAGCCCAGCAAAATAATCCAGATCATTGTTTACCGCTATTTCGTTTGTGTGAGCTTTATGTTGCAGTTGCGAAAAAAAAGCCTAAAACAACTGGGCAACATACTGTTGTAACGATAATATCGAAATATTAAAAAAGCTGTCGCAATAAACGGCCCGGCAACGGGCCAACAAACAGCAAATGATCCACCAATGCCCGTCAGGGCATGGTTGCGGTGCAGCGGAACATTCGCTGTGAGATTTGGATGTGAGATATCTTGGAGTAGCATTGTGGCGAACGAATCCAACGGTGCGGTATTCGAAAAACTGTTCGAAACCATCACCAATACCAACAAGCAGTTGGTCGAGAATTTTGTTAATACCCTGACCCCGAAGCAGCCTGAAGCCAAGGAGCACATCTATGAGACAGTGCTCTCCAGCCTGATGCAGAATACCGGCCTGCTGATGGAAAAGCAGGGTGAGTTCTACAAGAACCAGATGGATTTGTGGATGGGCATGATGGCGCGCCATCGCGGCGATGATCGCCGTGCCGAGGCCCGTCCGGGGAGCGTCGATCGCCGCTTCAACGCGCCGGAATGGGAGCAGTACCCATTCTTCGACTACATCAAGCAGTATTACCTGATGACCTCCAAATGGCTGACCGGCCTGGTTGACGAGGCCAGCCTGAACGATGAGGCAAAAGAGCGCCTGGCGTTTTTCACCCGCCAGTACATTGATGCCTTGAGCCCGACCAATTTCGCCATGACCAACCCGGAAGTGCTGAAGCTGGCGATTGAAACCAATGGTGCCAACTTTATCGAAGGCATGAAGAACATGGCCGAGGATTTCGAAAAAGGCCATATCACCATGACCGACGAATCCCAGTTCGAGGTTGGCCGCAATCTGGCCATTACGCCGGGCGAGGTTGTGTTCCAGAATGAAGTGCTGCAGATCATCCAGTACACCCCAACCTGCGACAGGGTTTACGAAAAGCCGCTGCTGGTGATTCCACCGTGCGTCAACAAGTATTACCTGATGGATTTGCAGCCCGACAACTCGTTTGTTCGTTACATGGTTGAGCGTGGCTACAACACTTTCCTGATTTCCTGGAAAAGTGCCACCCCGGAAATGGGCCACCTGACGTGGGAAGACTACGTTGAGCAGGGCGTGATCGAGGCCATTTCGGTTGTGCGCGAGATATCCGGCCAGGACAAAATCAATGCCCTGGCTTTCTGCATTGGCGGCGTCCTGCTGTCTTCGGCTCTGCCAGTGCTGGTGGCGCGTGGCCAGAACTGGCTGGAAAGCATGACACTGATGACCGCCATGACCGACCACTCGGAGCCGGGCGAGATCAAGAACTTTATCGACTGGAACCTGATTCACCGCCGCGAATCGAAAATCGCCCAGGGCGGGGTGATTTCCGGCAAGGAAATCGCGCGTACTTTCTCCAGTCTGCGCGCCAACGATCTGGTGTGGAATTACGTCGTCAACAACTATCTCAAGGGCAAAACACCGCCACCGTTCGACCTGTTCTACTGGAACACCGATTCGGCCAATCTGCCGTTGCCGATGCACACCTTCTTCCTGCGCAACATGTATCTGGAAAACAATCTGGTCAAACCCGGTGCAACCACGCTGTGCGGGGTACCGATTGACCTGAAGACCATTACCATCCCGGTTTACAACTTTGCTGCCCGTGAAGATCACATTGCACCATGGCAAACCTGTTACAAATCCAACTTTGTATTGGGTGGCCCGGTGCGTTATGTGCTCGGCGCCTCCGGCCACATCGCCGGCGCCATCAATCCGGTGAAAACCAACAAGCGCAACTATTGGGTGAACGAGAATCTGGTGCAGGACCCCGAGCAGTGGCTGGCGGCGGCCGAAACCAGGCCGGGCAGCTGGTGGCAGGATTGGGACAGCTGGCTGGCACCGCAATCGGGGCCGCAGATTGCCGCACCAAAAACACTGGGTAGCAAGAAATATCGCCCGATTGAAGCAGCACCGGGATCCTATGTAAAAGAAAAAGCCGTCAAAGTCTAAAGGCGGCGGAAACGGTCGGCAATGTGCGCCGGCCGTTTCCATTTTCGGGCTGGAGACATGCCGGGAATGGCCGGATAACACGGCCAGAATCCATCATTATCAGGCTTCCCCCTTGTGGAAAGTCGTACTCTGGACAGTTCAATTCATCAGGAGAGAACAAATGAATGAAGTCGTGATTGTTGCTGCTGGCCGTACCGCCATCGGCTCGTTTGGTGGCTCGCTGGCCGGCCTGTCGGCGCCGGAGCTGGGCTCGCAGGTGATCAAGGCCTTGTTGGCGAAAACCGGCATTGCGCCGGATCAGGTAAGCGAAGTGATTTTTGGCAATGTGCTGACCGCTGGCCTGGGCCAGAATCCGGCACGTCAGGCACTGATCAAGGCTGGCATTCCGGTGAGTGTGCCGGCGATGACCATCAATCAGGTGTGCGGTTCGGGCCTGAAAACCACGCATCTGGCGGCACAGGCGATTGCGCTGGGTGATTCGGATATCGTGATTGCCGGTGGCCAGGAAAACATGAGCGCCACGCCGCACATTCTCAACAACAGCCGTAACGGCATCCGCATGGGTAATGGCACGCTGGTCGACAGCATGGTTTACGACGGCCTGACCGACGTTTACAACCAGTACCACATGGGCGTGACTGCCGAAAACATCGCCGCCAAATATGGCATCAGCCGTGCCGAGCAGGACGAATTTTCGGTGGCGTCGCAGAACAAGGCCGAAGCCGCACAAAAGGCTGGCAAGTTCGACGATGAAATCATCGATAT
>JACCDG011736144.1_pt1 | contig 10183 bp, 9 predicted proteins | sample 7442471 | NCBI WGS metagenome assembly JACCDG01 (sample SAMN15323444, study PRJNA562643) | freshwater metagenome | isolation source: river surface water | place: USA:Blue River Watershed | collected 2017-08-17 | reverse complement strand
TCAGTTCTTGCACCTACAGGAACAATTGGTCTGATGATGGATTGCGATACAACAGGTATCGAGCCAGACTTCTCACTCGTTAAGTTCAAGAAGCTTGTCGGTGGCGGCTCAATGCAGATCGTTAACCAGACAGTTCCACAAGCACTTCGTAAGCTCGGATACACAGAAGAGACAATCGAAGCAATTGTTGAATTCATCGCTGCAAACGGTCACGTCATCGATGCTCCAGGACTTAAGCAGGAGCACTACGACGTATTCGATTGCGCACTTGGTGCACGATCAATCGCTCCAATGGGCCACGTCCGCATGATGGCTGCATGCCAGCCATTCCTATCGGGTGCAATTTCAAAGACAGTTAACCTCCCAGAGGATGCAACTGTTGCTGAGGTTGAAGAGGTTTACTACGAAGGTTGGAAGCTCGGTCTTAAGGCGCTCGCTGTTTACCGCGATAACTGCAAGGTCGGTCAGCCACTTTCAGATGGCAAGGCGAAGAAGAAGGATGCACCTGTTGAAGAAGCAGCAGCACCTGTTCGTAAGCGTCTTCCAAAGTCACGCCCAGCAACAACAACTTCATTCTCAGTTGGTGGAGCAGAGGGTTACATGACAGCAGGAGCGTATGCAGATGGTGCACTTGGTGAAGTCTTCTTGAAGCTTGGTAAGCAGGGTTCAACTCTTGCAGGCGTCATGGATGCATTCTCAATCGCAGTATCGATCGGCCTTCAGTACGGAGTACCGCTAGAGACATTCGTTGAGAAGTTCACAAACCTTCGCTTCGAACCAGCAGGTATGACAGACGATGCCGACATCCGTATGGCACAGTCAATGATGGATTACATCTTCCGTCGCTTGGCACTTGATTACCTACCATTCGAAACTCGTTCAGCAATGGGTCTCTACACATCAGCAGAGCGTGCAGCTGCACTTGATAACGGCGGAGAATATGCGCCTATAGCGAGTGCTGATACCCCAAAAGCACCGACTGCTGTGGCGGCTCCTGTAGCTGCTCCAAGTAAGCCAGCTGAAGTAAAGCCTGTTGCTGTAAAGATTGAAGCAGCACCTGCTGCTCCAACTCAGACAATCGGCTCATCATCTGATCTACTCGAGTCAATGGGTATCAAATCAGATGCGCCACTATGTATGACATGCGGTGTAAAGATGCGTATGTCAGGTGCATGCTTCGTTTGCGAAGGATGCGGAAATACATCTGGCTGCAGCTAAAAACTTATCCAACCCCGTTCAAAAACCCCGCCGATTAACTTCGGCGGGGTTTTTGCATTCCCGAATAAAACTATTAGGGCTAGCACTCATAGCAGTCCCATAAGTCGCTTTCACATTTAATTCCCAGCAACTCTTACATAAATCCTCGGAGAGAAGAGAGAACCTTCTCTTGAAGGCGAAAACGTTCCAAAGAGGAACCTTCAATTACCTTCAGAGGAACTAAAAATGTTAAACGCTAAAAAGATCTCAGCAATCCTTACTGCATCACTGGTAGCAGCTCTAGCTTTGGCACCAGGTGCACATGCAGCAACCCCAACAACTTTGACCACTGCACAGAAGGCCCAGCTTAAGTACTTGGTTGAAGAAGAGAAGCTCGCACGCGATGTCTATACATACCTTGCTAATAATGTAACTTCACAGAAGTTCTCAAACATTCTCAAGTCAGAGCAGACTCATATGGATAAAGTTGCTGAAATCCTCAAGACTTACAAGCTTGCTAACCCAACTACCTCTCGTAAAGCAGGAGTATTTAAGAATGACGAGCTTCAGAAGCTATACAAGGATCTCATTGCTAAGGGCTCAGTAAGTCCCGCTGCAGCAATCGAAGTTGGCGTCTCAATCGAAGAGCTTGATATCTCTGATCTAGAGAAGATGCTTGAGAAGAAGTGGCCAGCAGATGCAAAGCTTATGTTGGAGAACCTACTCAAGGCGTCTTACAACCACCTTGCAGCTTTCCAGCGTTAATCTCTAAGGAGTACATAATCCCTCAGCCAACGCGGCTGGGGGATTTTGTATTGGCGAGCACACTTGCCGATGGCGTAGACTGTGCATCAGTTGTTATCGGGGTCGATGTAATTTCGAACCGGCGGTTATAGTCCGCGACCCGCACACATCCAGTGGGCGGTTGACTCAGTGAAACTCTGAGACCGACGGTTAAAGTCCGGATGAGAGATAACAGCGGAATCGGTGCACCATGTTTATCGATGACGCCTACGCGCATCTATATGCCTTGAGCCTTTCGGCACAAGGCAAGTCTTCGCCTAACCCAAATGTTGCCGCTGCAATCTATAGCGCACACGGCGAACTCATCTCAGATGGTTTCCACGACAGAACTACTTCACTTGATCACGCAGAAGTTGTTGCACTGAAGAAGGCTGGCGATAAAGCTACCGGTGCAACGATCGTTATTTCGCTCGAACCTTGTGCGCACACTGGCGCTACACCTCCGTGCGTTGACGCGATTATCGCTGCCGGAATTACAAAAGTTATTTATGCAGTAAACGACCCAAATCCAATCGCTGCAGGGGGTGCGCAGAAACTTCGCGATGCAGGAATTGCTGTCGAGCAGATTGAATCTGCCAATCTTGAATTTGCACAACGTGCTTGGCTTTGCAAAGAGGCGACAGGTCGACCACTGATAATCTGGAAAGTTGCCACAACAATCGATAGCAAGGTTGCTGCAAGTGATGGAACATCACAATGGATCAGCGGCCCTGAATCTCGCGAAGATGTGCAGAAGCTACGTGCACAGTCAGATGCAATCTTGATCGGCACAAATACAGCACTGGTGGATAACCCACACTTAATTCCCAAGGGGCATGCAGCACGCCCAGTGCGCATCATTAGTGGCGAACAAGTGGTTCCGCCAACACATAAAGTTTTCGATGATGAGGCACGGACAATCGTGGTTAAGTCCAAGTCGCTTTCAGAGCTTATGGAAGTGCTTAAAGATGAGAAGTTCAATCAAGTACTTGTAGAGGCAGGTCCAACCCTGGGCTCTGCGCTAATGGCAAGTGGCAATATCGATGAATTGATCGTCTATCAGGCTCCGAAAATTCTTGGTGCAGGTAAAGAGTTTGTGAGCCATCTAGGAATTTCAACTCTGGCAGATCATATTCAACTGGAACTTATCTCCTCCGTTGTAATGGGCTCAGATATCAAATCCCACTATCGCATTGTGAAGGGGCGCTAAATGTTTACTGGCCTAGTGACAGAGCTTGGAAAAGTTACAGAGATTTCACTTGGAGAAAGCTCAGCAATCTTCACTATTTCAGCACCTGCATCAACTGCTGAACTATCAGTGGGGGATTCGATTGCAGTAAATGGCGTATGCCTGACTGCAACATCGATTGTCGGCGCTGCATTTACAGCAGATGTCATGGTACAAACTTTGAATCTGACATCTCTTTCTCAGGTAGAAGTCGGAACACCGGTAAACCTTGAACTTGCAGCGCAGATGGATATGCGCATGGGTGGCCATATCGTGCAGGGTCATGTCGATGGGGTAGCAACAGTTGTGCAATCAGCACCTGGCGAAAAATGGGTGCAGTTCGATATCGCAGTTCCTGAACATCTTATGAAATACGTTGTTGCACAAGGCTCAATTACTGTCGATGGCGTTTCGCTAACCGTAGGTGCACTCGATGATGCAAAGAATGTGGTGACTCTGTGGTTAATTCCAGAAACTCTGGCAAAGACCAACCTTTCAACGAAGAAGAGTGGTGACTTGGTAAATATTGAGGTCGATATTTTGGCTAAGTACGTCGAGAGATTGATATCTAAAGGGGCACGCAATGCTGATTAATTTCACTGATGCCCTCGATCGCTTCAGACGTGGTGAGATGCTCATCGTTGTCGATGATCACGACCGCGAAAATGAGGGCGACCTCATCATGTTGGCAGAGCATGCAACAGCTGAAAAGACAGCGTTCATTGTTCGCCACACAACCGGAATTTTGTGCGTTGCAATAACGGCAGATCAAGCACATCGTTTGCGTCTTCCCTATATGGTCGAACAGAATCAAGATGTCAGAAAGACTGCCTTTACCGTCTCGGTTGATTTAGCTGAAGGTCTAACAACGGGTGTTAGTGCAAAGGAGCGCACAGCGACAATCCGTGCACTCGGTAGTGCGACTTCACGTCCAACAGATTTCATTCGCCCTGGCCATATCTTTCCTCTGATTGCTCATGCGCAAGGACTTGCTGAACGCCAAGGGCATACCGAGGCAGGTATTGCACTGGCTGAATTAACAGGTGCATATCCGGCAGCACTGCTATCCGAGATCGTCGCCGCAGATGGATCTATGGCTCGCGGACAAGAGCTGCTTGATTTTGCAACAGAGCATCAGATTCCAGTTGTATCCATTGCAGATATCCGTAGCTATCAAGAGCGCCTCGATCAACCAGCAAGCGTTGCAACATATCCGCGCCATGAATTTGAATGGGTTCCGGTTCAGTTGAAGAGCCAAGAGTGGGATATCGCAACATATCCATCGCTTAAGCATCGCGAACAAGTGGTTATGCGTTATTGCGCAACGGATAAGACGCCGCTGGTTCGAATTCACTCAGAGTGTTTCACCGGCGATGTTGTGCATTCGCAGCGCTGTGATTGTGGTCAGCAACTCGATGCAGCAATTGCTGCAATCGAAGCCCATGGCTGCGGTTACATCATCTATATTCGCGATCACGAGGGTCGTGGCATTGGCCTGACAGAGAAGCTCAAGGCTTACCTCTTGCAAGATTCAGGGCTCGATACAGTCGATGCCAATCTGCAGTTGGGACACCAAATCGATTCACGCGATTGGTCTGAAGCGATTGCAATCTTGAAGAACCTTAAAGTAAGCGCAATCAAGTTACTGACCAATAATCCGCTTAAGGTTGAAGCGGTTACTGATGCAGGAATATCTTGCGAGCAGATCTCACTTGATGTGGAAGAGAATGAATTTAATAAAAAGTACTTACAGACCAAGGCAGAGCGCTTGGGTCATGCACGAAATCTCGGGGGAAATTAATGGCCGGCCACGCACCAGATATCTCAATTCCACAGTTGCCCAAGGCAAAGGTCGCGATTATTTCATCCTCATGGCATCTCGATATTTGCGGTGATCTTGTTACTGGAGCAACCCGCGCGCTGACCGCTGCCAATGTAAAGGAAATCAAAACAATCTATGTGCCAGGTTCATTTGAGATTCCCCTTGCTGCTCAGAAAGCATTTGAAAAGGGTTATGACGCTGTAGTAGCAGTCGGCCTCGTCCTCAAGGGCGAGACACCACACTTTGATTATGTGTGCCAAGGTGTCACACAAGGCGTTATTGACGTGCAGCTCAAGTTCTCTAAGCCAATCGGTTACGGAGTTTTAATGTGTAACGATCTCGATCAAGCAATCGCTCGCTCAGGTCGCCCTGGAAGCAAAGAAGATAAGGGCTACGACAGCGCAATAGCCGCACTGAAACTACTTGAGCTATGAAGACGATTGCGTGGAGTGAAGGCACCTGGACTCGAAAACCAGTATCTGTCGTTGAAGTAGATAATGCGATCAAGGTTGAGTCCATTGAAGGAAGCGATTGGTGGCGCATAACTTCCTACGGATTTATTCATAACGATGGTCACGCACTTGTTAAAGACTTCCCTAATGACGCAGCGATGGAAGTCACCTTCATCCTGGATTACACCGAACAATTTGATCAATGTGGAATCTTCATTTCCGCTGACGATGAAAATTGGGTGAAGGCTGGAATTGAATTCTGTGATGGATATCCGCAAGTGGGCGCTGTTGTAACGCGCACAACTTCCGATTGGTCTTCATCGCGTATCTCTGAATGGATGGGAAAAGAGGTAACCGTGCGTGCAAGCCGCTCAGGTGATGCCATCACTATTCGAGCTGGGATCAATGGCGATTTACAGTTAGTGAGAGTTGCTCCGCTTGATCCAACTCGTGAATGGAGCGCTGGCCCTATGGCGTGTGCGCCTACTCGTACAGGACTCGTTACAACAATTACTGCTTGGCGAATCGGAGATTGCGACGAAGCGCTTCACTAAAGATTAAGCAACAAGAAGTGAGCGCTTAGAAAGTCCCATCCAGAAACCTTCAACCAGGGTCTCAGGGATACTTTCAGGGTTTGTGGCAGCTCCGAGAGTGACGAAGAGTGGCGTGAAGTGCTCGACAGTTGGATGTGCGTACTGAACAGCAGGCGCTAAATCTTTGTAGGAAGCAAGGGCGTCAACATCGCCACGAGAAAGAGCTTCTGCAGCCCATTGATCAAAGTCGGTAGACCAACCTGGCGCAGTTGCATTAATAGACCAATCGCGAAGGAATGGCAGACCGTGTGTCATAAAACCAGAGCCGATAATCAGAACGCCTTCATCGCGAAGTGGTTGTAGACGCTTACCAATCTGAATTAATTTTCCAGGATCAGAAGTTGGCATGGATAGTTGCAGTACTGGAATATCACCATCGGGATACATAATCTTCAGTGGAACCCACGCACCATGATCGAGTCCACGACGTGATTCATGCAGTGGTTCGTTATCAGGCATCATCGCAGCAATGCGGGCAGCAAGGGCAGATGCATCAGGAGTTTCGTAAGTCATCTCGTAATATTTCTGCGCAAAGCCACCGAAGTCATAGACAAGGGGAGTACCGGCAACAGGAGATGAAATCGAAATCGGCGCAGATTCCCAGTGTGCAGAGACAATCAAAATAGCTTTTGGTTTCTCAAACTTCTTTGGCATCGCTGCAATTTCAGAGGACCAGACAGGATCATCAAGCAGCAGCGGTGCTCCGTGTCCGATGTAGAGAGCAGGCATCTTGGTCATAGAAAGAGGCTAACACGAAGTAGTTGAAATTTCAACTACTTCGTGTTAGTCACGAAATGGTGGCTGTGGAACCAATTCGTCTGCCAGCGGTGGGTTAGGTGGAAGTGATGAGTTCAGAAGTTCAAGCTCTGCATCGCTGAGTTTCACGTTTAGTCCTGTCATGGAATCCAAGATCGATTCTTTTCGCGAGGCGCCTGGAATTGGAATTGCAACCGGTGATGTTGCTAGATGCCAAGCGATTGCAATTGCAAACTTCGAGACGTTATGGGTCTTGGCAACTTCGGCGAAGGCATCGTATGAACCATTCTCCAAACTATCTTTAATATCAATTCCGCCAAGGGGAGACCAAGGCAAGAAGGCAATTCCGTACTCGATACAGATATCGCGGACATCTGCCCATGCACGTGATCGTGGTGACCATTCATTTTGAACCGAGACAACGCCGCCTTGCTTAGGAGTTCCACCAATCTTGATTGCCCGGCGCAACTGTTCAGCTGTGTAGTTGCTGACGCCAATATTCTGAACAATTCCATGGGCTTTGAGCTTCATAACGTTCTCGAATTGCTCTTCAAATGGCATGTGGTGATTGAGTCGATGATGCTGCCATAACTTGATTGTGCTGACCTGCATCTTGGCAGCTGATGCTTCCACAGCGCGATACAAGTAATGCTCCTGCGCATCGCGACCTGCGATACCAAACCAATCACCTTCCAAAGGTGCACGAGTAATTCCGCCCTTTGTGGCGATAACAATCTCTTCCTTCTGTGCGGCAGTTCCGCTCCATGAACGAACAGCTTCGGCAACCAAAGTTTCATTGTGGCCAACAGAGTTCCAGGTAGGTGCATAGATATCTGCTGTATCAAGTAAGCGAATACCGGCATCGAGTGCTGCATGTACAACGCCGATCGCCTTATCGCGCTCGTTGAGAATCCACTGTTTACTCTCGGGCATTCCAGATAGCGGCATACAGCCAAGACCAATTGCAGGAACGGTAAATGGGCCAATCACACGTGTGGATGTCATGTCGATAAGTATCGCGATTGAACCGTTAAAGTGCCACCCATGAGCGAACTATCTGCACAGGTGAGAAAAGCGCTCGATGCGGCTGTGGAAGCTATCGGTGGATCCACCCGTGATGGACAGATTGAGATGGCAGAGGCGGTAGCCAACGCCCTCACAGATCGCCACCATTTAATGGTCCAGGCAGGTACCGGAACCGGTAAATCATTGGCCTATATTGTTCCAGCCCTTGTTCATGGGCGGAAAGTTCTCGTTGCAACGGCGACTCTTGCACTGCAGAGACAACTTGTAGAACGTGATCTGCCAGCAGTTGTTCCAGCGCTGGAAAAAGCTTTAGGTCGTTCCATCACCTATGGAATTTATAAAGGTGTTGGTAATTATGTCTGTCTGCAGAAGATGAATGCCGACGATACCGATCCGGATGGCGAACTCTTACTTGAATCCTCCTATTTAGAGAAAGATGCAAAGCGCTTAATTGCATGGGCGAAGACTCCCGGAGTATCGGGAGACCGTGATGATGCACCAGAAGTTGATCGCAGAGTGTGGGCTGCAAACTCTTTATCGGGGCGCGAATGCGTGGGCGCCGATGCATGCGCATGGGGAGCGCAATGTTTTGCAGCTAAAGCAAAGGCACGTGCCCAAGAGGCAGATGTTGTTGTTACCAACCACACCTTGCTTGCTATTGAGATTGTTGATTCGCACCCGATCTTGCCCGAGCGCGATGCGGTTATCTTGGATGAAGCCCATGAATTCATGGATCGCACAACGCAAGCAGTTACCGAAGAGCTGACATCAGGTCGCGTACAACGAGCAGCTGCCATGGCTCGTAAGTACATGCCAGGTAAACCATCGGATGCCCTCACCAATGCCGCAGATAGTTTCCACGATGCGATGGCCGATTACGGCGAAATCATCAAGGGGGATTTTTCTGCGCAAGGTCGCCTAGAAGAGATCCCAAGTGTTTTGGAAGCTCCCATCAGAAAGTTGAAGGAAGCAGCAACAACCTTTGTGCAATTGATTTCCGCAGATGACGAGATCATTGATCCAGATGAGAATGCAGAACGTGCCCGAGTAAAGGGCGCGGTCCAGGAGATTGCAACGACCGCCAGCAAGTTGCTCAAGATGGGCGATGAACATGTGCTTTGGTACGAGCCAACATTCTCAACCCTTCATTTAGCACCGCTCTCTGTCTCACATGTCTTGCGCAGTAATTTGCTGACGCAGACGCCAGTCATTGCTACATCTGCAACGCTGACAGTGGGCAATAACTTTGATGCGATGGCGCGCAGCATCGGTTTCGTTGTGGGCTCTGATGTCAATGAAGATTCTGGCGATGGCGATATTGATCCAGCAAATGTGCAGATGCTCGATGTCGGCTCACCATTTGATTTCGCAAATCAAGGCGTTCTCTATATGCCAAAGCATTTACCTGAACCAGGCCGTGATGGTCCGAGCCAAGCAGTACTTGATGAACTCGGCGAACTTATTGATGCAGCAGGTGGTCGCACTTTGGCGCTCTTTAGTTCTTGGCGCGGAGTAGAAGCAGCCGATGCACATCTGCGTTCTGTCCTTGTCGATCTTCCGATCTCCATCATCACCCAGAAACGCGGCGATGCAGTGGGGCCACTCGTGGAACGTTTTGCGAAAGATGAGACTTCCATCTTGCTCGGCACAATGTCGCTCTGGCAGGGCGTTGATGTTCCAGGAAATTCTTGCATCTTGGTTGCCATCGATCGCATTCCATTTCCACGTCCTGATGAACCCGTTATGTCTGCACGATCTTCACTTGCCGATGCATCAGGTGGCTCAGGATTTATGCAAGTCTCGGTTCCACGAGCTGCTCTGTTGCTCGCACAAGGTGCTGGACGTTTGATTCGCAGTATCGATGACCGCGGAGTCGTCGCAATCTTGGATTCACGAATCGTGACAAAGCGCTATGGCAGTGTGATTCTCAACTCAATGCCTCCCTTATGGCGCACCAGTGATGGGGTAGTGGTTCGAGATTCACTGCGACGGCTTGCTAAAGAGGTGGAATAATTTTTATGTGCCCACAACCAAGACGAGCCAGTTAAAGAGCGATCAGACTCTAAGCCATCGCCAATGGCGCAGACAGCAGTTAATTGATGCTGCAGCTGCTATCGCGATGGAATCTGGTGGAGCTTCAATTTCAGTTGCAGCCGTTGCCGCACGTGCTGGCTTATCGCGTACCTCGGTCTATGAATACTTTGCATCATCTGCAGATCTAGCTGCTGACCTTGTACTCGATGAACTTAAGAACTTTGCAAAGTTATTGGATGAGGCGATTGTAGATATCGAAGATTCAGAGGCAGCTATCGAGCGCTGGATCGAG
>JACCDG010116885.1_pt1 | contig 10184 bp, 7 predicted proteins | sample 7442471 | NCBI WGS metagenome assembly JACCDG01 (sample SAMN15323444, study PRJNA562643) | freshwater metagenome | isolation source: river surface water | place: USA:Blue River Watershed | collected 2017-08-17 | reverse complement strand
TATATTGAGGAGTTTTATAATAATCGTCGTTTACATTCGACTTTGAATTATTTAACCCCCAATCAATTTGAAAAAAACAATAGGGCTCTCGCTATATGAGTGTCTACTTTTGCTTGACCAGAACAAACTAATTCTAGGAGAGGGCTGGGGTGAGGTAAAAATTCTACCTAAATAACTGGACCTTGAGAGTGCACGATCTATTACCTAGTTCGTAATTAATCTATAATAATCATACACACCAAATTATTGAACGGACTCAATTAAGTGAAACTATCTCTCAAATTATTTACCCTCTCTATAATTTGTAGTCAGGCTTATTCTGCACCTCTACCAGTGCCAGAAATTGATATAGGTACTATTGACCCAGCAAGAATAGGTAGGGATTTAACTTCCAAGCCCCATCAAATTTTATCAACTGAAAAAGAACTAGAAATCCCTGTGTTAAGCCAGGCAGTTGATTTAGGTGAGGCAAAAAAATACACTTTCAAATTAAAAAAAGTAAATTTTACTGACAATACCGTAATCAGCGCAGCTGAGCTGCAAGAAGATTACTTGCCTTATTATGATAAAAAAATTGATTTAGCTAAATTATTAGAGTTAGTTAATGCGACGACGTTAAAATACCGCAACGCGGGTTATATATTGTCGCAGGCATATTTGCCAGCCCAAGATATCGATAAAGAAGAGGGAACAATAACAGTCTCTATTCTTGAGGGTTACGTTAACGAAGTTACGGTTACTGGTGATTCCATGCCATATTCTACCAAAATTTTGTTGAAACAATATGGTGAACGTATGGCTGCAGTGCGACCAATTACTAAAGCTACGTTAGAGCGTTATGCATTATTATCACAAGATATCCAAGGGGGTTCAGTAAAAGTTGTATTTTCTCCTGCACCCAATCAAGCTGGAGGTGCCAATGCTGAATTTATAATAGATGAAAGCAATTTGTTGGGTGTTTCTGGGAGTGTTGATAACCTCGGTACGAGGTTAATGGGCCCTATACAACTTACAGGGACATTAGATCAATACAATATTCTTTATGGTAATCACACTGTTGGTAATATTATCAAAGATGATCATGAAGAACTAAGTATCTATAATTTCAGCCACACTCAGCCACTTAATTCTGATGGTTTAGCTGCTACAATTCAATATATAAAAACTAAATCTAATCCTAATTACAAAGATCTACCTGCCGCAATAAGAGCTAATATAGAAACGCCAGGCGTTGGTTATAATTACACGGCACAATTAACATATCCATTGATACGAGCTCGTACTCATAATTTGATGAGCCAAGTCAAATATGATATATCTGAAAGTATAACTAAATTAAAAGATCCTGATACAATTTTATTTAACGAAAAGCTTCATATGGCAAGAGCAGGTTTGACTTTTGATTGGTTAGATTCTGCTTTTTTTGATATCTTGGGCTTAACTAGTATAGGTTTTGAGTATACTCAAGGCTTACCTACTAGAGGCACCTATCTTAAACCTGATGTAGCAACCAGACCGGATTTAAAAAAGAAATTCCAAAAGATTACAGGTACGTTTGCAAGACAGCAACCATTTTGGGATAGTTTTGAATTTAAATTGACGGCCAGTGGCCAATACTCTTACGATAACTTAGCCTCAAGTGAAGAATACGGTTATGGCGGCAAAGATATAGGTCTTGGTTATGACTCGTATGAAATCTCCGGTGAGCATGGTGTAGCTGCTAAAGCTGAATTAGGCTATACCCTACCTACAGATAAGTTATTTGGGCTATTACCAACAAGTTTTGCAGTTGCAAAATTGGAAACACAGGTTTTCAGTTTTTATGATGCTGGTAAGGTATGGAATAAACATCCTGAAATCAGCGGTCAGAATCCAGTAGATATGGCTAAATCTTGGGGTTTTGGTTTGCGTGGGAGTTTGTTTGAATATTTCACTTACGAAGCTTATTATGCTAAACCATTAGCAAGAGATCTACAAAATACTTTGGATACTAGTTCTAGAGTATTCTTTAATTTTGGTTTCGCTTATCCAGCCGGGTAGAAGGATTATCATTCAGAGCTTTGCGAGGAATCTCAGATTAAAATACGAGATTCTTCGTAAATGTTTAGCTCTGGATGGCAAGCACGCAAAATTGTTGTTAACACAAATTACTTCGCTTTCATGTCGTGACCACAGCATTGTGGAGATTTAATCATGCCTTCACATTGTGGACACTTAGAAACACCAATAGTTTTATTATCTTTTTTGATAGTATCGTGTTGTAATTTGCAGTTACAATTTTTGCAAACTAAGTCAGCAACACTCATATCACAATCATTACAATGGTAACTCATAGAACTCTCCTATAAAGATAAGATTAATTAAAAAATTAGATTTACTATAATAATTATAGTTAAAATTTGCGTATATAAATTTGAGAACTGTTTAATATATAGTATATTTACTATAACTATACTTTCTTGGAGAAAATATGCATAAATTATTAACAATACCATTAGCTGTCTCATTAACTTTTTTATCTGTTAATGCAGCAGCAGCTAATTTATTTTCTTTGAAACTGGAAGGCGGTAGTGGTATTACGCCTGACGGGCTAGTCAAAACAGACTCAACATTACAGGCTGGCGATACTGATAAATTTTCTGAACGCTGGGTTTCGGATAATAAAACAAATAAAAGACAAAGTTTGTTAAGTAAACATAAAACAAATAACGCAGGTTATATTGGGGCAGGTGTGATGACTAAAGCTCATCCATTAATACCTATCAAGGGTGAGTTATTGTTTGGTTATTATCCAAAATATAAGCTTAAGTATCATGGAACTGGTGTGGCTGGTTTTCCTACAACGGCAACATTAACATCAGAACTAGAAAGATATACTTTATTTTTGAATGTCTATGGAGATGTATTAAAAGTCAAAACATCAACTAATGTTTTTGACTTTTTTATACAAGGTGGACTTGGTATGGCGTCCAATAATTTAAAAGATATAGTAGTAACCGGTGCCACTGACAACTATACGTTAACGCGTGATTCCACAAAGAAAAATACTCGCGATGATTCTTTTGCTTGGAACCTGGGGTTGGGGGTGAATGTGGCTTTTTATGAAGATTATACGGTCGGTCTAGGTTATCGTTATGTTCAGTTTGATGAAGCTAAAAGTAGTAATGTTGCATTAAATACGGGCGGCACATGGGATGTGACTCGCAATCCTTATAATATAAAAACAAATAGTCATTTATTCTATCTAGCTTTAGCGTTCGCCTAATCTCTTGTTTAAGGGCAGAGGTGATACACCTATGCCCTCGCTTTTACCACCAATCAAAAGCTTAAGTGCTTGACTTGTTGAGTATTTATTGCTTTATTTAGTTATAAGCATTTAAAGTTTTGGCGCCTAATATGAACAAGTTACATCAATATTTAGTTTTAATTATCTTAAATCTAGTGTTTTTAAACAGCTCTTATGCCGTTGAGATTATTACAACTATAAATAACTTTAAAGTATTTTACTGTGGTAACGAAATACGTGATCCAGAGATAACACCACTCAAAACAGAATCTTACAAGCTTGATTATTGTGATGAAAAATTAAGACTCAACGTTAAGCATTATAATACAGAAGATAATGGCTTAAGCGAAAGATGCGCCAGCAAATCTGTTTATCGTTTGATTTCACAAGTAGAAAAAACAGATAGCAAGGGTTTTTGCAATACACCTGAAGTCAGATGGTATTGTGATCCAGTCGGTGTAGTGATAAAAAACAAATTACCTAAGGATACTTTTGTATGTCCAGAAATAAAGACGGTTATTAATGCAATTACGCCTGGGGTGAAAAAACTCCAAAAGCTAGATGTTACGACGATTGGTGGGCAAAGACAATGTGGTTGTTGTTGTAATAATAATGCTGATAGTACTATAGTAAAAGATATTACCGAATATAATGGTATTAAGTACGAATATGATAGCTATAGCGGTTATTATATACCCGTTGAACCAGTAGAGTGATTATTTGGTAAGTAATTATTTATGAAGACACAGTACTGGTAACATCTTACTTGCTTTTGATGCTGGATAATAACCTGAAATTATTCCCACACCTAAAGAAATCGATAAACCTAAAAATATTGAAGAAATAGGTAAAGTAAAATCCCATCCGGAAAAATAACAGATTACGTAAGGTATAATAATACCCAAGCAAGTCCCTAGGATACCACCTATAACGGCTAAGCAAATAGTTTCAGCTAAAAATTGTATTTTGATGTCATAAGGTGTAGCACCTATTGCCATTCTTATACCAATCTCTGTTTTGCGTTCAATAATAGAAACAAGCATAATGTTCATAACCCCTATAGCGCCAACTAAAAGACTTATCGCACCGATTGTTCCTAAAAGAATAGTTAAGATTTGCGCTTGCGCTTCTAATTGTTCAATTATTTGCTCAGCATTGGTAAATTGCAAAGTTTGACCAGGAAGTAGTTTACTCAATAAACTTTGTAAGTACTTTTCAGCTAGGGTAGGAGATATACCCTCGTTAACATCAAAGTATATTTCATTAATATTACTGTCTGAAATATATTGTGCGGTTGTAATGGGTAACAAAATACTATGATTGATATCATGACTAAAGAGGGGATCAACCGGCCAATGTTCTAGGATGCCCACAATAATATAACTTATATTATCAATTACTATATTGTTTCCAATCTTTACTTTGCCATCTGTTTGTTTAACAATTTCATCACCAATCACTGCAAAGTTTCGCATTTTATCATGATCAGAGATAAATCTACCACTAGCTAGTTTTAGTTTGAGGGAATTAAATAGGCTTTGTGTAACGCCCATTTGTAAAGATTGGAGCTTAATATCTTGATAATAAGCTATTTTAAAAGAATTATTAAGTGGGTGATAACTGTTAATAATATTAGCATTAAAAAAATTAGTTTTATTAGTTAATATTAAATTATTAAAGCTATTGATATTATAATCAGGAACACTTTCGCTATTCATATGTACTAGTAGCTTTTGTGTACCTAAGTTTTTGAATTGATCTAATGCTGCTGTTTTTGCTAAAAAACCAATTGTAATTAAAGCAACTACAGACGCTGTGCCAATTAATAATCCCAATAGTGCTAAAAAACTTCTTAATCTATTAGCTTTCAGGCAAGTTATAGCTTCTTTAATATAAATTGATTTGCCGAGTAATATATTCATTAGGTTTGTTAAATTTTTTAGACGCTTGCTTTGATCGTATCACCATCTTTTAAACCGCTTAAGACTTCAATTTTATCGGCAGTTGTTTGGCCTAATTCTAAAAATCTTATCTGGAATCGCTTACTTGCATCTTGTTTAAGTACATAAGGTTGATTATTCTTGTAGGAAATCATATTGAACGGAATTAATAGTGAATTAGGCTTTTCTACTAATTCAAAATTAATTTTAGCCGTCATACCTAAGTAAATATTATTTTTTGGGTCGGTTGCAGACGAAGTTACCTTTACATTATAGAGAGGTGGCGAGCTGAGGTTGTCAGCATTATTAGGTTGTGCATCAATAGCAGCTATCGTGCCAGAATATATAACATTATTATTTAAAGCAGGAATTGTAATATTCACTTTTTCATCTAAAGTAAGATGTTGAATAATTTGTTCATTGGCAGCTATAGCTACAGTAAATCCTTGTAAATTACCAATAGCTAGTAAATTTTCACCAGTCGTGGCTGTATAGCCAACAGCAAGGAAATTATTGGTTTTATTAGATTTATCAGTAGAATTGTTATGTGGTTTTAAAATAACGCCATCAATAGGTGCTTTGACGAGTAATTTTTCTTTTACTTGTTCTAATAGCTCCATTTTGGCTTTAGCGTTTTCATAATTTAACTGCATTAGGCTGATTTGTGTATCATTGCCTTGAGCTATAATTTGTTTCAGATGGCGAGTAGATAATTCATGGTTTAACTTGGCTTCATTATAATTGATTTTACTTTGTTCTAACTCTGAGCGAGCGATGATGCCTTGCTTATATAATTTTTGATTTTGATTATACAGATCAAGTGCGGTTTGCATGCTCAATTTATGCTTGACCTTAGCTTGTTCTGCTTGAAAAACTTCGTCACTTTGTGACCAAGATTTCTTATTGTTATAGTCTAATTCTGATCGAATTAAAGTCTCTTTGGCATTTCGAATGTCTATTTCTAACTGATCTGATTTGAGCTTTAATAAGGGTTGATCTTTAGTAACTTTTTGCCCAAGCTTGACATAAACCTCTGTAATTTGTGCATTAGTGGCCGCACTAAGATCAATAGTGTCTAACGGCGAAATTCTGCCACTTAACTCAACCGGAATACTGATTTTAGATCTTTGCACAGTAATAGTTGGCGAGTTGTTATTAATATGTTTTGCTGCCATTAGATTTAAACTAGTAGGTAAAAATATAATGACAGCTAAGATTCTAATCGATTTGAACATTGATGCTCCATTGCTTAAATGTATTATGAATAAGCTTATCCAGTATAGTTCGATTATTTAAGTAGCTAATAATACTACTGTTTTGTGAGACTTTGGCATTTTCTACCTCGTCTTGTATGCGAATTAATTCGAAAGATGATAATCGTCCAGCAGCAAATTTTTGTTTCGCCATATTAAAACTGTTAGATTTTATTTTAACTGATTCATTAGCTATTTGTAGCTTTTGCCATAATAATTGTTGCTGATAAAGAACGTCTTGTAGAGTTGAAAACACTTCCTGCTCTAATTGCTTTTTGTCTAGATTGAGCTGTTTGATGCGTATTTGATTTTCTATTAAAGCTTGGCTACGAGCTGGGTTGCCATCAAGGGGGATATCAAATTGTACACCAAGCGTGGTTTCACCATCTGGGTGATGTATATATTTTTTGAATGCAGAGCCATAAGTATGATCATGGCTTTTTAATTGATGATCAACAATGAGATCGAGTGTCCAACGGCCTTGATCGTAGGCCGTATGATAGTCCCGTTGATTGATTCTTTCTTGAGTTAGCAGATTTTGATAATTAATATTGTTAGTTAAAACTGTTTTGAATAATTGTTCTGATGTTTTGCTGAGCGGTTCAATAATTGAAATATTAGGATCATATTGTATTTGTATTTTATTCAAATCATTTTCCAGGCTAATATTAAGTCCTAGTTGATTAATCAGATTAAGATAAGATTTTTTCAGATTGATCTTGGCATCAGTCAGATTTAATTCTTGTGAGGCTACTTGGCTAGAGACTTGCACTTTTTCATAAGTAGCTAGACGTCCTGCATCAATCAAAGACTCAGTCTGTTCTAATAGTTTTTTGGAAACATTTAAGTTTTTCTCTTGAATATCTAACTGCATTATATTTTGCATGATAGCGCGAAAACTAAAAATAGTTTTATTAATCTCGTCTTCAATAATATTAGATAAGTTTAGAATTTGTAATTGATTACTATCTTGTGCATTTTCTACACTAGCATTTTGTACACTTGGGCCAAATTGTTTTAATAAAGGTTGCCTGATAGTAACTTTGCTAGCATTTCTAAACGTGTTTAAATGATTAGGATTGGTGGCAATACTTTCCCAATCAAGATTAATAGTCGTGCCGAGAGGGGTTAGTAAATTAAATCTAGGTATAATACTTGCTGAATCATTGCGATGATAGCGATGATGATCATGAGTGTTAGTTCTAGCATCATCTATAATAGTATTGGCATTGCCGCTTAAGTGTAGATTTGGTTTAAATTTATATTCAGCGACATCTAAATTATATTTTTCTGTGACTCGCCCTAAAAAAGCTTTTTGAATATTACGGTTACAGATTAAAGTAATATTAACTGCTTGTTGTAGTGTAATTGCTTCAATAGTCTCAAAATGATAACATAAACTCTGTGGTTTATAATCTAAAGCATATAAGTTAATCTGAGGATAGATTAAACTTAAATATGTTATAAAATAGATTTTTAGATTAGATTTAGTCAGCATCACTACAGCCCTAAAAACTTAAACAGGGTGTTATTGTGTGTATTGTAAATTTATTTAGATCAATTGTCGTGTACTAAATTATGGAAGCATGTGAAATTTCAAACTTAACTGAAGCTGGCTATCGAAAGTCCCTTACCCGGTTGCTGGCCACTATTAAGATATTACCAGGGATAGGCGATATGTTAGCTAATAAATTAGCTAAATTGAATATTTTTACTGTCTTAGATTTATTACTGCATCTACCCTATAATTTTCAAGACCGCACCAGAATAACTAGCATTAGGGATGTATTAGTTAATAGCTATGCTGTTATTGAAGGTGATATAGTTGATTTTCGAGTTATCTATACGCGCAGTAAAAAACGTAATCTCATTGTCTATTTACAAGACTTCACAGATGTTATTGAACTCCGTTTTTTTAATTTTAATAATGCTCAATTACAGCAGTTTGCTAATAAACCGAGATTACGCTGTTTTGGTGAGATAAAGCATGGACAGCGTGCGTACAGTATTATCCATCCTGAGTATCAGGTAGTAACTAATAGTTTAGAGGTTCATGTCGAAAATAACCTTACACCTATTTACCCGAGCACAGAGGGTGTAACGCAAAAGCGTTGGTTACAAATAATACGAGCTGCAATCAAATATTTGGAAAAATCTCATAGCAATGTTGATTATTTGCCCGAAGATTTAATAGCTCAATTTAATTTAATGAATTTTGTTGAGGCTATCAAGTTTGTTCATAATCCAACTCCGGATGTTTCTATAGAGCTCTTAAACAATAAATCACATGGTGCTCAATATAGATTAATATTTGAAGAGCTTTTAGCTAATCAATTAGCGATGCAATTATTAAAACAGCAGCAGAATAATTATGTGGCACCTTGTTTGGATAAAAAACATTATTGCCAACAATTATTAAAATATTTGCCATTTAGTTTAACTGGCGCTCAAGAACGGGTCATTGCAGAGATTAGTCAGGACTTATCAAAATCTCAAAGTCCGATGTGTAGATTGTTGCAAGGCGATGTGGGATCGGGTAAAACGATTGTTGCAGCTATGGCAGCTTTACAAGCAATCAGCTCGGGTTACCAAGTTGCGATTATGGTGCCAACAGAGATTCTAGCTCAGCAGCATTATAATAATTTAAAAAAATACTTTACTGAACTAGATATATCTATAGAACTATTAGTTTCTAAAATCAAAGAGACTACTAAAGAACAATTAAAATTGGACTTAAGTAATGGTCAGATAAAAATTATTATTGGCACGCATGCGCTGATTCAGCCAGATGTTAAATTTTTTAATTTAGGATTAATTATTATTGATGAACAGCATCGCTTTGGCGTTGAGCAAAGAATGTTATTGTGGCAGAAGGGCATTAATAACAATATTGCTCCACATCAGCTGACTATGACAGCGACACCTATACCTAGAACGTTAGCTATGACTATCTATGCAGATATGGATTATTCAGTTATAGATGAACTACCTAAAGGTCGAGAAGCGATAACTACAATAGTTTTATCTGATCAAAAAAAATTAGACATCCTTGAGCGTATCAAAGCATTATGTGCGCAAGGTCGACAAGTTTATTGGGTGTGTACACTTATAGAAGCTTCTGAAGTATTATTAGCCGAAGCAGCTATAGTAGCTTATGAATATCTACAAGAACATTTACCTAATCTAAAAGTCGGTTTAATTCATGGCAGACTCAAAGCTAATGAAAAATTAGCAATCATGAATGAATTTAAACAAAATCAAATAAATATTTTAGTAGCTACGACAGTTATTGAAGTAGGGGTCGATGTGCCTAATGCTAGCTTGATGGTAATCGAAAACCCAGAAAGATTAGGTTTGTCACAGTTGCATCAATTACGAGGTAGGGTGGGTCGTGGTAGCCATGAAAGTTATTGTGTCTTACTCTATAAATCTCCCTTAGGACAAACGGCAAAAGCACGTTTAGAAATAATTAAAACTTGCAACGATGGCTTTGCTTTGGCTGAACATGATTTAAAATTTAGAGGATCTGGTGAAATACTCGGTAAACGCCAAACTGGTATTTGGCATTTGAAAATTGCTGATCTGATAAAACACCGTAGTATGCTCAATGATGTTAAGAAGGCAAGTATGATTTTAGTAAATAAACACCCTAACTTAGTGATGCCTTTAATAAAATTATGGTTAGGCGAGAATTATAAACTAGGT